>Ga0187783_10000158_pt1 | contig 50862 bp, 34 predicted proteins | sample 1015_SJ02_MP02_2_FD_132471 | JGI IMG/M metagenome (GOLD analysis project Ga0187783, IMG submission 132471) | Tropical peat soil microbial communities from peatlands in Department of Meta, Colombia - 1015_SJ02_MP02_20_MG | ecosystem: Environmental > Terrestrial > Soil > Wetlands > Peat | place... | reverse complement strand
TTCCAGCGCGGCTACCTACAGGCTGCACGTTTTGCCCCCGACGGGGATACCATCATCTATGCGGCATCCTGGAATGGGAAATCGATCGAATTGTTCTCTACCCGCCCGGAAGGCAACGAATCTCGCGCCCTAGGATTGCCAGATTCGGATTTGCTAGGTGTTTCGTCGGCGGGAGAGCTTGCGGTCCGGCTCGCCCCGAGGTTCACAGGTGCGTATTCGATCTCTGGAACCTTGGCCCGCTCCATGCTTGCCGGCGGAACTCCCCGCCCGGTCGAGAACGAGATCGAATTTGCGGATTGGACCCCTGATGGAAAAGACTTGGCCATCGTCCGGCGGGTGACAGGCCGTACCCGCCTGGAATTTCCTCTGGGAAAGGTCCTCTACGAAACCGTCGGCTGGATCGGGAATCCGCGCTTTTCGCCGCGCGGAGACGGCATAGCCTTTGTCGATCACCAGTCTCTTTGGGGAGATCCCGGCACCGTCGCGATTGTCGATCTGGCTGGCCACAAGAAGGTGCTCACCCAGCTGTTTGACAGCATCCAGGGACTGGCTTGGTCGCCCAAGGGTGATGAGGTGTGGTTTACCGCCACCCCCTCCGGAGGTGCACGCGCCTTGCGGGCGGTCTCGCCCAGCGGCAGAGAACGACTCATCGTCCGCATCCCCGGCATCCTCAATCTGTACGACGTCTCTCGCACCGGACGAGTGCTGCTTGCAAGGGATGACTGGAGAGTCGGGATTCTGGCACTGCCTCCGGGCGCCACCCAGGAACAAGACCTTTCCTGGATGGATTTCTCCGCCATTCGCGACATGTCCAGCGACGGTAAGCTGCTGTTGTTTGACGAAAGCGGGGAAGCTGGCGGGCTGCTGGGCGCAATCTATTTGCGCAAAATGGATGGCTCCGCTCCGGTTCGGCTTTCCGACGGAACTTCTAACTCGCTTTCGGCGGATTCGAAGTGGGTGATGGGTCTCACCGCGACCGACCTCAAAAATTTGATATTCCTGCCCACGGGCACCGGACAGCCACAAACCATAAATCTGGGAATGCTCAGTTTCCAGTGGGGCAACTGGCTGCCCAACGGCCGTCAGGTTCTGTTCGTCGGCAGCGAGCCGGGCCATGCCAGCCGAATCTACCAGATGGATCTTCCGCAGGGACGACCACATCCGGTTACCGCAGAGGGCTTAGGGGTGGTCAATTACACACACTTTGTTTCCCCCGATGGCCAGTTTTTTCTGGGCTTAGATTCCAACCGGAATTCCGTCGCCTACTCCGTTCAGTCCGGCGAAGGCAAGCCCGTACCCGGTTTGAATCCGGCCGAGGTCGCGTTCGGCTGGACGGGGGACGGCAAGGGCGTGTACGTCTATCGCCCAGCCGTGCCGGCAATCATCTATCGCGTCGAAATGAGCACGGGACACCGGCAGCTCTGGAAGGAGCTCAACCCGCCCGATCCGGCCGGAATCAACTTCATCCGCGCGCCCCACATCTCCGCGGACGGCAAGGCTTATGCCTACAACTACAATCGTGTTCTTTCCGACCTGTATCTGGTCGACGGCCTGAAATAACAAGCTACAGTAGCCCGGACCGCCCACCGACGGGAGATCCCGCGCTTCCCACAATGGCGCAACCTCCAGCCGTGAATCTAGCTCCACCTTGCATGCTTTTTCCTTGATTCTTTCCCCCAGTGACGGCCCCCGCTACGGGTTAGATTGCTTCACTTACCGATAATCCAGCGAGAATTGCGACGGGGCATTTCCCCTCATCCTTGCCTTCGATAATAGCCATCGAAAACTTCGATCCTTAGACCTGCCTGGCGTGGGCAACCAAAAAAGTTGCGGGTGGTGTCAAAAGGAATACGAGGACTCCGGCTCGGAGAGAGCGCTCGTTCGTAGGTGTTATGGCGCATGGTCGAAAATTCGCCGACTGCCGAACGCAATAATGGCGCGATCCCGCATTCTTTAAACGTAAGCGAGTGAGCCTGGCTTTCTACGGGTATCTCTACGGAGGACTCTATGGATTACCGCAACCGGCACCGAGCTCCGGCCCTATTCGCCGTCCTACTCGTCGTTGGGTTTCTCACGATCGGCTGGTTCCTCGCACCGGAACCGTTTCAGGCGTCTGCTTCGAAGTCCTTGCCGGTTGTCACCTACTCGCAAGCTGTGCTGCACGTGACCATTCCCTACCAGGGGCTACGGGCTGGCGCCGGACGACTAACCATGGAGGTGCTCGATCCGGAAGGTCGTGTCCTTGGTCGTCGACTGCAGCGGGTGGAAGTGACAGAACCGCCAGGGCAGTGGCAGGACGAGATTCAGCTGAATCACTCGTTGTCGCTCGACGATCTTGTGTGGCATCGCGTGCACTATTGGCTCGAATATGACGATACGAAGAAGGTTGCACTCGAACGTACCGAATCGATCTCACAAATTCTGCGCCGCCCGGTGGTTCACATTCTGGGACAGCAGTCTTATCTGACCGGAGGTCCGGCAGCGGTACGGGTTATCGTCACAGATTCGAAGGATGAGGTCATTGCCGGCGTTGGTTCTATCGAGATCGAGTTGCTAGTCGGCGAGGAGAAAGCGCGCCTCCTCTTTCATGGCCCTCTGAACCGCCGGGGGACGACCGAGGCGCAATTCCGATTTCCTCCCGGCCTCGTTGGCAATTACCATCTGCATTATGTCGTGGCCACGCCGATCGGTTCGACCGACTTTACGCAAGATGTGCGCTTGGAAGATAAGGTTTCTATTCTCCTGACTTCTGAAAAGCCCATCTACCAGCCCGGACAAGTGATCCATGTGCGTGCACTCGCGCTCGACCGCTCCGATCACCAGGCGGCGGCCAAACGCAAACTGACCTTCGAACTCGAGGATTCCCGCGGCAATAAGGTATTCCGGCACGTCACCGCGACCGACCAGTTCGGCGTCGCCTCGGCAGAATTTCGACTGGCTGACGAGGTAAATCTGGGCACGTATCACCTGCGTGCGCTGATGGGTGATACTGACGCGCCAACCAATACGGCGGACGTTGCCCTCAATGTAGAACGATACGTTCTTCCGAAATTCAAGGTGGCCGTCGAACTCAGCGAGAGCGGAAACAGGCAGAAGCACGGCTATCAACCCGGCGATCACATCGCGGGCACGGTGCGCGCCAACTACTTCTTTGGAAAACCGGTCGACCACGCCGAGCTCACGATGAAGGCCTCGGCGATGGATGTGGAGGTCGCTGAGGTAGCGTCGACCAAGGGAAGGACTGATTCCGATGGGGCTTATCGCTTTGATCTCACCCTGCCCAAATATTTTGCGGGAAAGTCTCTCGACCACGGAGCCGCTCGTGTCCTGATTGAAGCCACGGTAAAGGATTCCGCCGGTCACTCGGAAACACGCGGCGAGCCGATCACCGTCAGCGGATCGTCCCTGCTGATCACCGCGATTCCCGAAGGCGGCACGCTTGCCCCGAATCTCGAAAATGAGGTATTTGTCCTGACTTCTTATCCGGACGGCACTCCCGCGAAGGCCCACTTGAACTTTCGCCTGGCCGGCGGTCCCGACCAGCCTTTGACAACCGACGATGGCGGTGTGGCCGTGGCCCGCGTTATGGTTCACCACATCCAGCCAGGGACCTGCTGCGACAGCATCGAGATCAACGCGACAGATCAGGAAGGAAATCACGCCTCAACCGAGATTGACCTCGAGTCTCGCGACGGTGAGGATCAGATTCTGCTGCGGACCGAGCGTGCCGTGTACCGCACGGGCGAACCGATTCGACTCAAGGTCTTTTCCACCAAGGCGCACGGTGCCGCCTATGTCGACATCGTGAAGGAAGGCCAGACGGTGTTGACGCGCGACCTTGATCTCGAAGATGGGCAAGCCGAGCTTACCCTGGCGGCCACGCCGGCGATGGCGGGGACGGTAGATGTCAGCGCCTACCTCTTCGGCCGAGATGCCCGGCCGGTCGGCGATCATCGCCTGATCTTTGTGCAGCCGGCCAACGAGCTAAAGATTGAGACGGCGTCGGATGCCTCCATCTACAAACCCGGCGGCGACGCACGCATCAAGTTTCGCGTAACCAATTCCCACGGCGAAGGCGTCCACGCAGCTTTGGGACTGCAGGTGGTCGATGAAGCCGTGTTTGCATTGGCTGAAAAGCAGCCCGGTTTTGCCAAGGTCTTTTTCTATCTCGAACAGGAAGTAATGAAGCCGCGCTATGAGATTCACTCGATCGGCATGCCGGAAGTTGTCGAACTGGCCGGGAAATCGCAAGCCGAGCAGCACGATCGGGCGGCGCGGGCTTTGTTTTCCGCGACCGAATTGGTGAATGCGAACAACTTCGAAACCGAGACTGGCAAGGATGTGCCGATGACGAAGTACTCGGCATATTGGCGGCGATACCAGGTGCAGTTTCAAAAGCAGGCAGATCAACTGGCGAAGGAACTCAACCAAGCATACAGGAGTAATCCGCGGGCGGGAGACCTGAAGGAGGTATACGCGAAGATCGCCCGCTCGGGCGGCGAAGAGTTTCTTGATCCATGGGGCAACGGTCTCACGTTTGAGCCTGCAGGCTGGGATTCGTCGAAGAAGTATTACCTCTTGCGAAGCCCCGGGCCGGACCGAACACCGAACACGGGGGACGACCTCGAGGCCGTCTTGCTCTTCGAGCGCACATGGCTCGCCAGTCCTCCCGGTCCGGAGTCGACCGAGATCAAGGTCAAGCTAGAGCACGATCGCGGACCTTTCAACGGTCGAGCGGAGATTGTTGGAACGGTAACCGATCCGAGTGGCGCAATCGTTGAGGGCGCTAAGGTGGAGTTGCGCAGTAGTGTCTCGAGGGCAAAGGCTCGCGCCACCACTGATGCCACCGGGCAATTCAACTTTTCAGGCCTGCCCGGTGGCGACTACGTCGTCGAAGTTTCCATGGCAGGATTTAAAAGCGCTTCCAGCCAATGCACGCTTCGCCCTCGGGACCGGGCCGTGCTGTCTGCGGTTCTGGCCGTCGGGAGCACGAGCGAGGTGGTTCAGGTGATAGCGACGGCCCCACAGCTTCAGACCGAAGCAGCCGCGGGTGTTATCGGGGGTGTACCCGGGGGCGTTAGGAACGGGATGTTCCACGGCTCACCCCAACCTCTGCGGGCGCTGAATGACCGCGAGTTGATGTTGGCGGCTGCAGATACGGCTCAAAGCAGCGCCGTTCTTGTCAAAGAACGCTCCGCGCCGCCCGCTTCGCACGTGCGCTCGTATTTTCCCGAGGCGCTCTATATCAACCCCGAAATCATCACCGACAAGGACGGCCGTGCCAGCATCTTGATTCCCGTGGCGGATTCGATCACGACCTGGCGCTTGGCCATGATTGCTTCCACGCAACAGGGAGCCCTTGGCACCTCGACTTCGAGCCTGAAGGTCTTCCAGGATTTCTTCGTCGATCTCGATCTGCCCGTAACGCTTACCCAGGGCGATCGCGTTTCCATTCCCGTCGCTATCTACAACTACTCGGATTCACCCGGCAATGTGAGCCTCGAGCTTCGGCCGGACGATTGGTACGCGCTGGTCGATGATGTCGCGGAGAAATCTGTCGCGATCGAGAAGGCCCGTGTGGGAGGATCGCAGTTTACCGTCGAAGCCAAGCGCATTGGCAAGTTCAAGCTCACACTTTCGGCGCGCATTGAGGGAGCAGCCGACCGCGCCGACATCGTGGTTCGCGAAATCGAGGTCATTCCCAACGGAAGCGAACAAAGCGTGGTCTTCAACGGCCATCTTGAAAACACGGTGCAGCACCAAGTCGCCTTTCCGGCGAATTCCATTCCTGACGCGAGCAAAATCTTCGTGCGCCTCTATCCCGGCCCGATGAGTCAGGTTGTGGAGGGTATGGACAGTATTCTACGAATGCCCAATGGCTGCTTTGAGCAGACTTCCTCGAGCACCTATCCGAATGTCCTCGCTCTCGACTACATGAAGCGCACCCAAAAGCTCACGCCGGAAGTGCACGCCAAGGCGGAGGGATACATCGCCAACGGCTATCAGCGCCTGCTGACGTTTGAAGTACCCGGCGGCGGGTTCTCATGGTTCGGAAGCGCGCCCGCCAACAAGATCCTCACGGCATACGGTCTGATGGAGTTCTACGATATGTCAAGGGTTTACGACGTCGACCCGAAACTCATCTCGCGAACTCAGCAATGGCTGGCCAGCCAGCAGCAAGAGGACGGAAGCTGGAAGCCCGACGCTCAATTCATCAACGAAGGCGCCACCAACCGCTACAACTCCGACACGCTGCGAATCACGGCCTACATCGCGTGGGCGCTGAAAGAAACGGGCTATCAAGGATCGGCAATCGAAAAAGCTAAGCAGTTTGTCGAGGGGCACATGAGCGCCAAGGTCGACACTTACACCTTGGCCGTCGTCGCCAACTTCGCTGCCGGCTACGGAACTGACCGCGAATTCACTCGGCAGGCGATCCAGCTTCTGCTCGACGCACGCACAGAAAAAGACGAACAAGTCTGGTGGAACGCCGAGGAGACCAACGTTTATGCCACAGGACCAAGCGCCAGCATCGAGACCACGGGTCTCGCCGTGCAGGCTCTTCTTCAGTCGGGGCAGGCCCCCGGAACGGCACGCAAAGCTCTGAATTACATCGCATCCAAGAAGGACGCCTACGGAACGTGGGGCACGACGCAGGCAACCATTATGGCGCTGCGAGCGCTGCTGACGGCTACGGAAAAGGGTGCGGCCGATGTGCGCGGCACCTTGGTGGTTCTGGTCAATGGTAAGCCCCGAGAACAGCTCGAGCTGACACCCGACAACAATGATCTGCTCCATCAATTCGTACTCAAAGACGTTGACTCCCGAGGTCGTTCGACGGTTGAGCTCCGATTCGAGGGCAAGGGCGGGCTTGCCTATCAGATTGTGGGCAGCTACTTCCTGCCGTGGGATCGAAAGCCGGCGAGCGAGCCGCTCTCGATCGATGTGGCTTATGACCGCACGCATCTCGCACAAGACGACATTGCCACCGCAACTGCAACCGTCAGAAACAATTTGACGAAAGCGGCCAACATGGTGATGGTCGATCTCGGAATTCCTCCCGGGTTCGATCTGCTCAGCGAAGACCTCGAGGATTTCAAGGACAAGAGTGCGGACCGCAAGAGCGGTCATCTCTCGAAGTTCAGCCTTACCGCAACCCAGGCGATTCTTTACTTCGATTCATTTGCACCGGGAGACTCGGTTACGCTGAAGTTCCGCTTGCGGGCAAAGTATCCCATCCGCGCGCGGACTTTCGAGTCGCGGGTCTACGAGTATTACGATCCGGAGATAAGCTCTGTTGCCCGGCCAGTAGAGTTAGAGGTGTCCGGGCGCTAGCACTTTCGCGCTCCGCGCACCAGGCAGGAGTTCGTGGCGCCCGACTTGTCGCATGGGAGTTTGTTCCCGCCGTTCGTCGACCAGGACATCGACGTTCACCTGCGAGCATTGAGTGCCTTCCAACTTGTCCATTTCGCCTTCGCAAGGATATTCTTGGTACGCGGGAATCTGAAACCTTTGTCGAAAAAGCCAGTTTCTCCAACCCAGCAGATGAGACAGACGTGACTCCTCTGTAATTGGATTAGCCCCACCGCGGAGAAAGCGAAAGGACCAGATTATTCCCTATCTCAGCGACAATTCGGACGCCGTTGCGCGCGGCCACCCGCGGCCAGACGCAAGCGCTCCCATCTCGAGTATTCCGGCGCACCCTCGCTCCGACGAGATGGAGGGTCACGTCCTTCGGGAGCCTCGCTGGCCGGCTTTGGTAGCCATGGTGACGGCGGCGGGTGTGTATCTGGCGCTGCCCGAACCCCTTTCTCTTGGTCCCACCTGGCTATTGCTGGCCATCATTACTCTCTTGCTGATTCCAATTGGGATCGCTGCCCGTCGCGGCGATTACCGGGTCACGCGCCTGCTCACATTCCTGGCAAACGGCATCATCACCGTCGCCATGATTGCCTCCCTCATACTCTTGGTGCGAGGCATCCCCCGACATCTGGAAGCGCCCCAAGCTCTGCTTCGCTCGGCGGGCGCGCTCTGGGTGACCAACATTCTGGTTTTCGCCCTCTGGTATTGGAAACTCGACTGTGGGGGTCCGTTGCAGCGCGAACTTCCGGATGGCATGTCGAAGAGCGGGTTTCTGTTCCCGCAAATGATCTGCCGGGAAAAACAGGAACCCCCGTGGGTACCCAATTTCGTCGACTACTTGTTTCTCGCCTTCAATACGAGTACCGCCTTTTCGCCCACCGATACGGCGGTTCTCTCGCGATGGGCGAAGCTTGGCACCATGCTTCAGTCGCTGATATCCCTGGCGATCATTGCCCTGCTCGCAGCGCGGGCCGTCAATATCCTCTAATCGGATCCGATGGGGCTGCAGGCTTTCTTTCGGCCCTCAAAGCCTGGGTTGCCGCAACCTCGCTGTAGTGGGTGGAACGCAATTCCAGTAATCGGCACAGGAAGCGCCACGAGACGTTCCGCTAGAAATCGAAATCTCCGTCGAGGCGCCACAAACGCCCGATCGGATTGTAGAAAGTCCCGTAATGCGGTGAAGTGTCATTCTCCTGCACATCCCTCGGATTGGCATAGTTCAGCGCGTCCAGCACGCTCAAACCCGCTCGAAACTGAATTCGGTGACCGCGGAACTTGAAGTCCACCGGGTACTGGACCTTGGTGTCGAACCCCACAAAAGGTGGAAAGCGTCCCGCTTGGTTGCGCTGTCCCACATAGTTCCAATTGTCGTCCAGCTTCGAAAAAGGAAATCCCGTGTGGATGTCGAGCGTCGGAATAAAGTCGAACTTATGGGGCAGGGCGAAGACTCCCCAGAATAGGCCGCGATTGGGCGCATCCGAAGAAAGAACCCCCGTTTGGTTGGGGCGAATCAGCGGGTAAGGGAAGTTTCCGAAAAATTGATTGTAGTCGTTCAGGTCTCCCTGCGCCTTGGAACGCACAAAACTCGCATACAAGGTGGTGCGTTCGGCGGCTCGCCAGCGCACCATCCACAAGAACTCCCGATAGCTCTGTTGACCGGAGTTCAGCAGTTGCAATTGGGCGATGGAGGTTGTTTGCCACGGGTTGACATAGAACTCGCGGAATCCGTGCCGGTTCTCATAACCGAATCGAAAGAGTAGTCCGTGACCTAGATCCCGGTCGAACTGCAAGCTCCACCCCAGGCTGTAGGGAACGCGCAACTGCCCATCCGCAGTCCGAATCACGTGGTTGAAGGTAAGCGGACCACTCAGGATCGTAGTTCCATCGTCGGCGAAGGTCGTGATCGTCTGCGCCGGGAATGCGCGAAACACAGCGACGTTGAGAGGAATTTTGTCGTAAAACACACCAACGCCACCACGAATCGCAGTGCGGTTGTCGTGGGTGGGAGCGAAAACGAAGCCCATCCGCGGGGCAGCGTTCCATGGCGCGATCGCAAGACTGTCGCGGTCGAGACGCACTCCCAGATCCAGCGTAAGCCTCTGACCGAGCTGCCAATTGTCCTGCGCGAAGATTGCAACCTGGTTTTCCGAAGCGGCGGAAGGCAGCGGGTTCCGATAAACGATCTGAGTGGTAAGGGTCTGGTCTTCTCGCAAAACGTTTACCGGAAGATTGCTTACATTGCCTTCATAGCTGGAGTACGTGTACGAATAACCGAAAGTCAGCAAATGCCGACCCGCGGACTCGAGAGGCCGCAGGTGGAGCGCCTGCGCCCACTGGTAGAGGCGCGTTCGGCGCCGTTGTTGCTCGAAATAGCTGCCGGAATTCTGTTCCGGGAAGAGCACCATCTCTCCAGGTGTCGAATCCGCCGGAAAAACATGAACATCCAGCCGCTTGGCGGAGAACAGCGATTGCACGAATCCCCCGCTCGACAGGATCCAGCGATCGGTCGCCGAAGTAAAGAATGTCCGTTGCTGGTAGTCCGCCGTCACCGGTTGGGGATTGAAGGTATCAATGTTGGCAAAATCCGTGTTTCGCGGATCGATCGTCAACACGGCTGTGAATTGGTGATTGCGTACCGGAATCCAATCCAGTTGGGTATAGGTGGTAATGCCTTCCGTGATGCGAACGTTATCCGGGTTGGGCAACGACGTGGTTCGCTGTACGTCATAACCGTAAGCGAGCGACTGAAACACATACAGCTTGTGAAGCTTCAAGGGCCCAGAAAACGTCAGATGCGGCGAGGCACTTTCGACGCCATGGGTGTGATAGTTGATCCATCGAAAACGTGGAATTGGATCTTCGAACAGAAACTTCCACTCGTCGGTTCCTCCGCGCGTGGTCACTTCGACGACGCCACTCGAAAATCTGCCGTACTCGGCCGAGAACGGATTCGAGAGCACGCGCACAGACTGCACCGCGATCGAAGGAATTCTCAAGGCAGGCTGGCCGGTAAACGGATCGGCCACGCTGGCCGTATTGACCAGCGTGCTCGACTGGTCGGCGCGGCCCCCTTTGATGTGAATCTCCCCATCCGGGCCACGCACGACCCCGGGCAGAAGCGGCAGCGCGTCCTGAAAGTCTTGATTCGCCTGGATCAAGGACTTCAACAAATTTGCCGTCAGCGTAGGGCTTCCTCCGTTGCTCGAAGTCAGATCGACGCCCGATGGCTCGGCAGAAACCGTGACTGTTTCCTCGCGCTTCTTAAGGGCCAGTTGAAAATCAAGTCTGGCTTCCCCACCTCCAAGCGTGACAGACTTGGTCATCGGTTCGAATCCCGTCAGCGTAACCCGCACTTCATACGCCGCGCTCAGCACGCCACGGAATACGTACACCCCAAGTTCCGATGAAACTGTGTTTGTTTCGTCTCCGCTGTCGAGATTTCGCAAGGTGACGCGTGCGTTGGCCCAAACGGTTTGCCGGCCATCGGCGCCGATGGTGAAAATGATTCCGCTGAGCTGGGCTGTCTTCGCTGCCACGGTCGGGACCAAGGTGGAGGCTGCCACGACGATCGCCAAGCGAGCGGAGAGACGCCTGAACCTGGAATCGCGTTCGAGGGAGCGCATCGAGGAACTCCCGGGGGAGTGACACTACTGCGAGGTGATACTAACATGATAGACGGACTCCGCTTGGGAATGCGAGCATCGAAGACCCCTTGGATCTCGCGGCTGCTCGCCCGCTCCGGACGGCAGATCAACGCTCAGGTGAAAAGGAAGAACCGGACATGATCCAGAGAATCGCCGACCCTGGTGGTAGTGGTTTCGGATTCAAAGCCACGGGGGAAATCACCGCCGATGATGTCAAGGCCATCGAGCCGCAGATCCAACACGAGATTGCGGTGAGTCACAAGCATCCGATTGGAATTCTGGTGGATTTTACGGAACTGAAAGATGTTGAATGGAAGGCACGCTGGGAAGAGCTGCGATTTTTGCACAAGTACGGCGGACCGATCGCGCGGGTGGCGGTGCTTGGTGCTCGCAAATGGGAAGAATTGATGGCAGAGGTGGCGGGTGCCACCGTTCTCATGCAAGCTGATATTCGCTATTTTCTGCCTTCGGAAAGCGTCCATGCGTGGCATTGGGTGAAGACGGCGAAGTTCGCCGAGGAATTGCCGGTGCGGCCCCTCCTGCCTTCAGGTCATCTGATGAGCGGGTATGTCCCCGAGTATACCGACACCTAAACTCAATCCGGGCGAGTCCCAGAAAATCAATAAGAATCACGAGAGTGGAGGGGGCGGCCATTCCTCAAATGGCCACTTGGGGAGTAATTCGGCGGGCTAACGTGCGGAAGCATATTCGACTCCTCGTTCCACCCCACTCAGTCAAGCGACAAACGGATCGGGATTCCCTCACGATGCGGAAGAATTGATCGGTTCGGTTTTGTCTTCCCCGATCTCATGGCGTCGCAAAACGGCGTAGGTGATATCCGCTCGTTGCTTCATGACGCCCGCTCTCGGATACTGGCGTCCGGTCTCTCCAGGCGGAGCGGTGTCGAGAGACGGTTCATCCCGATGGTTGCACTGATCTCACGAGCGTTCCGGCAACGGCAAGCGCATCTGTTTCGTATTGACCATTCCGGCAAAGTGGGGGAGCACCTTGCCCAGCGGGACGATCTGGGTCGGAGGCGTCAGCTGGCGCCATAAGTCGAGTCCTAGCAAATGAAGAGAGCGCCAGGATGGCAAAAGCGGAGGGAATCAGGTTACTTCCGGTGTAGCGCCGCCACTCTAACCGCAAATAACAGGTGTACACTTCGGGAAAGCCAGTTGTATCAAAAGGCTCCTCAGGGAGTTAGTCGCCTAGACGCTTTTCCGGAATTGGCCGGGACCCAGACAGTTACAGAAAGAAACAATGTCAGATACAGCCGTTTTGATCGTTGCATGCCTGATGCTAGGTTCTTCCCTACTAGCGCAGGAACAGCCGCGGGATTTGAAGGGCAATGGCCATTCGCTGGGCGAGACCGCCGAGCAGTTTTTTTCCGAAGGTCAGGTTGGAGATTTAGCACAGGCTTGCCAGGACAAAGACTGGAAAACTGTGAAGCGGCTGTTCAAGAACCCAGACTACGCGTCCAAAAACAACGCAAAGGATATTTGCGCGAAACAGAAACTTGTCATGCAGCAAGCCACCAGCGGGACACGTTTAGAGTACAACGGTCCGGGGGACGACAAATCCATGAGGGCCGATACATTCACCTTCGACGGCGACCATTTGGTCAAGATACACATGTTTTATACCGCTCCGGTCGCCAACGTCGAAGGATTTCATCCGAAGTCCTTTGGTGAGCTCTTCGAGGGATTGCAAGAAGCCTATGGACCACCGTCGAAAACCTACAGCGAACCGTGGCTGGACCCTATTGGCCTAAGGTATGAGGCTCACCACGCTTTGTGGATGAGACAGCAGGATGTAATCAGCATTAACGAAGAACCCGGCACGGATGGTCGGACCGAAATCGTCGCGGAAACCCTTCGAGAATACGACCGCGCGGCCCACGCGCCAAAGTCTGCGAATCCTCTTCAATAGCCAAGATCTTTTCTTTCCAGGAATCAGCGCCATTCGATTGAGGAATGTCGACGGCGACGATACGACTCTGGCGGAAAGCCGGGCGAGCTCGAGATGGCGTTCATTACTTTGCGGAAGCAAAGTTTCGCCAGTGGAACTCCATCACCTCGTCGAAGTGGCGCAAGAAGTAGCTCGCGCTGTGATCTCCGGGATACAAGTGGTATTCGTGCTGGATGGCCTCAGCGTCGAGTTCCCGGTGGAGGGCTTCGGCGCCGCTCGCGAACTCGAATTGGTCTTCGCGGCCGCAGTTGAAATAGATTCGAACACTTCGGATGGCTGCCTGGTTCCTTTTGGCGAGCACCAAGGGATCGTTGTCTTTCCAGTGCGCGACATCGATCGGATTTCCGAAGACCGTGCCCAAGAGCCGACCAAGAGGCGTTCCCGAGCGGATGGCCGAATTCAGTTCTTCGGGCGAGGATGTCATCAGTGCCGCACTTTGCGCGCTCACCGCGGCAAAGCTCTCCGGGTACCGAAAGGCAAACCGCAGTGCACCGTAACCACCCATAGAGACCCCGGTGACGGCTCGCGATCGGCGCTCGCGGCGAACGCGATATCGGCTCTCGACCAAAGGCATGAACTCTTCAAGGAAGAAATCGCTGTAACGGAGCTGTCCACTGACGGCATTCACATAGAAGCTGGCCCAAGCCTCAGGGGTAACAATCAGGAAATCCCCGATCTTGCCGTCTTGCCGGAGGTCCTCTACCAGGTTCCATCCCCCGGTGTCGAGCAGGGTGCGTTCATTTCCGCCCAGGCCGTGGAGAAAGTAGACGACCGGATAGCGGCGCGAGGGGGCCGAGTCGTACCCGGGCGGTAGCAGCACGCAATAGCGCACCAGCCGTGCCAGGGTGCGGCTGGAAAGGGCGTTGCACTCGATACGGCTCTCCCCCGCGGCCGGACCGACCAAGCTGAGGAGGATCACCCAAAGACTAATCCCGCGCATTTAGCCAGTCTACTCGTAGCGCAAGGCTTCGACGGGATCGAGCCGTGCAGCTCGCCGGGCGGGATACAAACCAGAGATCAGACTGACGATAATGGCAAAAACAATCGCGCTCGTGACCAGCCACCAGGGCACAAACCAGATCTGGGCGGGTGGGATGTGCTGCCGTTTCAAGTACAGATTCGTGCCCCCATTGATGATGCGACCGAGAACCCAGCCCAGAGCAACACCCAAACCCCCACCGAACCCGCCCATGGCTCCGGCTTCGGCAAAAAACAGTCCTCTCACATCTCTGTCGGTGGCCCCAATGGCTTTCATGATGCCGATTTCTCGCCTGCGCTCGAGGATCGCCATTACCAGTGTATTGATGATCCCAATCGAAGCCACGGTCAACGCCAGGCTGCCAAAGATTCCGAGAAACAGATCGAGGACGGCAAAAAACTGACGCAAGTTCTTGGTGGCATCGAGCAGGGAAAATGTGTCGAAGCCCATCTGTTTGATGGCCGATTCAACCGAGGGAATGTGTTTGGCACTGCCGACGCGCACTTCGAGGGCGGCATAGGTTGGGGTGCCGCCGAGCACGTTCGTGGTATCGCGCAGGTTCGAGGGATCCATCACGTGCAGGCTTTCCGCCAGCTTCTGGGGGAGAAAGACTCGGGCTCGGGCCTGTCCACGCATGCTGTCGGGATCAAGGTCACAGATTCCGACAATGGTCAAATTCTCGTAGCGTGCGGCCACCGAATACGCCATATCCGCCTGGTTTGGGGAACTTGCGGCAGGCGCCGGCGAAGGTATGGCCGTCCGCTCGGCATATCGCATGGTCAATGGCTTTCCGACGAGAGCCCTGGCATTCGACTCTCCCCCCGATAATCGCTGGGCAAAGGACCTCTCGAGAATCGCCTCAGGGGCCGAGTCGGAGGAGAAGAACCTGCCTTCGATTCCTTCAAAGGCGTCGGTTGTGCTGGCCGAGGAAGGTAAGGCTGAAACCACGCTCAAGTGCGGCTTGTCTTGAAAGCGGAGTTCGGTGACAAAGCGGATCTCGGGATAGGCTTCGCCTACATTGGGCAGCTGGGCGATCCGCTGACGGGCGGACTCATCGAGCGACGGGCTGAGCGCGGCGTCCGGCCCATTTTCTCCCTCTTCGCGGCTGAGGTTGCGCGGATCGCGGCGGGAAGTGACCCGGATGGTGTCAAACAGTCCCGATTTTTGCAGCCGCCGGTTGGCTAATTGTTGCAGGCCGATGCCGAGCGCGAGCATGGCCACCAGCGAAGCCACACCCACCGAAATGCCCACGGTGGTGAGCGAATTTCTGAGAACGGACTCGCGAAGATTGCGCAGGGCTAGCTCCGCCACGTCATGGGCCTTCATGGAGCTTCTCCCGGCGCCAAGGACGTGCTGGTCTGCGCTGCCTCTGCCTCGTCGACTAGCCTTCCGTCGGCCAAAAAGATCAGCCGCTGGGCATAGCGCTCGGCGAGGGCGCGCTCGTGGGTGACCATGATGAGGGTCATTCCCAGAGACTGGTTGCATTCGAGCAGCAGGTTCATGATCTCAGCACCCGTATGGCTGTCCAGGTTGCCGGTGGGTTCATCCGCCAGGAGAAGCTGCGGCTGATTCATCAAAGCCCGCGCCAAGGCCGCCCGCTGCTGCTCGCCCCCGGAAAGCTCACTGGGACGATGATTCGACCGGGCACCGAGGCGAACCCGATCGAGCGCCTGCTGACAGAGATACTTCCGTTTGCCGCGATCGACTTCGGCAAAACGCAAAGGCAACTCGACGTTTTCGAGCAGTGTCATACTCGGTATCAGATAGAACGACTGAAACACCATTCCCACGGTCCGCAGACGGTATTTGGCAAGATCCTCGCGGCCGAGCCTTGCCAAGTCTTTTCCTTGAACCACGACGGATCCGGAGGTGGGCCGGTCGAGCCCGGCAATCAGATTAAGCAGGGTGGATTTCCCGGAACCCGAGGCGCCGAGGAGGGCAACAAATTCTCCTGCGCCAATCTCGAGGGAGACTCGATCGACCGCAGGAATGAGCGATTCCCCCATGCGAAAATGGCGACAGAGGCTTTCCGTGCGGACCGCAGCGGAGCCATTTCCCTTCCCTCGAGCATTGGTCATAGGAATCAGCGAACTTCGTCCCTCACCAATCGCAACGGATCGGAAAACCCGGCGGGCTCTTCGCTCCGAGCCGCCGCCTGGCTTCCATCTCCGTTCGACGCCGGGTAGGCATCACCCTCGCCGGGAGCCAGGAAGAGATTGCTTTCGAGGCCGTGCTGCTTGGTGTAGAGCTCGTAATAGCGTCCGCGCTGGGCAAAGAGCTCTTGGTGAGTGCCACGTTCAACGATTTGCCCTTGCTCCATGACCAGGATCTGGTCGGCGCGACGAATGGTGGAGAGTCGGTGGGCGATCACGAAGGTCGTTCGTCCCTGCATCAGATAGGAGAGCCCTTGTTGGATCAGCGCCTCTGATTCGGAATCCAGGCTGGAAGTGGCTTCGTCGAGAATCAGGATTCGTGGTTCCGCCAGGATCGCGCGCGCGATCGAAATGCGCTGGCGCTGCCCCCCGGAGAGTTTGATTCCTCGTTCCCCAACCACCGTGTCATATTTGTCGGCAAAGCCTTCGGCAAATTCATCGACCCGGGCGATGCGGCAAGCACGCAGGATCTCATCCTGGCTCGCATCCGGGCGTGAAAATGCGACATTTTCGCGGATGGTACCGTCGAACAGGAAGGAGTCCTGCAGCACCAGTCCGAGCTGAGTCCGGTAGGAATCCAGTCTCACCGTGCTCAAGTCGACATCATCTATCCAAACCTGCCCCTGGGTAGGAACGTAAAATGCGGCCACCAGACCGATGGTGGTGGATTTGCCGGACCCCGAAGAGCCGACCAGCGCAGTCACAGTTCCCGGTTCGGCACGAAACGAGACATCACGCAGAACCTCGCGCTTCCCGTCGTAGCTGAAGCTGACCTGGTCAAAACTGACCCGTCCTTGAATCGGGCCGAGGATGCGGGTGCGCTGCGGATCGTGATCTTCGCGGTTCTCGCTCAAAATCTCCTGCGTACGTTCCAGGCCGGCAATCGCCTCGGTGAGCTGGGTGCCGATCTGGACCACGGACATGATGGGCGCGATCAGAAACCCCAGAAACAGAGTGTAGGTAAAGAACCCACCGAGAGTCAGCGCCCCCGAGGCAATCTGTCGTGCTCCGGTGTACATGATCACGGCGCCGACGACTCCCATCAGCAGGCTGGCCGATAGACTCATGACCGAGCTAGCGGTCAAGCTCCGCAGCACGTTCTGGAGAAGGCGTTCGATACCCCGTGAGAACACGTGCTCCTCGCGCTCTTCCGCGTGGTAGCCTTTGACCACCCGGACCCCCCCGAGCGATTCGGCCAGGCGTCCGGTAACTTCGGCCTGGATTTTGCTGCGCTCACGGAAGACGGGGCGGATGGTTCCAAAGGCCCGTTTGAGCAACAGGGCAAACAAGAGGAGGAACACGAAGGCCAGAGCCGTCATGCGGGCGCTGATGTGAAAAAGCACGACCAGAGCGATGACCGCCGTCAGAAGCCCGCCCACCAGATCCACCAGTCCTGTCCCGATCAAATTGCGGACACCTTCCACATCACTCATGATGCGCGACACGAGAACTCCGCTCTTGGTCGAGTCATGGAAGGTGACCGATAATCGGCCCACATGAGCCTGCACCTTCCGGCGGAGGTCGGCGATCAGGCGCTGGGCGGCTTTGGAAAGTAGTTGGGTGAGGGCAAACGAAGTCACTCCCTGGATGGCCGTGGCGGCAAGAACCAGAAGAACCAGGGGCTTCAAGAGTCCGAAATGCTTCTTTACGATGACGACATCGATCAGGTATTTGGTCGAGTAGGGGAGCACGAGCCCGGAGACTCGGTTGATGATCATCACCAGCACGCCCAGGAGCAGAACTCCGCGGCGCGGACGCATGAGCTCTCCGAGAATCGGGAGCACAGACCGCAGTCTTCGAAAGGGGGGCGGCGTTGCCCTGGCCGGTTTGCCGTTGGAATTCACGGTTTTCTAATTAGAGCTTCGTGTACCTGGCGAGGGTTCATTTTGTGCCGGCCTTATCGATCGATCCCGGTTAGAGGGCTGCGGGTTCATAGCCGGCTCGCACCCCGCGCAGGTGAGACAGGGGCTTTTCGTGCAACAGCAATTCTGTGGCCTGGACCTGGGGATTGCTATGGAACCAGCGCACGACAATTCCGCCACAAAGGACATTGGCGATGGAGGCCAGGCTCATGCCCTGGTGATGGGCCATCCAACAGTGCACCAGCTCGCAGGGTTGCCGCTCGGAGTGCCCATTCTGCGGGGTAAAGTCAGCCGCTTCGTAAAATCCATAGCGTCCGCACCAGCCTCGCCTGGCCATTTTGCGTATGTTGTCGAGTGCACCCTCCGGATCGACGTGCAACCCCAGGAACGTAGAGTAGGGGGAAATCACCAAGGCATCGAGTTCCTGCTCCCGCAGCGCGAGGTTCGGTATGCCGAAGGCCATATAACCATAGCTCCCGTCGGGCTCGCGTTTGGAATAGGACGACTCGGAGATACCCCAGGGAACGTTTTTCCGGGCTGTGTAGGCTTGCTGGGCACGCACCGCGCCGACTTGCGCACGATCCAGAATCGTCTCCGGGTAGGAACGCATCCAGATCGCCGGCATCAAGTATTCGAACATGGTACCGGTCCAGGAGAGCAAAACCGCTCGACCGTGATCCTGGGTGTGGACCCGCCCGAGGCGGAACCAAGTGTCCTGCGGGATCTCATTTTTGGCGATGGCGACAAAGGTAGCGATGCGGGCCTCGGATGCGAGCAGATCGTAACAGGCAGCATGCAGCTTCTCGGCGCCGGCATCGTAGCCAATCGACAAGAGCTTGCGCCGGGGATCGAGGAGAAAACAGAAATCCATTTCGTTCGCCAGTTTTCCCGCATCGTTCGCGATCGCCTTGAGCCTGTTGATGAGATTCAGAGTGCGAGAATGAGCGGGCAACAGTAAAAGCCGTAAACGTTCCCGCAGCGGGCTTAGCTCGTTGTCACCCTTGGTTGCGTTGGCCAACTGGAGTTTGGCCGTAAGCCGGTCCATAAAGTCGGGAATGACTTCGACCGGCAGGCGGTCGGCGCCCTCCAGCTTGAGCTCGCGGCGAAGGGCGGCAAACTCGGGCAGCCGCCAGGGGCAATAGGCGACTACCGCTTGGCGAATGCGTTCGAGTCGCTGGCGGGTCTCGTGCTCGAACCATCTGACGTCGGTCTTTGATTTCACCCCCGGCAGTTCCTCAAGATCGGATTCCGCTAACTCGAGCAAGACATCCAGCCAGTTTTCCGCTGCCAGCCGGTGTTCGATGGCGAGCGCCTGCTCGCGAGAAAGCGCACCCAGATCCGCCAGAACACGCAGATGATCTAAGAATCCGTCGGCCACACTGGGTTCGAAGAACGGCCGGCATAAACGGTCCCAACACCCCTGCTGCAAGGTCCAGAGCGAAGCAATCAGATTGCCGTTGTCGACCGTGGAAACAAACCTGGGATCGAGCGGTGCGAGGGTGCGGCCGTCATACCAATTGAAGAGATGGCCGCGATGACGCTCGAGCCCCTGCAGCGTGGTGAGGGTATGTTGGGTTTGTTCGGCAAACTCATCGACGAGCAGATACCCGAGCTCGCAGGCCACTTGCCGGGTATTCAGCAGAAGCCCCACGTTAGTGGTCGAAACTCGAGTGATCACGCAAAACGGACTGGCCCGCACGTTGTCGGGAATGAGCCAGTGATACTGTTCATTGCCGAACTCCGCGAAGTATCGCCAGGTGTGAAGGGCGACGGTGCGCAGCAGGAGTTTTTCCTTCACGCTCGGTTCCTGGTAGCGGGCTCGCGGAGGCCGGTTTAGCCAGAGAGAAACCATTTTGCTCGAAGCCCAAAGGGCGAGAATGGGCAATGCCGAAAAAATAGCTCTCGGTCGGACAAACCACACCACCAAGCCGAGTCCCAAGGCAAGGGCTGGCGTCCATTGCAGGTAAACATCGAGCGGCGTGCGTCGGCTGGCTCCGAGCTCGGCCTCGGCCGCGGTTTCCCATTGCAGTAACCGTTCCCGCGTAAACAGGCGACGCACCAGGGTCCGTACCACGGCGTCGAGAGAGAGCAGCATCTGGTGAGCCAGAAAGATCAGATTCAAAAGAACACTGACGTTGGCGGCGAACAGAGCCTGGACGGCATCCTTGAAAATCGCGGATTTCCGTTCGACCACGGAACGGATGAGTTCGAATCCGAAACGACACCAAGTGGGGACGAACAGGATGGCGATCGCGGCCACGGTCCAGCCCGCCGCAGGCCCCGGCAAAACCGTCCAGCCCAGGAGGAAAAGCAGCAAGCAGGCAGGTTCGACCAGACTGCGTCGCAGGTTATCGAGAATTTTCCATTGCGAAATCAGCGAGATCGGGTTCGGAACCCTTTGGCCGGATTCATCGGGCACGCGGGGAAACAGCCAGGCAGTAATTTGCCAATCGCCCCGCAGCCAACGATGTTTGCGCCGGTTATACGCTCGGTAGTGCGAGGGATAATCCTCAATTACTTCAATATCGCTCACCAGGCCGGCACGGGCATAGGCACCCTCGATCAGGTCGTGGCTGAGCAGGGCGTTGCGGGGAAAACGCCGATCGAGCACGCGATGCAGGGTCTCGACCTCGTAGATTCCCTTCCCCGCATAGATCCCTTCCCCGAACAGGTCCTGATAGACGTCGGAAATGGCGCGAGTGTATATGTCGAAGCCGGTTTCCCCGGAATAGATGGCGGCCAGACGCGACTTCGCCGTGCTTTGCACACTGATTCCCACCCGCGGCTGAAGAATGCCGTAGCCGGCAACCACAATATTTTTCTCCGGATCGATGATGGCTTGGTTCAGAGGATGAACCAGCGCCCCGATCAGGCGCTGGGCGGTTCCCCGCGGCAACTCCGTATCGGAATCCGCGGTAATCACAAAGCGCACCTGGGAAAGAATGGAAAGATCGCCAACCTTCACCGGAAAGCTGTCGCGTTCCTGACGCAGGAGCTTATTCAAATCCAATAACTTGCCACGCTTACGTTCCCAGCCCATCCACACCTTTTCTCGCGGGTTGTAAACCCGGTGACGATGGAGGAGCAAGAAGGACCCCTTCGCTTGCTCGCGATACTTCTCATTCAGCTGGCGCACCAGAGCCGCACACAAGTCCACCAAGGGACTGTCTTCGCGCGGGGAGTGGCGGGAATCGGGAAGATCACTGAGAAGCACGAAATGCAGGTTGCGGTCGCGATTGCCCAAAAACCGAACTTCCAGATCTTGGACCAGGCGGTGAACCTGGCTCTCGTTCAGCAGCAGGGTGGGTACGGCCACCAGGCTGACGCAGTCGTCGGGGATTCCCTTCGAAAAATCGAGCTTAGGGAGGATTTCCGGGCGCAGCAAGGATGTGGTCAGATAATTCATCAGCTGGACGGCGCTCTGCGAGCTGGGAAGCAACAGCGCCAGCATGGCCAGGAGAATCAGCGCCGGGGAGCTGTAGGGAGGGGTTAACAGAACCACACAAAGGGACATGATGCCCAGGGTAAGGATCTCAATGCCCGGCAAGTAGAACTCGTCGGGATGGCTGCGCAAAAAGCGTTCAAAGCGCTGAGCAAAATTTGCTCTGAAATGAACCTTCTCCGAGAGCTGGCCCCCCCCCTCCGCCAGCAGGTAATAGCCGATGTGGGAGTGGCGAAGGGCCAGACGGGGATTGTCGTCGCCATCCCTTTCGGCTTCTCGCGCGAGACCGAGTGCTTGTTTAGCCACTTCCATTTCCGTCCGATCGCTGCCTTGCGCGATCTTGGCCACCTTCTTGCGATAAAGCTCGCGACTCTCAAAATCCATTCGCGGGTAGGCCCCTGCCGGATCCTGACGCAAGATGGAATCGAAGGCGATCAGCGGCTCGAGCGCCTCCTTCCAGGTGGTATGCGTCGTGTCTCGCAGGCTGCCGATTAACAGGCCTACGCTGTAGGAGCCATTCGGATGCTCTAATACCTTGGCGGCCCGTGCGGCAATTTCCTCGAGCAGGGACAGCTTCAGGGCGGGAACCAGGGCCATCAGCTCTTTCAGGTTCAGCACCGTGACTGTCTGGAAGGCCTGGACGTAGGCGAGGAATGCTGGCTCGCTAAACTGATACTGCGTCGACTCGAGAAAGCCTTGGGCAATGGCAGCGGCTCGGGGAGTTATCTCCCGGTCGCGGTTGTACACGTGGGGGGTTTTGCGCAAGGGTTTTAGAGTTTCCCCCAATTCGTGCAGCTCCATGTCGACCAATCGGACGTTATCGTGGAGCCAACGAACATCCTCAGAGACACGGGAATCGGCGGGCAACGGAGAACGAAACTTGCGAAGCAGAGGTTCAATGCCGGCGCGCAACCGCCGGCCGCGTTCGAGGACCCTATCGGAAGACCCGATGCCGGGCAGCCAGGCCAGGTCGCGGGCAAGCTCTGCCGCCTGCGCCTCGAGGGCATGCCTGTCCCCCGCCGTACTGGAATAGACCTCCTCCAGGCGTTCGGCCTCTTCGTTTGCCATCTCCAGGTGCGTGTTCTCGAACATGGAAGCGTACTGTTAACGATAGCTGGCGGCTTGCAATTCGAACATTTCGGCATAGCGCCCGCCAAGGTTCGAAAGCTGCTCGTGGGTTCCTTCCTCAGCGATTTTGCCGTCCTCGAGCACTACGATGCGATCGGCCATGCGCACGGTCGAGAAGCGGTGGGAAATAAAAAGCGCCATCTTTCCTCTTGTCAGTTCCGCGAAGCGGCGGAAGACCTCGTACTCGCTGCGGGCATCGAGCGCAGCCGTGGGCTCATCGAGAATCAGAACCTGGGAGTCTCGCAGATAGGCGCGGGCCAGAGCGAGTTTCTGCCACTCGCCGCCGGAAAGGTCCACTCCCCCTTCGAACCGGCGGCCCAGCATCTGATCGTAGCCGCCGGGAAGGCGCTCGATCACCTGATCCGCCCCACTCTTTCGGGCCGATTCCTCGAGCAATGGCAGATTGCCCAGATCCTCGATGCGTCCGCTGGCAATATTCTGTCCTGCCGTCATCTCATATCGCATAAAGTCCTGGAAGATCACCCCAATTTCTCGATACAGGTCTTCCAGATCGTACTCGCGAAGGTCGATGCCATCGAGAAGGATTTCGCCTTCGCTCGGATCGTAGAGCCGCGTAAGGAGCTTTACGATGGTCGTTTTCCCTTCGCCGTTTTCTCCAATCAGCGCCACTCGTTCCCGCGGATGGAGATGAAAATTGAGTCCCCGCAGGACCAGGCGGTCGGTTCCGGGATAACGAAACGATACATTCTGGAACTCGAATCCTCTGCGGATGGGACGAGGCGCGGGCAAGGCATTCGGTTTCGAGCGAATCGTCGGCTGCATCCCGAAAAACGCCAGCAGGTCGGTCAGGAAAAGCGCCTGGTCGGCGATTCCCGCGAGCGTCGAAAAGACCTGCTGGATATTCAGGCTGGCTTGCTGAATCGCGCTGGCCAGAAAGTACAACGTACCGATCGAGAGCACTCCCGCCAAAGTACGCCAGATGACCCAAACGTAGGCAGAATAGTAGCCGAGCGTGCCCACGACCGACAACCAAGAACCGGCGGCCAGCCTTCGCCGCGCCAAAGCCACATCCTGAGAGTAAATCACGTCCGATAGGGAGGCGAATCGCTCGGTGAGGTAGCGGCTCAGGCCAAAGAGTTTGAGTTCCTTGGCCGCTTCTTTGCTGCCGCCAAGAATTCGCAGATAGTCCAGCTGGCGTTTGATCGGCGTCTGCCGAAAGTTCTTGGCGTAACCCAAAAAAGCAAAATGACTCTCCCCCAGGAATGCGGGCAATACGCCGGCGATCAGCAACAGCAACAACCACGGTGAGTACACGACAATCGAAACCGACATGGTGACCGCGGTGACGGACTGCTGAATCAGCCGGCCAATGGATTGAATCATGGCCAACCGGTCGGTGGCCTGCACCCGAGCGCGCTCCAGACGATCGTAGAAAACGGGATCTTCGTAAGCGGTCAGGTCCAGCTCGGAAGCGTGCCGCATGACGGCAATGCTCACATGCCGGGTATATTTGTCGGCCAGCAGGGCATCGAGAAAGTCGATGGCTCGCGTGAGAACGCCGGCGACAATGGCCACGCCGAATTCGCCAGCCACCAGCCACCAGAAACGCGGGGAAACGGGCTGATGGTGAGAAACGGCCGTAACAATTCCATCAATGATGAGTTTCGTGATCCACAGCAGCGCAATGGGCAGTACCGACCCGATCAGGCGGAACAAGAGCCCGAAGATCACTACGGCGGGACCCGACTCCCAAACGATTCTTAGCACTGGAGGCACATTGCGAAGCGCCGCCAAGCGCTCCTGCCATGCACTGCGAAAAGCGTTATCTGCCTCCATGTCTGGGCCCCATTTCCCCGTGCATGAAGTCTACTACGATTTGCCGAGGCACCTGTGCTTTTTTGCGCCATCTGAGAGATGCCAGGAACGGGGGAAAAGGTTTGTCCTGACAATAACTTGCCAGCTCACCGAGGGGGTGATCCGGGTCAGAAGAAAGCCCACCTCCCGGTTAAGGTCTTTCCCTGATTACGGCGGTCATTTTGGGCAAGACAAACTTCTAGATCGCTCGCCTCGCGGGGGCTAGGATGAGCTCAGAGGCTGTTCGAAGTAGTGCCAGCACGGGTTCCATAGTCCCCGCGGGTCATGGGTGATGCCCTAGACGTTGTCTCGCCCGGGGATAACATCCGTTCTTAGGATTTCCCCCTACTCTGAAAGGCAACCTGTCAGCCTAGTCGAAAGCATTTCCCTTGTCGATGCGTTGGGACAGACGTAATTTTCTTAAGACTGTCGCGGCCGCCTCGGTCGGGTTTCGGCTCGTCGGGACGAGCTGGGCATCGCCTCTTTGCTCGCCACCTGACTCTCCAGGGACTACAGCCGGAGAGGATCTTCTCGAAGAACTGGAGCGGGCCGCCTTCGAGTTTTTCTGGAACGAAGCCGATCCTGCAACTGGGCTGGTGCGGGATCGGGCCAACGCCAACGGCGTTGACGCCCGTCTTACCAGTAGCATCGCCGCCACCGGCTTCGGCCTGACCGCGCTTTCGATCGGGCATGAGCGAAAATACCGCCCGCCGGCGGAGATTGCCGAGCGTGTTCGCAGCTCGTTGCATTTCCTCGCATATGACGCCCCACATGTCAACGGCTTTCTCTATCACTTCGTGGACATGAGAAATGGGAACCGTTCTTGGTTTTCGGAAGTCTCCCCGATCGATATGGCCATTCTGCTGTGCGGGGTTCTGAGCTGCCGGGCACATTTCTCCGATGCCGAGATCCGAGACGCTGCCACTACGATCTATCATCGCGTCGAATGGCCGTGGGCGCTGAATGGTGCCGACACCTTTGCCATGCATTGGACTCCGGAACTGGAGTTCAGTCCGCGTCGCTGGGGTTACTACTGCGAATCCGTGATCCTCTATTTGTTGGCCATAGGATCGCCCAGCCATCCGATCCCCGCCGAGTCGTGGCGAGCGATTCGCCGGCCGTATATGGTCTACGAGGACTATCGCTATATTTCCGTATCCGCACCTCTGTTCATTCATCAATACCCGCACGCTTGGTTCGACTTCCGCGGGAAACAGGACGGGTACGCCGACTACTTTGAGAATTCGGTGATCGCATGCCGGGCCCACCGCCGCTTTTGTGAGCAGTTGAGCAGCGAGTTCCCCTGCTACTCGAGCAAGGTCTGGGGAATCACGGCGTCGGATTCGGATCGGGGTTATGTCGTTTGGGGAGGGCCGCCCTTGCAAGGTCCAATCGATGGCACGATCGTTCCCGCCGCCTCTGCCGGATCGTTGCCGTTTCTATACAACGAATCGCTCGACGTGCTCCGGAATCTTGAAACCGACTACGGCAAGCAAATTCGCAAACGCTACGGATTCGTCGATGCCTTTAATCCTTTGACTGGATGGGCGAGCTCCGATGTGATCGGCATCGACGTCGGAATCAGCATGCTGATGGCGGAGAACGCCCGCACCGCGTTCGTCTGGAATACCTTCATGCAAAACCCCGAAGCTCGCGCCGCCATGGAGTTGGCAGGGTTCCGCACGATCGTGGCCTCACCCCGACACCCATCTCACGACTCACTTCAGTTCGACGACCGCCAGCCCCTCGGGTGGGAGTCGGAGGATGAGTTCTCCGTTTTGTAACTCTCGCACTTCGGGAACCGGAGACCCAGCGATGCTGCGAAGCTCCCGCAGTTGGCTCTCGGTCGGATAGCGGGGTGAGCCCATCCTTTCGTAGAGAGGATGCGGATCGCCGTGGTCGCGGTCCACTCGCGAAATCGTCGCCCGCCGGAATCTGGCGCGCGGATTCGCGCGAATCGTCACCACCTTCTCCGTCCCCGACTGCTCGGCAGGAACCAGGTTCCAAAGCGCGAGCACCAGGGTTCCATCGCTTCGGCGGGTGAGCAACGCCGAGTCGGAATCGAGTTCCAGGCGTTGGTCGCCCAGTTGATGGAGTAGTTGAAACGCGCGGTAGGCGGGTTTCGGGATTCCCCCAACCGCGATCAGTCCGTATCCGCCATAAAAAGGTTGCTTCACCACACCCTGCTCTTCGAACACATCCGAAAAAGTCCAATATGACATTTCATTGACCAGGCCATCGCATTGCCGAATCGTGTCTGCCAGCCATGGGCCCATGTATACCGAATCGGTAATTCCCGGTTCGGTCATGTAGCTGGCGTTGTATTCGCTGAAAACCAAAGGCAGATTGGGCAGGACCGAGGCCTGGATCTGCTTGTGCACCTTCTCGACCGCGCGGCAGACCATGGCCTCGCGGGGAATCTTTTCGTTGGTTCCGAAGACATCCATCGCGGTGTCATTTCCGTAGACGTGGGTGGAGACGAAATCGACCGGGATATGGTTGACCGCACAGTGGGCGAGAAACGCATCGACCCAGGCAGCCTGGGCGGTGGCAGGACCGCCGATCCGCAAGCGCGCACTGACTTGCTTCACCGCACGAGCCGCGTGGTCATATAACTCCCAATAGGTGGCTTGCTTGGGTTCTCCTGCCCAAAAGTCAATGTTGGGCTCGTTCCACACCTCGAAATACCATTGTGCAACCTCTTCCACACCATAGCGATCGACGAGATGCTGCACAAAACTATGAATGAGCTCCTCCCAACGCCCCCAATCTTTTGGCGGAGAAACATTCGGCTTGTACCAGAAGGCTTGGTGAATGTCTCTGGCGGCGAGCGGGTTGGGCATGAAGCTGAGCTCGACGAAAGGCCGAACACCCATCTTGCGAAGACCGTCGTAAATCTGATCGACGTAGGAAAAGTTGTAGCTCGAATCGCCCTGGGGGTTCTCCTGGTAGACACCCACTTCGTCATGAAAAATGGCATGAAAGCGGACATACTGAAGATCGGTAACCGCTTTCACGCTGCGCAGATCTTCGCGGTAACTCTGGCGCAGCGACAAAATGGCCCGCCCGGAGCCAAACATGTGCTCCCAGAAATGCGGGAAAGGGCGCGAAGGAGCCGCAGAATCGATAACCAGAACCGGCGGGGGTTCGACCGGGGGTTGACTGCTTGCGGAACCCACGAACACCTGGGACAGGAAACATAAAAGCGCGATTCTTCGGCGAGCCTCCATCGAGCCCTCTTTCATCGACTCCCTTGCCGGGCAACGGCCACGGCCTAGCATGGTGCCGGACGAACAGTATGCTTTATCATGAGATCGAAAAAATGTCCTGTCCTATCCGCTACGGGGGAAGCTATTTCATCAAAGGTACGAAGCTCGAAGTCCAAGCCGTCCAAGCCCATCCTCTCGAAATCCGGTCATTTTTTTCTCCTCTGCGCCCCTCCGGCGCAACCCTCAAAGTATGTTACTTGCGTCGGGCCGCAGTTCTCGCGGCGCTGAGCGTCAGCCTGGCGGTGGCCGAGAGCATGCCTGGGTTGAGTGCTGCCGATGTGATTCAGTTTGTCAGCAAAACTTGCGACTGGTACCGCCAGGCTCAGCTTGAGCAGCAGATCGCCGATGAGCCGGCGGATTCGATCTACCTGGCAGACCAGCAGCGAATGGCCGATCAGATCGTGCGGTGGGGTTTTGAGTTTGCCCGCCAAGCCGAGCCGCTCGTCGAGAAGTCATCCTCGCCGAACCCGTCGCAGAGCCCAGCCACGCCTCTCGACTATCAGGCGCTGACGCAGGCGGCGGCGAGTGTTGACCAACAAGCGAGCCAAAGCCAAGCCCAACTGCAAGCGCTCGAGCAGGAGCGCAAGAGTGCTTCCCGGAAGAGGCAAGGGGAAATTGACTCGAAGATCAGCGTACTCCAAAGCGGACTTGGGCTCCTGCGGGCGCGTCAGGATGCCCTCAACAGCCTGATCAGTTTCGTGACCGGGACCACGGTCAGCAGCCTGGGAACCACGGACCTGAACAGTGAGATCGAAGATTTGGCGCGAACCTTGCCTCCGTCCTTGAGCCAGCCGCAAAAGCCCGATGGAAAGGAAGAAACCGGCGCTGATACTTTGGCGGCGAAAACTTCCCTTCCCAATCGTCCTCAGCCTTCTGGACTGTTGGGACTGGCGGGAGAGTGGTTGCGCCTCTCTCGCAAGGCGAGCCGGATCACCCACGAAATCTCCACCAGCAATGCACTTGCCCAGAATGCAAAGCAGCTCGGCACTCCTCTGGGCAACCGTTTGAAACAGTTAATTCAGACCGGGCAGCAATCGGCTCTCAAGGCGAATTCCGGCGATCCCGCCGCGCTGGCTGCCGAAAAGCAAACCCTGGACGCACTCGTCGTTCAGTTCAAGCAGGCATCGGCAGCCTTGCTGCCCATCAACAAACAAGGTGTCCTGCTCGGTTTGTACCAGAGAAGTCTGGGCAATTGGCGTACTACGGTCAAACAGGAAAGCCGGGAAGTGCTCGAAAGCCTTCTCCTGCGCATCGCGATCCTGGCCATTGTTCTTGGCGTACTCTTCACGTTCGGAGAGCTGCTGCGGAAAACCATCTTTCGTTATGTCTCCGATGCGCGGCGGCGCTATCAGTTTCTATTGTTGCGAAAAATTGGGCTCTGGTTTGGGGTTGGGGCCGTGCTGGTTTTTGCGCTTTCGACCGAGCTACGATCCGTAGCCACCTTTGCCGGCCTGATTACGGCAGGTGTGGCGGTCGCCCTGCAGGGCGTAATCCTCTCGATTGTGGGCTATTTCTTCTTGATCGGAAAGTACGGGATCCGAGTCGGCGACCGGGTTAACGTCGCTGGGGTGAGCGGCGAGGTGGTGGATATCGGACTGGTGCGATTCTACCTTATGGAGCTCCAAACCCGTGGCGCCGAATCCTTGCCCACCGGTCGCATCGCCGCATTTTCGAATTCCATCGTATTCCAGTCGAGCGCGAGCCTTTTCAAGCAGATTCCCGGAACCAACTTCATGTGGCACGAAGTCAAGCTTACCTTCGCTCCCGAAAGTGACCACCAACAGGTGGAAACACGTGTGCACCAGGCGGTCGAAGTCGTGTTTCGGGAGTACCGGGACGCCTTGGAGCAGCAGCGGCAGCAGATGGAGCGGAATCTCAGTGCCATCTCCGCCGTCCAACTACGGCCCACTATCCGACTCAATTTCACTACCGTGGGCACCGAGGTGGTCATTGATTATCCGGTTGTGCTGCGCCAAGCCGCGGAAACGGACGACAAGTTGATGCGGGAAGTGTTGGCGGCCGTCGACCACGAGCCAAGGTTGAAGCTGATCGGATCTGAGCTGGCAACCGTCAAGCTGGTGGCATAGCCCTTTCTGGATTCTCAGGCTTGCCTCACCCCCCTCTGATTCAAGTTGGTTCAGTGCGACCGCAACCCGGAGAAGTAACCCGCCACATCCGGAGCGGTCAGCAGATTTACGGCGGAGGCAAGGTCCAAGCTTCGATCTAACCAGGTAAAGTGATCAAAGCTCCAGTGGGTTTCGAGCTTCTTCAGCAGCAGGATTCGACCATCGATGTTGAGGGAGAGGGCCCGGACATCCGAGCCAGGCGGGCTGGTCCGTTCCCGCTCCAGCAGTAGATCTCCACCCTTATTCACGTGGACCAGGATTCCCCAGCCGAAATCGACGTCCCGGAACAGGTGCGCGTCGAGTCTGACAATCCTCTTTCTCGCGTCATCAATCACCATGAGGCCCGAAAGGCCCTGCATGACCTCAAGCTCGGCGCTCGCAGGGTGAAAGTCTGGCGACGGTTGAAAGCTCATGTGGATGAGCCGTCCGCCGTCGGCGGTTACCTCCGTCTTGGTTTCGGTGTAACGAAATGCCTGCGGAAACGCCTGGATCAGCTCGCGAATGTAGTGCTCGAATCTCTGCTGTCGCTTGCGCTGTTGTTGCTGCGCACCCGAATCGTGAAGCAGATGCCGGAGCTGGTCGTCTTCTTTCTGTTCCTGGTCTTTTGAGAGCGGCGCATTGTCAATCCGAACCAGCTTGCCCACGATCAAGTCGTTGCTTTTGATCATCTGCAGAGTTTCGTGCCTCCCGGAACCTTCCCGATGGTACTGGTACACGCAACTCCCGGCCAAAAACGGCCCTTGTTCGTTCGCGACTGCCTGGCGGACCAATTCTTGGATGTCACGGGAAGTCTGGGCAAACCCCACCGTGCATAGTACGACGCTTGCCATTACGCGCAGAGGGAGCGGCTGAGCACAACCGAAGACTCGCCGAAGAATCGCCTTCGCTGTCGATCGCTTCACGGAAGTCACTTTCTACTTTGAGCGTTTCTTCGAGGCAGAGGTTGTGTCCATTGTTTCATCGCAGTCGCTCACTTGACCACTCACCTGGTTTCGTCGAACACGCCCCGGTCAGGAAAGCCAAAGAGTCCAGATGGTATCCACGCCGCTGTGGGTTATCGCCGCAGCCCCAATCCGGTAGCGCGAGCGCCAGGCTCTGCCATAAAAGATGCCCGCAATCGATGCCAGCAGCACATAGGGCCCGTTGAAGTGGGCTCCGCGCTTGTTGAAATGTGACAAGCCGAACACAATCGCGGTAAGCCATAAAGAGGCGGCACTCCCCAAGCGCCGTTCGAGCAAGTTTTGGATCCATCCTCGAAAATAGATTTCTTCCGGGACGGCAATGAAGAAAAACGTGAACAATAAGGCGCCCAGAGCCGAGCCCAGAGTCGGCATGTGAGCATGGAGGTGCAGAAATCCCAGGGCAAAACCCAGCACAATCGCGATCGGTGCATAGAAGAGCAATTCTCGCACCCCGACGACGAGGTCTTCTCGCTTGGCCCTCAGGTCGAAACCGACGTGGGTGAGCTGGCGGACCACCAGAAATCCATAAAGGCCGGAGTCGAGCAGAATCAACTTGCTGATCACGCTGAGATGCGGTGGCCACAGAGCTTCGAACCAGCGCAGATCTACCGGCAGTCCGAGCAGCAGAAGAATCGCGAAGTCGCGCCAATTGCCGTTCTGCTGCGGATCAGCGTTCCCGGCCCGCCACAGCAACACCGCAATCAGCATCGGCAGCGCGAAGTAAATGGCCATTCCATAGCTGCGGCCCTGAGCGCTTCCTGCTAGCAGATAGGGAACCCCGAACACGGCCGGCAGGACAAATTTGAGTCGAGGAGCCAGTTTCTGGCCGAGTCTCCTCAGGGAATCTCCCCAGAAACCGAATGCCAATAAGGGGACGAAGCACCAAATCAGAGCCACGATCCTCGCGGTGGTCCACACGGGCACGTCCCCCATCCTAACCGGAACCGGGCGGCTCGAAAACGGGCAACCTTTTTCCTTGAGGCTCGAGCCAGGCGGCGTCGCGGTCGACCGAATCCAACTTGTGAAGGGGTACAGCGGCTGAGTGTTAGCACCGGGGAATTCGACTACGCTACAATATGTGAATCTCGGGCCGGAGACGAGGAGTCGAATTTCCAAAATCCGTGTTCTCTCAACCCAATTCCGTAGCCCCGACGGCAGCGCACAGCTCGGATGAAGGCGCCGAGATCGACCTGTTGCTGCCGAACAGTTGGAATAAACCCCTCTGGAGGCGGTTGCTCGGAGAAATGCGAGACCGCGTTTCGCCGGAGAAACTGCCTCCGCTCGAACTGACGTCCCGACCGAGCAACGTGGGGATGCTGCTGGGGGACCGCCTCAGTTTGCCCTGGTATCGGACGGTGTTTACCAACGTGGGGGACGTAATCTCCCCGGAGACCTTGCCGCCCTTGGAATTGGAATCCAGGCCAATCGATGTTGGCGAGTTGATCGCCGACCAGTTGCGTCACCCTTGGTGGGCATCGCTCCTGCGCAACCTGGCGGATCGGGTGGCTCCGGAGAGGCTGCCGCCGCTTGAGTTGACTTCGAAACCCATGGATGCCGCCTTCGGATCGGGTTCGATGCTTCTTCCCCAATGGTCTTCGGTGATTGCGACTCCCAAGGTATTTCTCCCGGACAAACCGAAACCGAAGCAGGAATATGAGTTCACCCTGGCGAAGGCAGATCCTTCAAGGGCAAAGCGGGAGACGAGAGAAGCCGAATTTATTCGGGTGGTCGAGGCCGATCTCAAGCGAGATTTGCGGCGTTCGGTGTTCCGGCAGCGCGTCTGGATTTGTTTGGTCGCAGTGGAGATTGTGATGCTCGCCGGGAGTTTGTTCTGGTGGAGCTAGCTGAGCTGGCCTATCTCAATAGCCGGCTGCGCTCCCTCCTGCGGCCGCCTGTACCAGCTTTTGGATCGAAGGAACGATGACCAGGAGCAGCTGTGCTTGCGGCTTCCCCGCATCCGCGAGCAGGGTCAAGGTCTTCGATTTCCAGGCCTCCTCCGGCCGCGCTCCACGATCCATGTAGTCGAGCGCCTCCAGTCCCGCGGTCGCTACTCGGGTCAGATTCTCGGAGGCCGGGACGACTTCCTCGAGAAGAAAAGATTGACTTTCGAGCGGCTGCAGGCTCGACTGGTTATCCCGCCACGCGGTTAGCATCCCTCGTATCTCTTGCCGGGTTAGGTCAGAAGCGTGACCAGTTAGCAAGACATCTACCATCCTCCCAAACTGTCGGCCGGTGGCACTCTCCGGTCGAGCAGCATCAATGAGGCGATTCAAGGGCGTGAGGCTTGTCGGTTCGACAGGAGCGGTTTCCTCCCGGGTATAGTCTTTGACCGGCTCAACGACGTCGGCCAGGCTTTTGAGGGAAGAGATTTGGTCGGAGCCGGCGATTCGCCGTAGCATGGGCGCGTAACTTGCGTTGTGGGTCAAGCCGAGCCAATCGAGCCATCGGCTGGTTACCTCCATACGCCGATACATGGAGTCAATGTCGATTACGCTGGAGGCGGACCACAATCGCTCGGCAACGGCCGCCATGCGCGGCCAGATGCGGGAATCAACATTCTCGGGCGAGACATATTCCGACCACATGCAGGCTTCACCCCCAAGAATGCGGGCGGCCTCTTCCGGGCTGAGGTTTGCGGCCCCATCGCCCATGGGATCGACCGCATAATGGCGGGCGGCCGGCCACATCAGGTCAAGGTAATAGCCGTAGGAGAGAAGCCCGCGAAATCCCTGCTTCGCCGCCTGCGCCAGCGAGTCCTGGCCGCGCCAGGATTGTACGACGATGTTTTTGGGCAGGTCGGGCCGCAAAATCTCATCCCAGCCGACCATGATTTTCCCATGCTTGCTCACGATCTTCTCGACGCGCTGGTTGAAATACGCTTGCAGATCCTGATTGCTCTTGAGGCCGTGGGTGCGCATGAACGCTTGAATCTTGGGATTCGCGTCCCACTGTTTGCCGTTTACCTCGTCCCCGCCAATGTGAAAATACCGGTCGGGGAAGAGCTCGGCCATCTCCCCGATGAACTTGTCCAGGAAGCGGTAGGTTTGCTCCTCGGTGGGATCCATGGCTGGATCGAAGATTCCCCACTTGCGTTCGATCTGATAGGGTCCGGGGGCGCTCGCTAGCTCGGGGTATCCCACGAACCAGGCAGTGCTGTGTCCCGGCATGTCGAACTCAGGAACTACACGGATGCCGCGCTCCGCCGCGTAGGCAATCAGCTCACGAACTTGATCCTGCGCGTAGTAAAGGCCATCCGATCCCATAGCCGCGAGCCTGGGGAATTTCTTGCTTTCGACGCGGAAACCTTGATTTTCGGAAAGATGCCAGTGGAGTACGTTCAGCTTCACGGCCGCCATTCCATCCAGGTTGCGCTTGAGCACGTCGAGCGGCATGAAGTGGCGGCCTACGTCGATCATCAGGCCTCGCCAGGGAAAGCGTGGCCGGTCCACGATGGTCAGCGCCGGGACGGCAAAGCCCTGCGGGGTTGTCTCGACCAGTTCGAGAAAGGTCTGAAAGCCTCGCATCACGCCGAGGCCGGTCGGGGCGCTGAGCTTGGCACTGCCGGTCGTGATTTCCAGCCGGTAAGACTCATCCTCGCCCAGTTCCTGGACAGCCTGGTTGGCGCGGCTGGCCTGAATCACAAGCCTGGCCTGGGCGGCTTCGCTGAGCCTCATCAGCTGGGCCGGCATACCGGTTTGCCGGCGCAGGTTACTCAAGAACAGCTCGACGGAACGTTCGAGTCGGGAGTCGGAATACCCGTTGATGCCAACCGAAAAGGAAGAATCGATGATCATCCAACCGGTTCCCGGCTGAACGCTCGTCGGGATGGGCATTAGATCGAGCACCGGTTGCTGGGCGAAGCTGGGCAAGGCGATCGAGAACACGATTGCGACGAGAAATGGGCGCAAGTTGTACTCCTAGCACAAAGTGAAGGATCGTAGAACAGCCGCCTGCCAACTGCCCGCTCAGGGTGGCTAACAACGCAAGCATTTAGAGCAGAAACAAGAAATACTGCCGGAGACTCTCTCAGTCGAGGTCCGGCATGGAACACGCACCCGGGCCACGTGGATCACCACAGGTGCCGCAGGCTCCGGTTGAAGCTGGCGCGGCAGAAGAAGCTTTCGCGGTTACCGCAAACACGGAAAGCTGGGGGGTTAACTCCTTGCTATGGCATCGGGGGCACTCCGCTTTGTCGCTTCCGTACACGAGCGCTTCAAACTGATGATTGCATTCTTTGCAGAGGTATTCGAAGATCGGCATAGCCCCTATCCTTTCCTGCTGGCCAGTTCGTACTCCATTTAAAATCATCGCGTGGGCAGTTCGCAAATCGAACCAGCAATCTTCATTCCCCGCCGCCGGTTGCGAGGCGGCCATCTGCAAACCCTAGCCAGTTTCTTCCTCGCCCGCCAGATTCGCCTCCCCGTGGCAGAGCCGCGTCTGGTTGAGGTTGAGCCGGGAATCCAGATCTTATGTCAGTGTCATTGGCAGAGGAACCGCGAAGAGGCACTCACCCTGATCGCGGTTCACGGCCTGGAGGGATCGAGCGACTCCCAGTACATGCTGGGCACGGCCTCGAAAGGTCTGGCCGCGGGCATGAACGTGGTACGCATGAATCAGCGCAATTGCGGCGGCACCGACGCTCTTTCTCCCACTTTGTACCATTCGGGTCGTTCTCAGGACATCGCTCGGGTAGCCGAGCATCTGATGGCTTGCGATCGCATTTCTCGCTTCGTCTTAGCGGGATTTTCCATGGGCGGCAATCTGGTCTTGAAATTAGCGGGCGAGTGGGCCGCGGAAGGACCTCCTGAATTTCGGGCGGCGGCCGCGGTATGTCCGGCCCTGGATCTTGCCGCCTCCGCCGATGCCTTGCATCGTCCCGGCAATCGATTGTATGAACTTTATTTCCTATGGAAGCTGCGGCGCCGGCTGGTGGCCAAGGCGCGACTGTTTCCTGAGAGGTTCGACCTCGCGCGTATGCGCGGGATCACCAGTCTGCGCGACTTCGACGACAAAATTACCGCCTACTACTGCGGCTTCGAAGGCGCCGCCGATTACTATGCCCGCGCCGCCGCCGCCAATGTTGTCGATCGGATTCGCGTACCCGCCTTGATTCTGCACGCGGCCAACGATCCTTTCATCCGCATCCTGCCCGAGACCCGACGGAAGATTCTCTCGAATTCCCACATTCGGTTCATTGAAACCAACGATGGAGGGCACTGCTCCTTCCTCGCCGATCCCGATGGAGATGACGGACGGTGGGCTGAGTCGGAAATCATCCGCTTCTTCCAATCTTTCTAGGCTCATCCACGGAGGGGTACGTCGTTGCCGCCTCGATTGTGGTCTATGATGCTTGGGTGGAAGCCGACTTTGCCGTCGAACTGGGCGTCGATGACGACACACTCGAGCTGCCCTGGGCGGCCCACGGAAATGGTCCCGGCTATTGCGACCTAAAACACCATCCTGAATTGCTATCGCGCATCGAAGAGGCCAATCGCGTCGATGAGCTGGGGGAGTTCTTGCTGGCCGTAAACTCGCCGGCAAGCCCTTTCGAGACTGCAAAATGCGACGCGTGGTCCACTACCGAGATGAAAACCGAAGAAGAGATCTTCCATGCCACGCACAAGTTCGGTTCCTATGTCGATATCCTGTTTTCCGGAGAGCAGAAAGCTTTCTCCTTTCCCCATCACGAACAATTCGCGAAACGGCTTACCCAGCTGCTCAGGAAAGCTCCGGAGATTTCCGCCACTGCCGAGTTTTTGATCCGCCGGTGCCATTATCTTCGACAGGCCGAACCCCGGGAGGGCTTTTACCTAACCTTTTATCTGTTTGGGTTTGGGCAAGACGAGGCCCAGGCGCAACGGCGCTGGGCGATTGCCTTAAAGCTGGTGGAAAATGCCATGCGGCAGGCCGCGAGGCCCGAGTAGCGGCATTCTCCAGGCTCAAGCCCGGGCTGGCCTGCGTAATGAGCGAAAGATGGAGCCGCTCGAACCCTTCCACCGGGTCCGCAAGACCGATAACAGCAGCATGGTGAGGAAGATGGTGAGCAAGCCGAACGACGCCTTTTGGATATCGACAGCGTGCTTCGGCAGGATGGAGAAGCGTCCGTATACGAACTCAATGTGCACCCAATAGACGAGGAGCGAGGTTTGTCCCATCTGAATGAGCGGACTGAAACCTCGCCGGCCGAGTCCCCAGCGGCACCAGAAATAGGCGATCGCCAGGATGATGGCGAGCAGCCCGACGCGGATCAGAAAAAAATTCGGACTCGTATGCCAAAAATCATAGGTGGCATAGAGTTGCTGTGGGCGGTGATCGAGCCAACGAGCGAGCAAAATCAGTAGGATTCCCCCCGCCCCGGCAAAAACAAAGGCAACCGCCCCAAGCTTCCGCGCCGGATCGCTCAACAGCAGAAATCCGATCGCCAGGCCGACGAAGGCAAATCCCGCCCAGGGAAAAACCGGAAACAGCCATGCTTGGGGCCGACCGAGGTTATGCACCCCGTCAATGTAGGACTCAAGCGGCCAAGGCAGCCAGCGAGGACGCCAGCTGGTCCACAGCAGCGGCGTGAGCAGGGAGATGGCGAGGCCTACGGCGGCCGCGCTAAGACCCAAGCGAAGGCGGCGACGGCCGAGGAGAGCCAACCCAACCCACGAGACAACCCCCATCAGCATCAGCGAAAGACCGATGGTGTTGAGGATGTCGACGCGAAACAGGTCGCTCCAGGGAGCCCAGCCCCAGGCAATCAGGAATTCTTGCAAGCGGAACAGGAGGCCCAGGGCAAAGATCTCCCCGCCGCGGGCAATGGTCGTCCGTGCGATCGCCGCCGCGGGTAGGTCTTGCTGGCGCAATTTGTCGATCACCAGTGCGGTCGAAACTCCCGCCAGGAAGAGAAATAGTGGTGCAGGCAGTGTCCCGCCCAGTTGCGACCATATGAAAAAGCCGGAGTTGCGCGCCTTGTCGTCCAGCCAGGAATCGTAGCAGTGGGTCTGAAACATCACCAGGCATGCCAGACCGCGCATCCAGTCGATGTAGGCGAGGCGGGAGCTCAAGGAGGACATGCTACCGGTTTTGGCGGTCGCGGGTGGAGGATTTTGCGCCCTCTTGTTCGGGAACTTCTAACCGACGACCGCTGCCGCCGGCTCTTCTACGCTGGCCTCACGCAGAAATTTGGCGGCCTCCTCGGGAGGAGTCGGGTTGATGTAAAAGCCGGTCCCCCACTCGAATCCTGCCGTTTTGGTTAACTTGGGCATGAATTCGATGTGCCAGTGGTAATGATCATTGGTCGGGTCCTGCACGGGTGAGGTATGGATGACCAAATTGTAAGGCGGATTATCGAGCACCCGATCGGCCTTGGTTAGCAGGATCTTGAGCGCCTGCGCCAGGTTTTCAAACATGTGGGAGGATGAGTTCTCGAACGCCGACTCGTGCTGCTTGGGGAGAATCCAGGTCTCGAACGGAAAGCGCGGGGCGTAGGGAGCGAGGGTAAGAAAGTCCTGGTTTTCAGCCACTACGCGAGTGCCCGACTCGATCTCCTGCCGGATAATGTCGCAAAAGACGCAGCGTTCCTTGTAGATGAAGTACTGTTTGGCGCCTTCGATTTCTTCCGTCAAATAGATGGGCAGCATGGGCAATGCAATCAGCTGGGAATGTGCATGTTCGAGCGATGCCCCGGCAGCTTCCCCATGGTTCTTGAAAATCAGGATGTACTTGAAACGCCGGTCTTTCTTCAGATCGAGAATGCGGTCCCGGAAGGTCCAAAGCACATCTTCGATTCGCTTCGGAGGCAATGTGGCTAAGGTCGCATTGTGATCGGGCGTTTCGATAATAACCTCGTGCGCCCCGATGCCATTCATGCGGTCAAACATACCTTCGGCCTGGCGATTCAAGCTGCCTTCGATCCCGAGCGCCGGGAATTTATTGGGAACCACGCGAACCGTCCAACCCGGACTATCGCGCTGCGGCGGGGGCCCGCCATTGGGGTTCGGTCGATAAGCCTGGATCTCAGGCGGAGTCTTACTTTCGTTACCGTAACAGAAGGGACAGAAACCCCCTTTGATTTTGACTGCATCCCGGGCGAAATCGGTGGGACGCTTGGCACGATCCGTGGAAATGATCACCCAGCGGCCTACGATCGGATCTTTTCTAAGTTCGGGCAAGAGTCAATCCTTTCCCATTTTGGGGCTTAGATTTACAGGGCTTTATTTTAGTCCACCGGCGAAACATTCCGGAATAGCTCGAACAGGCCGGATGCACCGAAGTACTCGGGCCGCTGGCGAATCTTGCCGAAAGTAATCGGGTCTCGGTGGCTGAAAAGCGGCCTCCCCCGGGCGATTCGCCGGGAGCGGATTAGAGCCGGATTAGGATTCGGCTCTGGTTGCGGGACGGTTTCGTCTCTCGAGGCGTTAGCCTGCGCGCTCGACCACAGAAATCGACTCGTCGAGAACGTCGAGGGCGGCATCGGCCTCCGCTTTGGTGACGATCAGTGGCGGCGCGATGCGAATGGTGCTCGGGCCGCAACCGAGGAACAGAACACCGCGCGCGAAAGCCGCCTGCACAATACGATCGCGCTCGGCAGCGGCGTATTCCTTGGTCTTTTTGTCCTTCACCATCTCGACCCCGAGCATCAGACCGCGACCGCGCACATCGCCGACCAGCGGGTGCTTGGCCGGCCAATCCGCCATGCGCTTCAGCATGTGATTGCCGACTTCGGTGGCATTTCGCAGCAAGCCTTCGCGCTCGATCACATCGAGCGTGGCCAAAGCGGCAGCCACCGAGACCGGGTTCCCCCCAAAGGTGGAGGCATGAGAGCCCGGAGCCCAATCCATGATTTCGGCTTTGCTGATGGTCACACCAAGAGGCATGCCGGAAGCAATGCCCTTGGCAACACACAGGATGTCGGGCTCGACTCCCGCGTGTTCGAAGGCCCACCACTTGCCGGTACGGCCCACCCCGCTCTGGATTTCATCGGCGACCAAAAGGATGCCGTGCCGATCGCAAATGCGACGCAGTTCTTCGAGAAATACGTTGGGGGCTACCACATAGCCGCCTTCGCCCTGGACGGGCTCCACAAAGATGGCGGCGACTTCCTCGGGCGGAAGCGTGGTTCGGAAAAGCTTCTCCTCAATGAAGCGGGCGCAGCTGAGAGCAAACGCCTCCGGGTTTTGTGTTCCGGCTTCGCGATACACATCGGGATAGCGAACGTGGGTCACCCCTGGAACCAGGGGTGCGAAACGCCGCTTCTGCTGCGGTTTGGAGGCTGTCAGCGAAAGCGCTCCCATGGTGCGTCCATGGAAGGCACCGAAGAAAGCAATCACGTTCTGCCGCTTGGTGTGATAGCGGGAGAGCTTGAGGGCGCATTCAATGGCTTCCGTACCCGAGTTGCCGTAGTAGATCTTGTGGGGCCCGGGCATGGGAGCAATCTTCGAAAGCCGCTCTGCCAAAGTGACCATGCTCTCGTAATAGAAGTCGGTGCCCGACATGTGAATCAACTCACCGGCCTGCTTCTGAATTGCCGCAACCACCTCGGGATGGCAGTGGCCGGTCGAGGTCACGGCGATTCCCGCCGAAAAATCCAGGAACTCATTTCCGTCCACGTCGCGGACAACCATGCCGCGACCCTGTTGGGCCACCATCGGATAGGAGCGGGTGTAGGATGGTGAAATATATCTCTCATCGCCTTCGAGAACGCGTTTGGCGTTGGGGCCGGGCAGCGCGGTCTTGAGCTTGGGCGCAATTACGGTGGTGGTAGACATGGGATCCTCCAGAAATCAGTGGTCAGCGGTTCGTTTTGCCAGCTTGTGGAATGTGGGTCCCAAGGAAGAGCGGAGCTGCCGCTGTGCCAGTTCGAAGTTCTTAAGAAATGAATTGCATCCTCCCGAACCCCCGCGAGGCTCGGGACTTAGTCGCTACCAAACAGATTCGGGCGCAGACGCGACGGCAGTACCGCCCGATAGCGACGCGGGCACACCAAAGAATCGAGCCAGCAGGTGGGCAGGTGCGAATTGGTGTCGTGATTCCGCATGCTTAAGCAACTTCATTATAGCTCGTTCTGTGGTCGCTACGTAACCCCACTAGACACTGCCCGATCGTTATGAGGCGGAGTGGTTATTCCGGTTGGTCGAGCGAAGCCAAAATCCCGAATCCGCGCAGCGCACTCTCGTGTCTGATATTGGACAGAGACAAACCTTGTCATGAGCTCAGGGTCTGGTCCAAGCCGATCTTCCGTTGTCTTTGCCTTTGCCCTGGTCTACCTGTTCTGGGGTTCCACCTATCTCGGCATCGACATCGCGGTTGAGCACATTCCTCCCGCCCTTATGTGCGGCACGCGCTTCTTGATCGCGGGAGCTTTCATGCTGGCATTCTGCGGGCTGCGGGGAAGGAAAATCCTGTACGTCCGGCGGCAGTTAGGGGAGATGGCCATCGTCGGCATCTTGTTGCTTCTCGGAGGTAATCTCACCCTCTCCTACGCGGAAAAACACATCGCGACGGGCCTGGCAGCCTTAATTGTCGCCATAACCCCGTTGTGGTTTTTGGTGCTCGACAGCCTTCTGTTAGGCGATCACCACATCTCCGTCCGCGGTAAAGCAGGTCTCGGTCTCGGCATCGCTGGCTTAGCCGTTCTGTTGTGGCCGCAGCTGATGGCTACGACTGCTTTCGGGCATCAAGAACTCTGGTCGTCTCTCAGTCTGATTGGCGGATCTTTCAGTTGGGCGCTGGGCTCGGTCCTGGCCAAGAAATGGAAATCTCCGGAGGTCGACCCCTTCTCCGCCACGGCCTGGGAGATGGTTGCAGCCGGCCTGGCGAATCTCGCAGTTGCGGCCGGCACGCGAGACCTTTCCCGGGTGGTTTGGACAGCTCGAGGTGTGGGAGCCATTTGCTATTTGGTGGTTTGCGGCTCCTGGATCGGCTACACCGCATATATCTGGCTGCTCGGACACGTTCCGACCTCGAAGGTTTCAACCTATGCCTACGTCAACCCGGTGGTCGCTGTTTTCTTAGGATGGCTGATCCTCCACGAGCCGATCGACGCCTACATTCTCACGGGCAGCGCAATCGTGATTGCTTCTGTCATCCTGGTCACTAGCGCCGAGGTGACCCCGAAGGCGGCTCTCGAAGAGCTTCCGACGGTTGAGACCACGGGGGACTGAAGCAACCCTCTCAGACCGAGCAGCTCCACCGGTATCTTCCACTCGCCGAAGCTCAGAAATCCGGCCGCGAGGCACGCGCGAAAAGAAAAGCACCACGGACAGGAAGATGGCGGCGAGGCTGCTCGTGCGAACCGTGCGATAACTTGCCGGCCAGGGGAACATGAGCACATCAAAGACCGGCAAGAGCTTGTCCGGCCAGAGGAGCCCGGCCAGGCCGAAGGCAAGTGCGAGCTGAATCACGAGCGACACGGCGAGAGCATACATGGCTGCCCCTGCTTACTTCCTCTGATATCCGAACCCGAGCTCGCGACCCTATGCGGTTCGGGGGGATAGCACCAGCCATTTCAGCAGCATGTTAACGACCGACAACACAATGCCGCCCCAGAAGGCGGCCATAAAAGTTTGAATGTGGAATCCGGGCACGAAAGCGGAGGCAAGCCGCAGCATGAACGCGTTGATAATGAACCAGAACAACCCCAGGGTGAGGATGGTCAATGGGAAGGTGAGCACCTTCAGAATGAGTCCCAGGGTGGCGTTGATGAAGCCAATGGCGATGGCTGCGATTAGAGCCGCGCCTGGACCAGTTACCACGAATCCCGGTACCACGCGCGAGGTGATCCATACCGCAACCGCGGTGATAATCCAGTGCAAGAGCATTCGCATGATTAGGGGGCTCCAATTTCGATGTAGCAACTATAAGGTTCTGGTGCGAACCCGACAACTGTGCCAGCGCGATGTGCGCTCATCGCTTCCGGCTTGGCGCGCAAGCACGATGACCGTGCCATGCTGCCGCGCCTCGACCGCCGTCGGGTGACAATTCTCGCGGGAAAGATTCTAACCCAGCTCTAAGCTTTTATGCTGATCCCCTCTACGCTTGGCCAACGGTTTCGCTTGGAAGCCCAGTGTCGTCGTACCAACAGGTGGGTACCGTTGGCGATTTTCTTGCCTTGCCTCAGCAAGAGACCTCAGATGGGGAGTGGAATCAGACTTACGCATCCCGAGCAGGCTGGAGCTGTAGTACTTCAGTTATTTGACCCTTAATCGGTGACCCCGGAGAATGGCGCCATCCCCTACAGAGGCCCGCTTCGGAGGTCGGTGTGCGAACGTTTCCCTTCTTCATTGCAGCAACCCTCAGCGCCTTGTTCACAGTGACTCCTGCAGTTGCTGGCGCCGACGGTGAGGCAGCCCCTCGAGCCGAAGTCAATCAGGATGCCACGCCGGCTGAGAGCGGCCGGATGCTGGGGTCAAAAGTTGGTATCGGGGTCAAAATGTCGCCCCTGGGGGTGGGCATCGAGGCAGCTACACCGGTCACTTACCATACCAATGTGCGGGCCGGCTTCAACTTTTTTGGCTATAGCCGGGGCTTTACCGTAGATGGTATGAATTACGACGCCAACGTGAGCTTCCGCTCGTTTGAAACCCACTTCGACTGGTTTCCCTTTTCCAACGGTTTTCACCTCAGCCCCGGGTTCATGGCCTATAACGGCAACCGCATCAAGGCCAATGCATCGGTTCCGGGCGGACAGCAATTCTCGCTCGGCGGAATTACCTATCTGAGCGATACTGCCGACCCGATCACCGGCACTGGAAGCGTCGTTTTTGGCACGGTAGCTCCAACCGTCCTGGTGGGATGGGGAAACCTGGTGCCCCGCAGTTCCAAGCACATCAGTGTTCCCGTGGAGATCGGCGCGGTTTTCGAGGGAACACCCAAAGCGACAATCGACCTGGTGGGAACCGCCTGCGATCCCACGGGTGCAGTCTGCCAGAATGTCGCCGACAACCAGGCGTTCCAAAACAACGTCACTGCCCAGCAGAACAAGCTGAACCACGACATGTCCTTCTTGAAGGCCTACCCTGTAATCTCCGTGGGCTTCGGCTACAAGTTCTAAGCGGAATCCGGGCCCTGGACACTGCCATCGGCTCCGGGGGAGGAGTGCTGGTCTCTCTCAGAACAGATTCCAAAGAAACTGGTTATAGACGTCGTGATGATATTGCACTTCCGGGGCCTTCACGAAGGTTCCTAGCAGGCGCGGGCAGCGGTCGGCGGAAGCCCGCTTCAAATCCAGGAAGCGCTCTTTCACGTCCTCGCCAAACAGCTTGGTGATCCACTCCGCCTTGCGAAAGTTTTCCATCGCATCGTAAATGTTATCGGGCAAATATCGCTGCGCCTGGCGCAGGTTCTTGATTTTGGCCGTGTCCCCCTCAAGACCGGTCTTGAAAATTGCGAACATCACCATATACGGATTCGCATCGGGAGCTACCGAACGTACCTCCACCCGCATGCTGCGCTCGTTGCCAATCGGGATGCGGACCATCGCCCCGCGATCCGTAGGCGATGCCTTCAGCTGATTGGGAGCTTCAAAGTGCGGGTCCAGCCGGCGATAGGCGTTTACGCTTGGGTTCATGATGAGGCAAATGTCATTGCCGTGGGTGAGGATGCGGTCCAGGAACTCCCAGCCCATTTTGCTCAGCTTCTCGTCGCCTTTGGCATCCCAGAACAGGTTCTTGCCGTTTTTGCTGATGGACACGTTGGTATGCATGCCGCTGCCATTCACGCCCACCACAGGCTTGGGCAGGAACGAAGCCGTGCAACCCATCTTTGTGGCCACTTGCCGGCAGACCAGCTTGTAGAGCTGGATCTGATCGGCGGCAGCCACCACTTCTCCATACCCGTAGTTGATCTCGAACTGCGAAGGCGCGACTTCCGGGTGATCTTTTTCGTTTTGGAAGCCCATCGCGCGCTGCACTTCCGCCACGGTGTCGATGAAGGAGCGCAGCGTGTCTCCGGGCAGTGAGTGAAAATAGCCGCCGGTATTCACATATTCAAACTTGCCGGTTTCGTGATACCGGCGCTCGGCATCGGACCCGCGAAACAGAAAGCCTTCAATCTCGTTAGCGGCATTCAGGGTATAGCCCTGTTTGGCGTTAAGCTTATCCGCGTAGTGCTTCAGAATGCCGCGAATGTCGGCCGGATAGGGTTCCCCGTTCTTATCGATGACGTCGCCGAACACCAACACCTTGCCCGGCCCGAAAATGTCCGCCGGACCCCAGTAAAATGCGCCCCAATCAATACCCAGGCGCAAATCGCTTTCCCGCTGCGCGGTAAAGCCGCGGATGGAAGATCCGTCAAAGGTCAGGTTGTCCCAACTCTTGATCAGGAACTTCTTGTCATAGTCGAGCATATGAAGTCGGCCTTCGAGATCGCTGAATAACACCGTCACGGCCTTGATCCGCTTCTCGCGACCCAAATAATCCAGACGCTCCTGTTGAATCTTGGACATGGCCACACGGTTCCGGCGTTGCTCTTTCGCCTTCAGGTTCAGCTCTTCCAGCTCGTCATAGGGAATCGCCAAGAAGTTTCGCAGTTCGTCTGACATGGATCTCCTTCAAGTTCGGTGGAATCGGAGTACAGGGAGTTAAGGGAGAACTCTAAGTTTCAGGGTACCGCGGGGGCTTCCTGTGTGCCAATCAAAAAAGATGATGGCGGAAATAGAGCGAATTTATAAGGCCGGGTTTCGGGCCTCAAGTCGGATCGCGACCCCTTTGGCGCACCCCGTGTTTCGAGGGCCAATCACCTGCTCCGGAGTCCATCCCATCTCGCGCAAATGCCGGATGCTCAGCGCATCGTGCCGCTTGGCCAGACGGACTCCGGCTTCATCGAGCACCAGATCGGTGTGATAAAAGGCAGGCGGAGGCCAGCCGCATGCGCGGTACAGGAGCAGCTGACGCGCCGTGGATTTAATCAGATCGGCGCCACGTACAACCTCCGTGATTCTCATCAGGGCATCATCCACTACGACCGCCAATTGGTAGGCCGGCACGTCATCGCGACGCCAGACGATGAAGTCCCCGAAGTCGCGCCCGGCAAGGAAATGCTGGGGCCCAAGGTTTCGGTCGAGAAATTGAATCATTTCCCGGTTCGGCACTTGGAATCGCCAGTTCACGCCCGCCGGCTCACTCGAGCCCGCCCGGTCGGTCCGCGAGCGGCAGCGTCCGGGGTAGAGCGCCTCGTCGTCGAGACCGTTCGGGGCGCTTGCCGCCTGCTCCAGGTCCTTGCGTGAGCAAGTACAGGGATAAATAAAGCCGCCATCACGCAGCTTGCGCCAAGCCGCCAGGTAGTAATCCCGCCTCTGGCTCTGGGAATAGGGTCCATAGGGTCCCCCACAGTCCGGTCCCTCGTCCCAGTCAATACCCAACCAGCGAAAATCTTCGATCATGGCGCTTACAAACTCAGTCCGCGACCGCTCGGGATCGAGATCCTCGTTGCGCAGAACCAGCGTGCCTGAGTGTGCTTGGACCCGCTGGGCCGCGATCGAGAAGGTTCGCGCATGACCGAGATGCAAAAGGCCGGTCGGAGAAGGCGCGAGGCGGCCGCGATAGTTGCCCTCGCAGGTAGCCATTGCGCTATTTTAAGCGTCGACGGTCAGACGATGATCCGGCTTCGAGTGCAGAAGGAAGCTGGGCTCGTACAAAAGCACTAGAGCTTCGGTCGAGCCGGCGTCATATCATGTAGATTTTCGAAGCTATGGTTCCATCCCGGTCCGTTTTGATCCGAGGGTTAGCGGGCCTCGTCGTCGCCTATCTGGGATTTATCGCATTCCTCTGGTGGACGATGCGGCGGCCGCCCGAGCAGTTTGGCCGAACCATGGCCCATATGCCTGCTCCGGCCGTCTTTCTTCTCGCTCCTTTTGAATCTCTTTGGAGCGAGGCGCGCGCCGGAAATCTTCGAGTGGGAGATGCCGCTCCCGATTTCGAGCTCGAGAAAATCGACAAGTCGGGACGAATTCGGCTATCGGACCTGACTTCGCAGCAACCGGTGGTTTTGATCTTCGGCAGCTATACCTGACCGCCGTTCCGGCGGGAGGTTCCCGGCCTGAACCAGCTCTATGACGAGTACAAAAACCAGGTCGCCTTTCTGGTGGTCTACATTCTCGAGGCTCATCCGAGTGACGTGTGGCAGATGGAAACGAACATCCGGGACAAGGTGGTTTTCGCCAGCCCGAAAGATGAAGGCGAACGCCAGTTCGTCGCCGGCACTTGTGTTCGCAAGCTCGGAATCAAATTTCCGGCTGTCGTCGATACGTTTTCAAATACCACCGAACAGGCCTACACCGGCTGGCCGGACCGCATGTATCTCATCGACAACCAGGGAAAGGTCGCGTACAAGAGCCGGCCCGGACCTTTCGGTTTCAAGCCGGAACAACTGCGTGCGGCACTCGAGCGATTACTCGGTAGGGGCGCTTCCTAGAAATGAGCCTTCAACTCAATGTCCGCCGTCGCGAAGGAATTGCCAGGCGCTTTTCTCCGGCTGAGCCTGCGCGTGGGCTTGCCAGGCTGCCCCGAACCCCGCAAGATCCCTTGGGTTGAGAGCCTCGAGGCCAACCTGATGCTCGTGGCCCCCGGACACTGCTTTGCTCCATACCACGCGGAACTGGGCTTTGTGTTGCTTATATTGCACCGTGATCAGGCTCCCCACTTCGAGTGGCTGACGCAGCGCGCCCAGACGAACACCGGGTGAGCTGACGTCGAGCGTGTGCACGATTTCGGAATAGGACTTTCCGGCACCATCGTTTCCCGAAATTCGCACCGGCAAGACCGCTTTCACGCGGTTGCGGCGGCGTGTCTCGGCTTTGCCTTCGGCTTTCGCTGTTTTCATTTGAGGAACTGCGGCTGATCTTGGGCTATCTTGAGGATATCGACGCCCATCCACAGTCTAGAGTGTATTCATCCGCCCCGCGTTCTCCAATGGCCCAAAAGTAATGGCGCGGCCGGCGGGAATTGCTCAATCCTCCCGTAAACGAATGAAAACAGCCCAGCGGCCGCACCCTGCGGTCGGATCCCCCGGGCGGCCCGATTGTCGTTCGAGCCCGGGCATGTGCTCATCTAATCATTGGTAACTATTACGACTGGCTAGGGAAAGTTCCCTAGCAACTCGTTGTCCAGAGGTGGGTTTACACCAATGGGTATAAGGCAAGGCAGCTCCAGGGCGGTAAACTGGAGTCAGGTGGAGAAGCGGGAACGAGCCTCCAAGGAGCAGTAAGCAATGAAATCCTTTTGGCGATTGGTTTATGTGAGCGTATGGATCGGGCTGTTGACTACGAGCACCTGGGCAGCAGCTCAGACCGAGGACGCAGATCAAGCGGATCCTCCCGGCCGGGTGGCGCGGGTGGACTATATGACGGGGGAGGTTTCAGTCCAGCCGCACGGCACTGACGAGTGGGTGCAGGCTGATCAGAATCGTCCGCTTACGCTGTCCGATAACGTATGGGCTGATAAGGATTCTCGGGCTGAGTTGGATCTTGGCACCGGTCGCTTGCGCATTAATTCAGAAACCAGCATCACGCTAACCAACATCACCAATGACGCCGTGCAGATCGCGCTGCATCAGGGAACCTTGAATGTTCACGTGCGCCATTTGTATGCCGGCGAGGTCTGGGAGGTCGACACCCCCAATCTGGCATTCTCGCTCTCGCGAACTGGCGATTACCGCTTCGATGTGGACCCCAATGCCGATGCTACCTCAGTCACGGTCTGGAAAGGTGAAGGCGAGGCCACCGGCCAGGGGACTGAAGTTCGCCTCAAGGAAGGCGAGCAGGCACAGTTTACCAATGGCAATTCCCTGACTCATCAGACGCACGATGCGCCCGCTCCCGACGGTTTCGATGACTGGTGCCGTGTTCGTGACCAAGGCGAAGATCGTTCGGCCTCGATGGGGCACGTGGCTCCTGGTGTGGTTGGGGGCGACGATCTCGATCAGTATGGAACGTGGCGTCAAAGCCCCGATTACGGCTGGGTATGGTCGCCGACCGGGGTTGCACCCGGATGGGCACCCTACAGCTACGGCCAATGGGTTTGGCAAGCACCGTGGGGTTGGACGTGGGTGGACGCTTATCCCTGGGGATTTGCGCCATTCCACTATGGACGCTGGGTATGGTGGGGCGGCGCCTGGGGCTGGGCACCTGGGCCTTATTGGGTTCGCCCCTGGTATGCGCCGGCTATGGTCGCTTGGTTTGGCGGCCCACACTTTGGCTTCAGCTTTGGTTTCGGCTTCGGAGTCGGTTTCGGCTGGTGCCCGTTGGGCTGGGGTGAGCCGTTCTACCCCTGGTATCACGTGTCTCCCTACTATTTCCACAACGTGAATATCGCTAACACGCGGATCACCAACATCAACCACATCAGCAATGATTTCTTCCGCAACGGCGGCAGGACACCGATGTGGACAGGCGGCAGAATGCCGCAGTTTGCCAACAAACCGGGCGCCATGACCGCCATGTCCAGAACCGGCCTCGAACACGGCTTGCCGGTTCGTGGAAATTCCGTGAAAGTCTCTGCGAATCAGCTGCAGGGAGCATCGGCCCTGGGCAGAATCGATGCCAACCCCACCCGTACAGCCACGCTGGGTGGGCGTCTCGCACGACCACCGGCCGCAACCTTGTCCGAGCGGCCGACCGTAAGTCGGATGACTCCCCCGGCAACTCGGCAGACAGGGCTGACGAGTGGTCGAGAGAATGCAGCCACCCGTCCGAGCGCTGGGCAAAGCGCAAGAGCTAGTGAAGTTCCTGGCGCTGCCGGCAATCGAGCCGGCTCTGCGCCCGGGCAACGATATGTACCTCGACCGCCGCAAAGCTCGCAGAGTAGAACCGAGCCATCGATGGTTGCGATGAACCATAGCGTGCCACGCCCTCCAAGCGAAACCAGACCGGGAAGCACGTCTTTGGACAGGATGGGGACGCCGACGAGATCGCAGGTTCCGCGCCCGAGCGGGCAGGTGGCGCCTCGACCGAGCCACTACTCTGGCAATCAGGGCAGTTACTACGCGCGGTCATACCGCGACTACGCCGGGACCTACTCGAACCGTGCCTATTCGAACTACGGCGGCTACGGTCGCGCCGGGAATTCCAGTTCGCGCTACGGGGCTCCTCCCTCCTCGACCTACGGTGGCCACCGTTCGTACTCCGCGCCGTCGCATAGCTCTGGGGCATCCAGTGGATACTCGGGAGGCTCGCACGGCGGAGGGGGAGGCGGCCACGCCTCGGGAGGGTCGCACGGCGGACATCGCTGAACCGACCCAAACGGATTTCGCTGAAAACGCCGCTCCTCTCGAGCGGCGTTTTTCATGCCCAAACAGCGCTGCTAGCTTGTTTGCGTCTTGTTGGGTTCAGCTCCCTGGAAGGCCGTATGAAACTACGCCGGCCGTTTGCGGGTGGCCAAGGCCGAGCCATCTTGCCTCGAGAACACCGAGCATAAGCGGATCGATGCCCGCATCAAGGTCGGCCATAGTTTGGGCTTGAGCTGCGTGGAAGAATGAAGGATGAGCGGTTTCGCTGACCTTTCCGGAGTCACCGGCAAAAATGGTCTCGGCGATATCGAAAACTATGACCTCGGGTTCGGCCCTGGCCGCCTGGCACATGGAGGGGCAATGGGCTAAGGCTTTATCATTGACAGGTACGGCCAGAAACCCCAGAGGCGTCGATAGGGAACGAATGATTGCCGGCAAACGAATCGCGGTGGTATTGCCCGCTTACAACGCGGAAAAGACCCTGGAGGCAACCGTGCGTGAGTTGCCCGGACTGGTCGACACCACCATCCTGGTGGATGATCACAGTTCCGACCATACCGTCGATGTGGCCAAACGGCTGGGTCTGCAGTTCTTTGTGCACGACCGGAACTACGGTTATGGGCGCAACCAGCAAACCTGCTACCGCGAAGCCCTGGCCTCGGGCGCAGACGTCGTAATCATGGTGCATCCGGATTATCAGTACACGCCGCTTCTGGTCACCGCGATGGCCAGCATGGTGGCTTACGATGTCTACGACGTGGTACTCGGCTCCAGGATTATTGGAGGCCAGGCACTGCGGGGAGGCATGCCCATATGGAAGTATGTTGCCAATCGCCTGCTGACCGCGTGTGAAAACTTCTTTCTGCGCGTGAAGCTTTCCGAGTACCATACCGGGTACCGCGCCTTCAGCCGCAAGGTACTGACCACTCTACCGCTGCTCGAAAAT
>Ga0187783_10000157_pt1 | contig 50872 bp, 51 predicted proteins | sample 1015_SJ02_MP02_2_FD_132471 | JGI IMG/M metagenome (GOLD analysis project Ga0187783, IMG submission 132471) | Tropical peat soil microbial communities from peatlands in Department of Meta, Colombia - 1015_SJ02_MP02_20_MG | ecosystem: Environmental > Terrestrial > Soil > Wetlands > Peat | place... | reverse complement strand
TTGGCACGGTGAGCTATTTCGAGGAAGGCGAACTGCCGCAAATCCACCATCTCGCGTTGGCGGCGCTTTGCATCAAGATTTTCTGCGCGATCACGGCGATCCTTCTTCTTTCGCTCTACTTCCTTCAGGGCTCAGCTTACGGTACATTGTGATGCGGCCTTGGGATCCTCGGCATGAGGGCATTAACTTGCGCTGCCGTATTGCGCTTGTTTTCTTGACCCTCAGCCTGCTAAGGCCGTGATAGGCGCTAAGTTTTTACACTTACTGTAGCTTGGCGGAATTTTTGCTCGGGAACGTCTAAGGCATTTTGAGAGGCCGCTCAAATACACCCGTCATGGATCTTTCCCTATCGAGACTTCGACTGCAGCATCACTTCGCGGTCCGCCTCTCACCATTATAGGTGCGAAAGCGTGCCTCGACGTGTATAAATAGAGCGGCAAAAAAGATAGATGGCGCGTGACGATAAGGAGAAGGCGTTATGGAAGCTCAACAAACTGAGAAGGACTCGGCCAGAAGCGTGAAAAGATTGCCCTCGCTTGTAGCAAAATTGTCCAACGGTGAGCACAATTTGGAGGTCAGCACGCGTTCTCGTGAGAGCGGTATCGAGGAATTGAAGAAGTCGATTGATTTGGGATACCTGCGCCTTCGCTTCACTGAAACACTTGGCGAAACCGAACTAGGCTTCCAGTTGGATCGCGATGATTCGGACTTCACCAAGATCGATTTCGAAAAACAGACAGGGAAATTGCGTGTCGTTGGGATGCCAATCTCGCTCGATTACGTGCGAGTACGCTGCGTCGCAACAGTGGATGCGAGCACGCTGAAGGGCACCGGGCATCTTGAGCTAATTCAATAGTGATGATCACTGGAAGGCGGCAATGCGAACGTGCGGGTTGCCGCCGAGGGAAGAATAGTTTAACTAGAAACTCGGCCTCATCCATGGTCGGGTGCCTGAACCGCAGATAGCTCGACGGATTTTCGATCGCCGCGTCGTCGCCATGGAGGCCTGTGGGAGCGCGCATCATTGGGGGCGAGCGATACGCGACCTTGGACATGATGTTCGATTGATTCCGCCCGCCTATGTCAAACCTTTTGTCAAGCGACAGAAGAACGACGTCGCTGATGCAGAGGCGATCGCTGAGGCAGCGAACCGACCCACTATGAGCTTCGTAGCGGTCAAGACGCAGGAGCAGCAGGCGCGCGCGATGCTTTTCCGGACTCGGGATCTTCTGGTCCGGCAGCGTACGCAATTGATCAACGCGTTACGCGGTCATTTTCCGAGCATGGCGTCGTGGCGCCGCAAAGGCCGGCGAATGTGAAAGTTCTTTCGCAGGCCGTCGAGAACGAAGCGACGTCGCTTCCGCTCCTCGTTGTGGAATTGGCGCGCGGTTACCTCGAACAGATCGACCATTTATCGGAGAGGATCGACGCACTCGAGACGATGGTCGTGTACGAGGGCCGCGCGCGGAACAACAACCCGCCGCCTGCAAACCGTGCCCTGTCGCCGCGATTTGTGATCGAAAGAGCGGAGCCGCGGCAAGGGAGCAGTTCGACGATAAACGTCAGATGACGATCGCCGTGTTTTCAATTGACATGTTTTTTTGAGGCCAAGGAGGATTTTTTCGATCGCGGCTTCTTCTCTTTTGCGAGTTCGGCGAGCGCTTGATTGATATCGTCGATGGAGACCGACACGAACTTACGCCGCGCATGCGCTAGGCAAAAGGCGAGCTCGATACCTGTCGCGATCTTATTCTTCTCGAGCGCCCTATAGGCGGCATAGCCGTCGACCTGAAGCACACCCTTAAAGTTCATCAGTTGGGCGACGATCTCCTTTGTCCCACGGCTTTCGGCAAAAATGTAAGCAACCGCCGGCGGTGCCGGACCTTGCCAGGATCTATCATCCACGGCATGGGCCCAAAACTGGCATTTCTTGACCTTGCCCCGTCTAGGATCAACCACTGACATCGGGGTCGCAAAACAACCGCGGGCACGCATGCATCACTTGCAGTTGAAGGTCGTAGAGACCCTTCAGCCACCATGCCACCTGCTTCATCCAGGCCGGCAAGGATCTGAACTTGCCGATAGAGCGTCGAGCCCCAGGCGAATTTTCCGGCCGCGATCCAGGCGGCGAGCGCCGTCGAGGCCATGCCTTTTTCGATCAGACGCGGATAGGCCTTGGCCTGAACAACCGCGCCCTCGCACGCCCGGCAGGCGTATTTCGGCCAGATATGCGCAGAATGCGAAGGATCGCAGGAATGACGTCGAGCACCTCGTTCACATCTTCGCCAATGCGAGGCAGCTTCCCGTGGCGGCATGGGCAAGCAGCCGCCTCGGGCTTGATGACCTTATCAAACCGCGGCAGATGTTTCCTGATCCGCGAACGTCATGAGGACCTGCGGTGTCACACCGCAGGATTGCCAATCTGTTCGCCGAAGGGGCGAGGAGAGCTGAGAGATCTCAGCGGTTCGGTGGCCACAAGTCGCCGGTTCTCCCTTTCGCGTGAACAACCGCAGTCGCTAAGAGCGCGCCGGTCGGGCCGACCGAGGATCCTTCGGCGGTGATATGGGCGCCCTCTTTCAGGAGATGGGCGCGTTTTTCCATGACTTGAGAAATGTCAACTGTTGCGGTGGTACCGGTACGAGTTTGCAAGGTGACCGTTGGCCCGTTGGTCTTCAAAACTGTTCCAGAGATGGCATGGGTGCTGGCCAGGGGGGCGACGGAGCTTACAAGGGGCGAAGCCGTGCCGCCAGCGCCAAAGATGTTGAGTTGACCCCTCGTATTCCCCGTAGCATCAAGGTAAGCGGAGGCGACATAGACTTTTCCGTTGGCAACGACCGGCACGATATTCGCGTTGCCGCCGGTATTTGGCCAGCTCCCTGCTGGCGCGGAATAGAGCCGATTGAACGTCGCCGGATTGCCCGAGGGGCGGGCATCAAACGCATAGAGTGTGACGGCCGTTGTCGTGCCGTCACTCGGGCGGCCGACGGCCCATATAATCGCACTTCCAGTGGCGTTGCCGTTTGACGACACGGTCGTGAAAAATCCGGGATCCTGCCCTCCGGCGACGATCCCGGCCGAGGCTTCCTGAACGAGAGCCGGAGCCGAGGAAACCTGCCAGGTGGTAACCGTACTCCCATGGCTCATCACAATCGGCTGATGCCGTCCGCGCCCGTGAAATAGGACGGGCCGCACCAGCAAGGATCGCTTTGCTATATACCGATGGGTGTGCTCAAGTTGTCGCGATTCAATAAGAATAACCTACCGTCCTTGCCGGCTGCGACTGCGAGGTTTGGGTAGGGGCCGCTCTGTCTTGGCAATAACAAGACACCACCAGAACCGAGATCGCCGTCGTTGGCATCGAGAGTAAGAGTGCTCGGACTATAGATATTCGGATCCAACGGCGTGAATACATCCTTGACTGTGCTCAAGGTGCCAGAAAGACGCGCGATGCTTTCTTGGATATGCGTCGGGGGGTTCCAGGTGGATACAGGCGGGCAGGGGTCGCTGGCGATCGTTATATTGCAATCCGAGTTTCCGGTTGCGAAGTAGAGGTCTTGCCCATCACTGGCGATGCCATAGCCTGACATCCAAACGGAGGTCAAAAAAAATGGGGGATTAACACCCGGGTCTGTCGCTTGGCTATCCGTTAGCTGGTTAACAGACAGAGGCGCGAGGCTGCTCGCGTTCCACCCCAACACCCACCCTCGCGATTGACTCGGATAGGAATCACAGAAGCTGCCGAAACCGGCGTAGACGTTGCCGTTTGCGAGGAGCAGCCCCGGCCTTTGTCGCTCGTAGGTCGCGTTGAACGTGAAGGTCGAACCATCGGACAGCTGACCAGAGGCGGCGACAAGGACGGGAGAGCCAGGATTATCCGATAAATCGGTCAAGCGAAGCGAGTGAAGGGAATAGGCCGGCGAGGCGCCATTGACATAAGCAATGACATAGAGAGCGTTGGCGCTCACATCGATGGCAGGCGTGCCGTTAATCCCAACATTGGGACCGTTATTGTTGCATCCTAGAGGTAACGGGACAGGCGCGCCGAGATTACGGCTCAACAGAATTTCTCCTGTTGATGCATCGATCGCATAGACTGTGTTGGACTCTGTTGCAACATAGACAACATTGTGCCTGTTGCCGGCGATTGGGAGGTGTTGAACAACAAGGGGCTGGGCATCGACCTGATCATCGAGAGTTGCCGTTGCAACAATGCCAAAGTTTTTCGGAAAATTCGCTGCCGCGAGCATGGTTTCGCGGTTATTCCAACCGGTTCGCAAATTATCATAGTGATATGTTGTAACCGATTGTCCGCAGTAGTTCTCAAACCGACTTGATGGACAGGAGGCCGAGGCGGGCAAGACGAGAACTCCCGTTGGCTCTTCTGTTGCCGCCGCACAGCCCGGGCACGACGAGGTAGCGATGGCGGAGATAGCTGTATACGCTACGGTCAAAAAGAAAAGAAAAGCGACCGATAAATATTTTTTCACGACTTCCTCCTACTAGATTATATATTTCCGTAAAGTTTACTTATTATTATTGACATATGCGGAAAGTCTTCACATGAAAACTGCCTTATGACGAATGAGCGACAGAAATACCGACAATAAATGACTAAAAATCAGCGTGTGAGACGCGTATTGCGGGCGAGAAAAAAATGCTTTTTGAAAAGCCGCGCGGGCGCTGGCAAATTCAAAATGCCAAGCGCAACAACGCATGCTTTTCATCATCGGCGGTGGCAGCTCGGCTTATAAATCGCTCGACCTGATCCGCCGCCTGCGCGAAGAGGACATTTTTGGGCCGTGATGACGGCTGCGGCGGCGCACGTCGTCACCAAGCTTTTCGGTCGAAAGTCCGACCCAAAACCGTGTCTATGAGGCTTTCCTCGCGCTTAGACACGATTAAGGGGTGGCATAGAGAACTCGTCGTTGTCGCCCTGGTCGTCGGGCGGGAAAAGCAAACCAGAACTTTGTCGGGTTTTGGACCTCTCGTGCGTTTTACACACGGAGAGGCTACACAGCGAGCGCGGCGGCGGTTCTCCCTCCCAATCTCCTGCCCCGTTTGCTCGTCTGAGGGTAGCCTCTCGCTTTTGTCCGCAGCAGGCTTACAAGGTGATGGACCAGCAGTGTCAAAGGGAATTCGTTATCGAGGAGGCCGATCATGCGACAATCCTCGTCCGCCACATGCTCGCGGGCGTACGTTTTCTGTTTGTCATAAGGGGCCGGACGCTCGACGGGCAAACGTTAGAGCCACCCCCTTCTGACTTCAGCCTTCGCAATCAGGCGCGCATGTTCGCCCTTCACGAAGCGCGAACCCGGGGCTGGGTGGACTAATGGCTTCTGTCCACCGCGTTGCCATCGACTGCTACGGAAGGAACTGACGGAGAGGCGACCCACAATATTTGGATTTTTTCGTCCGAGCATTCAGCTGATCAACCAGGCTTTCCAGCTGCGAGAAAAGACCAACCAAGGACTGCACGATGTTTCGGCAAGGCGCCAATGTTGCGATGGCGTTTTTCCCGCCCTTGAGGAGCACAAGCTTCATCCTCTCGATCGTAATTGGCCGGTTCTGGAGGAGCGGCAAGCGCTTCGATATCCGAGAAGTCGAGGGGCAATTGCTCGGCGCAAATGACGGCGCCCTTTTCCGAGCGCGCGCCGAAGATCATGTCCTTGAGCGTGCGCACCGTCGCACGCAAAGTTTCGACCTCGGCGTTTAGGGCGAGCACCATTTCCGTCAAATGCGCGTGATCGGACGGCAGGTCTTGCGAGCGAAGCGGCATGATCAAAAGTTAGCCCGAATTCCGCGGTCAATCCCTTTGCAGCGAAACGAATGGTCAAAAGCCAGCAAATGCGCCGGTCTCCATCGGGCGCTCATCTCATGCTACCTGTAGGAGCGGCGATGGTGAATGGCAATCTACGACAGCGGCTGCGGCGCAAGCCCGACCCGCCTGCGTTGCCCCTCCACCCGATCCTTCAACCAACCCCGCCTTTGCTGAGAGCCGCATGAGCCCCAGCGTTTTTGCCGCTCTCGGTACGACCCGTTACTTTTTGCATATCACGCTATTTTCACCACAGCGCGGCCATCGATGAGTTGGATAAGCAGATCCTGGGGGAGGATCCCGCTTCTGCGATGCGTGATTGCAAGGACAGTGACCCCATCGGCGATGGCTCGGATATGAGTCATGATGTCCTCCTCAGTTGCTTCATCGAGCGCCGAACTCGCTTCATCGAGGAAGAGAATTTGCGGCTCGGTATAAAGGGCGCGAGCGATAGCGATCCGCTGGCACTCGCCGCCCGAAAGGTTCAGTCCTCTCTCACCGATCGATGTTTCGAAACCTTCCGGGAGCGCTTCGATGAAGTCAAAAATTGCCGCTTTCTTTGCGGCCTTGCGAAGGCGCACGTCGTCAAGCGGACGGCCAAGCACGATATTTGTCTTGATCGTGTCGTTGAGGAGCATCACTTCCTGCGGGACGACTCCAATCAGGGAAAACCAATCACGGCGCTCGATCTCGCGAAGATCCAAGCCGTCAACGCATATCCGCCCCCTCATGGGCTCAATCGATTTCAACGCAAGCTTGAAAAGGGTCGTTTTTCCGGAGCCGGTTTCGCCGGTCAGATAAGTCACTCGGCCTCGCTTCGCGGTGAAGGTTACCTGCTCGATACCGCAACTCCCCTCGTAAGCGAAACCAACCTCTTCAAATGTGATTTGCCCACTCGTCAATTTGAAGGATCGACGCTCGGCAGGTTCTAGCTCCTCGGGAGCCGCCCACATTCTCGCGAAGGGCAGGAATTGAGAATAGGACCGAATCAAATCGTCGATGGCATGGCCAATCATTTCGAAAGGCTGGTTCAGTTGCAAGAGAAGCGTATTAAACAGCACGATGTCGCCAACTGATAGCATGCCAGCCCTATAGCGCGGAATTAAAAGCGCGAAGGTCACAACAAATTCAATCGCAAGGGCCATCCCATATATTCCGGCATAGCCGATCCGCCGCAGACAAAATTTCCTCCAGCTGTCGCGTATGTCGCGTGCCCTATCGGAAAACCGCTGACTCATCCACCGATCGCTACCAAAGTGCCGTAAGGTCTCCATTGCATTGACGGCATTGCCAACAAACTTCGCGTTCTCCTGGGTCGCTTTCATCGCGGCGTCGAGATGAATGCGGGTTCGCTCGTTGGCGTAATAGGTGATGGCAACAAATGCTGTTCCATAGAGCAGGACGATCGCGACGACGTCCAAGCTCACGGCGGCGCCAAGAATAAGCAAGGCCAATATGATCTGAGTGATGCTAGGAATGAAGACGATCAATGTGAGTTGAACAATGATGTTCAATCCCTGTTGTCCTTTTGACTGAGCACTCTGGATTTCGGCCGGATTATGATCGATGAAAAAGCGAACAGTCTTTTTCAGGAGTCGCTCGAAGAAACTCGTGGCGGCGATAAAACTCAAGCTCTCCGAACTCATGAAGGAAAGGTAATTGACAATTTTATTGAGCGCGTCTGAGAAACCCAACAGCAGCGCGTAAACAACAAAACTAACCGCGATGGTTTCAAACCGAATATCACCTGTCAGTTTGTTAATAAGCCTTGAAAAAACATAAGGTGCGGCAATCGAAGTGGCCGATGAGAAGAAAGCAATCATCACGACGAACGTGAGGGTCCAACGAGATCCCCTACAATAGTTTGAGATGATCGTCCTGACGGGTTCGATCGTATCTGGCCGCGCCCCCTTCACTCCCTCACCTCCGACGCCGTTGAGAGCTGGCGGTTTGTCCGGAACGTTCGAGCCAGCCGCGAAGGCGGTCGAGTTGGAGATAGACGGCCGGCGTTGTGTAAAGCGTCAGCGCCTGGCTGACGATGAGGCCGCCGATGATGGAAATCCCGAGCGGCTGGCGAAGCTCCGCGCCCATACCCATACCAAGCGCCAGCGGCAGAGCGCCGAACAGCGCCGCAAAGGTTGTCATCATGATCGGCCTGAAGCGCTGAAGGCACGCCCGATGGATCGCTTCTTGCGGTAAAAAGCCTTCGCTCCGCTCCAAATCAACCGCGACATCGATCATCATGATCGCGTTCTTCATAACGATGCCAATGAGGAGAATGACGCCTATGAACGCGATGACCGTAAACTCCAAGCCCGCTGCCATTAAAGCGAGGATTGCCCCGGCGCCGGCCGGCGGAAGTGTCGACAGAATGGTAACAGGATGGATGAAGCTTTCATATAGAATGCCAAGGACGATATAGATGGAGGCGATGGCCGCGAGAATGAGAATGACCTCTCTCAGCAAGGTTTGCTGGAATGCCTTGGCCTCGCCTGAAAAGCTGCCGTGGATCGAGGCCGGCATGTGGATCTCGGCCTTGGTTCGCGCGATCGCCGCCATCGCTTCGCGGAGCGGAACTTTCGGCGGCAGGTCGAACGAAATCTGAGCGGCAACGAAATTGCCTCTGTGGTTAACCCCAAGCGGCGCGAGGACTCGCTCCAACCGCGCAATCGCCGAGAGCGGAACCGTGGTTTCCGCCGCCGTGCTCACGGCAGCTCCCGTGGAGGTCAAGCCACCACCGGTGTTGGCGAGCCTATTGAGGTTCTGATTGCGGGCGGCGTCCGAGGCGACCGCGGCCACTTTCGATGCAGTTGGTTGCGCCTGCTGGCCGGACACAGTTCCGGCGGGCGCATTGGTCAACTGTACGCCGCTGGCCGCTCCGCCGGAGGTGCTGATGTAGATTTTATCCAGCACTTCGGGGTTTTGCCGGTATCGGGGCGCGACCTCCATCACAACATGATACTGGTTGAGTGGTGCAAAGATGGTCGAGACTTGCCGCTGGCCGAAAGCATCATATAGAGTGTTGTCGATTTGGCTCATGGCGATGCCAAGCCGGGACATTGTGTCTCGGTCGATGACGCAAAAGGCGTCGAGTCCTTGATCCTTGTCGTCGACTTGGGGGTCGAGCACCTCCGGGACATGCTTCAGCGCCTCGTTCAGACGAATCGCCCAGGTCAGAATCTCGCCACTGTCGTCGCCTTGCAGCACATATTGATACCGACCGCCGTAGCCGGCGGGAGCGTGCAAGGAAATGTCCTGCACCGCGCTGAGAAACAATTGCCTTCCGGGTATCTCGCTTATTGCCGCGGCTAGCCTGGATTTGACTTCGCTGCTCGATTCCTTGCGTTGCGCTTGGGGTTTCAGAAAGATGTGAAACTCGGCCCAATTGAGCTTAGCGAATTCGATCATGGCGTCCGTGCTCCGGACCGCGGGGTCGGCCAGAACCGTCGCCGAGGTCTCCTCGAGGGCTCGTTTCATTAGCTCCGCGGAAATATTCGGGTCCGCTATGAGCCAGCCCATGAGCCATTCTGGATCCTGCTGCGGAAGCAGGCCCTTTGGCACAACACTATACAAATAGACGTTGAGACCGGTAACCGCGAGCAGGACCGCGAGCGTCAGTCTCGAATGACGTAAGGCCACCGCCAAGGTTTTTTCGTAAGCTTGAAGTGTCACTTTGTAGGGATGCTCGAAGATGCGCGCAAGCCCCCTGGGCCTTCGATCGGATCGAGGCTCCAGAACATGGGCGCAGAGCATTGGCGCGGTGGCGAGGGAAATGGCGAGCGAGATCACCACGGCGGCCGAAAGCGTCACGGCAAATTCGCGGAGGATGCGGCCAATCACATCCCCCATGAACAGAAACGGGATGAAAATGGCAACGAGTGCCAGGCTCATCGCAAGGACAGTGAAACCGACTTCGCGGGCGCCCCGCCGCGTTGCTTGCAGACGCGGTAGTGCGCTCTCAATATGACGCGAGATGTTCTCCAAAACGATGACGGAATCGTCGATCACGAGACCGGTCGCGATGATGAGCGCCATTAGAGAGAGACTATCGAGGCTGTATTTGAAAAGATACATGATGCCGAATGTGCCAAGGATCGAGACAGGCACGACGATGGCAGGGATCACGATTGCTCGGACGCTCCGCAGGAAAGCAAAGACGGTCAGGATGACAAGGGCGCCCGCGATGAGAAGCGCATGCTCGAGATCGCGCAGCGACGCGCGCGTCGTGGCGGTTCGGTCCGAGACAATGGCGATGTCGACAGCGGCGGGCAGGGCGGCGCGGAGCTCTGCCAGCCGGGCCTTGATCCGGTCGACAGTCTCGATGACATGAGCGCCGGGTATCCGGTAGATGCGCAGCAGGATCGAGGCTTTGCCATCGGTGACGGCGGCGGCCAAGGGATTCTCAACCGAATCGACGACTTCCGCGACATCGACAAGTCTGACCGCGCTCCCGTTCCGATAGGCAATGACCAGGTTTCGGTAGTCCTTGGCCTTTCTCACCTGATCATTGGTATAGATTTGGAATCGCCGGCCGCTCGATTGGATGGCGCCTTTAGGGCTGTTGGCGTTGGCGGCGGCCAGCGCTGCGCGAACATCCTCGAGGCCGATGCCATATTTGGTGAGTGCGTCGGGATTGAGCTCGACCCGCACGGCCAGCGGGGAAGATCCGAGAACATCAGCGCGGCCGACGCCTTGGATCGAGGCCAGCTGCGGCTGCAGAACGGTCGCCGCGATGTCAAAGACCTGCGCTACGCTCAGGGTCGCCGAGGTCAGGGACAAATAGGTAATCGGCAAAAACGCGATGTTGGACTTGGAATAGGATGGATTACCGCTCAGGGCCGCGGGCAAGTCGGCGCGGGCGGCGTTGATTGCCGCTTGCACGTCGCGGGCGGCGCCGTCGAGATCGCGGTTGAGATCGAATGTCAGCAAGATTACCGTGCCACCGGTCCAATTAATCGAAGACATGTCGGCGACACCGGCGATCGCGCTCAAGTGCCGCTCGAGCGGCGTCGCAACAGCGCTCGCCATAACTTCGGGGCTGGCGCCTGGCATTGAGGCGTCCACAGAAATCGCTGGCAGGTCCACCTCGGGCATTGGAGCGGCGGGAAGCTTTGTGAAGGCAAGGACGCCAGCGAGCGCCACGGCTAGCGTTAAGAGCGTGGTGGCAACGGGCCGCCGGATGAAGGGCGCCGAGAGATTCATTCCCCAGCCTCGGGCAGTGACCGCGTCCGGTTGCCGGAGGTAGAGCGGCTCAAGCGTTTCGCCAGCCGGCCGAAGGCAAGATAGATTACCGGCGTGGTGAACAGGGTCAGAACTTGCGAGAGCGCCAGGCCGCCAAAGATGGCGACGCCAAGGGGTTGCCGCAGCTCCGCGCCAACCCCCGTGCCGAGCATCAGAGGCACGGCGCTGAACATCGCCGCGAAGGTCGTCATCAGGATCGGCCGCAGCCGCAGAAGGCACGCCTGCTTGATCGCCCCGCGTGCCGAGAGGCCTTCGCTCCGCTCGGCGGCAAGCGCGAAATCGATCATCATGATGGCGTTCTTCTTGACGATGCCAATCAACAGCACGATGCCGATGACACCGATGACACCGAGATCCATGCGCGCCGCCATCAGCGCGAGCAGCGCGCCGACACCGGCCGACGGCAGCGTCGACAGAATTGTCACCGGATGAATGAAGCTCTCATAGAGAATACCGAGCACGATGTAGACGCACACTAGCGCCGCTAGGATGAGCCAAAGCTCATTGCCGAGCGAGACCTCGTAGGCGAGCGCCGCCCCTTGAAAATGGGTGGTTATGCCGGGCGGCAGGCCAATCTCCCGCTCCACTCTTTGAACCGTGTCGACCGCTTCACCGAGGGAGACTCCGGGCGCCAGATTGAAGGAGATGGCGGTCGCCGGGAATGGCCCGAAATGACTGATCAAGAGCGGTGCCGGCTTCACTTCCACCCGCGCGATCGCCGATAAGGGAACCTGGCCGTTGCTCGCTGTCGAGGAGGGAAGATAGAGCCGCAACAGCGCCTCGGCCGAGGGCGTGAATTGCGCGTCCGTCTCCAGTATGACGCGACGTTGGGATGCCTGCGTGAAGATGGTCGAGACGATGCGCTGGCCGAAGGCATCGTAAAGGGCGTTGTCGATCGTCGCCAGCGTGATGCCAAATCGCGCCGCGGTATCGCGGTCGACCGTGAGAACGGCGGCGAGCCCTTGGGATTCGAGATCGCTGGTGACATCCTCGAGTGGCTTTTGTTGCTTCAGGCGGTCAACCAGTTTTGGGGCAAAATCGCCGAAGGCGGCCGGATCGGTGGCAGCCAGGATAAATTGATATTGGGTGCGGCTGACGCTCGTCTCGATCGTCAAATCCTGGACCGGCTGAACATAGAACGTGATGCCAGGCACGATTTCGGCGGCTCGCGACAGCCGCCGCCCAATCTCCCCGGCGCTCGCCTTGCGTGCTCCATGCGGCTTCAAATTGATGAGGAAACGGCCGGTATTGGGCGTCATGTTGATCCCATCGACCCCGATGAAGGAGGACAGGCTTTCGACATCCCCGTCGTTGAGCAGGGTCTCCGCGAGCGCTTGCTGACGGTCGGCCATCCCCGCAAACGAAACCCAGTCCGGCGCTACCGAAATCCCCTGCAGGACTCCAGTGTCCTGGACCGGAAAAAAGCCCTTGGGGACGATCAGGTAAAGATACAAGGTGAGGACGAGAGTGAATACCCCGACGGCGAGGGTCAGTGCTTGATGATCAAACACGCGATCGAGCAGGCGGCCATAGAAAGCCGTCATTCTATTCGACTGCCGCTGGGCGAAGTTTGCTAGCGCGCCCTCCTCGGTCTCTCGGCGTCGCCGCAAAACCTTTGCTGAGAGCATTGGCGCCAGGGTGAGCGAAACGGCCGCCGAGATCAGAATGGCTACAGCGAGAGTGATTGCGAATTCCCGGAACAGCCGGCCTATGACATCGCCCATGAAAAGCAGCGGAATGAGCACGGCGATCAAAGATAGAGTCAGTGAGACGATGGTGAAGCCGATTTGCCTTGATCCGGCGAGTGCCGCATCGCGCGGTTCCATTCCACCTTCGAGGTGGCGGGCGATATTCTCAGTCATTACAATCGCGTCGTCGACCACAAAGCCCGTCGCGATGGTGAGCGCCATCAAGGTAAGATTGTTGAGGCTGAAGCCTAGAAGATACATCGCGGCGAAGGTGCCAATGAGCGAGAGTGGCGCCGCAAGGCTAGGGATCAGTGTCGCCCGTGGCTCGCGCAGGAACACGAAGATCACTAAGACTACGAGACCGACCGCCAAAGCGAGCGCCCATTCGACGTCACGCACCGAGGCACGGATAGTGACCGTGCGATCAGTCAGCACCGCGACATCGACACCCGGCGGCATTGTATCCTTGAGAGCTGGCAGCGCCTCCTTGATGGCGTTCACTACGGCAATGACATTGGCGCCCGGCTGGCGCTGGATATTGAGAACGACCGCGGGCTCAAGACTAGACCAGGCGGCGAGCTCTTCATTCTCGGTGCCATCGAGGATCGTGGCGACGTCGGCAAGGCGGACAGGCGCGCCGTTGCGATAAGCGACGATAAGATCCTTATAATCCGCCGGCCTCTTCAGCTGATCATTGGCGTCGATCGTGTAGGACCGCTTGGCACCATTGAAACTGCCTTTCGGGCCGTTGATATTGCTATTGGCGATGGTGGTGCGCAGATCATCGAGGTTGAGGCCGTAGGCCGCGATCGCGCGCGGATTGGCTTTGATACGCACCGCTGGCCGCTGGCCTCCCGCGAGACTGACGACTCCGACACCCGCCATCTGCGAAATCTTTTGCGCGAGGCGCGTGTCGGCGAGTTCCTCGACGTGGGTCAGCGGCAAGGTCTTTGACGTCACCGCGAGCGTCAATATTGGCGCATCGGCGGGGTTCACCTTGACGTAAGTCGGCGGCGCCGGGAGGTCATTCGGCAAAAGCCCGTTCGCCGCGTTGATCGCCGCTTGCACTTCCTGTTCGGCGACGTCGAGACTGAGATCCAAGGAAAATTGCAGAGTGATGATTGACGCCCCCGCCGAACTCGCTGAACTCATCTGGTCGAGGCCCGCCATCTGTCCTACCTGGCGCTCCAAGGGTGCGGTCACCGCGCTTGCCATAACCTCCGGGCTCGCGCCTGGATAAAAGGTCCGCACCGCTATCGTTGGATAATCGGCCCTTGGCAATGCCGAAACCGGCAGGAACAAAAAACTAACGCCGCCGGCGAGCAGAAGCGCGAGCATCAAAAGCGTTGTCGCCACCGGCCTTTGAATGAACAGCGCGGAGGGGTTCATCGTTCCTCGGAGGATTTCACCGTGGCGCCGTCACGCAACCGGTCGCTGCCGTCGGTGACGATGCGCACACCTTTCGAAAGACCGCCGGAAATCGCGGCTTTTCCACCCTCTTCTGCGCGCACTGTGACCGGCCGCATCGCAACCGTGTCGTCGGCCAGCACCTCATAGACAAAGGTGCCCTTTGGTCCATATTGAACGGCGGCGGCCGGAACGATAGTCGCGTCATGAAGTGTCTCGGCCGAAAGATGCACATTGACGAATTGACTGGGGAACAATGAGAGATCAGCGTTGGCGAACTCTGCCTTGAATTTCACCGTTCCGGTCGTCGGATCCACCTGATTATCGACCGTCTTCAGCGTGCCTTGCGCGAGCAGCGCGGCGCCACCCCGATCATAGGCCGAAACGGGCAGCGTCTTCCCAGCCATCAGCTGCTTCATCACGCCCGGCAAAAAATCCTCCGCCACCGGGAAAACGACGGTAATCGGCTGCAGCTGCGTGATCACGGCGATGCCATTGGCGCCGCCGCTTGTGACATAATTACCGAGATCGACGAGGCGCAAGCCAACCCGGCCCGTGACCGGCGCCTTGATCCTGCAATAATCAAGATTGAGCCGTGCGCTATCGACGAGAGCCTGGTCGATTTTGACCGTGCCTTCATCTTGGTGGACGAGCGATTCTTGCGTATCGAGCTGCTGGCGCGGCGCCGAACTTTGACTGACCAAGAGGCGATAACGTTGGAGATCGATCCTGGCGTTGTCGAGCAGCGCTTGGTCGCGCAGCAATTGCCCTTCCGCCTGATGCAGCGTGTTCTCGAAGGGCCGCGGATCGATTTCGGCGAGGACATCGCCCGCCTTCACCATCTGGCCTTCTTCATAGAAGATTTTGACGAGCTTGCCGCTGACCTCGGCCGCGACGGCAACGGTCGCGATTGGCGTCACCGTGCCCAGCGCCGGGAGGGTGACGTCGAAATCCCCAATGCTGGCGCCCGCCACGACGACGGGAATCGGGCGGGCACTGTCGGCGGTGGCATCCGCCGGCTTCGGCGCGTCGGGTTGGCGAAGATAAAAGGCGAGCGCCGCGGCAATCAGAACCACAAAAAGCGCCACGAGCCGGGAGCGGGAAAGCACGCGCAGTCGCGGCACTCGATCCTTCTTCAAAATGCTTCTTAGCCCGTTGATATCGGCCTTCTTATCCATGCGCCCATTCCGATTTCGCCTGTCGACCGGACGAAAATGTTTCCCGTGAAACTTTTTTGTAAGGCCGTTGCTTCGGCCGGCCGCCGAGGTAGAACTCGTCGATCTCGACGGTGCCAGCCAGCGGCGTTTTCGCTCGCCACCATCAATCGCAGAGCGTGGCCCATGCGCCAGGCCGTGGGCTGACTTACCCCGAGTGCCTCGGCCAATCGAACCGAGGACAGACCTTTGTCCGATTGCAGCATCAACCACACAGCCTTGAGCCATGTGCTCAACGGCAGCTTGGTCGAATGCAAAGGCGTGTGTGTCGTCACGGTGAACTGAAATCGGCAATCGCCGCTGGAACATTGATAGAGCTCCGGCCTTGCTGTGCGTCGACCCATGTCGCGGCCGGCAATAGGTATAGAACTCTTGTATCCGCATGCTGGACAGATCCGGCCCTTCGGCCAGACCATTGTTTCGAGCAGCCGCCGGCATTGTTGCTCGTCACCGAACACCGCGATCATCTCTTCGACAGTCCGAATTCCAGACAGCCCCGCACACTCCGCTTCCGACATTGAAAATCCCTGCATCCACTGGCAGCCAAAAGAATCGCACAATGGTCTTGATTCGCGAAGGCTAAGCTGCCTTTCGTTTATAAAAGAAGGTCGAACAAAGCAAGAATACGCTCGATTGACTGTTCAAGCCGCGCGGCCCCGCTCGGAAAGGTTGAGCGGCCGGCGTGTGGATAGCAGGACGGCGGTACGCTCCCACATGCCACAAGGAATCAAGTTCTCGAGGATATTGTCGGTAATTTCAAAGGTCAACCGTTCTAACAATCTGAGAGGTAGGCCAGCACTGCCGGCCCTCTCAAGTCACCGCTCGCTCCACTCGGGGCGATCAAGCTTGAGCCTTTTCTAGCTATTATATAGATAGGAGGAGTAAATGCTTAACAGGGTGTCGTTATGCGCTGCAATAGCCGCCGTATTTGTTTCTGGTCCGGGATTTTCACAATCTACTACGCCCTCCGTGAGTCCTCCCCTCGCCACCGGGCTCACCGTCAGCAACAAGAAGATATCCGGCTAAGCTCCTACCTCCAAGTGACGCCAATCACTGCGTCGCCCCTGCAATACTTGCCGCCTTCCGCCAGGCAACGTTTCTTTTCGAGTTTAGCCTTCGGCGAAAACGGCTTAAGAGCAATTAATGACCCCACGGCGCTCAATGGTCTAACTCCTACTCAAGCCTACCAGATTCTGAGTTTGTTTGGCCTGCAGAGCACTGTGCCGCTAATCGGCGGACTGCAGTCTAGTACCCCCCTAGATGCTTTGATAATGTCGAACACCGCATCTGCTCCAGCAGCATGTCATTTTTTTGAACGGCTTGTTGGTCAGGAAGGTCAATGTACGTACGGTGGAATTATCTGTTGTGGATTTTAGAAATCCTCATCCTGGTGACTCGGCGGCAGAACGTGTGTGCGGTCGTGTGCAGTTGTAACCGAAAGCTGGCGGCTCCAACCCGCCGGCGTTCGTAAAGGACTCTGTGTCATGAGATGGCTCCTCGCCGGAGATATCTCACTCCGCCGTAGGATCAAAGGGCAGGACTGGCCGCCAGACCCTAAAAACAGCGAGGAACCTCGTGAGATCAGTTTATCAATGGCTCCATTTGCTCATTGCTAGCGCCGCGCTGGTCATCGCGCAACCGGCGTGCGCTGAAACGCTTTTAGACGGCTATCTTGCCATTCGAGAACTTTACAACAACCCTCCTGGAGAAACCGAATCCGCGTACCGTACGCAAATTCGGCACCAATATAAGAAGCTTTTCGCTGGAGCCCAATCGCACGTTCACGAAATCTCCGACACTGATTTGCGCGTGCTCCTCCGCGCGGCCACTGACGCAAGTTTACGCACGGAACGTGCGCAGTTTCTCTATGACGCATCAGCCGACCTCAAAGAGCTCGCATCCAGAGGTAGAGCTATCGATAGAGATTATCTTGACGTCTACCGGGAGCTTGTCCATCATGGAAAGTTCGCGGACGCGGCGGCCATGTTCAAAAACTATCATGTCGACGGTATGGAGCCGCTACCCGAGGTCATCGACAATGTTGGCGGCTTACGGCACGCGCATACCGAATATCAAATCGCTAGCGAAGGCGACAAATTGATCCGGCGTGTTTCGATATTGCCGCAGACCGGGGTTTTAGTGGTCGCACACCCCCTCTGCCACTTTTCAGTTAATGCGATAAGTTACATTCACAATGACCCTATCTTGAACCCTATCTTTCATGATCACTCGAAGTGGATAGCGCCGTTAGAGAGTTATCTCAATTTCAAACAATTCCAGGAATGGAATAGAACGTATCCCGAAGCAACGCTGTCTATTGTAGACCGGCAGCGCGATTGGAAATTTGTCGACGAATGGAGTACGCCGACCTTTTATTTTTTCCGTAACGGACGATTGATCCGGACGCTAGTGGGCTGGAAGGGTAAAGCGGGGGAAATTCAAACGATTGCAGAAGTATTGAGATCGCAAGGTTTGATTAATCGTAGTGTTGCACTTCGTCTGCCAGAGGAACGGAATAGTTCCGCCACCAACAGTGCGTCCCCCGATGTTACGCCGAAAAGCAGCCACAACCAGCACACCATTGATCTCGCTACGGCGCCCATCAGGTCGAAAGATGACCTTGACGCCTATCTCCAGAGAACTCCGATATCAGAGTCTCCCTTTTTGTATCTCTCACCGCTTGATCGGAGAATCTTTCTCGACGAAGTCACTTTTAATGAAACTGGATTGACACAATTCCCGCCTGACGCATTCGAGACGCTTACTGCAAGTCAAGCATATCAGTTGCTTGCCCTTTTTGGGTGGCAACTTGTTGTTCCCTCTCTTCCAGGTCTTCGCGTCCAGAGCTCTCTCGATAGGGCGATCATGGGTACACCGAGCGGTCAGTGAAGCCCACTGTCACGACCGATAAAATTATGGGATGGCCCGGTGCGCCGAGAGACGAGCAGGAGGTAGGAGGTGCCATGGCACGGATTTTCGCAACGAATGAATCGGGATAGCGGATCGCCTCGGGGTAATTCGGCCGCTGCCGAACCCTGATTAAGCCATTCCATAATTTATCGGTCCCGTTTCGCGCGGCGCTTGCGATAGGCGGCGATGTCGCGGGCGATCGGATGTTTTCGATTGAACGCCAATTGGGTAACCGGCGCGACGACGACAACCGGCTCATCGATCTCCCCCTGCACATCGATACGGCACATCAGGCCTTTCTCCTCGCCGGCGTAAAAAACATCGGTGACGGTGACGCGCGGCATGTGGTTCGCGCAAGCCAAACTCCGCCGCAACGCGGCTGTTAGCGGCGGCCGCCCATGCGCTGTGAGAGACAAGGCCCGCCGCAGTTTGTGCATTTCGGTGCTAGTCATGGCAAAGTCCCTTCGTCTAATGATCCAATTCTGTGCCGTCACCCCACGGCTGCGTGAGGCTTGGCGCATCCGTTTCGTCCGGCTTCAAGGCCCCATCTGACAAAACTGTTTCCGCGTGAAACATTTTTGACCGGTTGGGCAAGAAAACCTTACAAACCCGCACACCTCTTTCCGCTCGCGAAACGCGTGCGATCGTCGCGAAACAAGGTACGATTGGCGGTCCCCGGCGGCGAGACGTTTCCTTCCTCATTTCGCATCAACCTCCGCCGCTGCCGCCGCGCCACGATGCGCCTTTGAAAATTTCCGGGCCTTTCGCTTCTTCCACCAAATATAGACGCCAGTGACCGACAGGATAGTGATCACAAGGCCGAGCACGCAGACAAAAATACGATAGGGGAGGCCGAAGACATCGCCCATATGCAGCGCGTAGAGCCAGGCGGAGATGGTGTTGCCGCTATGCTGCCCCACCGGCAGCTCCAACGAGATCAACGCGCCCGTATCCGCGTCGAATTCGATTTTAGTTAGACCAAGCTTGTCCCTGATGTCGCGGCTGCTTTTCACGAGGTAAGTATAAAACCCGCCCATACGATAGAGCATGATCGGGCGCTCGACTGTAAATCCGTGTTTGGCCGCTTGCTCAGCCATGAGCCGCTCGCCGGTCGAGACCGCCGACCGAAAGTCCAGGCGCGGGGGACGCGGGCTCATCATGGTATCGTGTGGTGCGGGCGGCTGATAGTCGATTACGGCGCCGGTCACCCAGGCATAGACTGGGTACAAATTGAGCATCACGCTCGACCAGGCAAAAATCAGAAGCATCAGCCAAACCCAGAGCCCGCCCGCGCGATGCAGATCGAAGTTGAGCCGGTAGGCGCCGGCCTTCCATTTGACAAACCAGGCGGGCTTCCAGCGCCGAAAGAAGGCGCCGGTCGAAATGGGGAGCGTGAGATAGAATCCGATGAAACAGTCGAGGGTCCAGACCAGCGCGACAACACCCAGAACCCATGCGCCCCACCCGCCGAGTGCAAGCGTGAAGTGTAGTTCGTAGATGAACTCCATGAGATTAATGAGGCCTTGCGAGAGATCGCCGGATCGGCGCCGGCCGAGTTCCGCCCCGGACCAGGGATCGAGGAGAAGCTGGCCGAAATCGAGTTCATAGGGCTTGCCCGTCACTGGATCCTCGCTCGGTTCAAACACCACCAGCGCCTGATCGGGTTCTTCGAGGGCGACGGTCAGCACCTGGCCTTGCGGAACCAAGGCCTCGGCGCGCTCGGCGAGCGTCGCAAAATCGAGGGGTGGCACGCCGGGTCTTGGCGTCGCATAAATCCGCGGGCAGATCAGCCGCTCCAAATCGGTCTTGAAGGCGAGGAGGCTGCCGGTCAGGCCAACGAGGATCAAAAAGACCGTCATCGTGAGGCCTGCCCAGCGGTGCAGCCAAACGAAGAATTGGCGGATCACGGCTTCAAGCCTTCAATATTTGGAAACAACCGGCGGCGGCGGCGGCGCAAATTTGTAGCTGAAGCCAACCTGCACCTGGTTTTGCGTTAAGTGGCGGTCTCCGGTGTAGGTCAGCCCGCTGGAAAAGGTGGGCACATCCGTGATATGGCCAAAATCCGAATAGCGGTATTCGCCGATGACCGACCAATTGTTGTTGATGGCATATTCAACGCCGCCGCCGGCGGTCCAGCCAACGCGCGACGTCGATCGGGTGTCGCTGGCGTAGAATGTAGCAAGGTTGAGGTCGATGCCGTACAGCTGGAAATAGCTTTTGAACGCACCGAAGGCGACACCGCCGGTGCCGTAAACTAACAGGCGGTCGAAGGCGTAGCCCACGCGGGCGCGTATGGCGCCCTGGATGGTGGACTGAACGAAGCCGTTCACCGTGCTGCCAATGCCAAGGGCTCCAGTCGGATCCGCCACGATGTCGGGATTAAGAATCACCGAATTCCGCGTCAAGGTCGTGGGATCGAGCGTGCCCTCGACGCCAATGACAAATTGGTCGATCTGGTAGTTGTAACCGACATGGACACCGCCGATCACGCCTTGCGCCTCGTTGCCGAGAGGAGGGGCGCCGTAGAGATCGTTGGGCGTCGCATAGGCGATCGTGCCGACATTGTCGCCCCAGGCGTAGCCGATCTGGGCGCCGGCATAAAAGCCGGTCCAGCCGGCAAATGGTACAGGCGGGGGCGGAGGCGGCGGCGGGAAAAGATTGACCGCGACGGCCGGTCCTGCCGGTGCCGCCGGGGCGGCGCCAGGCTGAGTGGTGCTGGTTGGAGTGGGGCCAGTCGGGCCGGTGCCAAACTGAGCGGGACCCGCTGGCGCGGCGCCTACCCCAGCGGCGCCAGCCTGATCGGCGCCGGTAAGCATGATGGCGCACGCGGACGCCAACAGGAAATCACGAAAGAGGGAGAAACGAGACATAGACATTTTCCTTTATCCGGGGTTGGATGCGATTGAGACGAGGGTGGAACATATGGGTCATGGCTAAAACTGCGCCCGGAGCGAGCCGACGGCGGCGAACGGCGCGCCATAGGCGCGGTAGCTGACGCCCCCTCCAAACCCGGGGACCACCGGAAGTTGATTAAATGCGCTCGGGTAATAAGTCGCGTCGAAGAGATTGGTGATGTTGAGCTGCGCGGTGAGATTGGCGCCGTAAAGCTTGAAGCTATAAGCGGCCATCAGATCGACAGTGCCATAGGCTGGGAGCAAGGGGAAGGTGCCAGGGGGGTTGCCGCCCTCATCGTAAACCGTTCTTGAGCCGGTATAGTGGTAGCCGGCGCCGATCTTCAGGCCCTTCAAGGTCTCGTCCTGAAATGCATAGGTTGTCCAGAAATTCGCCACATTGCGCGGAACGCCCGGAAACCGCTCGCCGGGCGTGAGAAATCCGGTCTGGGTAGTGAAGGCCGGCGTGGTGTTGCCCTTGGTGACGCGAACATCGTCATTGGTATAATTGGCGATGACACTCCAGCCCGGCAGGATTTCGCCCTGAATATCGAGCTCCGGACCCGTGCTGCGCGCCTCCCCGACCAGGAGAACGAAGAGCGGGTTTAGGGGATCGCCGAAGGGGACATTCGTCTTGACCAGCTCAAAATAATCCGCGCTGATCCTGAGCTTGCCATTGAAGAATTCGAGCTTGGCGCCCGCCTCCCAGCTCTCGGCGCTGGTGGGCGGGGCAAACAGGCCCGGGGGGACAAGCCCCTGATTCGGACCAAAACCCTCGGTGTAATTGCCATAAAAGCTCACCCACTCCTGCGGCCGCCACAACAGGCCAAAGCGCGGCGTCACCGCCTGGGCGGTCAGCGAGGGCCCTGGGAGCAAATCATCGAGCGACTCACCCGATCCACCCCCTTGATGGATATATTGATATCGCGCCCCCGCCAGGACATAAAAATTATAAGGCAGCTTGATCTGGTCTTGCAGATAGAGGCCGGCGGTGTCCTGCAATCCCCCAATTGCCGTGGTGGGGCACGGCGTCGCCGGCGTGCACGTGGGGCTTGGGATGCCGGTATGGACCGGATTGAAAAGATCAATGGTTGTAGTTGCGTACGTCTGCTGCGAATAGTCCGTCGTCGACCGGTAGATATCGCCGCCGAGGAGCAAGGTATGCTCTGCTCCGAATGTGTTGAAATGGCCAGTGATATCGACATTGGTGGAGATAGTCGTCTGCGGAGACTGAACTAGAGCCGAGAAACGCTCGACCGCTGGGGGAGGGGACATAACAAAAAGGGGGAGAGTATAGTTCGTGGAGAAAACGCTATTGAAGTAGGCGATTTGTTGCTTGATCGACCAGTCGCTGTTGAAATTGTGCGACCAGGTGAGCGCGGTAAAAAGGTTCGTTTGCAAGTACGGGGAGCTCTCGCCATAGTTGATGCTACGTGGAATGTTGACGAACGCCCCGTTGAATTGAGGGTCTAACGCGTAGTATTGGTCCGACCGGTAGTGATTATACTCTGCTTCCAGCTTCACCCAGGTCGCTCCATCGATGTTCCATTTGACGACCGGCGCAAAAAAGAGACTCTGACTATGGGTGAGATCGATGAACGAGCCGAAGGGCGCACCGTTGTTCTCATAGGACATGTTCATCCGGTAGAGCACGGACTTGTCATCGGTGACGGGGCCGGTGGCGTCGACGGTTGTGCGATAGAGAGCGAGCGAGCCGATCTGTTGCTCCACCGCAAAATAAGGCACATTCAGCGGCTCCTTGGTGACGATATTGACAATGCCGCCTGGATCGATAAGCCCGTAGAGCACGGCGCCCGGTCCCTTCAGCACCTCCACGCTGGCGACATTGGCGAGCTGCTGGGTGCTGACGAAATTAATTCCACTCTGAGTGCCGTCCACGCGAAACCCGTCGCGGTAGTAGGTGTTTACTAGAAACCCGCGCACCAGGATCCCGCTGCTTGGGGTGCCCATGTCAAAAAAACTTCCGTTCGTAACGGAAACCCCGCTGACATTCTGCAAGGCCTGACCGAGGGTGATGGCCTGCTGATCCTGCAGCACCTGCTGGGTGACCGACTGCACATTGAGGGGCGTGTCCATGACCGGCGTATCGGTCTTGGTGGCGGTGGACGCGGTGGGCAAGGTGTAAGACGTGTTATAGGGGTCCTGCGCCAGGCCGGCACCGCCGAAGCCACTGCATGGCGCGCCGCCGTAGGGGCCGCACCCCGTGCCGCTATTCTGTGTGGCGGTGACCTCGACCGTTGGCAGGGCGATGGCGCCGCTTTCAGCGGCGGGAGGAGCCGATTGTGCGAGCGCGTGGGGACCAAGGATCGTCGGGCTCATAGCAAGGGAGGCGAGCATCGTTGACGCCAAAAGCTTCCGCCTCGCGGGGCTGGCGGGATTTGGATCTACCTCCGGAATTGGATTATTCTTCACAAAATATCTCCATGTCTCTAGGCACAAAGACTCGGGCCGCCAGGGCATGCATTAGCTATGTAAGCCGAGAAAAAAGCGTGTTTGTTTGCCGCCCGCACAATGGACGCCTGTTAACATGCCCTGCATGAGGGCGCGGGCTCAACAACGATGTGCTGTCAGCGCGGAGGACCACGCGGGAAATAGTTCGGATTTTGTGGCGCGCGCGCCGCGATCCCAGGCGTCGGAGTCCAATCGGTGGACGAAATGGCACGTGCAGGGAGAGTCGCGACCCCGGATACCGGCGCGTTAGCAGCGACTCCGCAAGCGGCGCAGCCAAGGATGCAACAAAGCCCGTAGTGGTGACGTTCGCTAGCAGGCGTTTCCGACCGCGATCCCTCTTGCGCGCAGATGATCTCGCCTGGGGAGCCGAGAGCCATCGCCGGAAGGGGCGCGGCATTGAAAGCCTGCGACGCGATTATTATGATCGCGACGCACTGCGCTTTTAGAGTTTGGCGAAATCTCTCCATTCGAAGATTGTCGACGAATTTTGCCAGCGTGACAATACCGACACCCCGGTCTACGTCCAATGAGAAAAGATTTGCTGGCCGCTGTGATGATTCTGCAACAGGCAAGCACTCAAGATGCCGTCTAAGGGGCCGTCCACACCATCACTTTGCCTTCGCGATTTATACATCACACCTAATCCTGCAGCAACAAGTCGCAAGCTACTTGAGAGTTTTCCTCCTCGATTTCACGCGCACTTTTAAATTGGTCTGCTGTTAGGAAAGTCGGCACAAATGCTCTCATACTTTTAAACCGCTCTCCAAGGCTCCTATAAGCGTCCCGTGTGTGCTCGTTTCTCACCGAATAGTATTTGACGGCCCTGCCAAAGAGCCGGGCGTAATCGTCCGGCGATAGAAACAACGAAAACATATCGAGAAAAAGATGAGGAATACAGGAATTCATCCACTCTCCGAGAAAATTATTTACTATATTCATTGCCAAAGACTGATTAGCGCATTCAAACGGATGCAATTGAACAAAGCGCTGGTGGAACTTTGCTAATTTGCAAATCGCTTCCTCCAATTTTTCTGTAGTCACTCGACGGGGGAGATGGAGAAATGCCTCATGTAGACTCTCGGTTTGTTTATTGAAAGGAGGTGGTGGAGCCGAGTAATGGGCAGAATGCTCGTCAATATACCCTTTCCCCCAATGCGTATTTCTTTCCACCCATTTAACTTCATAGGGAAATTCAAAATCAATTTTGAGAGACCTTGCGACGGCGCTCAAATGCCAATTGAATTCTAACACACCCTGGTAACTAACTTCCGTTTTACGCCGCCGATAATGCCCGGGCCACACCGCTTCATCAGACACGGGAGAGTCAGGCTTATAGAAACTGCAGAGATCCGACCCCATCAACGCGATAACATGAAGAATGCGAAACGCGTCCTTCGAAGGAATTGAATCCTTTTCGGCACAAATTTCTCTCACGCTCTCTCGCACACTATGCATGTTTTCCCAATAGACACGCAAAATCCCATATGGAGACTTCGGAAATCTTGTAATGGAGATTCCTGGGATTGATGCCTCTAATTTATCGATGGACTCCGGAACTACAAGCGCCGCTCCCATGAATTTGTTGATATCAAGTCTTGAAGAAACTTTCATGCGCCGAGCAAGGCTGAAAAGTTCGTCAAAAGTCGACTTCCCGTCAACAAACTCCAGCATACGCATAATGCTTTCGCGTGGCTCTTCGACGACTGTTTCACCAGTCTCTGATTTTATGACGGTGTGAGACCCCACGGCCGTTACATTGAGACTCGGCGCAAGGTGTGGTATATCTTCTGCACGCCATTCGAATCGCGCGGGGAAAGTCCCGGACCAAAGCCCAGAATCGGACCGCAGGCTTGCGTCTGCGCGCCGATGCCAAGTCATGTATTGCAGATAACTTATTGGTAACGATAAGATCTCTAAGAGCTCAGCCACGTCTCTTGGTTGCATCGCGTTCCTCACAGCTTGCCCTTCCCGCAATCCTTGGAGCGGGATCCACCAATGCCTTCCACACTGCAAAGAGAATGCGCCTAATTGGCCTTCTCGGCAAGGCTGAGGCGCAAGGCTGAGGCGCAAGATAAAAGGGGATGAGAATCGCCGTAGGAGTGCCCATTGCTGAGCACCCCCGGCATTGGCCTTCCGCAAACCCGAGTTACGGGTTTAATTGTCTCTTTTTTTGGTTTCGAGCCTTCGTCTTCAGACGAAGAGCTCAGCTAATACAGCTCGTAGATGTCGCTTTCGCGGTCGCCGATATGGTTGAAGCGTTCTGGCTGTCCAAGGCGTTCAATCGACTGGCGAATGTTATCGAGCGCTGACGGCGACACAGACGACATTGGTGGGTTTGCCAGCCCGAACGAGCCGGCGATATCTGGCGCAGAGGCGGACCTGCACCTTCCAAGCGATGTCCGTGATCGCCTGCGGCAGAATTTCGTTGCGCTTGAGAATATCGGCTCCAATCCGCGCCGGCAGACGGTAAGTCCAGGCGCCCTCGACTAGCACGCGTCTTGCCCGTCTGTTGCGTGCCTTGGTGATGACGCCGCGCGCTATTTTCGCGCCGGAGGAGCGTTCGCTCGGCCTCAATCCCAAATAAGCCATGAGGTGGCGTGGATTGGCAACGCGCTTGAAGTCGCCAATCTCGGCGACGAGGGTGATGGCCGATATCAGGGCGATCCCGCGCAAGGCCTGAATGGCCGCCACTACTTTCGCTGCGACCAAGAAGGCAAAAGCTCCTGCACTTGCTTGGCCAGCCGATCGCGGTGCGCGCGAGACGCAGTATGTGCTGCGCCGGGAATGCAGTTGGCAGATGCAGCCTGATTTGGGTTTTCATTTCGACGACGCGCACTGCCACTTTTATGAGCCGAAGCCGCAACGTATCGAACTGCGCGGCGCGCCACATTGAACGTTTCGGCATTAGCGCGCGCAGGCTCCACAAGAGCCAATATGCAGCGGCATGCAGGAACAATCTGAACAGGTTTGCGGCCGCCTTCGAGCAAGAAGTTCTGTCCGCAACAAGATGCGTCTTCCATGACTTGATGTGGTTTTCTGCTTCACCTCGCCGGCAATAGATTTCTTCATAGAGAACCCGAGCATTACGGATCTTCAGATTGGTCACGATGAATCGCGTGTCGATGCCATCAGCCCCCGCTTCACACGGGCGATGATGCGTTCGACCCGGCTCCAGCTTGCCGCACCGTCCCAAAACTGCTTGAAGCGGCGCAGCTTGCCGCTCTTTGGGGAAGTCTCGAAGCGAGCCTTCATGCTCGCTTCCAAGTTTTCAAATGACAGCGCAAGGTTGGGGTGGGTGCAACGCCGAAAATAAAGTCGATGCCATTTGCACGGCACCAGTCGATGACTTCAGGGCAACAATAATGACTATCGCCCCGCAACAGGAGCTCCGTCCTTGGCCAATTGGCACGGATATCTCGCAGAAGCCTGCACAGGAAGGCGCGGATTTTCGACACCGCTGGGCCGCTTGGCAGGACGCAGCATGGCAGTGAGGAAACGGCCGGCGCCATCGAAAACAACAATCGGCTGAAATCCATATTCATCATAGTAGGCGTTGAAGAGGTGCAATTGCTGACTACCGTGGACCGCGTCAAACGTATCATCGATGTTGAGAATCATCCGCTTCGGCACCTCGTGGAATGAAGCGCAATAAAAGTCGATCATTGCCTGCCCTATGTGCAACAAGGCATGAATATCAGGCAAATTTTCCAGCCGGGAGATCGTTGATTGTGAACAGAGCTCACGACCGGACGGAGCAAAATCGAGCGCCATCTCGAACATCGGATCGCAGCGCGGGCTGGTCGCATCATTGCCATCTTGGTAGCCGGCAGCGGTCATCAGCAACCGAAAGTGGATGATGTCGGTGAGCTTATGGGTGACTTGATCGAGGTCGCGCGGGTCTTCGATACAAGCAGCGAGACGGCCCGCAATGCCAAGCCGGTGCTCGATCTCACGAAGTGCCAAAATGCCACCGTCCGACGATAGTAATCCGCCATCGAATCTAGCCACAATGGTTTTGCCGGCGACAGGTGACAGACCAAGCAGTGGCAGCGTAGGTTCGTTCATGCCAGATGCAGTTCCAGCGGAGACGGCGCGGATTGGCCTCGACAACAGAATCCAACGTCAATTCAAACGTTTGCACTACATCCGCCAACCTACCGCGCATTGTCCAGGATAGGTCGTTGTAGACTGTTTCATGGCTCATCTCCCATGCATGAGGCTCTGACCTATTGGTCGGCCAACCCTCGTTGTTGCATGCCGCGGGTTGAGCCACCTGAAAAGAACATAGCGTCTCAAGGCTGTATGAGCAGCCTTTCTGAAGCGACGCCGATGGTCGCCGAACGAGCCGAACTTGAGTGCTTGGCACGCTCGACGAAGACAGAACACCGTTCGTGCCGGAAGGCGCAAATCGTATTGATGGCCGCTGATGGCGTGGCCCGAGCGATTGGGTGCGCGCTCGTGCTGCGCGACCGGTACGGCGTCGAAGTGGCGCGTGCGCTATGCAAAACATTGCCTCGCCGGCTTTTCCGAGACCGGCAATCGCAGCACGAGGTCAAATATGCGATCGAGACGGACCGCCGCATTCTGGCGCTGCTCGATACGGCGTCTCCGGAGAGCTACGCAAACTGGACCGGACCATTGATTGCCAAAGCGCAGGGCGACGTTCATGTGCAATATGTCTGGCGCTTCTTGCGCGCCAAAAAGATCGATCTTTCCAGGCGCAAGTCATGGTGCGAAAGTGACGATCCAGAGTTCGCTGCCAAGGCTGCCGAACTCGTAGGGCTCTACATGGCACCGCCTGAAAATGCTATTATTCTTGCCGTCGACGAAAAGCCATCGATCCAAGCGCCTCCTTCACGAGCATCGAGGAACTCGTCGCGCACATCGACACCTTTATTGACGATTACAATCAAACCGGCAGGCCCTTCGTCTGGACAAAGGCCGAGGTCTACCAAAAACGCCTCAAAGCACGTTTCGCGACCAGTGATTCCAGGTACTAAGGGTTAGAACTCATTAATTCTTATGCTCTGACAGAACGATCCTGATTCGATTTTGGAAGGGGGTCGGGATCATGCGCAGGAATCTTTTTTGGCTCAGCGATGAGCAGTGAAAGCGGATCGAGCCCCATCTGCCGACGGATGTGCGCGGTGTCGAGCGCGCGGATGATCGCCAGGTGATCAGTGGCATCGTGCACGTACTGAAAAGCGGCTGTCGCTGGTGCGATTGCCCGCCTGAGTATGGCCCTTCGACAACCATCTATAATCGCTTTGTGCGCTGGGCGCGGCGCGGCGTCTGGGGGAACTTGTTCCGAGAGCTTGCTGGCAACGGGCGAGCCACAGACACGCAGATGATTGACTCGACGCATATCAAGGCGCACCGCTCCGCCGCAGGCGCAAAAGGGGGGAAGCAGAAGCAGGCGTTGGCCGCTCGCGTGGAGGGCAGGTTGACCGCCAGGACAGAAACCCGAATCCTCTCGGAGCGCCAAAATGATCCAGGGGCCGTCGACCTGTTCTGCGTTCAAAATTCGCACGCCAAGGTCAGGATCCTAACCTGATTTCCTATGCATAAGGTCAAGTTAGAGCCGACTGAGCGCTCAAGCAAGTCAGCCACAGAGAATGAAGCTGAACCCAATAGATGACACCATGGCTACCCACGCCGCATGACCCCGGAGCTCTTTCCAGTGATTCGGCTGGGGCTTACTTGGCCACGCGGCAGCAACAAGCCGCCGCTCCGTGGCCTGATATTGCTCCGCCGCGTAAAGTTCTTGCAGACGCTGGCGGCAGATACTATTCATATATAACAAGGCGCCGACGTCTGGTTTAACAATTTTGGGAAATTCGGCATTTTCCCCAGAACGCCTCGTTCCGTAATCGTATAGTTTGGCGTGGAGAGCTGATCCATGGCGCGCATCTTTTTTGTCGTGTGGCCTATGTTTGCTTCTGTAGGATGCGGCTTAAAACTCGCCCGAGACCTACGTTCAAGAGGACATGATGTCTCTTATCTCGGAGTGCCGGACTGTAAGCAATTTGTCGTTCCCCACGGATTCCAATTCATACCGCTATATGCGAGTTGGCTGCCCGAGACTCCAACTGAACCACCAGATAAGATCGCTACAAGCCAGACTTTCTGGGAGCGTTTCAGAAGCGAGCGCGCGAGGGTACGTATGGTTTGCGCCCTCCTAGACGCCGTAGGATCCGATAGGGAAAGGGAGTTTCAGGATATTCTAACGCTTACAAGGCCGGATCTCCTGATTATACATAGCTGTGACTTTGAAGTTATCATACCATCTTTGTTGGCATATGAGGCCGGGATAAAGAGCATTTACCTTTACGATAACTTCGCGCTCGGCGAAGACTCCCGTGTGCCGCCCGTGACGACAGCTATTGTTCCTGGAGACGGATGGCTTTCATCCCTCCGATTGCGCTTGGCCTGGAAAACTTTGAAGATTCGGCGTCATATTGTTGGCCACATCGCCAGGTTGTGCGGCCTCACTCATGAGCCTGCTCTTTGCCGGGCCAGTCGGCGGATTGCCGACCGATGCGGCTATCCTTGGGAACTCGTTGAACCGACGGAAGCAGTGCTCTTGAAGGCACATCTTCCGGAGATCATTCTCTGCCCACGCGAACTGGAATTTATCCGTGAGGAACGGCCCGGCCGCTATTATTTGGGCTGCAATATCGACCTGCAGCGACAAGAAGCAGATTTTCCGTGGAACCTCTTGGGTTCGCGGCGATTGATTTATTGTAGTCTTGGCACCGTGTCTTGGTTTGACAAGGCGACCTATCAGCGGTTCTTCCAAGTTATACTTGATGTTGCGGCAACTAAGTCGACATTTCAATGGGTAATAAGCCTTTACGATGTGGTCAATCCTGAGGATTTTGCAAATGTTCCGTCGAACGTCCTTCTCGTAAAGCGAGCGCCCCAGCTCGCACTTTTACGAAGGTGCGTTATCGCTATTGTGCACGGTGGAGGCAACACGACTAAGGAATGCGCTTACTTTGGTGTGCCAATGGTCGTTTTCCCGCTAGGTTTGGATCAGCCCGGAAACGCGGCAAGGGTTGTCTACCACGGTCTCGGGGTCCGCGGAGATTTTTCCAGTGTTACAGCAGATCAGATGAGCGCGCTCGTGGACAGAGTTGATCGCGACTCATTTTTCCAAATGCAGGCCCGGCTGATGGGGGAAAGATTGCGGGCGGCCGATATTGGGCGATCAGCCGTTGACTTTGTTGAAAAGCTTCTTAGCACGCCAAAGGTCGAGAAATTACTCAGCGCACGAGGCTAACGAGGAGCGCGCGCCGCCTTTGATTTGCGCTTGACGGGGGCCCTTCCAGTTCCATCTATGCACGGCTGCGCTGGAGCGCATCTAATCCCGGTCCATGTTGCTGCGCCAACTATTGGCATGCAGGTACCACCGGCGCGAAATCTGCGGCATTGCGAACGATCCGCGGAGAAAAAGGCTGGCCTGATCGAAATTGGACGTCTTCTGTACTTGGTCAACGGCCTCTCCTTGAGGTTTCTCGTCGTCTGCGGGTTTCACGCTTCTGTCCGCGGCAAGGCATTACATGCATCTATACGCATGAGCGGCACGATCTTTGTCGCGAGTTGCCGAACCGGATGTTCGACGAAAGCTACTGAGTCGGTATTAAGCTCGGGCCGCCTCAGATCAGCATCGAGGGGCTCAACGAACTTGCCGGCGTGCTTGCTGCATTCGGCACGAATCGGAAGCGCAGCGCACAATCCCGTCCTCCGAACAAGAAGCAGAAGGATTGTGCGAAGAAGCTACCGTCAAAGTCGCAGGCAGCTCTTCTCGAGCTGGAGCCCCAAAAATTATCCGGCCCTTGTGGAGGAGTACACGAAGGGATTGGTGGAGGTCCTGGCTGATATTCTGCTGGAGGCACTGAGAGCGGACGAGGCGACATCGACGAACAAGAAAGGGGTCGATGAGCACCAAAATCACGCCTGATCATCTCGCTCGCACCGCAGTGGTTTATGTGCGCCAATTGATCATGGCGCAAGTCGCCGGCAATCTTGAAAGCCAGCGTCGGCATTATGATCTCGCGGGGAAGGCGAGAACGACTGGGTTCACATCCGTTCCGCCAAATTAACGTGGCTACCATCAACGTCTTGCCATTTTTGCGGCCGCAGTGCATCCTCATCCAATTGATGCTTTTCTGTTTCCGGACCGGGGTGCTTTAGTGCATTACTTTAGAATCGCTATCGCGTTTTGTTTGATCGCAAGTTCGATCAGCCGCTCCTTTGGAGCTACGATTACGAGTTCGTTGTCCAAAGAAGGAAAAGTTATCATCGGTCTGAAGGGCCAGATCCGCCCAGGAGATATGAATCAGTTTTCAAGTATAGTGGAGACTGCAAAAGCGTCCGGAAAATTACTCTCGGAAGTACACCTCAACTCTCAGGGAGGGAATGTGCTTGAGGGCGCTAAGCTCGCTAACGCGATCCGGACCGCCAAACTTGCGTCTGTGGTACCGGACGGAGCCACTTGCGCGTCAGCCTGTTTTTTTGTTTTCGCGGCTGGCACCGATAAAAAGGCAGGCTATAGCTCTATTATTGGTGTGCACGGAGCTTCAGACGCTTACGGCGGCAAAGACAATGCCAAATCCGACGCCGAGACAGTGTCGATCGCCAAGATAGTTGAAAGCCTGGGAGTTCCGCGTGACATTATTGGCCGGATGGTCGCTACGCCGCCCAACCAAATGGTTTGGCTTACGGCGGATGACCTTCGTGCCATGGGAGCTATCTTGACTGGTAAGCCAGCGCAAATTCAGCCTGGCAACACTCCGCCCCAGCCTCCGGCCCAAACACCATCAGCTGCGCAGTCCGCGCCGCTCAAGTGGGAAAATCTCCTCGACGAGGCAACGAATGCTTCCTCCTTACAGCACGATGGAAAACCTAAAACCGATCGTACCTGCCAACCGGAATCGAAAACCTGCGTTTCGGCGATCTTCTTTACTGGAAAAGACGGAAAAGAAAGCATGATGCAAACGATTGAAGACACGGGTGGAAAAGTGCTTGCGCGCGAAATATGCAAGTTTAATCAGTTTGACGATGTCCGCCTTTGTTTCGACTTCGACAAAGGCACGACGCATCGAGAAGTGAAAGATGCGAGCGGTAGCTGGTCGAAGGCAGCGGATCAGTGATTCCCAGGCAACAATTGCCGTGAGCGCAAGAAGCGCAAGTCTAAACCTTATTTCACGTCCTTCGCATCAACAAGGAGATCGAGTGGATAACCTTGAAATGCCTTGTCAATGGCGAGCATTGCCGTGGAATTTTTCGACGCCGAGATCGCCGCGGCTCGTGAAATACTCAGTTCATTGTAATCTAGTGCCAGAGGACGCGCTTGAGAAAATCGATGCGCCCGCCGCTTTTTGTAACACTCGAGCACTTCATCGCGCTTGCGGGTCGCCGCCAAAAATCGCTCCTCTTTAGGATTTTGAAACCCTCCTCGTAGATTTATTGCGGGACCCACTTGCCCCAAGGTTCGGCAAGCGGGCTGGGATAGCGGCCGCATTTTCTTCAGCAGACGATTTCCGATGGATTAATTCGGAGCGATCTCCTTTGGCCGCCAATGGAAGCCGGTTCGGCTTTGGATTTGCCCGGGCTGCCATAGGGTCTAGGCAGGCTGCAGCTCTAGAGGATAGGGCGGCAGTAAACGAGGCGGACACCATTCGGGATTTTGAAAATCGGCTGCGCCATACCAATCTATTGTCGAGCACGAGCAGGATGATCCGCTCTGAGCCCGCTTCGGCTTCCTCCGCAAAGGTCTCGAGCAAGGCCTCGAAATTCCTTCGACATCCTGGGCCCTCGCAATAGCCCGGGCATTCGCCCTCGAATTCACCTAATATGAAGGGCGTTGGCCGGATCTATCGTAAGCGGTATCAGGAGCGCACCTGGAATTTTGGAGATTTAGGCCCAAAGATCGGGCGCTGATCGGAAGATATTCGAGGGCTGCGATGAAGAATGGTTTGCTCGATGGCCGGCATGATGCCAACGCCTATCGGCGTGGCGAGTCGATTGACGTCCAAAGCCGGCGGCATCGGCGGCCGGAAGCGGATAGAGCAAGGATTGTCGCGGAGAGCCTTGAGCCGGGCGCCAAGGTTTCCGTGGTGGCCCGGCTCAATGGGGTCAGCCGGGCGCGAGCGCGTTATCAGCGCCGATTTCCAGGCTTCGGACGAGAAGATCGTGTCGATGTATGCGCGCGGCATGACGGTCCGCGAGATTCAAGGCCATCTCATTGAGATTTATGGGCTGGAAGTCTCGCCGGACTTGATTTCGACCGTCACCGACGCGGTTCTGGAGACAGTTGCCGAATGGTAGAATCGCCCTCTCGAGGCGATGTATCCCTTGGTTTTCTTTGATGCCTTACGCGTCAAGATCCGCGAAGAGGGGCTTGTGCGCAACAAAGCCGTCTATGTTGCGCTCGGCGTCACCCCGAGGGGATCAAGGATATTCTGGGCCTGTGGATCGAAACCTCCGAGGGCGCCAAATTCTGGCTACGCGTCATGAAACCGGGGCGTCAATGACATTCTCATCGCCGTGGTCGACGGATAAGGGCTTTCCAGACGCGATCAACGTGGTTTTTCCGCACAAAATCGTGCAGACTTGTGTCGTACATCTCATTCGAAGCTCAATGGATTTCGCCTCGTGGAAAGACCGGAGAGCCATCGCCGCCGAGCTGAAGAAAATCTATGGGCGAAAGAGGCCGACGCCGGCAAAAAGGTGCTCGATGAATATGATGCTTCGCCTTGGGGCAGAAAATACCCGCAATCGCCCAGAGCTGGAGGCGCAACTGGGAGCATGTCCCCCCTTTCCCCGTTCCCCGAGGCCGTGCGGCGGATCATTTACACGACCAACGCCATTGAATCCCTAAACGCGAAACTGCGCCGCGTTGTGCGAACGAGGGGACATTTTCCAACCGATGAAGCGGCGCTAAAACTACTCTATCTTGTCTTGCGCCAGGTCGCGCGAGAGTCGAAAATGCCGCCGCGTGAATGGTGCGAGGCAAAGACTCAATTCGCCATCACGTTCGACGAAAGGTTCGTCATCGCGTGATGGTAATCAGGCCTCGCGCACAAATTGCGGATAGTCCCCGCAGACTTGATTGGCACAAATCGCATCGTGGGTCTTTGCACGGCTTCGGCGATTGCCTCGGCGTCGGCAGCGTCGTTCTTCTGGCTCTTGACATAGGGCTTTACGAATTGCGGCGGCATCAGACGGACATCGTCCGAAGAGCGGCGATCACCTCTGACCGTCTGAGCTTTCGTTTGAGAACAGTCTGTCCCAAATCATCGGTGCCATGAACCTGAAAGCCATTCTTGGCCAAGTCCAGCCCGATTACTGCAGTTTATAAGCCGGGCTTTCGAAGCCCTTTTTCTCTTAAACCGACTGGTACACTTTCTCGCCGCCATTTGGCACAATTTGTCTCCGCCATTGACACGCTTGCTGGAGCTCGCCAACTTCATCTGTAAATGCTGGACTTCAGACCCCAAACGATTCACAATCAATCCGCTCCAGCAAATGCCGGGGTTGCCTGAGACGTAGGAAGCTGTGCAACGTTTAACATGGTGCAACTGAGAGGCCAAGTCATGATTGTGAAGGAAAGAGATCTCGCGATATTTCAGGAGCGGGGCATCTTGTTTCTTGACGAGGTCCTCACAACTAAACAACTATCATTTATTTCCAAGCGTGTTGAAGAGGAAGCTTCGCATAATTGGGAGGGACGAGTTCTGGAGCGTGACGGCAAAACTCCTCGAGCTCTGCACGGATGCCATCTAAATAATCCTCTATTCGAACGCTTGGTACGGTTACCGACTTTACTTGAATCAGCGAAGCTAATTTTGGAATCTGATGTATACTTATATCAATTCAAGATTAACATAAAGGCTGCATTCCGCGGTGACGCATGGCCGTGGCATCAGGATTATATTTTTTGGCGCAACGAGGACGGGATGCCAGAACCGCGTGCAATCAGCGTTCTTATTTTTCTCGATGATGTTACTGAGTTCAACGGGCCAATTTTCTTCATGCCCGGGTCGCACAAGGAGGGTTGCATCGATCTTCCCGCTTCCGAGGTGTCAGGAATAATGAGCTGGCACAATACCGTAACTGCAGACTTGAAATATCGGATTGGCGAAGAAAAACTGGGCGTTCTCGCGAATCGTTATGGCTTAGAAGCTCCTAAAGGACCGTCAGGGTCAGCGCTATTTTTCCATTGTAATATTGTCCATGGATCACCTCAAAACATTTCTCCTTTTTCTCGTCGGTTACTCATCCTCACCTATAATGCGGTGGACAACACTCAACAATCGGACAAACCACCTCGCCCAGAGTTCCTCGTGGCGCGCAATTTTCTTCCACTCCAATCACTTGACGATGAGAGCGAAGACGCTCTTCTCGGCTGTTGTGACCATTCAAAGTAACCCTACGGTAAGACTTAATTACCCACAAATGCCACCGCTCCGAGCTATGCCCCGCTCTCAATATCGGTTAGGCCCGACAGGCCGCGCCAGGCGACAATGCTGCCTGCTAGTCCGGGCCAGCATCGTCAGCCACAGAACCCTCCAACTAAGAATGCCGAACACCGCCATCAAATTAGCGACAGCCGTGCGCAATTTCGACTCTTCGGCCCTGTAACCCGATTTCAGAGTTTTGTGGAACATTTCAATTTTCCAGCGCATGGCATACCAGTTGAGCTTCTTGATAGCTTCGGCGCGCCCGCGCACTGGCAGGTTTTAAGCCTCGGGCAAACCCGGGGCCGGCGGGTCCCTCAGCATTTGGAGACGTTCGAGTTCGCGTCGGATCTCAGCGTTCATACGAGCGGGGATAGGCCGCTCATCTCGGTGCGCAGTTCATCGAGAGGAACCCCTGCGGTTTAACCCGCATGGGTTCGATCCTTGAGACGCCATCAATCCCTCTATGCGATTGATATGTTCGATGCGCTGCTTGATCAACGTTTGCGTTCGTGTGAGAGCCGGCGTCGATCTTCATCGTGAGGAGACGGCACCCTGACCATGGAGACACACGAGGCTCTGCACGTATGAGCGCCATCAATGCGCGCAGCGTCAGTTCTCCGTCAATCTCATCGGTCTTCGCTCGCTGACGGCGGCGGGGAACCGCAATCGAAGCCGATTTCGTGAATGCATACGATGCGTACATCGCCTTTCACGCTCCGCTCCGACGCGGAGCTTGCCCAATAATTCGAAGCAATGCTGCAGTAGCGTCGCCCCTGACAGAGCGTCGCGAGATTTTGCTGCTACTCGGGGAAAGGGACGTGACCAGCCACTTTGCTTGACTCAATTTGGGAGACACGAAGACTATCGCGTCAAGATTAGTTGAAGCAGTTCTGTCCGTGCAATTCTCGGTATTCATGATGATCCTCACCAATGTCCCGGCTTGCCGCCAAGCGCCAACCCGGCTTGCCGCAGATCTTTTGTCCCCTGGCTTTCTTGGCCGCGCCGGTAAAATGGCGGTATCGTAGTGCGCTGCCATATCGGCGTAGGTGCGATTGACCTGCGGGGCGTAGAGACAGGTCTTGATGACGGGGGTCTTGGTATTGTCCGGTACGAGCAGATCCGGCGTGCCACCGATCGCCGCGAAGGCGCGCTCATGGGCCTCGATCCAATCGGGGAGCGTCTGCGTCCAGCTTGCCCGCGCAAAAGTGAAGCTTGACGCTCCAGGCACGGCGACAAAGATTTGGGGCCATGCGGACTTCGCATTGTTCGGCATGCCCACCGAGCGCTGCCGTGCGGCATGCCTCCGCCTTGTGCGGCGCGGAAGGCGTCGCCGTGGCGGTGGAAAATATCCGCTACCTCGAGCCTCAGACGCATCCGCGCCGGTCATTCAGGCGGATCAGCTGACACGAAAGTCGATCGAAAGGGATCGGCGTGCTGGCGATCAGATTCGTGGCGACCTGGGCATAGCGTGCCGTCGAGGAGATGCTGGCATGGCCGAGGAGCGCCTAGTAATAAATGATCCGAATGTCAACGCCCGCTTCTAAAAGGTGGGTGACAAAGCTGTGCCGCAACGTATGCGCGGTGATGGGCTTGCTGATCCTGGCTTGCTTTCGCGCCCAGGGCACCGCGGCTCACATGCGAGCCTGGCTCCTGGCCGGGGAACAGCCAGAGGCTTGGTCGCGCTCGCCGCCAATAGGCGCGAAGAATATCAAGGAGACGCGGCGACAGCACGGCATATTTGCTTGCCGCCCTTGCCCATCTCGACGCGGATCAACATCCGCTTGCTGTCGATCGAGTTGACCTTCAGACGCGCGACTTCTTTGACCCTTGGACCCGCGGCATAGTCGGTGGTTAGCGCGACACCGTTGCGCAGTCCGGTGTCCGCTTCCAGGAAATGCGCGACTTCCTCGGCATTGAGAACCGGTGGCAGCTTCTCCGGTTCGCGGCCGAAGACGATCCGCTCGATCGCTTCCTTGCGCCCCAATGTAATGCCGTAGAAAAACCGCAGCGCGCAGGTGACCTGATTGATCGTCGCCCACGAATGCTTGCTCGCGACGAGGTGCAGCTGGAGGCACGGACCTCCTCATGGCCGAGCCGATCTGAGGAAGAGTTGAAATGACGGCTGAGCTTTGCGACCGTGTAGAGGTATGATTGCTGCGTCGCCCGCGAAAGATTGCGGATCGTAATGTCTTCGATCATGCGCTGGCGAAGGGGCTCGTCGTAGCCATCATGGGCTCCTGTCTTGAGAGGGGTTGATGTGGGGATCACATCCTCTAAGACAGGAGGCTTCAGCTCAACCGTCTCCCGGCTGCTCTCGCGCAGCGGATTCGTTCAATCAGCAGGCTGAAGGTCCAAACGATAGAGAGTGCGATTGGGACTGACGTCTCATGAACGAAATGCGGCAGAAGACTCTGGGCGAGTCATCGTCTCAGACCTTAGCGAGGAGGGTCGGGGTGAAGCCCTGGACGCCGGGGCCAAGGACGCCAAATCGTTGATGGCGAAGTCAGCGCTCGAAAGCCCCACTTTGGCAGAACCATTAATGGAGGAGGTGTGTAATCGAGAGAATCTCGAAAGTGCATGGAAGCGCTTTCGAAGCAGTCAACTTAGAGCTGGCTGAGCGCTCAAGAAAGTCAGCCACAGAGAATGAAGCTGAACCAAAAATCGTCGCGACGGCCTAAAATTTTCGTGTGATTCGCACGCGTCACACCGCTCTGGGAAAGGCGTGCGCGCGCTCCTGACGTGATCTTCCGCTGGAAACAATAAGCGGGAACTTATCTTTTGGCAAAGCGTTGACTGAACGTTTGTCAATTGGAACAGGTTGCCATGAGAGGAGGTAAAAATGGTTTTTTCGAAATCACCAGTTCTTCTTACGGCGGTTCTGCTGTGCACTGTGTCTGCCGCAGCGCAGCAGGCGGGCCCGCAGTTTGGCCCGCGGTTTGGCCCGCAGTTTGGCCGGCAGTTTGGCCCCGGCACCGCAGGCGAGCCAAGTAATAACGACACCACATGGGTTTCCCTCTGCCCGCCTGGGACAACCGTTATCTCCGGCAGCTGCTTCACCCCAGGCGATGAAGACCACGCGTTGCGAAGCGCCGGCATGAATGAGGAGAAAAACGCTTGGGAATGCGTCTGGACGAAAAGCACACCCAAAGCCAGAGTCCACGCGATGTGTTCGAGAACCCAGTAGCTGAGGAATTAAGCGCGCCACGCGAGACGCTGGCGCACCCTTTTTGTTAAGCAGGCCAAGAGCCACCAGAGTCTTGGTCGGGCGGCGGCCGGCTGCCTTGTCCACGGAAGGCTTTGTAGGGATTCTACCTCAATCGCTGTTGCGGCCTTGATTTGAAGCGGGGCCAAGCGATACCTTGGCTTTGAGGGCGCGAACGGCGCCCGTGGCTGGTATACGAATTCCAGGGGCGGACAATGGATGATTTCAGCGGTCGGTGACGGGTTCGGCGTCGCTCGAGGCAAGAGATTTTTCATCGCGGCCGGGTTACCTTGCCCCGTATCCCTGCGCCGAAGCTTTCAATTACCCACAATTTGCGCCCTGATTACCGCGCCCAATTCAACATCGGTTATCTACGCGGCCGCGGCGAAGGCCGATTTTACCTTGCTGCCGGCGCCAACGACACTGTCAACCCCTTTACCGCTCCAACCAACGGCTGCAATCGCGAATCCTGAAAACTCTCAATTGAAAAATTCTCAACCCCAAAAACCACTCATCTCGCGGTCCATCCCGCAGGTTTCGGCCGCTGTCTTGCGGTCGTTGCCCTCATAGAAGCGGACGGCTCAACCGCAATGACCCGTCTCGACCCCAGTTCATAGGAACCGGTTCCGGCCCCAACATTCAGCATTGTATTCGCTTTGCTTAGCGCTTCTTCGATCGCAGCAGCAAATACGCGGTCGGGCCAGCGATAATCCGTGTAGACCTGGCCGATAACACGGTAATCGGCATCACCGGCACTCCCTTCCGCTTTACGGCTCACCTTGGTCTCCTTTCACTGAGCAGAGGTCGCCGGCCTCACGTGCCAAGAATATCTGGAGTTGCGTGTGCCACGAGTAGACGGAAAATCTGCTGTTTTGGATCCGCTCCGCATAGGGTCTCACTTTGCACAATTTCCGCAACAGACCAGCCTCATCTGGCACTCACCTCGAAGGATTTCCTGTTCGCGCAAAGCGAGCTCACAAAAGAGGAGGTTAAAGCAAAAGGAGAAAAAAATTTGGCTGCCGCTAGCGCCGGCCGCGCCGGCAAGGGGTTGTCGCTCATGCTCCCGCGCGTGCCGCGCGCCCTTGCGGCCCGCCCGCCTCGCGGCCGGTCTGCGGATGAGGCATGGAAAAGCAAAGGCAAGCCCCGCCGGCCTTCCAGCCCGCTCACTAGAGGAGAGAGCCGGAAGATGGCGAGATACGACCCAGAAATAGAACAGCTTCGCGGCACCGTACACTGCGCCGCGGTGCTCGAACGCCAGTCGCCTCCCTGGCGGCTCGACCGCAAGGAAAGCACAAAGCGCAGCCTCAAATACCGGCGCACCAAGGGCGAAGTCCTTATCGTCACCCACGAAGGCAAAGGATGGTGGGATCCGAAGAGCGAGGCAAGGGGCGATGTTTTCGATCTCATCCAATATTTTGATCGAAGCCTCACTTTCGGCCACGTCCGGAGGATTCTGCGGGAGTTTAGCGGGATTGCACCGACATTTCCCGAAACAGAGCGCCAACGCCAGAACACTCTTTGCGAAACGAGCCCCGCGGCTAGGTGGGCGCGACAGCCCCTTTTGAAGCGCGGCTCGACCGCCTGGCGCTATCTCCATGAGAACCGCCGCCTTCCGCCGCATATTTTAAGTTTGGCGCGGGACGCGGATCTCATCCGGTCCGGTCCACGCGGAAGCGCTTGGTTTACGCATCGCGATGATGCTGGCAATGTCACTCATGTCGAAATCCGCCGCCCCTCCTTCAGAGGCTCGTTGAGGGGCGGAACAAAATTATTGTTCCGGTTGAAAGAGGGGTCTGAGGCACCCGCCCACCTAATCCTTACGGAAGCGCCCATCGACGCTTTGAGCCTTGCCGCAATTGAAGGCCCCCGCATGGATACGCTTTATGCGGCGACGGGAGGCGGCATGGGGCCAAGCACGATCGCGGCAATCGAGCGCCTCCTCGCGCAACTTGCCTCTCTTCGTGGCGCAATTTTTTGCAGCGGCACAGATGCCAATCCGGCCGGCGATCGCTATGCCCTGACGCATCAACAACTCGCGGCGCAAGCGAAGATCGCTTTTGCGCGCCTTAAAGGCGCCAGCGCCTGGGCTGATGCCAAGATTGCCAGCGCCGCTCGCCACCGCGATGGGATCGACGCCGCGGATCTGCGCGCCGCCGTTCGCGTCTACGCCGATTATCAGCAAAGACTCCGTGAGGCCAACGCCGCCGATTTCGGCGATCTCTTGCTGTGGCCCGTTCTCGCCATGCATCGCGACGAAAACTACCGGGACCGTTGGGCATCGCGCTTCGATTGCCTTCTCGCCGATGAATACCAAGATGTTAACTTGGCCCAATATTCTTGGTTGAAAGCCCTCACCGCCGATCATCGCAGGCTCTTCGTCGTCGGCGATGATGATCAGGCCATCTACAGCTGGCGCGGCAGCGATATCGCTTATATTCGCCGCTTTACCCGCGATTTCCCGGGCGCTCAACAAATCCGCCTCGAGGAAAACTTTCGCTCCACCGGCCATATCCTCGCCGCCGCCAATGCGATTATTGCCCGCGATGAGCAACGCCTGAAAAAAACCCTCTTCACCAGACAAGAGCTTGGCACACCGGTCGAGATCGTCTCCTTCCGCGACGCCACCTCCGAGGCCGCCGGCATCGCCATTGAAATTGAGCTTCGCCACGCAGAAGGCGCCGGCTTCGATGAAATGGCAATTCTCTATCGCAACAACTTCATGAGCCGTGGGTTCGAAGAAGCACTCATGCGCGCCCATATCCCTTACGCTCTCGTCGGCGACGTTGGGTTTTACCAACGCGCCGAAATCGAGGATGCACTGGCGCTTCTCCGGCTCGCCGCAACCCCCGAGAGCCGGCAGTCTGACGAAGCCTTCAGACGAGTCATCAACGCGCCGCGCCGCGGCTTTGGCGCCAAAGCCATGGAAGCCCTCGAAACGGAAGCATCGTTCCGCAATATCTCGCTTCTCCAGGCCATCGAGACGGCGCCGCTCCCACCCAAGGCCCGTGCCGCCGGTCTCGCCTTCGCCGATCAGATCCGCCACATCGCCGACGATGAATCCCTTCTCCTCGCCGAGCGACTCTCGCTCCTCCTCGACACCACCGGTTGTCGCGCCATGCTGCGCGACACTAAGGCCGATGACACCGGAGGGCGGCTCGAAAATCTCGACGAGCTCATCACCTTGGCAGGGTCGTTCCACTCCGCGCGCGAGCTTCTCGATCATGCCGCGCTCGCCACAAGCCGGCCTAATGAAGATCAAACATCGCGCGTGCGCCTGATGACCTTGCACAAGGCCAAGGGCCTTGAATTTGGTCATGTGTTTCTACCGGCCTGGGAGGTTGGCTCATTTCCCTCCGATTATGGCGACCCCGGTGAAGAGCGCCGCCTTGCCTATGTCGCTTTGACCCGCGCCATGCGTCATATCACGATCACACATTCGGCATTCCGGCGCGGCCTGGCCAAGCCCTCGCCCTTCATCAGTGAGATTCCGCAAGCCCATCGCGTCGAAGGCTGGTTGCGCGCCCCAAACCATCAACGCTCAGTTCGAGCGCGGAGCACTTCTAAATCCGCACGTTTGTGAACGCATCAGAATAGAAAGGCACGGCTCCGCCAAGGCACTTAGTGCAACGTCACAATCAGCCTTGCGCCAAAGTCGAAGAAGGCGATCGCCATCTCGCTGGGGACGCCCATGCCATCAACAAGAATTTTCTCTGGTGCCTCGAGAGACGCCCCATTGTTACGGCCGCGGGAATTGCGGCGGCTCAAGCGGCAACGCTCGCCATTCTTAAACACCCTAGCATCGAACTTTTTCGGCCACGTCCCACTTCCCCCACGCCTTTGATGGGCCAGACCCAACTGCCCTCAGAACAAATCCGATACCGCCAAATCCAGCCAGCCTAGGAGATCCCCTATGGCAAAATTCGCAATAGATGACCTTCATATTGCCGGTCTGCCGGCTACGCCACTACGAGGCCGCGTGTTTAGATGAGGCCTGTCAAATTGCCCTCAAAGACGATGATTGGGAGAATGCCGCGAATGTTTACGATGCCTTGACCACGCCCCTCATCACGAATGTCTGGCCCGCCGGCCAAGAATAGGCCTCTCCCGAACTCCCAATCCCGCCGGCCTGCAAAGGCACGCGCAAATCGAAAGCTGACCAGGCGTTGCCTGTCCGCCTTGTTTTCCTTCTCAAAGGACCTGAAACCATGACAAAACAACTCACGCTCGACGAGATGCTCGAATGCCTGATTGCGCTCCGCCACCCGAGCGCGAACAAGTTTCAAAAAGTGATCGAAGCAACGGCCGATGCCATCGCCCACATCCTTGCGAGGGAATTGAAGGTTCACGCCGGTCCCGCGACTTTTCAGGGCACCGGCCTTGCTGGCACCTGCGCGCCGTTCCGGCCCTCCTTCAAAGGCCAGCCCTGCCCTGCTCCACTTTGTGATTATGACCCCGGCGAGTGGTCCGAGGAATGTCATTGCCGAGGGAATTCTGAAAGTCACAACATCAGGGCACGGCGGTAATATGCTCGACGAGAAGCGCAGCGCCGCTAAGCCGGTATTCATGCGCGGCGCCTCTTTCGCCGGTCCCTCGGCCTATGAGGAGGATTGCGACTGGTGCATGCCGGCGCTCGTCTTCGAAAAGGAGTTCCGCGCCTTCCATGAGCGCCAAAGCATAAAACAAATCGAAGATACCTTCGCTGGCGGTAAGGATGCCCTACGCATGTGGCACCTGGTCGTCTACGAGGCCTTTTCGCCACCCTGAAGGCAGGCGAAAGCTTCAAGCGTGATGAACAGCATCCACCACACCAACAAGGACAATTGGCTCGCCCTCCATGCCCGGGGGCGATTGGCACGCCGATGTACCGGCCGGAATGGTCCCCATAGCGGCACGAGATTGGCGCAGACCGCACGAAAGCCGCCAGAGAACGCTATTTTCTCGTTCCAGCCTCCGAATACGCCGCCTATGGCCGCGAGGAAAACATCGCTTCGCCTTCGTGATCGCTCCCGCCCGCCACAAAGAAATCGCGCCAATCGAGACCGGCCCCAGCAAAAAATCGCGCCGATTGCCCGCGTAACCCTGCCGTTCCGGCACGACCGCGTGGCGCAAGAACAAGGAAGGGCGAGCAAAATAAAAAACACAAAAAAAGCCACAGCCGGCCGTCCGGCGCAAAGGGTTGGCCGGCCAGCCGCTCCGCTAGTCTGGTCCGGTCCCGGCGCGCAAGGCGCCGCCTTTGGCACCGGCCGCCCGCCCGTGGCCTCCGCAAAAGGTCTTGGAGAAGAAGATCGAAAAAAGGAGGCCCACATGATCACAATCTTCGAACGCAGGGCATCGGGGTTTGTCCCCCCGGCAGCGCCAATACCGGCCATCGATAATTTCGATTATGACGCCGCGCATTGGGAAGGATGGACACTATCGAACCTTGGCCGATACCGGGACAGAACTCTGCATGTCGAGCTGCAAAGACTCGACCGGAGAAAAACGGCGGACGGCGGCTTTTCCATCGACCGGGACGCCTGGGCGCATGCCGTCAAACGCGCCCGCGAAGGCTCCCCTCTCCATCTCGCGGCGCTCTCGCTCATCGACCGGCGCGAGCGCCTCGCCATCACCGCCGATTGCGGCACCTGGTGACGCCCATGCGATAAGCAAATTTCTGTCCTGACCAATGCCAAAACATCGATCCGCCGCCGCGTCTCGACTGGTTCACGACGCAAATCTCGCCGGATGGCTCGCAATCGGTCCATATCCGCCCAACACAAGCAAACACACCCAGCAAAATCATCGAACTCAGCCAGGCCGGCTCGCAGCTCTTGATGAAAACCCTGGACGAGATCGCCAAGGATCCGGCCATCCCTTGGAGCGAGGCACGCCAAGCGGTACTGCGCGGCTTCTGGAAAAGCCTCAGAGCCGGATAGCATTCTGATCCCCGGGCAAGCGCGATCCCACGGCCGCGCCCCGGCCCCCAGTCCCATCCCAATCAAGCCAGCACGCGAGCGGCCCGCGCGCGCCAAGCTTCCGCGCGCCCGAAAGGATCCCATGGTCAACAACCCAAACCAACTCACCTTGTCCTTCTTCGAGACCCCAAGCCCTTATGCCGGAAATCTGACCCTGGACGCGGGCTATGGCAATCCTCAGGGCCTGCCATCAATCCAGAATCCGACCGAGGATGAACCCGATCGCGCCGATCGGGCAGCACCCGTCATCGAAGCCCAGAATTTTCGACTCACCGGGGACCGCCAGCTGGCAAGAGGTTGGAAGGCCCGCGCCGCGGACAATTTCACGGCCCTACGGCTCGCCTTCGACATCGAGCAGCAAAAACGCAACGCCCGCCTGATGAACAAGCAACCTTGAGCAAGTTCACCGGCTTTGGCGCCAGTGCGCTGGCCAACGCGCTTTTCGGCCGCGCCGGCGAAATCTTCCCCGCCGGCTGGGAAGTTCTCGGCGGTCGATTGGAGGAGCTTCTCTCGCGCGAGGACCTCGCAAGCCTCGCCCGCTCCACCCAATACGCCCATTACACCCCGGAATTCATCATCCGCGCGATGTGGCGCGCCATTTTGCGCTTGGGCTTTTCCGGCGGATCCGTGCTCGAGCCCGGATGCGGCTCGGGGCTGTTCTTCGCCTTGATGCCAGAGTCCCTTGCCGGCACAACAAGCCTCACCGGCATCGAGGCCGATGTGTCCACGGCGCGGATCGCCAGGCTCCTTTATCCGGGCGCCTTCATCCGGCACGAAGACTTCACCAAGGCGCGTCTCCCCGAGACCTACGACCTCGTCATCAGCAATCCGCCCTTCAGCGACCGCACGGTGCGCGCCGATAATCCCGCCGGACGGCTCAGCCTATCCTTGCATGATTATTTCATCGCCCGCTCGATCGAGCGCCTCAAGGAAGGTGGCCTCGCCGCCTTCGTCACCAGCCGCTGGACCCTGGATAAGGCCGATCCCAAGGCCCGCGACCATATCGCGTCAATGGCCAATCTCATTGGCGCGATAAGATTGCCGCAAGGCGCGATGAACGCCGCCGCCGGAACCGATGTCGTCGCCGACATCCTGTTCCTGCGCAAACGATTCTTCGACGAGCCTCCCGCCGGTCCCCTCTGGAACAGTCTCGAGGAAGCTCTGCCTGCCGGGGAGGGCGAACCCGCGCTCTCAATCAGTCGCTATTTCCTTGACCATCCCGACATGGTGCTCGGACGCCATGCGAGGACCTCAAGCCCGTTTGGCCCCGTCTATGCCTGCCTCAAGGATCCGCAAACCGCGCCACCGAGGCCCGTCTCGAGGCCGCCATCCGCAGGTTGCCGGAAGGCCTTTATAAGCCGCTTGGGCAAGCAGAGCCCCTCCTCGCCAGCCGCTCGAATGTTCACATCGGCACCGCCGCCGAAGGCGCGACGATCAAGGAAGGCAGGTTACATCCTCGATCACAACGAGCTCTTCCAAATCATCGGCGGCAGACCCACGCCCATCGTCGTGCGCAAGGGCAAGGCTCCCGGGCAAGCCCGCCGCCAAACGCGAAGGGGCCGGCCGCTGGCGCATTCCAAAAGATAGGGAGATCAATATGGCAGACGAAAAGACGTCAACGAGCAAATTCATCCCAAAACTGTTCACGCTCGAAGAACTCGATCAAGCAGACCAGAACATGGAAGGCTTCTGCATCGCCTGTGGCGCGAGCCGTGAGGATTGCGAGCCCGATGCCCGTTACTATCACTGCGGCGCCTGCGGCAAAAACCTGGTGTTCGGCGCCGAGGAAATCCTCCTTCGGGGCCATGTCAAGCCGTGAGCTACGTATTCCCACGTTTCTCCTAAGCCCCGTCTCGCATTGTTCGTTTCCATCTGCCTCATGCGCGCGCGTGACGGGTATGGCGGCCTCACTTCCCGAATCAAGAAACATGCGGTGGCGAAACAAACCGGCCCAGCGCGCGCGCCCAGGAAAAAAGCTGACGCGATCAGTTCCGGCGCCAGCCTTTACGCCGCGCCGGCCGGTGAGCGCCAGGGCCGTTCGCGTTCCCGAACCCTACAATCCTTCGCTCCTAACCTCTCACCATGGAGACACCCATGCAGCTCGAAATCGAACCGATGCCCAAAATTTCACTCGTAACCCTCGTTGCACGCCGCAAGGAAATCCGCGCCCGGATATGGGGACCTTTGCCTCCTCTTCCCAGCCCTCGCCCCAGCCGGCCACGGCCGTGCCATCGTACCTGCGAACCGCCGCCTCGCGTCGAACAGCCCTGCCCGGATGGGCCACTGAAGTCGGACTCAATCGCGGCCTCGCCTGAAAAGCCGCCGCCCCGTCCCGTCACGATCCGCGCGATCATCGCCGAGACCGCCGCCTTTTATAGAGTCAGTCCCGCGGACATCTTATCGAGGAGCCGCAAACAAACATTCATCAAGCCACGCCACATCGCCTGTTACCTGGCAAAATCCCTCACCAAAAACTCTCTTCCGGAAATTGGCCGACGGATCGGCGGGCGCGATCACTCGACGATTTTCCACGCGATCCGCAAAATAAAGGGCCGCATGGCCGCCGATGAGACACTCGCCGCGGAAATCGAAACGATCCGCGAGAGATTTATCCCGCCGCCAGAAGAACCCGCGATCGCCGAAGGCCCTTCAGATACATCCGAGATGGATCGTGACGCCGAGCACGCCTCACACTCCGACGCGATAGACATGCCCGGCTAGCTCGGCCTATCGCAGCGCGGACAAAGATCACCCTTGCACCCTGACAATTACGGCTCACCCGCCATCGCGCCTTTGCGTCACCCGCGGGGCGCTAACGATGACGAGCAACAAAACCCACCCCAAAAGGAGATCAAACCATGCAATTACTCACCTTGGATCCGCGCCTCCTAAAGGCAAATCCCGCCAATCCGCGCCAAATCATGGCCGGCGATCATGCCGACAGCCAGCTCATCGCCAATATCAAGGCCCTCGGCATCCTTCAGCCGCCAGTGGCGCGGCAAGAGGGCGACGATTTTATCATCGTCGCCGGGCACCGCCGCGTGCAAGCCGCGATTGCCCTTGATCTTCCCGAAATCCTAGTCCTCATCCGCGATGCGGGAATGGAGACCGAGAGCGCCTTGGCGGTTTCGGAAAATGTCGTGAGAAGCCCCCTCAATCCTGTCGACCAATGGCGCGCCATCGAGGCCTTAAGCTCCGACCATTGGACCGACGAGGCCATCGCCGCGGCGCTCGCCCTGCCGCTTCGTACCATCAAGAAGCTTCGGCTCCTAGCGCAACTTCATCCAGCCATGCTCGACACCATTGCCAACGGCGATATGCCGCCAGAATCCCAGCTGCGCATCATCGCGGCGGCGGGCGCCAAGGAACAGGCCTCGGTCTGGAAAAAGTTAAAGCCAAGGAAAGGAGAGCCCTCGGTTGCCTGGTTCGAAGTCGCCCGCGCCCTCGAGAAACGCCGGCTCCCGGCGAACGCCGCCAAATTCGGCGAGGACGAAGCGCAAGCCTTCGGCATCCTCTGGGAGGACGATCTGTTCGCTCCCGCCGGCGAAGATGCCCGCACCACCACCAATGTCGAAGGCTTTCTTGCCGCCCAAGCCGCCTGGATGGAGGCGAACCTCCCCAAGAACGGCGTAATTCTACCGATTGACGAATACGGCCGTCCAAAGCTTCCACCCAAGGTGGAGCGCGTTTGGGGAACAGCCAGAAAGAGCGACACCATTGGCCATTATGTCGATCCGCACGATGGCTCGATCCACGAAATCATCTTCAGGCCAACCAAGCCCAACCCGAAAAAGGGCCCACAAGCCGATAGCGAAGAAAGCAATGGCGCTCCTTCAGCTCTTGCGAAAACGCGCCCGGCCATTAGCCAAAAGGGCATGGCCATCATCGGCGATCTCAGAACCGATGCTTTCGCCAGGGCTCCTTTCGACGATAGTACCCTCCTCGGCCTGCTGCTGCTCGCCTTCAACGCCAACAATGTCGACATCAAAACCAGCGATTTTACCCGCGATAAGCGCCAGCGCCTCTTCCAAGCCATCACCGAAGGTGGCCATCTCACCCAAAGTATCGAACTTCTGCGAAAATCCGCCCGCGAGCTGCTCGCCCAAATCTTTTCCTGCCGCCCTGGCTATACTTCGAGCGGCCTCGCCGCGCGCTTCGCCGGCGATGCGATTGACGCCGATGTTCATCTTCCGAACATGGCCACGGAGGAATTCCTCTCCTGCCTGTCGAAGCCCGCGATCGAGGCGGCCGCAAAAAGCCTTGGCGTCGTCCTAGGCCAGCGCGCCAGGGACACCCGCGCGGCGATCATCAAGGAAACCGCCGGCACCGCCTTCGTCCTTCCCGCCGCGCGCTTTGCTCCTGACGAGCACGAGCTCGCCGCCCATCAAGAGCTAATCCGCTCCTGGGATGGGGATCATGAAGAAGAGGCAGACAATGGCGAGGCCGACAACTCAGACGGTGAGCTCCACGCTTCGTTCGGGGCAGCAATGGCCAAGCGGACGCCATCGCCGAATAGTCGAGATAATGCCTGCTCGATTAAAATCCAAGAACTCGCAGTCCGCCTCGTTTCGTGATAGGAAACCCGCATGACGACACAAGTTCTCTTCAATCAGTTCGCTTATACCGATCGCCTCAAGTCCGGCGGCTTCAGCGACGAACAGGCGCGCGCATCCGCCGAAGCACTCGAAGCGGCACTCTCCGACAGCGTCGCGACCAAAACGGATATCGTCGACTTAAAGCACGAAATCGTGTCAGTCGAAACGAGGCTCAATGCCAAAATCGATGCCCTCAACGTCAAAATGGATAACGGCTTTCTTCAGATTAGGCTCGAGATTGCAAGCGCAAATAATGCCATGCTCGTCAAAACGGGCAGCATGCTCGTCATTATCGTCACCCTATCGCTCGGTATCGCGCGCTATTTCGGAATCATCCATTAAAAACACGCCGTGACACCTGCACGCATCGGTGCGCTCATAAATTTGGCGCATTAAAGCAAAGGATCGCCGGCGAAGCGCATGGCCGGCCCACAAACTAAATTTGTAATTTCGCCCCTATTGGTGAACGACGGCCGGTTAGCCTCCCTTCCGCGCGCAAATACCGGCGGCCGGCGCCCGGCAGACGCGCTTACCGTGAATGACCGCTCCAAAAAGGATCCTGCCAGCAGCGCTATCGCCACGGGGCCGCCAGCCAATCAAGAGCTCCACCCCCTTGTTCTAGCGACGAACGCCGCGGGGCGTCTACGTTCCGGAAAACGCAGCCCAGCTAACCGCGAACATGCCTCACTCTCTTTCAGCTATGAATGAGCAAGGCGAGCGCATCCCCACGCCAGACCAACATACTGCCAAAGAATACAACTTTCTCCCTTCGAGAACGGCGCTTCCCGTGCGCCCCTCATTCCACGATTTGCGCGATCGGCAAACGGCCGCCAGCTCTTCGCGAGGTCATCCAATATGCTTGCGCGACGGCACGTGAATTCGCGCAAATCTCGGCGGGCTCGCATACATCGATGCAGTCGGCGCCGGACGGCTCACACCAGCTTCGGCAGATGCGCGCCGGGCCGCGCGGCTCCCACCCAACGGGCACCATGGGCTTCTCAATCCCGCCGGCGAGG
>Ga0187783_10000156_pt1 | contig 51276 bp, 43 predicted proteins | sample 1015_SJ02_MP02_2_FD_132471 | JGI IMG/M metagenome (GOLD analysis project Ga0187783, IMG submission 132471) | Tropical peat soil microbial communities from peatlands in Department of Meta, Colombia - 1015_SJ02_MP02_20_MG | ecosystem: Environmental > Terrestrial > Soil > Wetlands > Peat | place... | reverse complement strand
TCCGGCACTCAGTGATCTATTCGATCTGTTTGAATTCCCAAAATAGGAAAGCAAAATCAGCCCCCGATCAAAGCGGTGCCGACCACCGAAGTGGTCGGCACCGCTTTTTGTCTTTCTGCCCGAATCGAGATGAACCAGGCGTGAAAACGGGAAAGAACGGCACATAATTTTCTTCGCTCTCTCTTGCGATCCGGGCCTCATCCGTGGTGATCTTTGACTCAAAACAAGGAGGCTCGGCCATGCCCTTCACCATCGACACCGCAATCACCTGCTACCTGCTTCCCGGGGACGGGCCGGTGGCTCAGCAAGCGTTCCTGCGAAATCTGCTCGATCCCGGCGCAACTTGGATCATCGCCTACGCTTTCACACTCCCCGACATGATCAATGAGCTGCTGGCTGCGCAAAGGCGGGGAACGCCTTTGCATCTCTACCTCGATTACTCGCAGTACCGAGACAAGACGGAGACACCTCTTGTCCAGAAGCTCGTTCAGGCGGGAGTCGAGGTTACCGTCGGCACCTCGCCAGCCGGGAGCCAGTACATTTGCCACACGAAGGGAATTGTCTCCGATGCCGCCCCCGGCGGCGCGCTCTGGTGTTGGGAGGGATCGACGAATTTCTCACTGAGTGCGTGGAAGCAGGTCAACACGGCGCTCGTGTTCAGCTCCGAGCAGTGGCGCGACCAATTCGTCGCGCAGTTCGAGGCGCTGCGGGATTTCGCCTGGGCGAATGAGCGCAATCTCCAGATCATGCCGTGGCCGCCTCCGGATACGGGAGCCGCGCCCGCGAGCGCACGCAAACGGTACGGCCTGGCGCCCGCCGAACCAGGCGCCGTGGCCGGGCGTGGCGGACACGCGCCCCAACCGAAATAGTCAGCCGTTTCCCGGCCGGCGCATGCTCCCTTGGCCATCGAGCTTCGCTGTAGCCCCGCCGACCAGCGAAAGATGCATCCGGGTCAGGGCAAGGTGATTTCCACATTTCCGAGATTTCCACAGCGGGAAATCACTGGCGTGTGATTGACTCCTTTGGGCTCGCGCGTTACAACCTCTTGCGCCAAGGCTTTCCAATCATCTGAGTCTTGGATAGCACGCCAAGCGAAAGCTTGACGAGCTATTCAGGTCACGGAAGGGTGGGACGGCTTCGGCAAGTTCGGATGGTACGGCAGCACGACGAGGCTCAAGGTCGAACCTAGCGGCGTGTGACGCGAGGTCCCGTTAACTAACCCTTTTCGGGGCAGCGCGAAGCAAACTGCGACTCACGTGTCGGGACCTCTCGTGGTGGGCGTCTCCTGCCCGGGCGGGGGAACGTTCAGCGGCTGTTTCCTTTCGACGAAAGAAGAGGGGCGAGAAATCGCCCCTTTTCTTTTTCTACTCGAGAATCACCCTGCCTATTGTTTCGCGGGTCGGCGTTACTTCGGCGCGGATTTCTTACCGATTAACCATCGACGGATTTCCGAGAGCTGGTAAAACTAAGGTTGCCCGAAGACAAGCCACGGTAGCATCCTCCCCGCGGAAAGCCTTTTGCCGTCTCTCTCTCTGGGAATTTTTGACAGCGGGCGCGGCCTGTGGTCAGATGACGGCGGAGAATTACACGTGCGGCAGCGTCGTGTGGCCCTGTGGATCGCGGCGGCGATTTTCGTTCTCTTGGTCCTCGCTCCGATTGTGTCGGCAGCCGTGGCCCTGGTGGTCGATGGGATTTGGTTCGATCATGTCGGTTTCCGCGACATCTTCCTGACCATCCTCAAAACGCAATTCGGACTGGCCTGCTGCTGCGGAATGGCTTTTCTGGCGCTTACCGGCCTCAATTTGAGCGTCGCGCGGCGCGTGGCTCACCGCTCCGGATACCTGGTCATCTCACGAACGGGCGAATTCCGGACCCGGGAGAAATCCTCCTCCCTTTCTCCCGTTCTGCTTTGGCTCGGCCTCCTGCTCGCGGCTTGGCTCGTGGCGCAATGGTCCTCGACGCATTGGAACGAATACCTCTTCATGAGGCACGAAGTCGAGATGGCGCAGACCGATCCGATCTTCGGGTTCAGCGTGAGCTTCTACCTCTTCCGGCTGCCTTTTCTCTTCTTCCTCTATCACCTGATGTTGGTCACTCTGATCGCAACCCTGTTCGTTACCGCACTCCGATACTTCATCGCGGGAGGCGTGTGGGTCTCCTCGAGCGGCAGCGTGGGCCTGGGCCGCAACGCAGCGGCTCATCTCATGGTGCTCGGCGGGCTCCTGTTCCTGTTGCTGGCCTGGCGTGCGCGGCTCGGCATGTACAACCTCGTCTACGCGCCGACCGGTCTGGTGTTCGGGGCTGGCTATACCGATATCCACGTGTCCTGGCCCGTGCTGTGGGTCGAGCTGGTGCTCTGCGCGATCACGGCCATGACCTTTTTTGCCGGGGCACCCAGGGGGCGAATCCGCCTGGCGAAGTACGGGGTTGGAGTGCTGATCGCGGTGGCCATCGTTGGCGGCTTGGTGGCTCCCGCCCTGGTGCAGCGCTATGTCGTTGCGCCGAGCGAACTTGAGAAGGAACAGCCTTATATCGCCCGCAACATCGAATTTACCCGGCAGGGATACGGGCTCGACAGGTTTGATGAACACAATTTTCCGGCCATTCAGGATTTGACGGCGGCGTCCATCGAAGACAACGCAGCCACCATGCGAAATCTGCGTTTGTGGGACCATGAGCCGCAGCTCACGACCTTTCAGCAGCTGCAGGAGATCCGCACGTATTACGATTTCGCAGAGGTTTACAACGATCGTTACACGATCGACGGGCAACTGCGCCAAGTCGCGCTTTCGGCGCGAGAGCTTTCCGCCGACAACTTGCCCGACCCGAACTGGGTGAATCAGCGCCTGATTTACACGCATGGATACGGGTTGTGCCTGGGTCCGGTGAACGAATCGACGACGGATGGACTCCCGGTTCTGTTCATCAAGGATATTCCCCCGATATCCTCGATTCCGCTCGACGTGAAGCGCCCGGAAATCTATTACGGCGAACTGTCGAACAATTATTGCTTCGTGAGAACGAGAGCGAAGGAGTTTGACTACCCTTCCGGTGAAGAGAACGTCTACCACGACTACCAAGGATCAGGCGGCATCCCTGTCCATGGTTTTTGGAGACGAGTGCTTTTCGCCCTGCGTTTTGGGAACATGAATATCCTGCTCTCCGGATATATCCAGCCCACCAGCCGGATCATGATCTACCGCCGCATTCTGGCGCGCGTCGAAAGGATCGCTCCGTTTCTGTCCTACGACACACATCCCTATCTCGTTGTTGCCAATGACGGCTCGCTCGAGTGGGTGGTGGACGGGTACACGATCTCCGAACAGTATCCCTACTCCGATCCGAGCGAGGGTGTGGGCAATTACATACGCAACTCCGTCAAGGTTACAGTTAATGCCTACGATGGGCGAGTGACGTTCTACGTGAGCGATCCGTCCGATCCGTTAATTCAAACCTATCAAGCCATTTTCCCCGGGAGCTTTCACGCCCTGTCGGATATGCCCGCCTACCTGCGGGCGCACATCCGCTACCCGCAGGATTTTTTTGCGATTCAGGCGGCGAAGTACGCCGTTTACCACATGACGGATCCGAGCGTGTTCTACAGCAAGGAAGATCTCTGGCGCGTGGCCACACGGGTGGTCAACGGGTCCTCGACGCCCATGAGTCCCTACTACGCGGTCATGAAGTTGCCCGAGGTCGGAAAAACGGAAGAGTTCATTTTGATGGTTCCGTTCACCCCCGCGCGCAAGAACAACATGATTGCCTGGATGGCTGCCCGTTGCGATGGGCCCGATTACGGAAGAGTCCTCGTGTTCACTTTTCCGAAGGAGAAACTAATTTACGGACCGGAACAAATCCAATCCCGCGTCAATCAGAATCCCTCCATCTCTCAACAGCTGACGCTTTGGGATCAGGGCGGATCGCGGGTGATTCGGGGCACGTTGCTTGTCGTTCCCGTGCAGAATGCCGTGCTCTACGTCGAGCCGCTGTATCTGGCGGCCGAAGGGAGCTCTTCGCTTCCCGAATTGAAAAGGGTGATCGTGGCGTATTCTGACCAAACGGTCATGGAGCCGTCTTTGGAGGAGGCCCTGAACGTGATCTTTGGTAGCAATGCCGGTGTGCCTCGACAAGCCGCGGCGAACGCGACGGGCCTTGCAGGGAATGCGAAGGTCGTTCCCGCTTCGCTCGAACAGCTCATTCAGCAGGCGAACGAGCTTTACGAGCGGGCTCAGCAGGACCTTCGACGGGGCGACTGGAGCGCCTATGGGCAGGAAATACAGAAGCTCGGTGAAATCCTGAAACAGATGCCGTCGAAGCGTCACTGATTCGACTGGGCGGTCGCTGATCCCCCTGTGGCGAATGCCGGGCATTCCGCACCGGGCGCGGGGGGCTGGCCAGGGCGCAAAGGACGTTGACTCAGCCGTACGGTAACGCTAGGATTCCTTTATGAATCCTTCTGCTCACTCTAGGCTGTGCGTCGCGCGTGCTTGTTGTTGTGTCAACGCGCTGGCGCGGGAGTGTGGTCCGATAAACTAGCCATCATCTAGGTCGGATTTGGACAGCCCGCTAACCAGAGAAAAACTGGCAGCGGGCTTTTTGTTTTGACGGACGAATTTCGGGGGACAAATGGAGACAAGCGTCGAGCGCAGGGAAACAAGAGCGCAGCGCATCGAGCGGCTGAAGCAAGAGAAGAATCCTTGGGAAGCGCTCGATGAAATCCGCGGGTTTGCGCGCAACGGTCGCACGTCCGTGCCGCCCGAGTGGGCGAGCGTTTACTTTCGATGGTGGGGCATTTACTCACAGGGCGACGGGAGCGGCGTCCTGGGCGGCGTGGATGGCGAAGGCAAAGCGACCGAGTATTTCATGTTTCGCATCCGCATCCCCAACGGCATTCTACAGTCGAACCAGCTTCGGGCTATCGCACGCATCTCTGAGCAGCACGCGCGCGGCATCGCTGATATAACCGTTCGTCAGAACCTTCAGCTTCACTGGCTGACCGTTGAGGCGCTGCCGGAAGCCATCGACGAGCTCGAAAGGGTCGGGTTGTTCTCGAAGGGCGCTTGCGGCGACGTCGCACGGAACGTTACCGGTTGTGCCATCGCCGGGATTGCCGACGATGAAATCTGCGATGCCTCGCCGCTGGTGCTCGAGACCTCGGCCGCTCTTGCAGGGAATCCGGAGTTCTACAATCTGCCCCGCAAGTTCAAGATTTCAATTACGGGCTGCCCGGCTTGGTGCTCGTATCCTGAAATCAACGACATCGGCTTGAGCGCTTGCGAACGGCTCGAGCGCGGCAAGCGCGAGATCGGGTTTTCCCTACGCGTGGGCGGGGGGCTGTCCGCTGACCCGCATCTCGCCGTGCGCTTAGACGCTTTTGTGGGCTGGACTCAGGTGGTGTCGACCGTGCACACGATTGCGGAAATTTTCCGCGATCACGAAGGGCTCCGTCAGAACCGGAAGCGCGCGCGCCTGAAGCACCTCTTCACCCAGTTCCAGTGGACCCCGGGCCGCTTCCTCGACGAATTGAATGACCGGCTGGCAAGGAAGTTCGGATATGGTCTCGATCCCGCCGCTGAGGAGGCTCCGCCGGTCGATGTGTATCGCGATCATGTGGGAATCCATCGCCAAAAGGGCGGCGATCTTTATTACGTCGGTGCATCGGTTCTGCGCGGTCGCATGGCCGCCGAACAGATGCGAGGCGCCGCGGATCTCGCCGACCGATTCGGGTCGGGCGAGTTGCGCACGACCAACATGCAAAATCTGCTGATCGTGAACGTGCCGCGATCGGGTGTCGACGATCTCGTGCGCGAACTCGACCGGATCGGACTGCGCGTGGAGGCCTCGCCTTTCTGGCGCGGGGCCATCGCCTGCACGGGAACGGAATTCTGCAAGCTGGCGATTACCGAGACGAAAGGCTTCGCGCGGTGGCTGGTAGATGAGCTCGAGGAGCTCGTTCCCTGCTTCGATCAGCAGCTCAAAATTCACGTCACCGGCTGCCCAAACTCCTGCGGGCAGCATTGGATTTCCGATATCGGCCTGGAGGGCAAAAAAGTCACTCGCCACGGGCAGAGCGTCGACGCCTACTACTTCTGTCTGGGGGGTGCCGTGGGCGAATACCAGCGCATTGCGCGGCCGGTCGGGTATCGTTGCGCCGCGAGCGAAGTGCCAGAAACAATCGCGAGGTTGCTTGGGTCATACCTTGCGAGGCGATTGGAGGGCGAAAATCTGCGCTCCTACTTCGCGCGCTTTTCCGATCGAGAATTGCGCGCGCAACTTGCCGGTTATGACGCTCCGTTCTCCGAACGCGACGCGGCTCAGGTCGGGGTGCCGGATGGGCTGGGAGAATGAGCATGCGGCCTCGCCTGTTCCCAGCATTTCTAAAGCTAGCTGGCCGTCCGTGCGTGGTGGTAGGCGCGGGGTCGGTTGCCGCGGGGAAGATCACTTCCCTGCTCGACTGCGGCGCCCGGGTCACCGTGATTGCGCCCAGCGCGTGCGCAGCAGTCGAACAGCTCGCGGCGAACCGCAGAATTCGCTGGCTCCCGCGACACTTCACGGAGGGTGACCTTGCTCGGGCGTTTCTGGCCGTGGCCGCCACCGACGACGCCGCCGTCAATCGCGCTGTGTTCGTTGAAGCGCAGAACTGCGGCATTCTGTGCAACAGCGTCGACGATCCGTCGAATTGTGACTTTTACTATCCGGCCGTGGTCCGCCGCGGCCCGCTCGAAATTGCGATTTCAACCTCCGGAGAAAGTCCCGCGCTGGCCCAGCGGATTCGTTGCGAAATCGAGGAAAGCCTGGACGGGGCCGTCGGGGAATGGGTCGAGGACATGGGCGAAATGCGGCGCGCAATCTTGGCCGCGCTCCCTCGATCGGACGGACGAAGGCGATTGTTGCAGCAGCTGGCGCAATGGGGCCCTTGGGCGAGGAAAGCGGAACCGTGAGGGAAAGTCTACCCAACGAGGATCGCCAGAGCGGCCGCGTGTATCTCGTCGGTGCCGGTCCGGGCGATCCGGAACTCCTGACCGTCAAGGCGCATCGGCTGCTGAGGTGCGCCGACGTCGTGTTGCACGACGCTCTGGTTTCTCGAGAAATCGTGGCTCTCGCTTCCCGGCGCGCCCAGGTGATCGATGTCGGCAAGCGCTGCGGCGCAAAAGGTATCACCCAAGCGGAAATCAACGGCAAGATGATCCGGGCCGCGCGGCACGGACTCGAAGTGGTGCGGCTCAAGAGCGGCGATCCCGGCCTTTTCGGCCGACTCGCCGAAGAGACTAACGCACTCGACGCGGCGGGGATCTCCTTTGAGGTCGTTCCGGGCATCACCGCCGGCATTGCGGCAGCTGCATCGTTCGGCTCGCCGCTGACCGACCGGCGAACGAGTTCGCGCGTGGTGATCCTGACCAACCATCAAGCGGGCGCGGCTGGGGGTGACTGGTCGAACCTGGCCCACGAGGAGGGGACCTTCATCATCTACATGCCGGGACGAGATCTCGCCGCTTTGCGCGACAAGCTTCTCCGTGCTGGCCTGCCGCCGGACTTGCCCACCCTCCTGGTTTCGCGGGTGTCGGAGCCAAATCAGCGCGCCTGGGCCTCTCCTTTAGGCGCGCTCGGCGCCGTACCAGTTCTGGACGCGCCCTCGGTGCTTCTTGTCGGCCGAGCTCTCGGGCGCGCCGACGAGCAGGTGCGCCTGCCCTGGCTCTCCGCCGCCGGGGACGAGGCCGCCCTTAGGCCCTCTCGACTCGGGTGAATTTCCGGTCCGCGTCGCGAAGCAAGCGTATAGGGCGGGCCCGACCGGCGGATGGTTCCCCGAGGCCTCGGGGGTTGCCGCCGTTTGGTCTTTGCGCTCCCTCGGCCCCTACGAGCGAAGAAAATCGGCGGATCGTGCTAGATTCATCGTGGTTCACCCGTGACGATGCCGCGCCATGCCTGAGCGCAAACGATTCTCCGCCAGATGGATTGATCTGCTGTGGATTCTCTTTCTCGTCGGACTGGCCCTGCTGCCGCCGATTGACGAGATTCACAAGCAGTTGATCCTCGCCGCCATCGCCTTGGTTCAGCTTCTCGAAGACAAGCTAATCGCTTTGCTGCCGCAACGTGGCCGCATCTACAGTGTCCTTCTCAAGATCTTTCTCTCGACTCTCTTGCTCATCCACACGCGCAGTGAAACAGCGATTAACAGCTCCTACTACCCCATTTACTATCTCCCCGTAATCACCGCGGCGCTCGAGTTCGGGCCCATTGCCACGCTCTTTTGGACCGCGCTGGCTTCTTTGGCTTACTGTTCGCTGCTGATTCCCGCCTTGCGGGACTTTGACTTCACGCCGGAAGCGGCCGAATTGCTCTCCATTCGCATTGTTTTCCTGTTCCTCGCGGGCGTGATCGTCAACCGCTTTGCGGTCGAGAATCGCCGGCAAGTGCAGAAGTACCAGGAATTGTCCGGGGCCCTGGAAGAGACGAATCGTCAACTGCGCCGCGCCGAAGCCGAAGCCCGCCGTGCCGAACGGCTCGCCGCCTTGGGCCAGCTTTCGGCGGGGCTGGCGCATGAAATTCGCAATCCCCTCGGCGTGATCAAGGGTTCTGCGGAAATGCTGGCCCAGAAACTCGAGGGCGCGCAGCCACTCGCGGCTGAGCTGGCGGGGTATATCTCGTCGGAAGTGAACCGGCTGAATGGGCTTGTGGCGCGATTTCTGGAGTTCGCGCGTCCACAACAGGTTGACCTTCGCCCAGTCGACATTAGGCAAGTCGTCGAACGGGCGCTCGAGTCGGTCCAGAACCAGTTGCCCGGAACAGAGGTGAGCGTCGAGCGAAGCTACGCGAGCGCGCTTCCGGAAATTCTTGCCGACCAGCAGCTCTGCGAGCAGATTTTCATCAATTTGATCCTGAACGCGTTTCAAGCGATGGATGGGGACCGGACCGGGCACCAGGCCGTGCTGCACTTGACCATCGCGCCGGAAGGCGCGAATAGCCGGAACGGGGTCGGCGTGGTCATTGAGGATACGGGCCCGGGCGTGCCGGCTGAATTGCGAGAACAGATCTTTAATCCCTTCTTCACCTCCAAAAAGGATGGCGTTGGACTGGGACTGGCGATCGTCGCGAAGTTTGTCGACGATCACCGCGGCTCGATCCACCTGGAGTCAGATTCCGGGCCGGGAGCGCGTTTCCACGTCTTTCTTCCCGTCGATCCGAGCGCGTAGCTTTCTGCGCGATTCTCGATGACCCGAGCGATCGGACCACGCCGACTGAGCCCATCCCGGTCGAGGCGTACGGGAGGGGAGTTGAAATCTCGCTGTTCGTTCGCGGTGGTTCCTTTCGAGCCTGGAGATCGTCGATTGCCGGGGAGAACCGTCCCCTGCCCTACCTCCAACCTGACGAGTTGACTATCGGGACTCCTCCGTCCGCGAAACCCCCGAACCCGCCTCTACGCCAGGACTGAGTGTGCGGTCGAGCAGTTCGATCACGTGCAGCACCTCTTGGCCGGTACCGTGCATCGACGCGCCGGCGCGAAGCTGCAACAGGCAGCCGGGATTGGCGGTGACGATCACCTGCGCCTGTGTCTGGCGGGCGCAGTCCATTTTTTGGGCGAGCAGTTCGAGCGAGGCCCTGGTCTCGGTCACGTTGTACACGCCAGCCGAGCCGCAGCACTGATCGGCAAGCCGCATTTCGATCAATTCAAGGCCCGGAACGGAGGAAAGGAGCTTGCGCGGGGCCTCGCGGATTTTCTGACCGTGGGCCAGATGGCAGGAATCCTGATAGGTGACGCGAACGGGCCATGAATCGAGCTTCGCCGTGAGGCCTATCTCAGCCAGGAATTCGGTCACGTCGCGGACACGGCTCGAGAATTCACGCGCCTCGGCCAGTCCGGCTCCCGCCGCTTCGTCCGACTCGGACGCAAAAAGCTGCTCGTACTCCTTGAGCGTTGAGCCACAGCCCGCGGCGTTGGTGATGATGGCGTCGAAATCCGCCGCACGAAAAGCCTCGAAATTTCTGCGCGCAAGCCTGCGCGCAATACCCCGCATTCCCGCGTGTGCGGCGAGGGCTCCGCAACAGACCTGCGCCGCGGGCACAACCACTTCGCAGCCATTCGCTTCGAGGACGCGAATCGTCGAGCGGTTCAGTTCGCTGAAGGTAACCTGCGCAATACACCCGGCGAAAAATGCCACACGTGCTCGCCGCGCCCCGCGGGCCGGAAATGTCTTGCCGCACTCGCGGAAGAAGAAGTCCCGATCGATTGGCGGAAGTAGTTGTTCGCGCTCGCCGAGCCCGAGCAGCCGCAAGATCCCCGACCGGCGCGCCGCCCTGGCCAGGCCAGTCGTCTGATAGAGCCGGGCGCAGCGCGCGACGGCGGCAATTCGATTCGGATAGGGGAGCAGGCCCCGGTAGACCAAGTTGCGCAGAAGGCGCGAGGCGAACGGGCGTCGATATTTTTGTTCGATCTGCGCACGCGCCAGTTCGACGAGTTTGCCGTACTCGACGCCTGACGGGCAAGCCGTTTCGCACGCCCGGCAATCGAGGCAGCGGTCAATGTGCTCGACGAACGTCTTGCCAACTTCCAGGCGCCCCTGATCGACGAGCAGCATCTGGCGGATGCGGCCGCGGGGCGAATCCGCCTCCTGGCCCCAGAGGCGGTAGGTCGGGCAGTGATTCAAACACAAGCCGCAGTGGACGCAGCGGGCATAGTCGTCATATTGCGGCTTGTCGGTGGCGGTAAATCCGCTCAAGGTGAGCGCGAACTCCCGTTGGGCCTCTTCGTGCGGCTGAGGGCTGCGCGGATGAGTGATGGGCGGGACGGCTGGGGAGGGCACGGGCTAGAGCCCTCCCACAAATCGGCCCGGACTCAGAATCCCGTGCGGATCGAAAACGGATTTCAACTTGCGCATTTCTGACAAGTCAGCCGGTGCCGTACCCCAGATCTTGAGCGCCGGCTTCCATTCCGTCGGACACCAGAGGATGATCGCGTGTCCTCTGGCACCCTCGCAGGCGGACTGAACCTCCGCGGCGACACCCACAACGCGCTGCCGGGCTTGGTCGTCGCGTGATTCGGGCAGCAGGGCCAGATAGATGACGCCCACGCCACGCGCGAGCGCCGCGTAGGGCAAGGAATTGGCTTCTGTGAGGGCTTCGATCCTGGCCAGGACCTCTGGCGCCCGCGAAGGCAAGACGGCCGCCTTTAGAATGGTTGCGGCCGGCGCGCAGGCAAGCGCAATGGGAATAAACTCGCGCTTGCGGCCGAATGCTCCGGCAATCTGGTCGCGCCCCAGAACGGAAATCCCGAGTGCCTTGGTCTGCGCGGCCATACGTCGACATTCTCCCTCCGAGCGATCAAGGAGTTTTTCTGGCCCCGTGAATCCAGTTGTGAAGGCCCACGTGTTGTTCGTAAGGATCTCTGCGGAGAAAGGCTTCGGTTCGATGCGCGCAGCGACCTTGCTGCGGAAAAGGCTAGCGACTCCGGGAGAGAGGACTTCCATCGTGCTGGGGCGCAGCGGCGATTGGGCGACGCGTCGGGACATCGCCAGGGCCTGATCTGCGGTCTCGAAATTGGCAACAAACGCGCGGCTGTCGACGGGCAGCGGAAACGTCCGGAAATTGACTTTAGTGATCACGGCGAGAGTGCCGAGCGAACCCATCAGCAGCTTGTGCAGGTCGTACCCGGTGACGTTTTTTACGACTCGTCCGCCACCCTTGGCCGGCGTTCCCTCGCCGGTGACAAACTCCATGCCGAGAACATAGTCGCGAGCCGTTCCGTAGAGCTGGCGCAAGGGCGAATCCATACCCGACGCCAGGGTGCCGCCGACCGTGGCCAGCGAAAGAAACGGGACCCCGAGCGGAAGGAACTGTCCGCGCTCGGCCAAAGCTGAACTCAATGTCCCTAAGCGAATGCCGCTCTCGACGCTGAGCGTCAGATCGCCGGGATCATAGGAAACCATGCGGGCCAGTCGCGACATGTCGAGCGCCAGATCGTACCGTCTGGGCGGACAGCCGATCGAAAGCTTCGTCCGCGCGCCGCTGGCCACCAGGGCAAGCTTTTCCGCCGCCGCAAATCGCACAATGTCCGCAACCTCCTCCGCTGTGCCGGGACGAACGGCCGCCGCCGGACGCAGGCCGTCGATGTCGTACGGAGCAAGTTCCGGCGCGTTGGCGATCAGGTGAGCATCGCCGACAATCGCGGCCAGCTGTGCCGCGCTCGTGCTGGCCGCTGTGGTCATGGGAGAGAGGAACCGGAGACGGGCAGGGGGCGGACGCGAAGTTCGCCACAGCCCTTTGCTGATGGGATGATTTTGTCGGGATTGAGCAGCCCCTGGGGATTGAATGCGTCGCGCACGCGCCGCATCAAGGCAAGCTCCGCGTCGCTGAACAGCAGCGGCATCAGGCGGTCTTTCTCCATGCCGACGCCGTGCTCGCCGGTAATCGAGCCGCCCATCTCGATGCAGAATTTTATAATTTCATCCGACGTTGACACGGCTCGGCGAAACTGGTCCTCGTCTCGCGCATCGAACAGGATGATGGGGTGCAGATTGCCGTCGCCGGCATGGAAGATGTTGCCGATCTCGAAGCCGTACTTCTTGCCGATTTCGTTGATGCGCCGCAGAGTGGCGGGCAGTTTCGTCCGCGGGATTACTCCGTCCTGCACGTAATAGGTGGGCGAAAGCCGGCCTACAGCGCCGAATGCGTTTTTGCGCCCCTTCCAGAGGAGGTCGCGCTCGGCGGGGTCGCGGGCCAGGCGAACTTCCCGCGCGTGGTGAATGCGGCAGACGTCGGCAATGGATTCCGCCTGCGATTCGACTGCTTCGCGCAGTCCATCCACATCGATGAGCAAGACCGCGGCGCTGTCCAGCGGAAAGCCGGCGTGGACGTAGGCTTCGACCGCGCGGAGCGTCCAACCATCCAGCATTTCGCAGGCAGCCGGCGTAATGCCGCGGGCGGTGATATCGGTCACCGTCTCGGTCGCATCATCCACGGAATCGAAAACGGCCAGCAGCGTCTTCACCGCTTCCGGCAAGCGCGTCAACTTCACCGTGATTTCGGTGACCAGGCCGAGCGTTCCCTCGGAGCCCACAAACAGGCCGGTGAGATCGTATTCGGGTGAGTCAACGGCCGACCGGCCAAGGCGCACCAGTTCTCCGGTCGGCAGCACGATTTCGAGGGCCAAAACGTGATTTGTGGTGACCCCGTATGCCAGGGTGTGCGGGCCTCCGGAATTCTCGGCAACGTTGCCTCCGATCGTGCACGCTCGCTGGCTCGACGGATCCGGTGCAAAATGTAGGCCCGCGTGCGCCACGGCCGCACTCAGATCGGAATTCACGACGCCCGGCTGGACCGTGGCGCGCTGGTTCTCGATATCGACCGCAAGGATTCGATTCATGCGCGAAAAAACAACCAGCACGCCACCGCGGCGTGCGAGCGCGCCGCCCGACAGCCCTGTCCCTGCGCCGCGCCCGACCATGGGCGTCTGATATTCCTTGGCGAGTTGAGCGATGCGAACCACCTGCTGCGTCGTACGCGGAAAAACCACACCCTGAGGACGTGCGGTCTCGACGGAGCCATCGTATTCGTAAAGGAGCAGATCCTCCTTTTTATCGAGGACGCTGTCGGAGCCGAGAAGCTTTTTGAGTGCGTGTATGAGTTGGGGATCCACGTTCGGGCCACGCTTTTTGGGGCTGAAGGCACTATAGTCGCCCGCGCGCGGCGGCGTCAACGAAAGCGAGAGCGGTGCTGGTCAGGGAGCGAAGCCTTCCGAGGGTGCCCGTTCCGAGCTCACTGCGCGCTTTTCCTCAAGGGTGAGTTGCCTTGATTCACCCTTCGCTAAATCGCCGAGCCACAACTCGCCGATCGCGACGCGAACGAGCCGCAACACCTCGACCCCCAGCGCCTGAAGCATCCGCCGAATCTGGCGATTCTTCCCCTCTTCCAGCACGATCGTGAGCCAAGAGTTCTTCTCACCCTGCCGCAACACCTCGACACTCTTCGCGCACAGCCATTCCCTGTCCTCCGCCTGCACACCACTCCGCAAGTGCTGAATCAGGCCGGGATCGGCAATCCGATTGATCTGCACGTGATACGTCTTGTGGATGTGATGGGCGGGGGAGGTGACCTGCGCGGCCCATTCGGAATCATTGGTCAGCAGGAGCAACCCCTCGCTCGCCTTGTCCAGCCGGCCGACCGGGGCAAGCCAGGGTATATCCTTCGGCAGGTATGCGTAGACCGTCTGCCGGCCCTTTTCATCCGAGGTTGTTGTGAGCACGCCGCGCGGCTTATTGAGCATCCAGTAAGCCTTCGGCGTGCCGGGGAGCCCGCCGCCATCAACTTCGATGCGGTCCCGGCCGGGCGTGACGCGGGTTTCGGGATCGCGCTGGGCCGTGCCGTTCACACCTACGCGGCCCGCGCGGATCAAAACGACCGCTCGCGCCCGCGAGCAATAGCCGAGCTTCGAGAGTGCCCGCGCCAGGCCAACGCGGCGCTCCCCGTTTTGCCCCTGACGTCGTCTGACCACGGGTGTTTAGACCAACCGGCGCTCACTCGCCCTTAACGTGGGCCGCGGCCAGCTCGTCGATGTAATCCGATTTGCTCGGGTCGCGAACCAGACGCGGATAGCGCTGGCCACCGTGATAGTCGACAGTGCAGTTCCTATAGTAGTCGTCGTTCACCACCAGCAACGTGATCGGCTGCGAGTTGTCCTTCGAAGCGTTGATCGCGTCCTCGAGCGCGTCGTGGGTGTACAGCCGCCCGTTCACGCCGATCACCTTCATACCTGGCGTGATTCCGGCGTTGAATGCCGGGCCGCCCCAAAGCGAATCGAAAACCGTCCCGTCCGCGCCAATCTGCAACCCGATCGTATACGTATCGCCAGCCCCCTCATGCCGCCCGGGAGTCTTCGCCGCTTCATTGCTGAATTCGAATTTCCACCCGCCGCTCGTGATTCCGCCCAGCGGAGGATCGGCCGAGGTCGAGGTCAGCCGCTCATTCAGGAAGTTCGCCCAATCGTATGGCGCAACCGCATTCAATTCGCTCACGATATCGGCGAACGTATACGTCTTCACTTCCGGGCCATGGTTTGACAGCCCGTAAAACCGGTGGCAAAAGTCGTCGATACTCTTCTGCCCGTGCGTCTGATCGTGAATGATTGTGGCGACCTCGAGCCACAGCAGGTCCCCCTCATCGTAATAATCGGTCCCGCGGCGCCAGTTCACCCAGCCTCGCGCAAAGCCCTCTCCGGGCACGGCGACGGCAGTGTCAAGGAGGGGGCGCCAGGTCCGCCCGGGGCGTCCGGCCCCGAGCGATGCGGAAATATTGGCAAGATTCGAGCGATATTCCTCGGGAGACCACAAGCCGCTCCGGGTCGCCAGGAGCGGCCCGGCAAACTCGGTGAATCCCTCGTAATCCCAGAGCAAATCGGTTTTCATGGCGACTTCGTAATTCGGCGTGTAGAGGTCCGCCGGGCGCCGGAACTTGCCGCTCCAGGAATGAGCGTACTCGTGAGCGAGTAAACCTCCAAGCGACAAGCCGGGATTCGGCTCGATCAGGACGCGTTCGGGCAGGCGGCTGTCGTTCGACTCGTGATGTTCGAGCCCGAAGTGCGCCACGTGATCGCTCAGCGTCAACAGAAAGTGATATTCGCGATAATGGCGCGGGCCGAACAGCTTCCCCGCTTCCGCAACCAGGTTGGTCATTTCCTTCTGAATCTCGGGCGGCATGTCCAGCGCTTCTTCGCTGTCGGCGACCATATCGATTTCATGGTGGATCGGTTCGCCAGGGGGCGTCAGATCGATTGCGCGATAGTATTGGCCGGCAATGACAGGCGAGTCGACGAGCTGTTCAAGCGATAGCGGGGCAAAGCGAATCTCATTGCCGGATTGATTTTCGATGTGCTGCGGAGTACCGAACTTCCAACCGTCGGGAAGAATCAGCGTCGGATGGAAGGTAATTTCGCTGGCCGGTGGACCGGCGGGATACAGAAGATTCTGGTTCCACTCGATGACGATCAGCTTATCGGTCGCCGAGGCGGAGGAGGTCGCGAATCCGCCGCTCGTCGGCTCGAGGTAATCGAAGGTGACCTCGAGGCGATCGGCGCCCGGTGGAACGACAACGTGAAACGTGAAGACGTCGGAGAGGTCACGCAACCAGGGAATCGTTTGACCGTTGGAGGTGAACTTCAGGCCCGTGACGTTGGCAATCGGTCCGTCCGGGCCATGTTCGCCCGGAATCCATTTCGGATAATAGAGCGTGCAGGGTCCCGGTTTGACCGGAATGGCTTCCCTGGTTTCCACAATTTTCTCGGGCGTTTTCCTGGCATCAACGGTCAATGAAATCTCGCCGCTTTGCGCCAGAGCTGGCCGGGGAAAGATGAAGAGAGCTGTGATTATAAAAACCGTCTTGCCGAGAGAATCCGTGCTCATTGGGAATCGCGTTCTCCTTATGAATTTACGTCGGGGTACGGCTATTGCGTCGCGCATCATACGACAAAACAAACGAAATCAACCAGGATGTCTGGATTTGCGCGAAACTCGGGTCGAACCCGTTGCGGTATGCGGCGTCTGGGGCGAGCCGAGCGCAAGGCAATCGAGGGCCCCGGCAGGTCAGGCTCTGCTGGCGGGATGGCGAACAACCACCTGGCGCGCCAGCAGCGGCTTTTTCGCGCGCCGAGCCTCGCTTGCTTCGGCGTTGTATGCCGCGCCGAGCAGAACAATCATGGCCGTTATGTACATCCACAGTAGCAGGCCGATAGCTGCCGCCAGTTCCCCGTAGACCAAGTCCCACGGCACGCGCCGCACGTACGATCCGAAAATGATGTCCGCTGCCCACCACAGAACGCTGGCGATGATGGCTCCCGGAAAGAGTTCGGCGATGCCGGGATGCCCCGGCCTGCCGATACGGTACAAGACGATCAGCACGGTCATGGCGAGCAGAAGAACCCCGAGCAAATAGAGCACGAAGGAAAGCTCGTAGGCGAACTGGTGAGACATTCCGGCGCGGCGAATCATCCACTCGCGCGCCGGCTTGCCGAAGACCGTGAGCGCAACGACGAGGAGAATGGGGACGATGGTCAAGCAGAGAATGCCGCAAGCGCGACCCTGACGCCGCCAGTAGTCGAGACCGATCAGATCGCCCTCGATCATGCGAAAGCCTTCGATGAACCCGATCATTACCTGCGAGCCGGCGATCATGGTTCCGCCCAGGCCCAGATAGATCCATCGCTGCGGATGGAGTCCGCGCCTCAGGAAGTATGCGGTGACGACCTGCGCGCTGTTCGGCGGCAAGATGACGATCAGCCGCGCCGGTATCTCACGCATGGCCAGATGAATCCAGGAGGTCGTGCTCAGCAGTCCCAAGGCGAAGAGAAGCATGGGGAAAAAAGCGAGAAACATATTGAATGCGATGGCCTGACCGAGAATCACGCAGTCGGGAAAAATGCGCCCGCAGCCCCGAAGCAGGTTTCTGACGATGTTCGACACGCCGTCTGGCCCTCGCACCTAGCACTACTGCCCGACCAATCGCGCCGAGTATAGACGAAAACAAAGGGCGCGGAAATGCGAACAGGGGTTGGAGTGCGCTTCGGCGAGCGCTGAGGTTAGGGCTCGATGATGCAGTTCCGCACGGCGTAGCGGACCAGGTTCGTGACCGAATGTATCTGCAATTTGCGCATAACGTTAGCGCGATGCGTTTCTGCCGTCTTGACGCTGATTCCCAAAGCCGCCGCAGCTTCTCTGGTGGTTTTCCCCTCGGCCAGAAGCTGAATCATCTCGCGCTCCCGCGCTGTGGGGCGCTCGACGGGCTCCTCGGTGCCGTCCGGCTCTGGCTCGGAACGGGGCCCGAAATGATTCAAGATCAATTCGCTGGCGCGAGGTGTGAAGAACGGCTTGTGCTCTGAAAGCGCCTCGATGGCACCGATAAGGTCGCGATCGGAATCCGACTTGACGACGTATCCTTGCACGTCGGCATCGAGCACGTCGCGAATCAGCTGATCTGAATAGTGCACGGAGAAAATCAGGATTTCCGTGGGTGGTGAAGCCTTGCGGATGCGCCGCGCGGCCTCTAACCCGTTCAGTTCCGGCATGGTGATATCGACGATCGCGATGTTCGGGCGCAGTTCGATCGACTTCTTTACCGCTTCCCACCCCGTATGCGCTTCGCCGCAAACCTGCCAGCCGGGATGCGACTCAACGAGCACCTTCAAACCCCGGCGCATGAGGTCGTGGTCATCTGCCAGCAGGATCCGAGTTGACTCCATATCACTCCTCGGGATCTCCGCTTCGCGTATCGTTTTCGACGACAGATCCTGGGCCGGTCGTTTTCGCCCGGTTGCTTGAGCCATCACGAAGAGCGCGGCGAGATCCGAAACCCGGCGAGTTCGAGAGACGCGTTGTAGCCTCCTCTACGTCGAGTTCCGCTGTCAATCGAGACTAGCCCAGAGAGGCGGGGCGGCTAATACCGGGATGTCGGTATTTCGCGGTCAAATCGCTGTTAGTTCTGGGCGGAAGAAAGGCAGAGCCTCGGGCGCCAATATAGGCGCCTCAAGCCTCAATGATTTTGTTGCGCAAGGCGTACCGCACCAGTTCGCTGACGGTGTGTACCTGAAGTTTCCGCATGATATTTGCGCGATGGGTTTCGGCGGTCTTGACGCTGATCCCGAGCTGGGTGGCCACGTCCCTGCTGTTGCGGCCCTGCGAAATCAACTGCACGATTTCTCGCTCGCGAGGTGTAAGTCGCTCTTTCATATCCGCTGAACTGTCAGGGACGCTCCCACGCGGGTCACGCATACTGTTCAGCATCAATTCCGTTGCGTGCGAGGTAAAAAATGGCCGGTGGTTTGCAAGCGCCTTCACGGCCACCACCAGATCGCGGTCGGAGTCTGTTTTCACCACGTATCCGCGGATTCCGGCGTCGACGATGTCACGAATCAGCTGATCGGAGTAGTGCATGGACAGCACGAGAATCTCCGTGTCGCTCGACGCTTGCCGAATCTCTTTGGCCGCTTCCAAGCCATTCATCTCCGGCATGGAGATATCCAGAATGGCCACATTCGGTTTCAGCTTCTCCGCCATTCTTACCGCTTCTGAGCCCGTGTGCGCTTCCGCGCAAACCTGCCAACCGGGCTGAGTTTCGAGCACCGACCGGAGGCCGCGGCGCATGAGATCGTGATCGTCGGCAACCAGGATTTGCAGTGTGCTCATGCTCATCTCTCCTCCCCTCTCTGCAGGATGCCCACATTCGATTCGCCAGGCCGAATCCGTGTCCTGCCGCCGCGGCCAGCGCCCCACGGGAACTTATCCCTGTCCGTGCGCCCGGGGCAGCAAAGAATCAATGGTCGCCAGAAGCGTCGAGAGCGGCGCCGATTTCACGGCCAACCCATGCACGCCAATAGCGACCGTTTCGTCTCGAATCTGCTTCGACTCGTGCATGGTGAACACCAAGATTTTCGTGCCTTTCAACTCTCGCAAGATCTGTCGGGCCGCCTCGAGCCCGCCCAATCTCGGCATGCTGAGGTCCAGAATGACGAGATCGGGTTTTAGCGCGGCGGCTTTTTCGATTGCATCCACGCCGTCGACAGCTTCCCCACACACGCTCCACCCCGCTCCGGCCAGGGCCGAGCGCAAACCTTGCCGAACGGCTTCGTGGTCGTCGGCGATCAGAATGCGAGACGACTTCTTGGGTGACTTCTTGGTATTCGTGCCCTGGCCTTCCGCAGGGACCGGAATGGGGTTTCTCCTCGCGTTTAATTGCCCTCCGTTGGCCATGATGCCGTCGAGCGCTCGGTGCTCCAAGTCGCCTGTCTCCTGAATCGGGCGGTCGACAATTCAATCGAGGCACGCACCGCTCCCGAAGAATTCTTCAACCGCGCAGATCTACAGGACGGCTTGATTCGAAATGCTAACTCGCAGACAGTGCTACTTTTTGCCGTAGAGTCGCAATACAGGATTTGCCGTAGGGCGGTATCGGAATATCCGTAAGTCGAACCCGGCTAAGTTCCCCCAAGGAAGTCCGGACGGCTCGACGGTTCACCTGGGCGCCTGATCATCAGACGGATCGAGAGGGCCGGCTAGGGATGAGCGTGGACTTCGGCGATGCCCAAACGCTTGAGCCCTTCGGAATAATACTTGCGGTAGAGGATATCCCATTCCTCGCTGCCTTCGAGGATCTCCTTCTTCTGTGAGCCGATCTTGGCCCGCACGTCGGCGTCCACCTGCTCCTCCTGCTTCAGGAGAGAGGTGAGAATGCTCACGATTTCCTGGCGGATGGTGTCCCGATCTTCGATGAAATCGACATCCGGGGATGAAACGAGAAAATCGATGACGCGATGCGAGAGCCGAACCGTTTTTTCGCGGGTCAGTCGCATTTTACCGAAGGATTAGTTTCCTTTCGCGGGCCAACTGCCCTTTCACCTTCTTGTACATCTCTTGATAGGAAACACCGGTGCGCCTCATTTCATCCGAGTAGCGTGCCAGAATCTCCCGAACCTCCTCGTTGAGCCGGTCTTCCACGGTGACCTCCTCGGCCAGGACTTGCCGGACCTGGGTGGTCAGGTTTTCCGGGTTCTTCGTCTCGATCATTTTCGACCCGATCAGTCGCTTCACGACCTCCCGCGCCATGTAACCGACGTAATCTCGCGACAATAGCATCCCGACGTTTTGCTCCGCTGAATCGTCAGCTCTTGATTCAGTCTAATGGTTGCAGCAATTGAGGTCAAGGAACCAGCGGCCGAGCACGCCGCACAGAGGCCCACACGGCGAGCAAAAGCGTGCACGAGAAACGACTCGCACCCCGCGTAAGCCTGGGTTTGCCGAACCGAGGGACTTGTTGCCCGCGGCCTGCCCTCCCGGCGGCATTGTATAAAGTATGCTGGAGGTACTGTATTCCGCGCGCGAATAACATGTAGGCCCTTGATCCGTCAGACCGGTCCCCTCTATAAAGTACTATGGGTCTATTTTCGGTGTAGGCTGGGTACCGTAGAGTTCCGAACGACTATTCCCCACCCCAATGCGATCGGCCGTCCGCAACCATCGTCTCCGCACCAAGTTTCTCTTATCGCTCGTCTTGACCACGGCGGCCTTGAGTTGCGCGACGCTGCTGATCGTTCGCAGCAGCGTCGAGAGGCACGTGCAGCAGGAAACGATCGCGGAGACGCGCAACTCGCTGATGACCTTCCAGGTGCTCATCCACCAGCGACAGATTGCGCTGAGCCGAAAGGCCGACCTCATGGCCACGCTCGGCGCGCTGTCGAACGGCGATCCAGAGGAGTTTGCCGATTCAACCGACGATCCGCTGCGTACGGAAGGGACCGACCTGGTCGCGCTGGCCCAGCCCGACGGCACGATCACCGCGTTCCACACGACCAATCCGAGCCTGCAAATCGGCGTCGCCGAGCAGCTGTTCAACGCTTCCCTGGCAAGGCATCGCATGGCGGATTGGTGGGTGGCCGGCGGTTCGATCTATCAGATCGCACTGCAACCCGTCGACAAGGCGCCGAGCGACAGGGAATCTCGAGGTTTCGCGATTGTCGGGCAGGAGATGGGCTATCGATCGGTCCGCGACCTGGGTCGCATTTCATCAAGCGAGGTCGTCTTCAGCTACGGCAGGGAAGTTGTGATCAGCACCTTGGCGCCGCTCGACGAGCAAGAACTGGGGCGCAAGCTGAAGGACTGGGCCACGCCGGAGCCGATTCAGATCGGCAACAATCGCTATTACGTGGCGTCCATGGTGCTCGACGCGTCATCCCTCCGTGTGCCGCGGCTAACGCTCCTCAGATCCTACGAGCAGGCCAGTGCCTTCCTTGAACACTTGAATCGCGTATTGCTCGGTCTGGGCATCCTCGCCGTCATCGCCGGCGCTATCCTCGCCTTCCTGATTTCCGACACGTTTACCCGCCCTCTGGCGAATCTTGTCGAAGGCGTCCGCGCGCTCGAGCGAGGCGATTTTGCCTATCCCCTACCGGCCCGGGGCCGCGATGAAGTCGCCCACGTGACCCGCGCCTTTGACCGCATGCGCAACACTCTCGAGAAACAGGACTCCGAAAGGCAGCAGCTCGAGGACCAGCTGAGGCAATCGCAGAAAATGGAGGCCCTGGGACGGCTGGCCGGCGGCGTCGCACATGATTTCAATAACTTGCTCACGGTCATCAAGGGCCATTGCGAACTGCTGCGACTGACCGTCACACCGGGCACGCGCGTGGCCGACAGCGCTGAGCAGATCCGCAAGGCCGCCGACCGTGCAGCGGGTCTCACCAGACAAATGCTCGCCTTCAGCCGACGTCAATTGTTGCAGCCCACCTCGCTCAATTTGAACGCGCTCGTTGAAGACATGAACAAGCTGGTGAAGCGGATCATCCACGAAGACATCGAATTCGTCTTCGAGTCGGGCGCGTCGCTTGGCCAGGTAAGAGCCGACGCCGGCCAGATTGAACAGGTGCTGCTCAACCTCATCGTCAACGCCTGCGACGCCATGCCCTCGGGCGGAAGACTCCTGATTGAGACGAAGAACGCGACCGTCGACTTGGCGTCCTCGGGCTCGATTCCGCCCGGGATCTATGTCGTGCTATCCGTGACGGATACGGGATTGGGGATGACTCTCGAGACGCAGGCCCGCATGTTCGACCCGTTCTTCACCACCAAGGAAAAGGGCAAAGGGACGGGGCTCGGGCTGGCAACCGTGTACGGCGTGATCAGCCAGAGTGGCGGCCATATCTCGGTGGCCAGTGTGGTTGGGAAGGGCACGCGCATGGAGGTGTACCTGCCGCGAATCGGGGAGGACCAGGCCCAGCCCGAAGAAACGGGGCCGGTAACCGCTGCAGTTGCGCCGGCGCACGAAACGGTGCTGTTGGCGGAAGACGAGCCCGAAGTCCGGGCCCTCGCGGAAGAATTCCTGATTCGTGCTGGCTACCAGGTGATCGTGGCTCAAGACGGCGTTGAGGCTCTTGAGCTCGGCGGTCGTCTGGGCGGGTCCGTGGACTTGCTCCTCACCGACGTGGTCATGCCCAAAATGCGGGGCACGGAACTCGCCAAGCGCTTGGCGGTCCAAATCCCCAATCTGAAGGTTGTCTACATGTCCGGCTATCTTGAAGCGACCGACGGCGAACGATTGGATGGCCGGGTTTTGCAGAAGCCATTCTCGCGAGAAACGCTGCTCGGCGCTATCAGCGGTGCCCTTCGCGACGAGCATGCTCACCAGGACCCGGTCATCGCCGCTCCCACCAATGGCGACAAGTCCGAGCCAGCCATGCACTCCGACGGGCAGGCCCCTATCACCGATAGGGTTCTGTGAACCGAGTCGGCTCATCTCTCCTCCATCGGCCGTCCCCGCGGTTTCATTGCCTTCCTGGCTTCTGATACTCTGAACGGCCGCGCCCGTGATGAAGATCGTGCGGATGCGGGCCGGTCCCGGGGGAAAAGAGCCTTCATGAACGGAACGAGCATTCGCGGCGATCAAATTCATCGCGCCTTCAATTTCAACGCCGGGCCGGCTGCCCTGCCCCTACCGGTTCTCGAACGCGTCCGCCAGGAACTGCTCGATTACCGCGGGACGGGGATGTCGGTGATGGAAATGAGTCACCGCTCACCCGAGTTCGAGGAAATCATGGAGGGAGCCGAGCGAAATCTGCGCCAGCTTTTGACCGTTCCCGACGACTACGCCGTTCTGTTTCTGCAAGGCGGCGGCAGCCTGCAGTTCAGCATGGTTCCTGCGAACCTGTGTCTGCCTGGAAAGGCGGTGGACGTGCTGCACACCGGGATGTGGACGGCCAAGGCCATCGCGGAGCTGAGAAAGGGCACTCCGTTTCGGCTGGCCGCTTCGACCGAGCCGCAAAGGTTCACGCGAGTGCCCCGCAACGACGAGGTGCAGCCCGCCTCCGACGCCTCCTACGTCTACCTGTGCAGCAACAACACCATCGAGGGCACCCAATATCCCTCGTTTCCGGAAACAGGCGCGGCTCCCCTGGTTGCCGACATGTCTTCCGACCTTGCCTCGCGGCGGATTGATGTGAACCAGTTCGGCCTAATCTTTGCCGGCGCCCAGAAGAATCTCGGTCCCGCCGGATTGACGATCGTCATCGTCCGACGCGATCTCGCCGAGCGCGCGGACAAGAATCTGCCATCGCTCCTGCAATACCGCACGGAAATCGAGGAAAGGTCCTTGGCCCATACGCCTCCAACCTTCGCCGTCTATGTCTGCGGCCTTGTCCTCGAATGGATCGAGCAACAAGGCGGCCTGCGGAAAATGGAGGAGCGCAACGAAGCGAAAGCGAAGCTTCTTTACGACGTGATCGACGCCTCAGACCTCTATTCATGTCCAGTCGAGAAGGGCTCCCGCTCGCCCATGAACGTCGTATTTCGTGTTGGTGGCAGCAACCACATGGTCGAAAAGCAGTTCGCCTCCCGCGCCGCCGCAGCGGGCATCGCCGGGATCACTGGGCATCGCTCCGTCGGGGGTATGCGTGTTTCGCTCTACAACGCAGTGACCCTCGCAGCCGTCCAGGCGCTCGTCGCTTTCATGCGCGATTTCGCACGCACCTCCGGCTAATCGTCGGATCCCTCTGCTGCGGTCATCTGAGACCGCGGTGTAGGTTCTAGCTTTACGCACATGTGTGGCTAATCGGCCACAGTCGGCTTGACTTTGCGCTTCCGTCGCGACTATCGTCGTGTCTTGGATCCGGCATTCTGGAGACCCTGCTATATCTACGATCATTTCCAGCACGGAATCGGCACAAAACGGCGTGCGCGAGGCTCAACCGCCGCTTGACGAGTACTACAATTCGCTGTTCACCGCGCTCGGCCCGCAGCATTGGTGGCCGGGGCGAACTCAATTTGAAATCATCGTCGGCGCAATCCTGACTCAGAACACCTCCTGGAGAAACGTCGAAACAGCCATTCGAAAATTGCGCCAGTCGGGGTTGCTTTCGCCCAAGGCTATTCTGCACGTCCCCAACCGTCGTCTGGAAGGCCTGGTTCGATCTTCCGGCTACTTTCGCCAGAAGGCGCGCAAGCTCAAGGCCTTCTGCGCGTTCCTTGAAACCAATTATGCCGGCTCGCTCGAACGCATGTTCCGAGCCCCCACCTTCGTTTTGCGAGAACAGCTGCTCGGCGTGTTTGGAATCGGCCCGGAAACCGCCGATTCAATCCTGTTGTACGCCGGCGGGCACGAGGTCTTCGTCGTTGACGCTTACACCAAGCGCCTGCTCGCGCGTCACGGCTGGATCGCGGAGAAGGCCAGGTACGACGATATTCGCTGGATGTTCGAGCGTCAGTTCCCCGGTGACGTAAAGCGTTTCAACGAGTTCCACGCCTTGATTGTCAACGCGGGCAAGCGCTGGTGCCTGGCCCAGAATCCAAAATGCGACGAATGCCCGCTCGGGCGCTACCTGGAGCAGGGTCGATGAACCAACGGCAAACGCCGTGGAAGCGCCAGCTCTGGCTGAGCATCGGGGGCGTGGTCGTTGCCATGTTGGCTGCGGCCGTCTTCACCCTCGGGTCGCTCAAGGTTCCTCTTCATCCTGAGGAGGACAACGCGTTCTTGATTCTTTTTGCGCTCTCCACGCTCATTTTTGCCGCGCTCCTGGTCCTCACGCTCGTTCTGATTCGGTACGTGGTCCGGCTCTGGACTGAGCGGCGCAGCGGGAAGATGGGCTCGCGTTTCAAGGTCAAGATGGTAGCCGGCGCCATGGGCGTGTCTTTGTTGCCCGTGGTCTTCATGTTCTTCGTGAGCTATGCGCTGGTGAACCGCACACTCGCACTGTGGTTTCCTCGTCCGCTCGAAATCGCCAATGAGGAGAGCCAGATTTTGTTGACGAGTTTTGGCCGGACGGAACTGAGCCGCATGGACCGGTTCGCCCAAGCGGCCGCCTCGGAGTCTCATGGCGACCCGCAACAGGCGTTTAAGGCACTGGGCTCGACGGTCGACGCGGGATGGATCGCCGATCGTCAAGCGAACATCATACTAAGCGGTCGGTTCCCGAGCGATGCCGCGAGCCCGGTAAAGCCTTCCGTCCCGCCCAATTCGATCCATCCGGTCGCGGTGCGCACGATTCGCAGCGGCGCGCAGGTCTGGCAGGCGGGCGACCAGCTCTATCTCGCCGGCCACGCCGCGCTGGCAAACGGGGGTACGTTGTACGCCGCTCGCCGCCTGGCGCCGGATTTCCTGCGGCACTACGACGAGGTTATGGCGCAGATGGACACCTATGCGCAGCAGAAGCAGCATCTCCGCGTCTACAAACGGGATCTCCTTCTGGCCTTTCTCCTCATTACCGTGCTGCTCCTTTTGACCACCACCTGGGTCGCGCTCTTCCTCTCGAAACAAGTCACCGTGCCCATCGAGGCCTTGGCTGACGCCACGCGCGAAATCTCGCGTGGCAATTTCGATTGCCGGCTTGACGTTCAGGCGCAGGACGAATTGGGCACTCTCGTCCGTTCGTTCAATCGCATGACCGAGCAGCTTGGCGAAGGCCGCCGCCGCATCAATGAGTTCACGCAGAGCCTCGAACAGGCTGTCGAAGAGCGCGAGCGCCGGCGCAAAGTGATGGAGACGATTCTCGAAAACATCCCGACCGGCGTTGTCTCGCTCGATGCCTCGGGCAACGTCACGAGAGTGAACTCCGCGGTTGCCGAAATTCTTGGCGAGCACGCGCCGGCCGCACGCACCATCGCGGACCTTCTGGGCGACGATGCGGCGAGGGCCGTTCTCCACTTGATGCGGCGTTCGGTGCGCATGGGCGCAGCCTCGCGCGAGATCGAAATCGCCAGCGCGGGCAGGCTGGTGCGCGCGGCCGTCACGGTCAGCTCGCTCGGCCCGCGCCGCTCCAATCCCGGGTTCATCATTGTCATTGACGACTTGACTGACCTGCTGCGCGCGCAGAAGGCCGCTGCCTGGCAGGAGGTCGCCCAGCGCATCGCTCACGAGATCAAAAATCCGCTGACGCCCATTCAACTTTCCGCCCAGCGCCTGCTGCGGCAGCTCGAACGGACCGGCGCCTCGGGGACCGAGCGCAACGAATTCGAACGGATGGTCGCCGAGTGTGCGGGCCTGATCGAGCGCGAGGTGCAGACACTCGAATCGCTCGTCGATGAGTTCTCGCAGTTCGCGCGCTTCCCCGCCGCGCGTCTTGCGCCCGCGGACCTAAACACCATCGTTTCGAGCGCTATCGAACTGTTCCGCGGCCGGCTGGAGGGCATCACCCTGCGTACAAATCTTGCGCCGGCCTTGCCAGCCGTAAAGGCGGATCCGGAATTGCTTCGCCGTGTGGTGGCCAATCTCATCGACAATGCCGCCGAAGCCATGGAAGGCTCGGCCATACGCGAGTTGACCATCACCACCCGTGCGGAAAGTGAGGAGGACGCCGTGGTCGTCGAAATCAGCGACAGCGGTCACGGCATCTCGCCGGCCGACAAAGAACGCCTGTTTCTGCCCCATTTCTCTACCAAGGACCGCGGGACGGGACTGGGCCTGGCCATCACCAGCCGTATCGTGGCCGAACACAACGGGAGCATCCGTGTCGAGGACAACCTCCCCACCGGAACGAAATTCCTGATTCGCTTTCCTTCCGCGGAGGTGCCCGCCATTCCGCCGGCCGTCACCCCTGCTGCCTAGGACCTTGATCGAACCATGCCCGCTTCCATCCTGATCGTCGACGATGAACATGGCATCCGTGAGTCCTTGGGAGCCTTTCTCCGCGAGGAAGGATACGAGATCGATGCCGTTTCAAGCGGTGAGGAATGCTTGGCGGCCCTCGAACACCGCCGCTTCGATCTGGTGCTCATGGATGTATGGCTACCCCAAATGGACGGTCTCGCCGCCCTCGAGCGCATTCAGGCGGAAGACGATGCCCCCATGGTCGTGATGATTTCCGGACACGGGAACATCGAGACCGCCGTGCGAGCCACGAAACTCGGCGCTTTCGATTTCATCGAAAAACCGTTTTCCATCGGCAAGATTTCGCTCGTGTTGCGCAATGCGCTCGATTATCTGCGCCTGGAAGCGGAAAACCGCCGCTTGCGCGCGCAGCTCGAACACCAGCACCAGATTCTGGGCGTAAGCGTTCCCATGAAGGCCCTGCGACAGCAAATCGCGCTCACCGCGCCGACCAACGGCCGCGTGCTGATCTATGGCGAAAGTGGTACCGGCAAGGAGCTCGTGGCGCGCGCGCTGCATGCCAGCAGCTCGCGGTCGACGATGCCCTTCGTCGAAGTGAACTGCGCCGCCATCCCCGAAGAACTCATCGAGTCGGAAATGTTTGGTCACCGCAAGGGCAGCTTCACCGGCGCAAGCGAAGACAAGGTTGGTAAATTCCTCAAGGCCGACGGCGGCACCCTCTTCCTGGACGAAGTCGGTGACATGAGCCTCAAGACGCAATCGAAGGTCTTGCGCGTCCTCGAGGAACAGCGCGTCGAACCCATCGGTTCGAATCAGCCGGTCACCGTCGATGTCCGGGTCATCGCGGCCACCAACAAGAAACTCGAAGAGGAAATCGGCCGCAATCAGTTTCGCGAGGATCTGTTCTATCGCCTGAACGTGATTCCGTTCTACGTTCCCGCACTGCGGGAGCGCACCGAGGACATTCCGATTCTCGCCGCGCACTTCCTGGCCGAGTTCGGCCGGGAGTACGGCAAGAAACCGAAGGAATTCACCGCCCCGGCCATCGACGTCCTGCTCGGCTACCCCTGGCCGGGCAACGTTCGCGAACTGAAAAATCTCGTCGAACGCCTGGTCATCATCTGTCCGTCACCGCGCATCGAGCCGCACCACTTGCCGCCCGAGGTTTTTCGCGGCATGTCCAAAAGCCCGCAGAAGCCCTACGAGAGCTTGCAAGAAGCGCGCTCGGCCTACGAGCGCGAATTCGTCCTGCGCAAGCTCGAAGAAAACCGGTGGAACATGACCAAAGCCGCCCAAGCCCTCGGCCTCGAGCGCAGCCACCTCTACCGCAAAATGCGTTCCCTCGGCATTGCCCCCTCAAAAACCTAGATCCGGGTTCCGCCGGGGGCCTGGCCCCGGGAGCCTGCTGTTGCGCTTCAAGCACACCTTGCCTTCCACAGCTCACCCTGGCGATCCCCTGCTCCGTAGAATGGGCTTGGAGGGGTCAAAGCGATGGTGAAACCTGGAAACAAGGGACGCTCCCGGGTTTTGGTCGGCATCCTGTTTCTGGCTCCCCTGGTTCTCTGTTCCTGCGCTTCCGTCGTCAAAGACACGGCACTCGCCAAAGACGCTGTCGGGCAGTTTCATTCGCAACTGGACGCCGGACAATACACCGCCCTGTACGCTGCGGCGGATCCGAAGCTGCACGAGGCGACGACGGAAGCCGAGTTCACTCGGCTCCTTGAGGCCATACATGACAAGCTCGGAACGGTGCGGCAGGCGGAGCTGCGCACCTGGAACACCGGGTGGTATCTGGGCACCGGCACAACGGTGACTTTGGTTTACAACACGACCTTCTCGGGCGGGTCAGGTACCGAGCAATTCACCTGGCACGTCAGCAGCGATCGCGCCACTCTCTACGGCTACCACATCAACTCGATCGATTTGATCGCGAAGTAGCGGCCCTCCGGGTGGCACGGTTAGAGCGTCGGTCGGCACTGATCCGGCAAGCGCGCGCGCTTACTCGGCGCCTTCCGCCTTTTGCCATTCGCTGAGCCGCTCGAGTTGATAATGCCAGTCGAGCTGCCGCACGAGCGATGGATTCTCGCGCCAGCGCGGCTCGACGCGCACCGTCGTCTCGAGGAAGACCTTCGCGCCCAGAATCTCTTCGAGCTCCCGGCGCGCCAGCATCCCTACATTCTTGATGGTGGCCCCCCGTTTTCCAATGACGATGGCTTTTTGACCTTCCCGCTCGACGCAAATCGTGGCCCGAATGTGAATCAGCTCCCTTTTCTCCTCGAAGCTGTCAATCACGACGGCAACCGCGTGCGGCACTTCCTGGCGCGTGGCCAGGATGGCCTTTTCGCGGAGAATCTCCGCAGCCAGAAAGCGTTCGGGCTGATCGGTGAACTGGTCGCGGGGAAAATACGGTTGCCCCTCGGGCAGGTGCTCGAGCCAGGCGTTCACGAGGTCCGCGCAGCCTTCCCCGGTCCGCGCGGAAATGAGAAAAATCTCGGTAAAGTCGAATTCGTGACGGTACCGGTCGACGAGCGGCAGCAGAAGGGGCTTCTTCATCCGGTCGACCTTGTTGAGCAGCAAGAAAACGGGCCCGGCGAAGCGTTTCACCCAATCGAGCGCGAAGCGGTCGCCTCGACCAAATGGCGCGGCCGCGTCCACCATCAAGGACAGAATGTCGATGCCTTCCAGGGCGTGGCTGAGCTCGTCCATCATCATGCGGTTGAGCGCCGAGGCGGGCTTGTGAATCCCCGGTGTGTCGACCAGGACAATCTGCGCGTCCTCGCGGTTCACAATGCCTTGAATGCGGTTGCGCGTGGTCTGCGGTTTCGGCGCGACGATCGACACCTTTTGTCCCACGAGCGTGTTTACCAGGCTCGATTTCCCCGCGTTCGGCCGCCCCACGATCGCGACAAATCCGGCTCGGAAGGCCATGACCAGGGATTGTACGCCGACTGCCGCTCGAGAGCGCAGAGAGAGACGAGTGGTGCGAGCGGCAGGGCTCAGTTCGGGCCAGGGGCGGCGCGAGGTTTCTCTACTCTTGCGATTGGCTGAAATAGACCGCGAAGAACGCAGCAACGAGCAACAGAATGCCGGCGCCGCCGGCCATCAGGAGTCCTGATGACCAGCCTGGGGATGATCGAGCGAGCGTGGTTTGATTCGCGAGTCGCGTGAAATGGGCGACAAGGCCACCCAGGGAATCCGCTCCCGCCCTGACTCCACGACTGCCGATCGCCCCGAGCCAGTCGCGAATCGCGTGCCACTGCCAAAGGCAAGCTCCGGCTGCGCAGATGACCGCCCAGGCACAGGCAAAACGTTCGACAAGATGGATGGGCTGCGTTGCTTTCTCCCCGGCCTGGCGTTTCGCGAGCAGTTGCGCCTCCCACCATATCAGGACAGGATCCGGAATGCGTGCTTGGGCTTCATCCGTCGCGCGCATTTCGTTCAGCATGCGCGCCGCAAGCGCGGCTTCTGAGCACGCCGGGCACGTCGCGGCATGCTGCTCGAGCTCGGGATCCCAAAGGCCGGTCCGCGCGCCCCGGGCGACCAGCATCTCCTTCTCACATTGCTGCGGTCTCGCCTGGCTCATCGCTGAACCACCTCACTCACAACACCGTGCCGGCGCAAGAGCCTGGCCAGCTTGGTCCGCGCGCGGAAGAGCAACCCTCGTACGCTCTGCTCGCGTAGTCCGACTGCCTGCGCTATCTCCCGGTGACTTGACCCCTCGACATAGGCCAGCCAGAGCAGTTCCCGCTCGCGCGGCTTGAGGTCCCCCATGACCCGCACGAGGTCTGCGTGGGCGTCCATTTCCCCGGAGAGGGAGGCCAAAGTCCATCCGGGCTCCCTGGCGCGTGCCTCCGGGGGCGCCGGCGGGTCGATTTTCGTGCGGCGCCAGTGGTCGCGCAACAGGTTCGTGGCGATGCGGAAAAGGTAGTTTTTCAGGTAGTCTTGACTCATTTCCGAAAGCCGCGCGCGCAGCAGGCGGTAATAGCTCTCCTGCAAGAGGTCATCGGCCAGCGTGGCGTTGCCGGACATGCGATAGAGATACGACCACAGACGCCGGGCCGTCGCTTCGTAGAACGTGCGGAAGCTCTGCTCGTCCATCGGGAAAGTGTCATCGACCGCGCCAATGGCGCGGTCGAGCTCGCGTGCTTGCGTCATGCTGATGGGGTTCAACATGGGGTTCGCGGGTCTTCCCCTTCCGTCCGCATCCTGGCCGCCCTCGAATGCGCTCCCTCAGGCTCACGCATTGTGCCCGGACTGCCCGAGCGCGTCCCGCCGTTCGAGCAGGCCGAAATACCTGGCCAGCAGGTACGATACCCCGCCCGACACCAGAAAACCAATCGCGAGGGCCAGAATCAGGGTCCCGAACACCTCGAGCCCCAAGTGCGCGTCCGAGCCAACTCGTCCACGCAGGTATAGAATTCCGGACCCCAAGAACGCGCCAATAATGCCGACCTGCACGGACCACAGAATCCGGCTGAATGGCAACAGCGACACCTGCCTTTGTTGATCTTCAAACAGCGGAGTCTCCAGAAATTTCCGTCCTGCCTCGGACTGCATATAGGCCAGCATCTCCTGGCTCGAAGCGAAGCGATCGAGCAGCTTCGCGTGCGTGTCTGTTTGTACTTTGACCATCTTGTACCAGCGTCGATTCTCGAGAACGGCGCGCAGGATCCACAGAATAGCCAGCGTTACGCCGACGAAGGCGAACAGCGGGGCAACATCGTTCATGAATCCGCGCATGCCGTACGACGAGTTGCCATAGCGAACGCGGTCGAGAGTTTCGCGCTCGAATTGCTGACGTATGGCGTCCAATACTTCTTTTTGCATCTCGGCATCCGGTTCGGTTGCTTGCTCATCGGCCCCCGCACTGGCAGCTTTAGCGGGCGGGTGGCTAGCAGACTGTTTTCCAGCCTGCCTTGGCGGCCCCTGTTCTCTGGAAGGCTGCCCGCTGGCACTTGGGCGGGCAGCCGGTTCGGCGACCTTTCCAGTCGCGCCCGCAAATTGCGCCCCAAACATCGCCGCGGCCGACAGCAACAGAATTCGAATGGCCCTCTTGACGTACGCCCCGTACCTGTTCATCACTTCGCTCCCTTCGGGCAAACCGTTCCTGCCCCTCAACCCGCTCTACGTCAAACGCTACAACGAACCAGCCAAGCAATTGGTTGACAGCCTCTTGAGGGGATCCTCGGTATTTCAGGCTTGGGTCAGCAGGGCGTTTTTCCTCTCCGCAGCTTAGAGCCTTTTGTCGACAGGGATGGCCCGGCGGCTGAAGTGAGGCGGGAGTTTCGACTCCTCGGAGGTGGGTGGCAGCGGTCTCGAAACGACATTGCGCGTACTATCCGCGGCACGGTCGCGGCTTCGACCGGACAGTCCAGGACGGGGGTGTGCAAACCGAGCCTGGGGCGCTCAACAACACCTGCAAAGAGTCCTGGCCCGACTCTTTCGCCGTGTCATCCACCGCTTGCCGCCGGCTGGTTCCGGGCTGGCACCGCTTCTCGGATCTGCCTCCAGGCTCTTTCGACATGCCGCAGCTCCGTCTTGGTCTGCCCGACGCACAACCGTAGCGTCAATCGATCCCCCAACCTGGTATGTGTCAGGAACATCTCCCCGCTTTGGTTGACGCGGTCGAGGATCGCCTGATTCACGCTGTCGCCGGCTCGATGGCGGAAGCAGACCAGATTCAGCGGCACGGGCGCAGCCAATTCGAAATTCGCGTCCGCCTTCACCCAGGCCGCGAACTGCTGAGCCATGGTCACATGCCGCTGGACGTGGTGCCGCAGCCCATGCACCCCGTAATGCCGAATGACGAACCACAGTTTGAGGGCTCTAAAGCGCCTGCCCAAGGGAATGTGCCAATCGCGATAGTCGGTGACCGCGCCAGACTCGGTCGCCTTATTGCGCAAGTACTCTGGCAAAACGCTCAAGGTCTGGATCAGCGCGGCGCGGTCCGCCACATAGAAGCAGTCGCAATCAAAGTTCGTGAACATCCACTTATGGGGGTTGAAGCAGTAACTGTCGGCCAATTCGACGCCATCGTGAATCCAGCGCAGCTCCGGGCAAAGGGCCGCGGTTCCCGACATGGCCGCGTCCACGTGCAGCCAGATTCCTTCCTTGCGGCAGATTTCTCCAATTTGGCGCAAGGGATCGATCGCATTCGAGGAGGTTGTTCCGATCGTGGCGCAGACGAAACACGGCACGCGCCCTTGCCGGCGATCGCCTTCGATGGCCGCCGACAAGGCATGCGGGCGCATGGCGAATTGCTCGTCGGTTTCGATGAGCCGCAGGTTCGCGCGCCCGATCCCTGCGATTTTCGCGGCCTTCTCGATCGACGAATGCGCCTGTGACGACGTGTAGGCGGTCAAGCGGCCATCGCACCCGCGTTCATTCGACCCGAATTCTGTGGCCCGCTCCCGGCCCGCCAGGAGCGCGCAGAGCGAGGAGCTCGACGCGGTATCTTGAATGACGCCCCCGCCTGCGCGTGTCGACTTGAATTTTTCGGGCAGTGCCAGCATCTCCACAAGCCAGTCAAGCACCTGCGTCTCGATCTCCGTGCAGGCCGGGCTGGTCGCCCAGAGCATCCCCTGTACGCCCAGACCCGACGAAAGCAGATCTCCCAATATGGATGGAAACGAATTATTCGACGGGAAATAGGCGAAGAAGTTCGGCGACTGCCAATGGGTGATTCCCGGCACAACGATCTTTTCGACGTCGACCAGCATCGCCTCGAACGACTCGCCCTCCTCGGGCGCAGAGTTCGGCAGAGACGCGCGAACCTGTCCCGGCTTGGCGCGCGACATCACCGGCAACCACTCGATCCACTGGTGATAGTCGGCAATCCAGTCGATAAGTTCCTTCCCGCACCGGCGAAATTCCTCCGGCGTCATGTGGTAGCTCTTCTCCTCCCCCATCCCTACCCTCCCCTCGTGAACACCTGGAGAATGAACCGCCAACATCACATGCACGTTTCTGGCACTGTTGGATGGCTCGCTTCTATGATGTGTTGTTTTCCCTGCGCGTTCGGCAAGGACGCGGACTTAAGGCTTCTCTTGTTCTAGGCGCGGACCTCGCTCCGCGCACAGACGAAAATCATACACTGGTTTGTTGCGCAAGAGGATTTCTGCGACGCTTGAGCATCGCCCGTAGGGCCCAAGGCACCGTCTCGGGCCTGCTGCGCTGCTGGCATCTTCCCTGCTCGTCCCCGGTGCTTTTTGTGTCAACCCAGCGCAGGTGGAACTGTTGCTCGCGGAGAGCGAATTTGTCGTATTGTTGTCCGCTGATTGCGCAAGCGGACAACTCTAGCCGGCCGACTGTCGACCGGTTTTGGCGAGGTACCCATGGCCAGAGAACAAGGGAATTTCACAACCCCCGCACCAAACAATCGTGACGGGCGCGCCAAAGGCGCCCCGCTCGACCGCCGCAAGTTCCTCGGTGCCGGCTCAGCGGCCTTCCTAGCCGCCGGGCTGGCGGCGGACATGCGGCAGCCGGCTCTTCGGCAAGCCCAGCAGACCGGCCGCGACAAGAGCGCGAGCGATCCCGGCCCGGAGAATCGCGTGTTGAGCGACGCAACTCCCAACACGTTCACGCCGCCCCCGACCGATCACGGCGAAGTCGAGACATTTTGGAGTTCGTTTTCCGTCGCGCATCGCCGCGTGCAGCCGGGCGGCTGGTCGCGGCAAGTGACGGTCCAGGATTTTCCGATCTCGAAGGAGATTGCCGGCGTCAACATGCGCTTGACCCCCGGGGGCGTTCGCGAACTGCACTGGCACGCTGCGGCCGAGTGGGCCATCATGCTCGACGGCAACGCCCGCATCACCGCGCTCGATAATGACGGGCACAGTTTCGTCAAAGACGTAGCCAAGAACGATCTCTGGTTCTTCCCCACCGGAACGCCGCATTCGATTCAGGGCCTGCCGCCCGACGGCAGCGAGTTTCTGCTCGTCTTTGATGACGGCCGGTTCTCGGAAGGCAACACGACTCTGATTTCCGATTGGACTCGCCACACGCCGCCCGAGGTGCTGGCAAAGAACTGGGGCACCTCGGAGGAGGCGCTCAGAGGTATCTACCAACTTCCGCCCGACGGGCGTTACATCTTCCAAGCCGCCGTACCGCCACCGCTCGAGGGCGATGTTCGCGCCGCCAGCGGGTCGCGGGGGGCCTCGAACGTGGCCTTCGCTTTCCCGATGTCCAAGATGTCACCGACACGTCAGGCTCGTTTCGGCGAGGTTCGCATCATCGACTCCAGGAATTTTCCTGTGGCGACCGCGATTGCCGCCGCGCACGTGATCGTCAAGCCGGGCGGCTTGCGGGAGCTGCACTGGCACCAGAACGCTGACGAGTGGCAATACTATATTTCCGGCAGAGGCCGCATGACGGTCTTCTTCAACGCCGCGAAGGCGCGCACTGCCGATTTCGCCGCTGGCGACGTCGGCTACGTCCCGAGGACGCTCGGGCACTACGTCGAAAACGTTGGAAACGACGACCTGGTGTTTCTGGAGATGTTCAAGGCCGACCGGTTCATGGACTTGTCTCTCTCCGAATGGGTCTCGAACACCCCTCCCGAGCTCGTCGTCGAGCACCTCGGCCTCGGCAAGGAGACGCTGGCCGCCATCCCCAAGATCAAGCCGCTGATCACTCCGGTCTAGCGCGACAGCCGCCGCACAGCGACGGAGTTTGTGCCATATCGCGCGCTAATGCTTTTCCACTAGTGCGTCGTTGATCGAGGTTACCTAGACTAGGCGCCCCTATGACTTGGATCAAAACAATTCCCCTATCCGCAGCAAGCGATCAACTTCTCCGGGCGCTTGCTGACCAGCGCAGGCTCTACCCCCAAGAGTATGCGACGCCGGTATTCCCGACCGGCGATGGCTTGCCCGGAATTGTCGGGTCGCACAGCCTGATTCCCGACGCTCTGTTTCACGCGTTTCGGTTCCAGCCTCCAAACTGGCGGGCAAGTCTTCCACAAAGCCGTCAAGACCAATATAGGAAGAATCGTTGATCTCCTCCGGCTCGACTTCCCTACCCACTTCCTGAGTCGAAGAGTCGAATCTAGGACTCCCATGCCCCCGTACGCTGGCGGACGGTGACGTGTCCGACGCACGATTTCCCCGCGCCGGCAACGGGAAGGGAATGCGGTCTGGCGTCGTGTTATTCTGGCCCACCGGCGACATGGCGAAGTGAGTCCCAACGAGAACCAAGATCGCGAATTCATGCAAGTAGCCATCGACGAGGCCCGCGCTGCCGGCGCGCGCGGCGAGGTTCCCATCGGCGCCGTGGTGATCGTCGACGGACGCATCGTGGCGCGCGCGGGAAACCGCACGATAATTGACTGCGACCCGACCGCCCATGCGGAAATCGTGGCATTGCGCGCGTCGGCGAAGAGGCTGGGCAATTACCGCCTGCTCACCGCGACGATCTACGCGACCGTCGAGCCGTGCGCCATGTGCGCCGGCGCGTTGATTCAGGCGCGAGTATCGCGGTTGGTCTACGGCGCGGACGATGCGAAAGCCGGAGCGGTGCGCTCCTGTATGGCCGTGCTAGACGACCCACAGCTCAATCACCGGGTCGAGGTGACGGCGGGGGTACTGGCCGAGGAAGCAGCACGATTGATGAAGCAGTTTTTTGCGGCCAGACGGTAGGGGGGCAAGGAGCCGCGCGAAAAAACCGGTCACCCGCGGGGGAGGTCGAGCAAGGCAGGAAGCAACGCGGGATGAAATCCCGGAATCGCCAGGCGAGGAGGGGCGAGAGAGGCCAGATGGTGGTAGAAGGGCCCCGAGCGGTTGACAGGGAGGTCGGACGGACCCGAGGCCGGCCGGCGGGCAAAGGAGAGCGGGATGCGAACTAGGATCGATAGCATAGGGAGAGGAATCGCTCGCGGGGCAGTGGCGTGCGCGTTGACGGGCTTGGCTGCGTGGTCTGCCGTCGCCCCTGCGGATGCGCAGCAGGAAAATCGAGACAGGGCACCGGGTGACAGCGCCGTGCTGACCCGATTCAGCCAGGCCCTCGATCAGTTGAGCGCGCGCGTCTCACCGGCGGTCGTGCAAGTGCAAGTGACGGGGTACGGCGCTCTGGGCGACGAGGCCCGCGGGCAGGCTGCTATTATCGCCCGCCAGGAGGCGCTTGGGTCGGGCGTGATCGTCGACCCGACCGGCTACATCATCACGAACGCTCATGTGGTGAAGGGAGCTCATCGGGTGCGAATTCTCTTGACGCCTCCGGCGCCGGGCGAATCGCAAGTGCGCGCGACGCTGGGGCTCTCCGATCGTCTGCCACCCATGGAGGCGAAAATCATCGGCGTGGCCGACAGCCTCGATTTGGCGGTCCTCAAGGTCGACGGAAAGAATTTGCCCACCCTGCCGTTTGCCGATTACACGAAGCTGAAGAAGGGGCAGGTGGTGCTGGCCTTCGGCAATCCCGAGGGGCTCGAGAACTCGGTGACGATGGGAGTGGTCAGCGCCGTAGCGCGGCAAGCGAATCCTGGCGTTCCGACCGTTTACGTCCAAACGGACGCCCCCATCAACCCGGGCAATAGCGGCGGGCCGCTGGTCAACACGGACGGAGAAATCGTGGGGATCAACACATTTATCCTAAGCGAGTCGGGAGGAAGTCAGGGACTCGGGTTTGCCATACCGAGCACCGTGGTCGAGTTCGCCTACGCGCAGTTGCGCCGGTACGGACACCTGCATCGGAGTTTGATCGGGGCGGAGATGCAGGACATTACACCGGACCTTGCCGCGGGGCTGAAGCTGGCCAGAGAGGAGGGCGTTATTGTCTCGGACGTCGTCCCGGAGGGACCGGCGGAAAAGGCCGGCCTCAAAATTGGGGACATTGTCCTGAGCCTAAATTCGCGGGCGATCGGAAGCCTGCCGCTGGCATCCATGATCATTTCTACGCGGCCGGGGGATGCGACGATTGATGCCGAGGTGCTGCGGGGGACCGAGCGAATCAACCTGAGAATTCCGGTAATCGAAGAACGGAGTCAAGCCGACGAGTCGCTGGATTTGTCGGACCCGAGCAAAGCGCTCCTGGCGCGGCTGGGTATTTTCGGTGTCGAGATCACCGATCAGCTTGCCGAGCAGCTTCCGGGATTGCGAATTCCTTCTGGTGTGATTGTCGCCGCCATGGCGGCAAGCCTGCTTGAAGTCGAAACAGACCTGAAGGCCGGCGACATCATTCACGCGCTAAATGGGCAGAAGATCGAGACCCTGGATGAGTTGCGCACGGCCTTGAAGGCCATGCCCACGGGAGCTCCGGGCGTGCTGCAGGTTGAGCGCGATCAGAAACTCATGTACATAACCTTCGAGATGGATTGAATCATTCGAGCGCGCTAGCTGGTCGGGCCACCCGCGGGACCTTCAGTTCGAGCAATTCAGGCATGCGGAAGAGATCGGTCATGACTCCCTGACGGATTTGCTCCGACATTTGATTCAACCCTTCGAGCACCTGCGCATCCTGACCGACCAGCGTGCGCAGCGGGCGCTGGCCCGGCGGGGTCTCCATCAGCTTGAGAATCGCGTCGGCAACCTCCTGCGGTTGCTGGGCCATCGGTCCACTCATGTTTTGAGTAAACGTCTCGAAGAGGCGGCTTGGAAGTTCAGCCGTCGGTCCATATGCGGACGCTCGCGACACATCTTCGGCAGTCATGTTTTTGTCAAAAATTGGCGTGCGATACTCCCCGGGCTCGACAATCACCGAATCAACCCCCCACGGCGCTAACTCGAATCGGTAGGCGTCGGCAAGGGCTTCGAGAGCGAACTTGGTGGCGCAATAGGGCGCCATAAAGGCGATGGACACGCGTCCGGCCCCTGAGCTGATGTGAATGAGCAAGCCGCTTCCCTGTCGCCGCATGAGCGGCAGAACGGCCCGATTGACTCGCACGACGCCGAAGAAGTTCGTATCGAAAATGAGCTTGAATTGGGCAACGGAGTAGGCTTCGGTGAGTCCCCAATTCCCGAAACCGGCGTTATTCACGACAACATCGAGACGGCCGGAGCTTTGGGTTAGTTGCGCGACGCAGCGTTCGACCGACGTGTCGTCGGTGACATCCATTTCGATCACGTGCAGATCGAGATTTTCGTCCGAGGCCAGGGACTCGAGTTCGCGGCGATTGACGGCGTTGCGTGCGGCGATGTCCCTCATCGATGCAAACACGGTGTAGCCGCGGCGCGCAAGGGTTTCCGAGGTCAGCCGGCCAAATCCAGTGCTTGCGCCTGTAATAAGGGCAACCTTCGGTGCGCTCATTGTCGCTTCCTTCCCTAAGGCAAGTGATTTGAGGTGAACGAATGCTATGGCCAAGGGCGTGGTGGTGTCAATGACTTGGCCCAAGACCAGCGCGGAACGGGTTCCCGGGATTAGGTTCTCCTCGGCAGCGGCTGCTGGTCGGGCGGAAGAGCTTGGGCGATGAGGGATTCGACGCGGGCCAGAAGTTCATCCCGGCCGTCGAGGGTATTTTCCGTGGCCTGGACGGGATCACCGAAACGGACCCCCACGTCACCGCCTGAGATTTTCCAACTTCCCTTGCGCATCAATTTCTGTGCGCCGGCAATCGACACGGGGACAACCGGAACGCCCGCTTGAACTGCCATGGAGAATGCTCCTCTCTTGAACGGGCGCAGGCGACCGTCGGGGCTGCGCGTGCCTTCCGGATAGATGGCGAAGGACATGCCCTGCTTCAGGTGCTCGACACAACGAGCGACGCTCAAGGCAGCCGATTCCTTGACGCCCCGGTCAACGGGTACAAACTGGGACACGCGCATGGCCGTGCCAAGAATGGGGATCTTGAACAGTTCGGTCTTCACAAGGATGGCCACGCGCCGGGGAATGGCCGGGATGAATGCCATGGGGTCGAGTGCGGAAATATGATTGGCGGCGAACACGGCGGGACCGGAGGGGATATTCTCGAGGCCCTCGACGTGCACGCGGATTCCCGTGAGACGCAGTAGGAGGCGCATTGCGCGCATGGCCGTGAAGTACAGTGCATCGGGATTCTTGGCGAGCACGGTCCACAGGATGAGCCAGGGCAGAACCAGAGCCGTACCGAGCGCGATATAGACGTAGACGAAAAGGGCTCGAATCATTAGAAAAGCACGCTGGGAGTCAAGAGCGCAGAATCGGCAGCCAAGGATAAAGCGGCGATCAGGGTCGGTGCGTGGATGGGGCCGATCGACATCAATTGTCGGTGCCGCGGAGGAGGCCTTCACGGATGCGGCGTTGCTCGGGTGTTGGATTTGAGATTTCCGCGATCGAGTAGCGCGCGCCCGGGCCCGTGCCGTCCGTCTTCAGCTCCAGGCCGGCTTCGGCCAGAAAATCGCGGTAAGGAATCTCCTCGACGCCCGCGACGTAGCGCGCGAAGAACGCGCCCAAGCTTCCCCCGGCAACCTGCTCGGCGGCGAGGCGAATTCCCCGATCATCGTCATAGAACAGGTGTTGCTTGGCGTATTTCTGATTCATGAGGCGCATCATGTCATCGAGCGACTTGCGATCGTCGGTTGCACTCCGGATGGCGAGGTCGAGCATCACCCCCAGAATTTGGCCCTTGTTGTAGTACGAAATGCTGCGGTTCGGAAGATTGTACGCCTCATATTTTTCGAGCCAGGCGTCGATGCTCGAATCTTCAACGCTTTGCCAAGCGCGCGCGGGGCGCGACTCGAGCTCGGAGATTTGCGTGGCAAGATCGTTGTAGAACTCGCGTTTGGACCACAGGCCTGTACGCACGAGGGTATAGGCGGCATAGGTGCTCGTGACGCCCTCGGCAAACCACAAGGAGCGCGTGTACTGCGCCCTGCTGTAGTCGACTGGCTCGAGCGACTGGGGGCGGATGCGCTTGACATTCCAGGCGTGAAAGAATTCGTGCGCGGAAAGGTTCACTAGATCGTCGACCGAATCGGCCGAGAGGGCCGCGCAGTTGGCGTGTTCCATTCCTCCCTCGCCGACTTCCGAGCTCGGTCCGAGGTGAACTAGAAACGTGTATTCCGGGAACGGAGGGCCGTCCATCAGCCCAAGCTCATAGGCCGTGATGCGCCGCAGGTAGTCCGCAAGACGGCTCATGCCGTAACTTCGGGCATCGACGGCGACGCGAAAATGAGCGCCACCTTCATCGAAATCGAACTCCTCGAAGTTGCCGGCCTCAACGGGTGCGTCGACAACTGCGTCGTAGCTCGGAGCGGTGAAGGAGTTCGTCTCGGAGCCGGCGGGGAGCTCGGCGATCAGCTTCCATCCGGAAGGAAGGTTTTCGAAGTCGACCTCTACGGGTTCAGCGCGGCGGTCGGGAACGTACATCAGGATTTCGGCCAGATTCAGAAAGGCATGATGCTGGTTGAGCTGAGAATCAAACGGGCCTGCATCGTTCCATTCGATGGCGTAGGTGACCGCCAAGCTTTCTGGGTATTCTCCCTCGGGGAGTTCGATCCGCCAGGTCTGCTTGTCGAGGGAAGCGACGGGCACCGGGCCTCCCGCACGGCCGTCGCGAGCCGCGGGGACAGCGGATAGGTCGCGAATTCGATAGGCGAAATCGCGGACCTGATAGAGCGCGTTCCAGGCCGGCATGGCCAGCCTCATGCCGAAGGACGGCTGCGGAATCTCGATAGTCACCTCGAAAGCATGCGTGTCGGTACGCGCGAGCGAGATCTGATAGCGGATCTTAGCGTGGGCAGCTTGCGCACACAGAAGGATGGCTAGCGCTGGAATGCTTGCGAGCAATCTAAGGCGGCTCGTGACCCGGCAGATCATCGACGCGGTCCAGCCGGGGCTTTCAGGCGTTCGAGCAGCTTCGGGACGAGCCCGTCGAAGCTGCCGTTGGACATAATGAGCACGAGATCGCCAGGCTCGACGCGGCCGGCGAGATAATCAGCGATTTCCGCCGATCCGGCAAAGCGTTCCGCGGTCCGGCCGCGCTGGCGGAGCGCTTCAGCGAGGGCTTCGGGCGAGAAGCGATCTTCGTCCGGGAGCAACTGCGGGCGATTGACCGGTCCGATCAGCACGGCATCGGCAAGCGAAAGAGCATCGGGCATCACGTCCTGAAAGATCCTGCGGCGCATGGTGTTCGAGCGCGGCTCGATGGCCGCCCAGATTTTGCGATTCGGCCACCGTGTGCGGGCGGCTTCGAGCGTCAGGCGGATGGCTGTGGGATGATGAGCAAAATCCTCGACCACCACAACGCCGTTCGCTTCCCCTTTGACTTCCATGCGGCGTCGGACGCTCTGAAATGAAGCGAGTGCGCGCTCGAGGGCCTCGGGCTCGACGCCTCGGCTGAGGGCCAGCGCTGCCCCAGCAAGTGCGTCGAGCACGTTGTGCTTGCCGGCCATGGGAATCTCGACGCGAGCCATCTCCCGGCCGCGGCGAACGATGCGAAACCGCGTGGCCGAATCGTGCCAGAGAATATCTCCTGCCTGCCAATCGCAATCGGGCGCCAGGCCGAACGTTTCGACCGGACAAAACGCCTCCGCCGCAACCTCTTTCACCTCGAGGGATTCGCCCCAGATCAGGACTCGTCCGCGGCGAGGAACGAGATTGACCAGTCGGCGAAATTGAAGCGCGATGGAAGGGAGGTCGGCATAAATGTCGGCATGATCGAATTCAAGAGAGGTGATGACGAGCTCGTCGGGATGGTAGTGGAGGAATTTCGGGGCTTTGTCGAAGAAGGCGGTGTCGTACTCGTCGCCTTCGATGATGAATTCGCTTCCGCCGCCCAGGCCATAGCTGCGGTCTCCAAAATTCGGGGCCACCCCGCCGACCAGAAAATCCGGCTTGCGTCCCGCAACGTGAAAAATCCAGGCCAGCATGGCGGTGGTGGTTGTCTTCCCGTGGGTACCAGAAATGACGATCGACGTTCGCCCGGGGATGAAATATCGTTCGAGAATTTGCGGCATCGAGCAGTAGGGGATCTTTTCGTCGAGGACGTATTCAAGTTCAGGGTTGCCGCGGGATATGGCGTTGCCGATGACCGCGAGGTCGGGAGCGGGCTGAAGATGCTCGTGGCGAAAGCCTTCCTGCCAGGGGATGGCCAGTGAATTCAGAAGAGTCGATGCGGGCGGATAGACTCCCGTATCCGACCCGGTGACGTGGAATCCGCGCTCTTTTAGCATGCCCGCGACCGGAGCCATGGCCGCGCCAGCGATGCCTACAAGGTGGATGTGCTCCATCGCTTCCTCGCCCCCCCGCTTCCCCGCAAACCGCGCTTCCCGGGGTCCTCCCGCTGCCGTCTCTTCGGCGGCCCTTAGGCCGCTGATGGATCCCTTGGTCGGCAAAGCGGGCGAACAACCCCGTCGCACAACCATACTAGGCTACCGCGGGTTCGAGAATTTCGAGCGCAGTTCCCTCGATGGTCGACAGGCGCGCTCGCACGCCCAGCGGCAGCGTAAGCATCGGCCGACTGGTATGCCCGATGGCAGCACCCCAGACGAGCGGGAGGCCCAGCGCGCCAAGAATGCGGCGGGCCACGTCGCGAACCGTTTCCGCGCCCGGCTGCGCATCACCCCCGGGAAACTCGCCCAGAATCACGCCGGCCGCTCGATGGAACTTTCCCGCCTGCTTCAGATGCATCAGCGCACGATCGACTTGATACGGCTTCATATCGCGGTCCTCGAGGATGAGAATTGCGCCGCTCGTGTCGGGTTCCCACGGCGTACCGAGCGTGGTTTCGACCAAGGTGAGGCACCCGCCCACCAGAACTCCCTCTGCCTCCCCCGGCGAGAGCGATTCCCCGCACAGATCGACAGACCAGGGTCGCCCGGTCTCCGTCAAAGCGTGCTGCAGGCTAAGGGTATCGTAGCCGCCCAAGGCGTCAGCCCCTCCGGCCAAGCCGGACGCCACCATGGGGCCATACAGGGTGGCCCAACGAGCGGTCTTCCACAGAAAAATATGAAGCGAGGTGATGTCGCTGAACCCGCAAAGGATCTTTGGTTCTGGGGGAATATGGCCGAGATCATCGAGAAGATACGTCGAGCCGTAGCCGCCACGGGAGCAGAAAATCGCCCGTGAGGTTCGCTCGCCCAGCGCACTTCTGAGTGCAGCGCGGCGACTCTGCGGCGAACCGGCGAAGAAGCCTTCCTGAGCGAGAACGCTTGTGCGATCTGCGGCTACGGCGTAGCCGAGCCGCTCGAGTTCCTGGCAGCCCTGCTCGAGACGCGATTCATCGACCGGACTGGCGAGCGAAAGAACGCGAATCACGTCACCCCGGCGCAGGCCAGGAGGCTTTACGGGTTCTGGCATGTGGCGTTTTCGAGGATAAGGAAACGGTGGGTGCGAAAACAAGCCGAGAGTTGCGTGCTGAGCGTTAAGAGTCAAACGGCCAGGGCAAGATCCCCGCATGAGCTTTGTTTGCTCACGAAGCTGTTCTCCTGAGACCCTCAAAGACGGGTGCTCCCCGAGCGAAAAGCCGCGGCTTCCCTGAAACTCTACTGCTGAGGTTCGACCGGAGTAGTGGTGAGAAAGACGTCACCGAGGCCACTGGTGGTCGTCGAACTCACGGGCTGAAGTGTGAAGAAGGCGATGAAGCGCGCGTCGGGCGTGAGTGGCACGCGACGGTCATAATTCTGGTTATCGAACTTCAGCAGGATTGGAGAGCCGTCCGCCGCGAGCTCAAGCTGCCGAGGCGAGCAGGCAGTCGTTGCACCCAAGCAGGTGTCGTAGACGACGAGGTTTCCCGGACTGGATGCGTCCGTGTACGAATCCCGTGAATTCTGTTGCGTATAGCTGATGTAGCGTCCTGAGGGGCTGATGGACGGCGAATGATTCTGCACAAACTCGCCCACGAGGGTGGCCGCATCGGAAATGCGAATCGTCGATGGCAGGCAGTCGAACGGAGCGGTCGGACCGAGGCACGTGTCGCGCAGGAAGATGTCTTGGCGTCTCGGGGAGTCGAAAGTGAGATTTGAGGCTTCCGACTGAAAGGCCACAAAACGGCCGTCGGCGCTGACCGACGGTAGGGCGCTATCGGCGTTTCCGCGCTCGCCGTCAGCGGACGCGGAGACGAGTACCGTTGACGGCTGGCAGTCTTCCTTCGGGCCAACGCCCAAACAGGTATCTCTTAGGAAAACCTGCGACGCGCGCATCCTCTTGTCGCGGTTACGCCACTCGTTTGGCGGGGCTCCGGCAAAAGTGATATATCGATCCGACTGCGAGACCGAGGGCCTTTCCCTCGGATCGATCAGGATCTGGCTGTCGCCGTCGACGGAAGCCAGCACCGTCCTGGGCGTACAACCGCCTGCGGCCAGCGGACCGTGGCAGGTGTCGCGCACGAAGACGAGTCTGCCAGAACCGCCGCTTTCCCCGACGATTCCCTTCCCGGACGACGTGAATGCGACGAATCGGCCGTCGGGGCTCAGGGCCGGATCCGCCCCAGCCACGGATTCGCCAGCGTCATTCACGGACACAACTTCGGTGTGCGGCCAGCACGTTGAGGACATCGCGTTGCCGATGCAGGAGTCGTGCACGAAAACCCTCCACATGTGTGGATCGAGGCGCGTCGACGGAACAAGATTCGTAGCACGTGAGGCGAACGCGATGTAGCGGCCGTCGCCGCTCAGGTCGACGCCGGCGGCGATGTCGTTCGGGGCCGAGCCGTCGGGCCCGAGGTCGACGGCAACTGTGCGCGGAGTGCAAATTGAGCTGGCCGCGCTTAGGCACGTATCGCGGACGAAAATGTTGCCTGACCCTCCCGAGGAGACAAGATTTTTCGCCTCCGAGTAGAAGGCAACGTAGCGGCCGCTCGAACTTACCGCCGGCGAAGAGCTGGCTCCGTCCGAGAGCCGACCGGCCGCGCCGACGGAGATGACCTGCGGGAATTTGACGTCGGCGGTCGGGGAGGTGCCCACTTGAAAGCCAACCGAAGGCGAGGCCACGCCGAGTTGCGCGGTGTGCACGGCGACGGCGGCGACAATCGGCTGGGTCAAATCGCTAGACAGTACTTGCGCCGTAAGCTGCGTCGAGCTCGTATAGGTCGTGGTGCGGAGGCCGCCCTCCCAGGTGACGTAGTCGGTGGGCACAAAGTTCGTGCCGTTGACGGTCAGCGTAAAACCCGTGCTGTTGATCCCGGCGCTATCCGGCGAAAGCGACGTGATCGTCGGACCGCCGATGACCGTCGGATTGATCGTAAAGGTAGCGGCGACGGAGGTCCCGCCGCCCGGTTTGGGAGTGGCTACGTTGACCAGCGCAATGCCCGGCTTTTGAAGATCCGTAGACGGTACCGAGGCGGCCAGCTCGGTCGTCTCTTGATTGAAGGTGGTGGGGAGGCTCGCTCCGTTCCATTGCACAACGGAGTTGCTCTGGAACTGCGACCCGCTAACGAAAAGCGTAAACGCCTGACTGCCCGCGGTGGTTTCCGACGGAAACAGGGCCGTAATCTGCGGAGTCGGGTTCGGAGTCGGAGCGCCGCCGCAGCCGGTGAGGACGAACAGCGTCGCCGTCAGCACGCCGGGCGCGACCCTCCGCAGACACATCCGTCGCTTCCTCCTGGGACTCACGTGGATCCTGAACCCGCTGGCGGCGCCGACAGGGCCGCAAACGCTAGCATCGCGGCGGACAGGGCGTCAACTCGGATTCGGCAGCGAGATGAAAGGTTGGCCGCTCTTTTTTTGCCCTTCGCAGTATTCAAATGGTTGCAAAGACAGAGGAATAGTGATTGACATCGCTGCGCGTGCTTGTTACTTTTCGCACGCGGGACTTTTTTCGACTCCCATCGTCGGAGGCACCGTAACGCGGCACCATCCATGGCGTTCGTCGCGAAGAAAATTTTCCTCACGAAGGGAGTTGGAAAACACCGCGAGCGCCTTTCGAGCTTCGAGCTGGCCTTGCGCAATGCAGGAATCGCCGCCTGCAACATCGTTCGCGTCTCCTCCATTTTCCCGCCGTACTGCAAACTGATTTCGCGCAGCGAAGGACTGAAGCATTTGAAGCCGGGACAGGTCGCCTTCACCGTGATCAGTGAAAACCAGACGCGTGAACCGCATCGGTTGATCGCGGCCAGCGTGGGGCTCGGCCTGCCCGCCGACAAGTCGATGTATGGATACCTCTCCGAGCATCACTCCTTCGGCGAGACGGAAGAGGTCGCCGGAGAGTACGCCGAGGAACTTGCCGCCGAGATGCTAGCCACGACCCTGAACGTCGAATTCGACCCGGATTTGTCGTGGGACGAAAAAAAAGAGGTCTACCGCATCTCCAACAAAATCGTCCGCACCATGAACATCACGCAGTCTGCCGTCGGCGATAAGCGCGGGTTATGGACCACCGTTCTTGCCGCTGCCATCCTGCTCGGCGACGACGATTAGAGAACCGAACTCAGGGGATTGTCCGCTTGCGCGATCGAGGGCGGCAGGGCTGTGCGCCTATTTGGCCGCGCCAGATTTCGCGCTATGGAAGTGGCCAATGCGCTGGAGGACGGCCCCGGCGACAAGCGGAAGCGCCACCGTGGCGTCATCGAAAACCTCGGCGAAGCGGCCTCCCTCTTCGGGTGGCACGAACTTGCCCCAGGAGACCGCTTCCGTGTACGTGCTGCCGGATAGTCCGCCCCAGTGGACCGGTTCGGGGCAAATGCGCACGCCGTAGTTGTAGCGCTTGAGAGAAAGTTTTTCGTAGCCTCGACGCGCCAGAAGCTCGGCGTAAACTCCGAATTGCTGCGCCCAATTGCGTGGAACGCCGCCTCCGATTGTGAACAGCCCCATGCGTTCGGTCGAAAGCATGGTGCGCGCAAACTGCTCGAAATCTTCGTAGGGATCAAAGCGCAGCGGCGGGCGTCCGGTCCTCTTGCGCAGCCGTTGGTGCAGGGCCACGTCGATGCCCAATTCGGAATCGGTGAACGCGGGGACGAATACCGGGACGTTGTGCACGAAACAGGACTTCAGAATTCCACGGCCTTTGGCCGTCGTGGACAAATGCTCGCCGATGCGGCGGTTGATTTTCCAGCTGCACAACGGCTCATCCACGTTCCAATTGTTCAGGATGTGCTGCATCACCTCTTCGACCGCGTCGAGATTCAATTCCGGTTCGAGCGAATCGTAGACTCGGTTATATCCGGCCACGAACAGCTCGCTGTCGTCCATTTTAGGGTCATAGCGAAAATGGGAGTGGCCGGTGGCCTCCACCAGGCCGTGGGCCATCAGCGCGCCGGTTGAAACGATCGCGTTCACCACGCCGGATTCGACAAGATCGCAAAAAATCAGGCCCATTTTGGCGACGGTCATGGCGCCCGAGAGGGTCATCACCACAAAGCATCGTTCGTCGCGCGCCATGGCTTCGAGGACTTCCGCGGCGTCGCCGATCTGGCGGCCGGTGAACGCAGTCTGCCCCATCGCGCGCACGAGGTCGTCAACCGTGCGGACGCGTGAGAGATCGAGCGGATAGATGGGAGTCAAACGGTCGGCAATCGGGTCGTGCAAGATCCGCCCCGTCACGCCCTTTTTCTTTGCCATTCACCTTCCTCGCAGGTAATGTATTCCATCTCGGCGACATCGCGAGCGGAACAATAGACATCTTCGTGCACTATTGATATTACAAATAGGTCAGAACGCGAAGAAGAATTTAGAAAATTACTCTGGAGCAACCGCGAGAAATGAATCGCTACACCCCCCTGCCGCCCGAAACCTTCGGCGGGCTTTCCGAAGACGACTCCGCATACGGACCGTCCCGCGCGGTAATTTTTCCCGTTCCGCTCGAACGAACGACGAGCTATGAACACGGCACGCGCAATGGTCCGGCGGCCATCATCAAAGCCAGCGGAAACCTGGAACTCTATGACGACGAACTCGAGCTCGAACCATACAAAGAGATCGGAATTCATACCCTCCGACCGATTGACACCCAAGACGGCGCGCTCGAAGAAGTGATTCGTGAGTTGTTTACGGCCCAACTGGCGCTGCTCGACGACGGAAAGTTTCCCGTTGCCCTGGGCGGCGAGCATTCGCTCACCCCGCCGCTTGTGGCGGCGACGGCGCAGAAGTACAAGGACCTGACTGTGCTGCAGATCGACGCCCACGCCGACTTGCGCGGCGAATACCAAGGCAATCCGGCGAGTCACGCCTGCGTGATGCGGCGCGTCTTGGAGGTTTGCCCGGCCGTGCAGGTTGGGATTCGCTCGCTTTCTGCGGAAGAAGCACAGGTGTTTCCGCGCTTGCGGACGAAAATTCACTGGGCGAAGGACCTGGTCCGCACGCCGCTGAAGAGCTGGATCGCCAAGGTGCTCGGCGATTTGAGTTCGCACGTCTATCTCACGATCGACGTGGACGGTTTCGACCCGTCCATCATGCCCGCCACGGGTGCACCCGAACCGGGAGGGCTCGATTGGGACCAGGTGACTTCGCTGGTTCGCGCCGTGGCTGACCACAAGAAAATCGTAGGCATGGACGTTGTCGAGCTGCTGCCCCAGCCCGGGCATCACGCCTGTGATTTCCTCGCCGCTAAGCTCGTGTATCGGTGCCTCGGTTATGTTTTCTGCCAAAGATGAAGTGAATCAATGTTCAGGAGAGAGGCGGTTATGACTCCCATGGTCGCGGCCAGCTCGCTCATCGAGCATGAGTATCTCGTGGGCGTGCGAACAAACGGGCTCATTGCCTGGATCATCATCGGACTCATCGCCGGATGGATTGCCGGCCATATCACGCGGGGACGCGGATTCGGATGCCTGGTTGACGTGATCTTGGGGCTGATCGGCGCGGTCATCGGTGGATGGATCTTCACGAGAATTGGGCTGATCGGGTTTGGGTTCTGGTGGAGTTTGGCGGCCGCAACCGTCGGAGCAGTTTTGTTGGTCGCCATCGCGAGGCTGTTTGCGGGGGGCGAGCGGTAGGCGGCGTGCGAGCGAAACCATACGTCAACCGCATGGCTTGATGGCCTAATTGCCGACGCGTGAAGCCAGCGTGGCCTGGGAGGGGAGACAGTTCTAGTCTGAGCCCGAAGGATCCAAGGGGTTGATGACGCGAAGCGGGCCATAGGACCGACCGGCCGCCAGATCTTCCGAATAGAGAACTGTAGCGCCGGAAGATCCTGCCGCTTGAAGGATAAGCGCGTCCCAAAACGAAATGCTGTAGCGCTGCTCGATTACAACTGCCTCGATCACCGAATGGGCTGTGTTGATTACGATCTCCCAACTCAAGTAGTCCTGAAGCAGTTCGCGGGTTTGCTCGAACGACAACGGGTGAGCGCTCTTGCGGCGGAGGCTTACGCAAAGCTCTTGCAGAACCTGCGTGCTCAGAACCCCGCCGCCGGAGTTCCAAAGCCCCTCAACCAGTGATCGCGCACGTTCGTGCTTTACTCCCGTTGAACGATCATGTGCATAAACCAGAATGTTCGTGTCGACAAAGAACTTATCGCTCATGAAGTTCGTCGCGCGAGCGAGGCGCTGTCCAGCAAAGGTCAAAGCCTTTCCGGAGCCGTGCTACGGCGCGCCTTCTAGAACGGTCATATCCTCTGCGCTGGCGTACGACCTCATGGAGCTTTGCCGCGAGTAAGCCGCTGATTGAGCAGCCCTCTTCGGCTGCCAGGATGCGGACTTCGCGCAGAAGGTCTGCATCGAGCTTTAGGGTGATATTTCTCTTCATCACTCGCACAGAATTACGTGCAGCACTATTATACGTGCTAGAGGGATCGGCGGCAACCAGTCGCCAAGGTCGGCGGGGGACCTTCGTGGATCAGCTCCTAGCGTCACGCCTTCCAGATATTCCATGGCGAAAAAAGCCCTGCTGTTTTCTTCGCCGATGTCGTAAATCGTACAGATGTTTGGATGAT
>Ga0187783_10000155_pt1 | contig 51426 bp, 50 predicted proteins | sample 1015_SJ02_MP02_2_FD_132471 | JGI IMG/M metagenome (GOLD analysis project Ga0187783, IMG submission 132471) | Tropical peat soil microbial communities from peatlands in Department of Meta, Colombia - 1015_SJ02_MP02_20_MG | ecosystem: Environmental > Terrestrial > Soil > Wetlands > Peat | place... | reverse complement strand
TTCCGCCGGCGTAGGTCTGGATCGATTGATACGCGCCGCCGAACGATTGATCGACAAACAGCGAGACCAGCGCGGCCGCCATTACCAAGAGCTTGCCGACGGTAATGTCTTGGGCAAGCTCCCTTTGTAGAAACGGCCGGCTGCGGGCTGCAATCACGTTACGGCGGTGCCACCTGCGACGCGTTCTTCGCCAGCTCTCACCTCCAAAAGAAGTTCGGATCGCCTCCGTTCACAGCCCCCTGATTCGAATCCCTACCGTCTCGGAATTACATCGTACACTTTACCGCGTGGGAAGCTTCGGCAAACGCCCGCCTGGCGGCTACATTTTGCGAGACCTAGGCTCTGCCCGGCCATTTGCCCAACTAAGCCACACGGCTCCCACACCGTCGAAGTACCACGCGCGGGCAGGTGCCGTCGCATCTCGCTACGCTTTGACAAGCTTCGACAAGCAGAAAACTGGTTACGGGCAAGCGTCTTTACACCATAAAGAGCGCTGTTCGAACCCTGGCGGGACGAGCGGCATCCCTACCGAATGCGTGTGTTGAGGGTAAGGTGATACGGCTTTCCCAAAGCCCCTGGCGCGTTTGAGGCGCCGTCCGCCAATCTAATTTAAGGAGGTAACAATGCTTGGCTTCACGTTGCAGCGATGGCCACAGGTTAAACTTTTAGGCGCCGCGATGGCCGTCGCCGCACTGGCTGCCTGTAGCGGCAACTCTGCAGCTGTGCCGCAAAACGGGTTAGCTGTCCCGAACGTTTCGTCGGCCGTCGGATCAAATCCGATCGCTCCCGGCGTCAGCGCGCCTCCCAAATGCAAAGGTCAAAAGAATACCAAGGATTACGCTGTGGTTGCAAGCCAGTCCATGCCGGAGAAAGGCGGATCGTTGTGCGTTCCGTCGTTCGGCGGTTGGGGCGGTGAAATTCAATATCCGGAAACGCAAAGCTCCACAAAGCTTACCGTTTCTTTGACCAGCAGTACGAAGGCCTATAGCGGCGGGCGCTTTCCGCCGGTGACAGGGGCGATCTTCTATCTTCAATGGGCATTTAGTTACCCGGCGTATTTCGATGCCACGCTTCCAAAAGGGGACCCGTTAGTCAGCTCACATTTAATTCCTAAGCAAACCTACACGGTCGGGCTATGGGTGTATTATTATGCCCTCGGTTGGTCTTCGGAGGTCTCGTGCTACCAAGTCGCCGCGTCGTCGAAATACGGCGGCTCGCTCGCGGAGGTCGGAGCAGTCCTCGAAAATCTGGAACTCGCTGAAAGGACCGGTGCGATCGAGGTTTTCAAAGGCAAACTCACCAGCACTCAATGCACTGTCGGAACATAAACGCTTGCGCGCGGACGCGTGCTTTAAAGCGCTACGATTTGCTTAGCACGAGCGAGATGTTATCTGCCGAGCCGTCGTTGTAGACGCCTTCATATCGGGTAATAACAATCGTAACGACTGCCTGCGCCGCGGCATTTGGGACGGTCCCGGACGTCTCGCGCAGGAGAAGACCGGTCACGCTTTTGCGCTCTTGCGGCGTGACGGGGCCAAGCGTTGCCTTAAGAAGTTTCGCACCGCTCCCGTCCTCAAACGTGACGGTGGCCGTTGCGTTGTCGGCCTGTCCTTCGAAGCCGCCGAGCCATGCCGAGAACTTGAAGCGTACGGCGCCGCTCTTTATCACAGCGGCGGATTGTGCGAGAGAGATCGTTTGGGTTGCCGTTGACTTGGGGACGTTGCCTCCCTCGAAATCATTCTTTCCGCGGTCCTTGGGGCCCGGCGAGGTGGTGTCGGGAAAACCGCCGGCGGCGCCATATTGCACTGCCGTGAACTCGCCGGTCGTCGTCCAACCCGTCGGCTTCACGACTTGCATGTTGTTGGCAGCTCCAACGTTAGCTTCGGCATCGCCATTTACGACCAGATTCGTACCGAGTTGACTGGTCGCGTCCGCGCGCGCGTTGGCGCTCGGAATCACTGATGCAAGAACCAGCGTCGCTGCCACGGCGGTTAGCGCTGCTTGGCGCTGTAAATACGGCATGGTCGTTCTCCTATCGGCGAGTGGCCAGAGCGGAAGCGCTTCGAAATCTCCAAGAGCAGCGCCTCCTCGCGGCGACTCAGCAACCGGCTAGCCGCCGCGTTCCTCGGAAATCTCGCTAACGCGGCCGTGCGCTATTGTGAACTCGAGCAAAAGCGGCTCACCTTCGGAGCCATTCGCGGGGCTGCTTAAGTAGACGTACATCTGTTGGTTGCACCCCGTAACGATCTCCGGCTTGCCGAGCGCGCGCGCGACCGCCTCGGCGCTCGTGCCGACCGTAATTTTCGAAGCGCCTTGCGCGCTCAGATTGCGGCGCGGTACGCCGGCGGGTGGCGGCTCGTTGTTCAACCGTAAGGTGATGATTCCACCGGAGTCGCCGCTGGGATAGTGAAGCGCGAGATGGTGCGCAGGATCGTAAAAGTAACCGGGCGCCGGCGGAGCACCGCGGCCGGCAAATATGATTTCCCAATCGCGCTTGGCGACCGGCGGCGCACGGCCACCATTCCACGACCAATTCGTGAACGTTGCGCATCGCCCGGAGTCGAACCAACCAGCAACGGGATCCGTCGTATTGGCGGCGATCGTGAAGGGCGACTTTGCCAGCGGCGCAAGCTCGCCGCTTTCGGAGTCAATCTTGTAGGCGTAAACCTTTGTTGCCGTGGATCCGCTGCGAGCGAGCACGTAGGCAAACGTGCTCGTCGGGTCAATGTTGATGCTGTACGGCTCGGCAGCGGTGCCAAGATCGCGCCCGCCCGTCGCACTGAGCCTTCCGGTCGCAGCGTCTACTCTATAACTGTAGACGTGGGCGCCGTTTAATGCGTAGGCGAACCGGCCGGTTGGGCCGATCGCAAAACCCTCGAGCTCGAACTCACCGGGGGGTCCCAAGGCTATGTGAGCCGCGGGCGCCAGCGCCCCGGTTCCCGCGTCAATCGCATAGACGTACACGCAGCAGCGTGCACTAACGTACGCAAAGGTGGCGTGGGGATCGACCGCGACACTCCTGAATGCTCCCGTATCGTTGCTGTTTTGCCCCGCATCCAAAGGCGTGCCGGTGCGCTTGAGCGCGCCGCTTGCGCCGATCGTATAGACGGAAATCGTATTGCGAGAGTAATTCAGAACGTACGCGAACCTGCTCGAGGGATCGACGGCAATCGAAGCGGTTCCGAAGCCGTCCGAACCTTCCACTGCAAAAGGTGAGCCCACGATGCGGGTAAGTGCCCCGCTCGCCGCGTCAATAGAGAACGCGGAAACGCCGGCATCGGAGACGACGTAGGTAAATCGAGCGGCCGGGTCGACGACGATGCCGTCGGGGCCGGAAGCGCTGTAGTCCAACGGAAACGGCGAACCCCGCACGGGTTTTAAAGTCCCAGTCGTCGCGTCAATCTCGTATGCGGAGACGTTGACGGAGCCTCGGTTAATCACGTATGCGAACCGGCCGTCTGGAGTGAACGCAACCGACGTGGGCTCGGAGCCGGCCGCAAACGGTGAGCCTTTGACGAGAGTCAGGTTGCCCGTGACCGCGCCGGCCTTATACGCCAAAACGCTCTTGGAAGCCGTGACGTCGGCGACGATCGTGTAATACGGAACGATCAGCACGAAAGGCGTGTGCCGTGCGACCGCAGGCAGAATCGCAAGCGCCACGAGCGCAGCCAGCATCTTTCTCAACGTGGGAGCGTTTTGGCCTGAGAAGGCGAAGGCGCGGGCGGCAGGCGTTCGAGAATGCGCGCCAGCAGCTCGCGCACGGAAGGCTCGTCTCCATTGCGGCTCGAGAGCGTCGCCAGCGCCGCTCCGACACCTTGCGCCATTGCTTGCAGCGCATCGGACTCGTCGGGTGCGTAGGCTTCGCCGTCGCGTTTTGGTGCGCAGACGAGCGTACCCAGAAGCTCGTTGCGGACGATCATCGGAAACGCGAGCTCGCCGTGCAGCCGTGAATCGCCGATGCGATGCAGGTCAACGGGTTTATGCCAGGCGTGCATCGCCACGATCGCCGGATCGTTTTCGCTCACGATCGCCGGTTTGCCGTTTTCGGATACCGATACGTACGTGCCGTCGCCGTCGAGGGTTAGGATCGAAGCGCCTTGGGCGGTAGTGTGATCGCAGACTTTCTGCACGGCGCGATCGAGTAACAGCCTGCGATCCGTGATATACGACGCCTCGTGAGCAAAGTCTCGCAGCGCTGCCTCGTCTTCGTGTCGCTTGCGAAAGAAGATGCGATCCACGAAGCGGTCCACGTATTTGTGGATGTAGCGCATCGAAAGGCCAAGCGCGAGTGCGGTACCCGCACCGGCAACCACACCGCCGGTGTGACTGGCGTTCACGAACCATTCGCCGGCAATCCACTCGGTTAAGATGAAGGCCCCAACCACGATGGATGATACGATGCCGAACACTACGGCTCGATTGAGCACGAATCCGACGTCCACCAACCGCCGGCTCAGCGCGGCGTACGTCAATACGACGGGCGTGGCAAACACGATACCGGTGGCTACGAAGTTGATCGCGAGCCATAGCACGTACGATCCCGTTACTGACTGAAGGTTCAGTCCAACATACACCGCGATAAAGAGCACGGCCGGAGGCACCATCAACCAGGCCGAGCGCAGTCGCTCGGTACGGGGCGATGCGGCAATTGCCAGCATTCCGCACGCAAGCGCGCTAAGAATACCCGCGAGCAGGATGAGCTTCGTCGCCGGCCTCGAGAGTGCAATGGGGTCGACCCAGAGCGTTAAGATGCCGACCAACCTCACCGCGTTGAGCGCGATCGAGGCGGCGACCAGGGCGTAGCTCGTTCGCGCCATCGCGCGGCGCAGCGGGGAAAGCGGCGCGGCAATCGAGCTCGCGCAAGCCGCCCAAAGTGCCACCGCTATCGGGCCGAAAACGTTGATGGAAGCGGCCACGACATAGATCCAAAGCCACGGAGCCGCATACGAAAAGCCGTCGGTCAGCATCCAAAACGCCAACGAAACGAGCGCCAACGAGAGCAGCCGCAGCTCGCGAACCTGTGCTCTCCGCCAGGCAATCAGGCCGGCGAAGAAAACGCTCCACGCAATTCCCGGCCACATGAGAAACGTGTCCCAAAATGGAGCGGAACGCGCGAGCGGCAGCGGAGTCACGGTGAGGGCCCTCTCCGTCGGCCCGCGGCGAACCCAAAGCGTGACCGGACGACCGGCTAACGGTTGTCCGAAAAGACCGAAGCGATCGATCCGCGAGCTTCGACGAATATCGATGAGATCGCCCTGGCGCAGACCGGCGCGGTCAGACGCGCGTCCCGGATCAATGGAGCCCACGCGAAAATAAAACGGCTCGGAAGAAGCCGCCAGCGTGTTACCCCAAATCCCCATCGTGGACGTTGCTTCGCTTAAGCCGCTCGCGGCGAAAAATTCGACAACGGCGCCGATTGCTGCTATCGCGCACAGCGTTAAGATCACCGCGCGCCAGCGAGCGGTGCTCATGCTATGGACTGGAGGAAGGCGCGATCGCGGTGCCGAGTCTCGGATTCTCGGATGGCAGTGGCAGCGCGTGTATCACTTTGCGTAGTCCCGGCGGCGGTGTCTGGCCCGGCAGCACCTCGAACAGCTGCACGATCTGGAGGCCGGGCAGATCGTTTTCCATCGAGGGCGAAAATGGCCACGGCACCGGGCCGAAGATTACGTTGGCGTTCTCGCCCGTACCAACGTTGGTAAAATTCTCGAAGTCAACCAACGCCGTTGGTTTCGTGCTGTTCGCGTTGAGGCCCACCGACGCGGCGTAGGTGATCGTCCCCGCGCCTTGGGTAAGCGTCGCGGTGCTGTTACTGCCGTAACCGCCGATGTTCAGTTGCATCGCGGCGACGGGCGCTAGGTTTGCGACGGTCACCGGGTTACTCAAAGTTTGCCCGGTGTTACCAAGGAGCGTGATCGTGGTACTGCCTATGGAATTTCCGCTCGCGTCGGTCACGGTGAACGTCGCACCCGACACGAGAGCGGTGCTCAAGTCCAGATAGCCGCCTTCATCCGGCAAATAGTTCAGCGCTATGTTCAGCGTATAGCCCTGCGGGATCGTCGAGCTGGGCAGGGTTGCAAACGGAACGTCCTGGTAGAAAAACCAATCACTCGACGATTGACCCGTCCACGTCGTAATATTGGCAACTAGCTGATTGCTCCCGGCTTTTACACGAATCAGGAATTGCTGCCAGAGGGTCGTGACGGTCGGCCCTACCGTGGAATAGCAGTTCAACTGAAAACTGTACCCGTTAGCAGTACTGGTAAAGTCAGACGTAATCGTGACGCTCACGGAAGCGCCGGTCAGGGCCTCGCCTTCCGCAAAAATATAGTAGTTAACGTTGCCGGCCACGAAGCCGCCAGGCGTAGTGCTCGTCGGTTTCAACGTCGGCACGGGATCAAGAATTGCAGGAAAAGCTCCATCAACAACCGTCCACAGTTGGTTCTCATAATTCGTCAACTTCACGGGATACGAGTCGAGCAGCGTTTTAGGCGCCGTCGAGTTTCCCTGGATGTCCACGACGTTCGCGTTGAGCGCGTTCACGTTCAGCTTGCTCACGATGAAGCAGAAGCCCGATCCCTCCGGATCGGAAACGAAACACCATAGTTGGTTGTCGGTTCCCGTCGGCTTTTGCGGATAGGCGTCCAGCAGCGTCCCGGCCGTCGTTGAAGCCCCCTCAATGTCAATGACATTCCCGTTGAGCTTACTCGCGATGAAGTAGCATCCGGAGCCCGCGGGATCGGCGATGAACGTCCAGAGCTGGTTATCCGATGCGGGAGAGTTTTCCGGATACGCGTCGAGAACGGCCGGAGGACTCGTCTTGGCACCGAGGATGTCGATCACGTTGCCCGTTTTGCTCTTGATCACGAAGTAAGGTAAGACGACGTTGAGCGTGATCGTAGCGTTGAAGCTATACGCATTGGAACCGAAGACCGACACCGCGAGATAGAAAGGATATGCGCCTGGAGCCAGACCACCGCCTGAGGCTGTCAGATTTCTCGTGGCGGAAACTGCCGGCGAGCTGCTTATTGCCGCCGGGCTCTCGTCCACCGATAGGATTCCGACCGGCGACAACGTCGAGTACTCTTCCACCGCAAGGCTTACGGTGACGTCCGGACCCGACGACAAGCTAATCGTCACCGGCACGGTAGTGGACTGATTCTGCGCGACGGTGATTGCCGGAACGTTGACCTGAACTTCGCCGACAATCGCGGTCAGCGGAACTTGAATCGGCTCGGGCCAGGTATCTCCACTAATGACGAGCGTGGCCGAACAGTTGTACGGCGTGGAGGCAGTTGGTGCAAACCGAAGGTCTACTTCGATCGCCTGACCGCTGAGCACGTTCAACGGATTTCCTTCTCCCAAATAGTCGGTCACCGCGATCTTAACCGGCTTCAGGCCTCCTCCGGACGGCCCTTCGCCCGAACCGCTTTCAATCTCGGTTTCGATGATGTAGCTCCGCACGGTCTCGACCGTCAGTGCGCCGGCAGAGGTGTCGTCGGAAATGGCGGCGGTCACGTTAACCGTGGCCGGAACGCCGCCGCAACTCGTCGAGGCGGCGGCTGCTCCGCCTATTTGGGTCACTGGGAAGTTGATGCTTGCAGGAGCAAAAGTAACGGTGCTGTTCATACGATCTCCTGACTTTGGGGAGTGCGTGAATACGGCCTTACCTCGCCGTACCCTCTACCGCAACACCGCAGATTCGCTATCCGGCTATAGAGCGAAGCGGACGTACTAGGCTAAAACAATCGCGGCGGCTGCGGACCGATCGCGCCTTCGAGTTCCAGCAACGCGCGTTTGAGCGGCAAACCGCCGCCGTAGCCGGTCAGCGTTCCGTCGGTGCCAATGACTCGATGACATGGGATGACGATTGGAATAGGGTTTGCGCCGTTGGCCCGCCCGACTGCGCGCGCGCCGTTCGTCAAGCCCAGTTTATCGGCGATTGCTCCGTACGACGTGGTGCCACCGTACGGAATCGCGAGCAGTCGTTCCCACACGGCTCGTTCGAACGCGCTTCCGCGCGGACTCAAGCGTAGATCGAAGCGACGGCGCTTTCCCGCGAAGTATTCAGCCAACTGTGCGCGCACCTCGCGCATTCCGGCCCGCGCTTGGCGTGAAAACGCGCCCTGCGTTACGTCGCTGCGAGTGCGATTCGGCAGACAAACCTCGGTAAGAGTGCCGTCCGCGCCGACTGCAAGTTGGATCGTCCCGACCGGTGTGTCCAACGCCGAGCGAAAGACTTGCGGTTCAGAAGATTGGCGAGACTTTGTCGGCATTTGCCAGCGCCTCTTCCAGGGTCCAAGCGGCGTGGATGTTCACGGTGTTCCATTGAACGAGCCGGCTCTCCAGCGCGAAGTTGCGAACCGTCTCGACGTTGTCGGCTTCGACGACCGCAATCGCTCGATGCTCCGGTCCCAAGACGTTCAAGGTGACGATTTTTACGCCCAGCTTGGCGGCTACGTTCGGTATCTCTCGCGATCCTTGCTTCAGCATCTCGCGAATCTTCGAGTTCGAAATCGGGCACAAGTCGGGCGAATGCTCGGCGATCACGACAAACTGCATCAAATAATCTCCTTTTGCGCACGCGTTCACGGACCCGGCCGGGCTACCCTCCGAGATTCTAAAGGAGTAACGCTTCTGCCGGCGTGCTAATACACGACGCGATGAGTCCGGCGATCGTCCTCGCCGCCGTGGTGGCGGCAGCGACTTCGGTGCACTTTCCGGTATCGGCCAAGAATGCCCAAGCACAGGCTCTCTTCGATCGCGGTCTATTCTACTATTACGCGTTCGACGGCCCCGATGCGGTGCAGGCCTTTGCAGCGGCCGCAACCAGCGACGCAGGTTTCGCCATGGCCCATTGGGGCATGGCGCTGGCAGAAGGCCCCGACTTGAACACGCCGGTGACCGCCCAACGGTACGACCGGGCCCAGCGCGATATCCGGCAAGCGGTTGCGCGCGCAGCAGCCGCCCCGGCACGCGAGCGGGAGTTTATCGAAGCCATGGCGCTGCGTTATCGAGGCCCGATCGGCGCCTGGCGCACCGACGAAGCCGCTTATTCGCAGGCCATGGTTGCGCTGGCGTCGTCGTCAAAAGACGAAAACGCCAAACTCTTGGCGGCCGAGGCCCTCTTCGAGGATGGCGGACTGCTGTGGCGCGGCCGCGCGCTGGCGAGCGATCAATCGCGCCGGGGGCTGGCGTTCGTCGAAGACGTTCTCGATCGAGATCCGACCAACCCGATGGCCAATCACCTTTGCGTTCACGCCTACGATTTCGCACCCGATCGAGTTCCAGCGCTTCCATGCGCACGCCGGTTAGACGCCGCAGCGTTTCCGCCGCAAGCCGAGCATCTCGCGCACATGGCCGCCCATTACTGGATCGAAACCGGCAACTATGCTGCGGCCTTGTCTTCGAGCGAGCGCACCTACGCGCTGATATCGAAGCTCTATTCCGCCGAACCGCTCTCGGATCACGTCAGCGAATACGCCGGGCACGACGTCACCGTCGGCTATTCCGCGGCGATGATGCTGGGCAACTACGCCGTTGCGCAGGTCTGGGCGCAGCGCATGAGCGGAGTTTTCAAGTCGAAGTTCGACGCCTTGACCGCGCTGCGGTTCGGTCGCAACGACGCAGCGTTCTCGGCCGGAGGCGATCAGTTCGGCGAGCCGAGCGTGCGCGGTTTTGCCGCCGTCCAGCTTCATCGGCTGGCTGACGCGCGCGCGCTCGCGGCGCAGGTGCGAGCGGCGAGCGACTCCCGGCACGGCTATCTGCCGCAACTCTTTTTAGCGCGTTTTGCCGAGGCTAGCGGCAACCGTCGCGAGGCCGAGCGCTGGATCGGCGTCGCTCAAAAAAACCAGCGTGCCGAGCTAGCCGGCGAGCGCATTCCGCTGATTCCCGCGCAGGAGGCGTTGGGCGGGCTGTTCTTACGAAGCGGACGCAACGCTGAAGCCGCCGCCGCTTTCAACGCGGCGCTTGCGGCCTATCCCAACGATCCACGCGCGCTCTTTGGCTTGGCCAGCGCGTTAGAGGCAACCGGGAAGCACGCGCAAGCCTCACAAGCTCGCGCGCGCTTCGATTCGATATGGGCCGGCAGCGATACCAATCTCGACGCCGGCGCCTTGCCCTAACGAGCGGAGCCGATGCGGCGTTACATCGTCCGCGTCACGACCAGCACGATTTTGGTTCCTTGTAACACGTAGGCCGGGTTCGGAGTCATCGGCTGTCCCGGCTGCGCGCCGTACAAAATGCCGCCGTTGGTAATGGTGAATGGATTGGCGTAGACGTTGGTCAGGTTGGTGCCATAACACCCGATCTCGATCCCCGGCCAACGGTATTGAAAGTACGCGTTTACGACGGCATATGGCGAGCGATTGAGCTCGTTGTACGATCCCTCGTAATTGAGCTGGGCGCCGTAGCCCCACCCCAGCTTCGGCGTGCTTTCGAGGGTGATGTAGGCCTTGTGCAGGGGTTGGCCGAGCGTCTGTTCGCCGGCCACAAACGTGCCGTCTTGAATAGATGCGGGAATCACCGTGAGGTAGGAGCTATCCACGTCCCAGCCCACGCTCAAGCGTGTGTATGGGCCCAGCTCCTGCGCGGCCTGCAGGTCCATTCCGGTGTAAACGCCGTCGCCGGCGTTGACCGGATAACTCACGGGGCACGATGGATAACCAGGCGTCGAACAGTTTGGGCCGCCCGGAGCAACGTAGAGTTGATTGGCCGGCGACCGCATGTTGGTTCGATAAACGTCCATTGAGAGATGAAGCTGCCGTCCGGTTCTTCCGATCACGTGTTCCGCGCCGAGATCGTATTCGGTTGCATGACACGGCTTGAGGTTTGGGTTCCCGGTGTAGATCACTCCGCCGACCGGTACGAGATCCGCCGGCGGAGGAACCACCAACTCCGAAAGCTGCGGTGCCTGGAAGGTCGTACCGACGGAGCCTCGCAGCGCCGTGCTTCCGGTGGGTGTCCAGACCAGCCCGGCGCGCGGATCGAAGCTGCTGCCGAACGTGCTGTAGTTGCTGTAATACGCCGCGAGCGAATAATGGATGTGACTGGTCGGATCGCCGGTGTAGCGCAACGCGGTCGATCGCATCGTCTGGGAGAGCGGCTCGACCAGGTCCGGTGGTGTCTCGTTGTTTTGCGGCAACGAAACGGAGGCCGGCTGCGCCATGGCGCGAGCAAAGTCTATGGGGATCACTTGCGCGATGATCTGACCTTGCACCCAGTTGGTCGTGAGTCCCTCGGTTCCCAGATCGTATTTGAACGAGAGGGTGCCCGTGTTGAAGTGATGATCGAACTCGAGCCAATCGTCGCCGAGAAGATCGCGTTGGTCGTACAAGTACTGCTGTGAATCGAGTGCCGGGCCCGAAACGGTCTGCGACGAAAGTGACGTCAAGTGGCTAAATAACAGCACGTTGGCTGGGGCGCCGTCGAGCATCTGCTGCCCGATCGGAAGCTGCGCGTCGAGGCCCCAGTTGTTTTGGTACGTGCTTAGCGCACTGCCGGCGAAGCTCTGATAGCCTCCACCGTCGCTGGGAGGGCCTGGCGTGAAATTGGTCATCAGTGCGGAAATGTCTTTGTTGACTTCGTCGCCGCGGAAATCGAGTTGAACGTAGCCGTATCCGTTGGTCCCGCCCAGCTGGTAGCGCAGTTTTTCGAGCATTGACTCGCCGAAATAACCGCTGCCGACGCTCTGCAGCGTCTCGTCGCCGGGCGGCATTCCCGCATCGGGAGGCGCCAGAACCGATTGATTCACCGAGCCCAGCGAGGTCGCACGATGGAGCGAAACGGCATATCCCCACAGCCCGTCCGAGCCGGTGGTTTGCAGCGTTTCCCCGTAGCTGCCGAACGAGCCGCCGAAGCCGCGAACGAGAGTTTGCGGCGTCGTGGTCGGCTCGAGCGTTAGGATGTTGATCGCTCCTCCGATCGTGTCCGGACCGACCAACGATGACGGCGCGATTCCATAGACCAGTTGCAGCGACTGCAGCGCCGCCGGATCGATCAGCGAGAGATCGAAATCGCCGGTGTTTCCGTTGTTCACGCGATGACCGTCGATGTCAACCAGCGTCTCCGATGGGCACGGGCCGCGAATCGCGAAGGTTACCGTCGCGTTGCTGCCCCCTCCAAGCGGCAGCACGGGCGTCGTCGCCAGCTGATCCCAAACCATGGACGAAACGGCCGTGACGCCTTGGGCCGCCGCATTCTGTGCGTTGAGCGTGACCGACGGCGCCGACGATGTGGAGATCGTTTCACCGGCCGACGTGCTCACCTCGCCGATGGTCGTCAGCGAACTCGTCGTTGCGCGCAACAGCGTGAGGGAGAGAGTGGAGTTGTTAGCGTTTAGCGATACCGTTTGTCCGGAAAGGTTGGCGTAGCCGGGGGCGGACGCTCGGACGACGTAGGCGCCGGGTGCCACTTGCGGTAGCGTAAACCGGCCGTGGACGTCGGTCGCAGCGGTGTACGTCGCTCCCTGCGAGGCGAGCGTTACGTGCCCGCCGGCGATGGGCTTTCCGTCATTTGCCGACAAAACTCCGCTGACGGCGATCGTGGCCGCGGGCGGCGTCGCAGCGTGTGCTGGAGTGCGCAGCGCGAACGGCAAGACGAATATGCAGAATAACGCACACGCGCGGGTGGTCGCTCGACCATAGGATCTGAACATGGAACGGCTCCCGATGTAGAGTTTGTGATAAGGGGCTAAACGGGAGTCGGAAGCGGCGGCCCGCGCTTGCGGCCGCGCGTTGCGAGCAGCAGCGCGCGTGCGATCGAGTATGGCTGGTGCACGCAGTCGACGCGCGCATTTTCAAAAACCGGGAGCGCCCTGGCCATCAGGCAACGGATGAATGCGATTATCTCGGGTTCGCGTTTAGATAAAAAGGTCGCCGTTGCGTGTACGAACCATCCGCTGAGTACGGCGGCGCAGCAAGCGGCGGTCAAACCCAGCAAGTACGAGCCTCCGAAGAGTTCGTTCACGCCCGCCGGCATAGCGTTTGCGGCGAAGCAATCGAGAAGTTCCATTCCGGCGAGCGCGGCGATGCAAACCGCGGTGCTCTGCGCGACGAATGGGATGGGCCCTCCAAGCGACTCGCGCACCTGCCGCAAGAGCGAAACTCTCGAGCTGCACTGACGACTGATAAGATCGAAGAGAAGGCAGGCGCCGAAGGCAAGCACGAGCGCTGCCAAGCCGACGCTCAAAACAACCCGCGAACCGTGCGTTATTCCGTCGTACGCGTCGCGAGCGAGCACGTAGTCGCCGACGATGTCGATGACGACGTGCGCCAGCAGTGCGCCGCTCAACGCCGCAAGCCCGACGAGCGAGATGCGCAGCATCTTCATTCTGCACGGCACTGCCCGCGCGCCCGTGCCGCGCGCAGCGATGGCCACCTGGGCTTCTTACCCGTGCGGGGCAGCCGTCCTTCCGTTTTTGCCGGCATGGGAACGGCTGCTTGTTTCCCCGCTCTCGGGCGCCGCTACGTCAGGGTTTCTTCGTAGATTGGTACGATGATCGGAGGGCCGTCCGGATTCGGCCAGACCAGATAGCGCACCCGGCCGCTGCCCACTACGAGATAATCGGGCGTGATATCGGAACCGCCGCGGCCGCTGCCGGCGCTCTGGCTGTCCTTGATTTCAACGCTGAGGCTAGCGAGGCGCTTCCTAATCGCCTCAACCGACGTTTCGCTGGCTGAGCCGAATGCGAACGTGGAGAGGCTCGCGATTATTTGACCGGCTACCGTTGCGATGTCTTCCTGCGTTTTTGGCGCGGGATCGCCGCCGTGAATGAGCAGCCATAGCGCGATGATCGAAGCCGCTTCCAAATCCGTCGACGCAAGATCCTTAGTATACAAGATAGTTCTTCCTTTCTAATCCAAGGCGAGCTGATACTGGCATCTTAATGGAGCTTGCGCCAATGTTATTGGGCCGAACGGCCCAGGATCTGGTGGTGCATTCGGCCCAGCAACTAGCTCGGCAGACGGGCTAGATCGACCTTTGCGCCTCCGATTAGAACGAGCGCGGGCTGGTTTTCCATCAACGCGATGTCGCGCGACGGATCGCCATTGAAAACGGCTACGTCGGCGAGCTTTCCGGGAGCGAGCGTGCCGCGATCGCTCTTGCCGATCAGCGCCGCCGCGCTCGACGTCGCCGAACGCAAGACGTCTATCGGCCGCATCCCTAGACCCGCCAGCAACGCGAAATCCTTGTTGTTCTGACTATGCGGAAAGACGCCGGCGTCGGTGCCGTAGGCAATTGCGACGCTCGATGCGATCGCCCGGTGCATGCCCGCATTGCGCAACTGGGCCGCGTATTCGGCCTTTTGCACCGAGGTTTGCGGAATGTGATTTGGATTGCCCGGCTGTAGAATCGAATCGAGCGCCCAAATGGTCGGCACGAGATTTGTGCCGCGCTGCTGCATGTTCTGCAACGTTTTTTGGCTCACGCCGGTGCCGTGCTCGATCGAATGCACGCCGCCCTCGACGGCAATCGCAATGCCCGGATCTCCGTGCGCGTGAGCGGCAACTTTGCGCTGGAACTTGGTGGATTCTTCGACGACTGCTTGCACCTCGTCGAGATTGAACTGCGGAATGTCCCAGACATCGCCGTACGACAGCACGCCGCCCGTCGCCAGAATCTTGATCAGGTCCACGTGCAGCTTCACGTTCTGGCGAACGAGCTCGCGAAAACCGTACGGTCCGTAGGAAATCGCGCCGCCTCTCACGCTGGGATCTTCCTCTACCCAGCCCGGAACGTCGTTGGAATCGCCGTGGCCGCCGGTGATCGAGAGTGCCTGCCCGGCCGCCAATATCCGCGGCCCGACGATCGCGCCGTCGCTAACCGCGTCGCGAATGGCCAGGTCGATGCCGGCGCCGCCGCCGACGTCGCGAACCGTGGTGAAGCCGTTACGCAGCATCGCTTGCGCGTTGCGAACGCTGTAGATCGTCGCTTCCGGCACGTTGTCGGCCGCCTTGTACTTCGGTAGCGTCAACGTCATATAGTACGACGGTAGAACGAAGGCAGCGACGTGCGTGTGGCAGTCGATGAGGCCCGGCATGATCGTCGCATCGCCGAACTCGATCACCGCCGCCCCGCTGCCCGCGTCGCCTTCGCTCATCGAAACGATGCGCTCGCCGCTGACCACCAGCACACCGGGCGAGAGCATCGTCTGCCCGTTGAAGAGCCGCGCCGCTTTCAAGACCGTCACTTCCGCAGCGCGTGCTTTCCAGGGCATCAGCAATGCGGCGCCGGCCGCGGCCGCGCCGGCGAGGAACGCTCGCCTCCCCAGCGAGCGACGCGCCTCCTCGAAAACCTTGGGAGAGAATGGAGCGTGCGGGCAACGGCACTCGAAGTTCATCGTATGACGTTCACCTCGAAGAGCTCGGGAACCCTCGGCCACAGTGTTGAACCGGCCTCACGCATGACGCCGCCGACCGGTACGGTGACCTTTCTCTTCACCGACATCGAGGGGAGCACTCATCGATGGGAACGGTATCGCGATGCGATGGCTGTCGCCGTGACGCGTCACGACGCGATCGTGCGCGAGGCCATCGAAGCGCACAGCGGTTGTGTTTTCAAGACCGTCGGCGATGCCTTTTGCGCCGTCTTCGCGACCGCGCCGGAAGCGATCGCAGCGGCGCTGGCCGCGCAGCGCGCCCTGCAGCGCGAAGATTTCGCCGAGGTCGGCAGCATGCCGGTACGCATGGCCCTGCACACCGGAACCGCGCAAGAGCGCGATGCCGATTACTTTGGTCCGGCGGTCAACCGCGTTGCCCGGCTGCTCGCGGTCGGCCACGGCGGGCAAGTGTTGCTTTCGCGCACGACCGCCGATCTCGCTCAGGCGGAAACTTTGCCGGATGCCGAGCTGCGCGATCTCGGTGCCCATCAGCTCAAGGACCTCGAGCAGCCCGAGCACGTCTATCAACTCGTCGCTCCCGGATTGCGCGATGCCTTTCCCGCGCTGCGCTCGTTGGGAGGTCTCCATCACAATTTGCCCCAGCAGCTTACCTCGCTCGTCGGGCGCGAGCAGGAAGTAAACGAGATTCGGCAGCTGCTCGAGAGTCATCGCCTGGTAACGCTCGTGGGTACCGGCGGCGCCGGTAAAACGCGCGTTGCAATTGCGGTCGGAGCCGAACTCCTGGAGCGCTTCGACGACGGCGTCTGGTTCGTCGAGCTAGCACCGATCTCCGATCCGTCGCTCGTGGCCGGCGCCGTCGCGCGCGTGCTGAACGTTCGCGAATCGCCGAACTCTCCATTGCTGGATACGCTGATCGCTTATCTCGAGCGGCGCCGCCAGCTGCTGATACTGGACAACTGCGAGCACGTGATCGACGAGGTGCGTCGCGTCGTCACGGCTATACTGCGCGGTTCGGCGGAGGCGACCGTTTTGGCAACGAGCCGCGAGAGCTTGAACGTTGGCGGCGAACGAGTCTATCGTCTGCCGTCGCTGGCGGTTCCGCCTCCCAACCATGCGGTTTCGGCCGAGCCTGCGATGCGTTACGGCGCAGTCGCGCTGTTCGGCGAGCGAGCTCAGGCTGCCGATCCGCACTTCAGCGTGACCGATGATAACGCGGCGTTCGTCAGCGAAATTGCCGCGCGGTTAGACGGCATTCCGCTGGCGATCGAACTTGCCGCGGCGCGCATTAAGGTGCTTTCGCCTCAGCAACTTGCAACTCGGCTGAACGAGCGCTTTCGCCTGCTCACCGGTGGAGACCGCAGCGCGCTGCCGCGCCATCAAACGATGCGGGCGCTGATTGACTGGAGCTTCGATCTGCTTTCCGAGCAGGAGCGCGCGCTCTTCGCTCGGCTTTCGATTTTCGCCGGAGGATTTACGCTCGACAGCGCCGCCGCGGTGTGCGGTGGAGACGAGCTCGACGAAATTGCCGTGCTCGAGCTGCTTTCGTCGCTGGTTGATAAGTCGCTGGTGCAAGCCGATCCCGAAGGAGACGGGCGCTACAGGCTCTTGGAGTCGACTCGGCAATACGGGCGCGAAAAGCTGATCGAGAAGGGCGAACACGCGGCAATCGCCCACGCGCACGCGCGCGCTTTTCTGGATTTGGCGCGACGCCTCGAGCACGGCTATAACACCACTTCCGATCGCGAGTGGTCGGCGCAAGTCGAACCGGAGATGGAAAACTGGCAGGCAGCATTAGAATGGAGCCTTGCCGGAGGCGGCGACGTCCCGTTGGGGCGGCAGATGGCAACAACGCTTGCGCGAGCCTGGGCTTTCCTAGCGACCACTGAGGGACGGCGCTGGATTGCGCTAGCCCAGGAGTCCATTGACGATTCGACGCCGCCGGAGACGATTGCGTCACTGGACATGAGCGAGGCCTCGATCGACGCGGTGCTCGGCTTGCATAAGTCGAGCTACGTTGCGGCCGAGCGCGCCTTGGCACGCTATCGGTCACTCGGCGACCCTTTGGGCACCGCTCACGCGCAACGGCACGCGGGGCGCGGTCTGATCCTTATCGGTCGAATCGCCGAAGGTGAGGCGCTCTTGCACGAAGCGCTGGGGGCGTTCAAAGCTCTGGGCGAGCGGATACTGACCGGAGCCACGCTGGAAAACCTCGCGATCGCGCGTGCGTTTCTTGGAGATCTCGCCGGCGCCCGGAAATATTATGCCGAAGCGCTGGCCCTTTTCAAGGCCAATAATGCCGAGCGTTTAGCGCTGGCGGTCGCTACGAATCTTGCCGAGGCTGAGTTTCAAGGAGGCGACGCCGAGGCCGCGCTGCGTATCGTCAGCGATGCGCTCGCGGCCGACGCCGCCGCAACGTCGGCCGCCGGCCAAGCCTTTCTCACCTGCAATCTGGCTACGTATCAAAACGCGCTGGGACGGTACGACGACGCGCGTTCAACCGCGCGTGACGCGCTCGCGCTGGCCCGGGCACTGCACTACGATATCGGTGCTACCTGGGCGTTGCAGCACCTGGCCGCGGCCGTGGCGTTGAACAGTGCCGGTCGTCCCGACGCACTCGAAGTCCGATCCCGCGCCGCGCGTCTGATAGGTTACGTAGACCAACGGCTGGCTGTGCTTGATCGGGGGCGCGAATATGGCGAGCAGCACGAATACGAAGAAGTGGTCGCCGCCCTTTCGCAGGCGCTAGGCGCGGAGCGGTTCGAGCAGCTGATGGACGAAGGCCGGCAATGGCGAGACGACTACGCCCTGTCCGAGGCGATGCTGCTTTAGGAGGGTTGCTCGCCCGGCCGGGTTAAGTACACCGGGCCGCAGCCCCTACACTTAGTGTAAGAGGTCAACCATGCGTATTTATCAGGCGCCCGCGCCGGGGCGTCACCCTAACAATCTGGCCGCCGTACTGGTCGGTCTGGTCGCGCTTTCCGCCTGCTCCGGCTCGAGCGGCGGCTTAGCTCCAGTCACGACGACCGCAGCGCAACAGGCGCAACCCTTGACGCTTACGGCATCCGATTTCACCCAAATTGCGGTCTGGGGCTCGAAAGGGCAACCGGCCATCGCTCAGTGCCCGCGCGGCGACAAGGTGATTGCCGGCGGTTCGAGCAGCAACAACGGCACTTCGGTTGGAACCGGTGCCGCCAATAGCGATTACACCAGCTGGATCGTAACGCCTGAGAGCGGCGCCAGCGCCGAAGCCTTTGCATCGTGCATCAAGAGAGGGCCGGGCGGAACGCTGTTTGCCTGGCGCATCGCCGGTTCCGCCAACGGTATAGCCGGCGCACAATGCCCGGCCGGCTACCTGATCGTCACCGGTTACGGCCAAGGCACGGTGAAGGCGTCGTGGCCCGATCCGAACACGAACACGTACTGGGTTACCGGCGGGGGCGACGCTTACGCCTCATGCGTCCGCAATAGTGCCGGAGTCGTCGGCGCGCATGCCTGGAACAAGAGTCAAAACCCGAAAGCGGTATATGCCGGCTGCCCCGGCGGCTACACGGTCATCGCCGGCGCGATGGGCGATAATCAGTGGCCCGGGCCGCCGATTCAGCAGCATCCCGGAGTTGAGAGCTCTCCGGGGATTCACGGTTATAACGGATGGTGGACGTTCAGCAATGCCGCCAACGAGCTGACGTGGGCGTCGTGTGTCCATACGTAGCGCGGGCTAGCTATACGATGTCGTCGGGCTCGCCGTGATGCTCGTCGTATTGGTCGTCGCGGTTTGCGTCGGCGCTGCTTTCACCGTACTTTTCTTGCTCGCGCCTCACGGCCTCCGCGGGGTCGATCGGCTGGTCTTCACGCGGCGCCACATCCGGTGCGATTGCGTCGTCGTCCCGGTCGGGATACGGCAGACCACTACTCATGTGAAGCCTCCCGGCCGCCGACGATAAGCACGTTGGCGATCGTTCGGCGCCGTCCGAACGACGCTCGAAACCGTCCGCTGACGGTCGATGAAGCGCCGCCGCTCACCGGGTTGCCGCCGAACTGAATCACATTGATGCAGGCGTTGTCGCACAGCTGATACGTCGTGGCCGTGCCGCGCCGGGTCTGGCGCGTTCCGGGATTTTTTACCGTGCCCGACACCGTTACGTCCTGACCGTCGTAGGTGTCGGGACTGCCGGCAAGCTCTGAGGGCGAAACGCTTTGCGCGCCGTGTCCGCAGGCCGCCAGAGCCACGATTGCGATCAGCGCCGCGGCTTGCACTATTCGATGAGTACGCATGCTGAAATCCCCCGCTAGCGATTGACGCAAACTTCGAGCCGGTTGCCGTCGGGATCCTCGAAGAAAACGCCGCAGTACGCGGCGGCGTCGCGCGACGCGACCCGCACGCTTCCAATTAGTGCGTCGGGATGTGTATGGTCGAGAATCTTGGGCATTGCTCGCCATGATTTTTGCGCCGATTCCCGGGAACCTGGCAAACGCCGCGCGCCGCGGGAGCGCAGGTGAATCGCGCAGGAAGAAGGAAGGCCGTTTCCTGCTTACTCCGTCGTAGTGTAGGAGAGACCGCATGAACTCATTCACTCGCGCTTCAGCCGCGGCGCTGCTGGCAGCCGCAGCCGTTGCCGTTTCGGCCGGGCCGGCGCAAGCCGCGGCACCCGTCCTCATCAAAAGCTGCACCGTCGTGAAGCCCAAGCCGATGAGCCACCTGGCTAACGGCACGAACATCGTGTACGTGATTCTCGGCAGCAAGACGGCTGCGAGCATCACGTTCGCAGTTGGTTACCGCAACGCATCCTCGCACTATCTGCGCCGCGTAACCGACGTCGGAACGTTTTCGCCGGGCGTGACGATCAATCACACGCTGACCCTGTACAACGACGTGACATATTCGGGCGCCCAGACCTCGTCGTGTTTCCCGACCGAGGTCAAGTGGGCCGGCGGCACGGTTTGGATAGCTCCCTCATCGCACTGAGCTAATAGCAGGCAAGGGCACGCAAGGGCCGATCGAGCGTCGGCCCTTGCGTTTTCATAGGATGCGGATGAACGCCGTCGAAGCGCGCGGCGTGCGCCTCGGAATCCGGACGCTGGTTTCCCTCGCGTTATGTGCCGCTGCCGGCGGCGCTGCGCTGGCGCACTTCGTGATCGACATCGTCGGCGACTACGTGCTCGCCCGCGACAGCTACGACAACCTTCGACACAGCTCGCGTGACGTCGTGAGCGCGGCGGCGCTGGTACTGGCCGCCATTCTCGCCGCGCGAGGGCTGCGAGTTTGTTGCGATCTCGCAGCCAGGCACCGGGCGCGACTGCTTCGCCCCGTCCTGGGTCTGCCCGAAACGCTGGCACTTTTCTTAGGCGCGACCGTTTCAAGCACCGCGATCGTACCGGGGATGGAGTATCTCGACGGACGTCTCGACGGCGTTGCCGTCGACCGGCTTGGCGATGCGTTCGGCGGTTCGATTCTCGTTGGGATGATCACCACACTCGTTTGTGCGGGCGTCGTGACGTTGCTCGTTTATGCCGTAGCGCGATGGCTGATCTCTTACCGCGACTCGATCGTCACGATCATCGAGACGTTGCTGCGCCGTCGCCTCAACGACGATCGGCGGAACGCGCGCGCTCTCGATGCCGGGCAGCTGGCGCCGCGTCGCAGGCGCGCACCGAATGCGCTTCGCCTTGCCAAGCGCGGACCTCCTGGGCTTTGCTCCGCTTAACTAACAACTAGCAGAAGCAAGTACTCGACAGGAGCGTCCCATGGGTAACCCATTCTCGTGCGCAACCGCGCGCGCGGTTTCTTTTCTCTTAGTTGCGCTGTTCACGAGCACTCTCGGCATTGCTGCCGCGCAAGCTGCAACAGTCGACGTAACCGGAACGGTGACGGCGAGCGACGGAACGCCGATTGCCGGCGCCTCCGTCGTGCTATCGGGGCAAGGCGCTTCGCAAACCGCGCGTAGCGATGCCCACGGCTTCTTTGCGCTTTCCAAAGTGCGGGAGGGTACCTACGCGCTGCACGCAGCCGCTCCGGGCTATCAAGCGATCTCGGAACGAACGGTAACGATAAACGGGGCGAACTCGGTTCTGACGATCACCCTATCGTCAGCGACGACCAGCACGCTGACGGTCATCGGGCACGTCAGAGCCTCGGCCGGCGAAACCGTCTCCACCGCATCGGCGCCGAGCGTGACGCTCGATGCACAGGCTGCGTCGGCGCAAGGCGTGACCGCCGTGTCGGCGATGGTTTGGCCGCAACTCTCCGTCACTCCGATCATCCCTCTGGGAGGAGGCAGTAACGCGACCGTTACCTTCGCGGTGCGCGGGCCCGATCCGACCGAAACGCTGGTTGATATTGACGGCCACCAACAGAACAACGGCAACACCGGCGACTTCGATGTCTCGCTGCTCGACCCGGCGGCGCTTCAAGAGGTTCAGGTTCTCTATGGAATCGCGCCATCGTCGCTGATGGGACCCAACCAAATCGGCGGCGGTCTCAACATCGTAACGCTTCAACCGACGATTACGCCGCAAGGACTCATTCGTATCTTCGGCGGCACGCTGGGTACGTTCGGTTCGACCGTTCAAGCGACGGGCACGGACGACCGGTGGGGCTATGCGCTCTCGCTCCACGGCGCGACCTCGATGGGTTCGGTTAACCAAACCGTCCTTGCCCCGCCGGCCGGAGTTCCGCCGCCGGCCACCCCGCTGAGCTTTCAAAGCGTCGGCGATTACTCGGGCGGAACGTCGCTGCTGACCAAGCTGCGCTATCAACTCGGCGGGCCCACGGGATACGGCTATTTGCAGATCGATTTTCGCAACGCAACCATCGACAAAGACGATTCGGCGCTGCTGACCAACTACACGCCGCCGCCCGACGGCGGCTATCAAAGCTTTGCTGGAACCTATCTAGGCGAACACCAATCGAACTACGGACTAGACGCGCAGTTGCCGTTGGGCAATCAGCTCGTGAACGGCGCTCCGGCGACGCTCTTTCAGTTCAGCCACTTGACGTCGCTGTGGTCGCAGTCGGTCTCGGGGCCCGGCGCCGATTCGTTGCAGTATCTTTATAACCAGCGCGACCTGCTCAACGACGACTGGATTCAGCTCGATCATCACTTCGGCAACGGCGAGCTTTCGTTCAAATACGACGTAGACAATGAGACCCTCACGACCAATTACGTCCAAGGTCAGGTCATCGCCGAAGCGCAGCCGCTGCCAAACTCGATCGCACCCACGCAAAGCGTGGTCTCGACGGATGCGCTGATGAGTCCCGCGCAAGAGGCGCCGCCGGTTCAGACGTACGCGCTAGGCCAGACGCAGCGGTATGCCGTTCTGCGCTATAACGGAGATCCGACCAGCCACATCCATTACTCGTTGGCCGCCTACGACAGCTGGTTCAGCACCTTCGGCCATAGTTTGGATCCGCGCGCCGGACTCGTTTGGACGCCGACCGGAAACACGGCCGTTCGGGGATCGATCGGTACGACGTTTCAGACGCCGCAGCTGGCCGAACTGGTCGTACCGCCGCCGGCCGATCGCGTTCCGGTGGGCGGCGTAATCTACATCGGCAATCCGAACTTGCAGCCGGATCGAGCTACCGATTTCGATCTCGGGATGGAGCAGATCGTGGGCCGAACGCCTCATGCGTTGCATCTTGCGATGGATCTCTATCAGACGAACCTGCGCTCGCCGTCGAGCGAGACGGCGCCGGTTCCAATTCTCAACTGCCAAACGCCGGTAAATCCGGTGCCTTGCCCGATCGCCATGCCGGCCAATGCCGGCAACGGCGTCTATCGCGGCATTGACGTTACGGCAGACCAACAACTCGGCACGTTCCTCCACCTGCGCGCCGGCTGGGACGTTGACAGCTCGTTTCTGACGGTCATCCCGGTCTCGATTCAAGATGGCACGATGCCCGCGCTCGAACAGTCGCTCGGTCAGCCCTTGCACAAGGCGTACCTTGCGGTTGACGAGCAGCCCCCGATCGGATTCGGGTACGGTGCGGTGCTGAACTACGAGGGCTGGTATAACGAGTTGAACCGCGGGCCGTTTGCCACGCTCAACGCGCACGTCGTCTACACTCGCGCCGGTTACCAATACGGCCTGTACGGCACGAACCTGACGAACGTCTACGCCAATCCGTTTACGATCATCAATGGCGGAATGACCTATGGAGGGACGCCGGGGACGCCGTTGATACCGACGCCGGCCTACGTGCTGCAAGGCGCCCAAGTGCTCTTCGTCGTGACGCGCACGATTTAACGATAGGAGAAATTTGAAAATGCCTGGGGAGACGATCAAGGTTACCTTTCAGATCAGACCGACCGCCAAAGACCGGTTGGTCTCATTGAAACGAAAGCTGCTCGATGAGGGATATCGCGAGTCTGAATCGAGTCTCGTGCAGCGCTTACTGTCACCGAGCTTTATCGAGGCGCTCGAGAAGACCGTGAAGCAAACGCCGTCGTAACGCACAAGGAGCTAATCGCAATGTTCAGATTCGTCACCGTTCTTGTAATTTTCACGATGCCCGTTTACGCTGCCGCTGCGCCAACTATAGACTGGACGGCCGACCTCGCGCATTGCAGGGCGGAGTTTACAGTCTCGCACATGGTCGTTTCAAAAGTGTGGGGCCATATCCCAATTCAGGCGTTGGCGATCGTGGACTCGGGGCGAACGCCGGTTCCGCAGCGTATTGATGCGGTCCTCGACGTCAGCCACGAAGATACGGACAACCGCGATCGCGACGCCGACCTACGCTCGCCCACCTACTTTGACGTAGCGAAATATCCAAACATAACCTTCCACTCGACCTCAATCACGGCAAAGAGCGCTTCGGCCTTCGTGGTTACCGGCGACCTTACGATCAAGAACGTAACCAGGCCGGTGACGTTTCCGGCGCAGGTCGTGGGCATAATTCCCGAAGGTAAGGGATGGCGCGTCGGTTATACCGGCGCACTAACTATCGATCGTCGCGACTGGGGCATCGTAGATAGCCGTCTCACGCCGGCCGGCGTGCTTCTCGTCGGATACACCGTGAACATCGGTCTGACGGTAGAGGCGGTAACGAACGACCCCTGGTTACGCGCGACGCAATCTTCATAAAGGAGCAGCAATGAAGAATACTCTTGTCGCTTTGGCCTTCGTGCTCGCCAGCGCGCTAGCATTCGCGATTGGAAATATTAGCGCTGCTCGAAGCGCGGGAGATGACCTTACTTCGGCCTTGGGTCGAGATGGCCAAACCGGACTGGCGTACTTGCGAGTCTATGTCGTGAACTCCGGAAGCTCGAGCTCTGCAGTTGCGACGATAGGGGCGCCAGTCTCTCACATCGTTACGCTTTCCGAGGGCAGCTCGACACCGCTCGACGGTACGCTGCTCTCGGCGACGGCGGTCGATCGCCCTTGCGATCTTATTCTCTTCGAAAATGGCCAAAGTAGGATAATCCTAGCCAGCACGTCGGGCACGCAACTGAAGGGCGTCCGCATCGCCGGCACCGTCTCCGCCACCGGCAACCCCCTAGGCTACACGTGTTCGATCGTGCTGAGATTTACTACGCCATAGAAAAGGCTCGGGCGACACACTCAGGCCGGCATCAAAATAGCAGCGTCTGAAAGTCGCCGACGTGCTTGAAGCCGACCCGCCGATAGAGCGCGATCGCGGGCGCGTTGAAGTCGTTGACGTAGAGCGAAAGCGTGGGCCAAATTTCCAGCAGGCGGTCGCAAATCGCGGCCAGCGACGCGGTTGCTAGGCCGCGTCCGCGCAGCTCCGGCGGCGTCCAGATTCCCTGGAGCTGCGCGGTTCGATCGCACCACGGGCCGACGTTGCAGAAAAAACAGAGCCGGCCGTTCTCTCTACCCACCCACCAAAGCTTGCGCTCCACCATCTGCTCGATGCTCGCATCGAAATCCGCCGCGCCTCGCCGCGGATCGTAGGCGAGTTCTTGATGGATCATCTGCGCCGAGGCGTCGGCAACGGCGCGCCATTCATCGCGCCGCGCGTATCGCACGCCGGCAAGCGGCCGGTACGGGCGCAGCGTCGCGCGGTCGACCATCATGACCAGCTGGCGATCTCGTACCAAGCGCGGTGCGTCGTGCCAGCTCCGGACGCAATCCCAAAACGCGCGCACCGTTTCGCGCGGGCCGACGATCATCCGCTCGCCGCGATGGCGCTTTGCGTGCTCGCCGAATGCGGGCGCCGCCGCCGATTCGGCGGAGATTGCCAACTGCCGTCCGTAATACGCGATGCCGATCACCCGCTCGCCGTCAAGCGCCATAGCGAGGTTGTCGCGCGCCGGCCGCACGTCGTGTAAGAGGATGTGGCTAATAAAGACGTTGAGATAGGGCGAGCGTGCCAGATAGGCGAGTACCGCCGCTTCGTTGGCCTTCGACACCGGCCGAATCATTGCGAATCAAACGCGGCGTCCATCAACGGCTTGCTCGTCGGTTCCTTGCTGCCCCCGTCGGGCTCCAGCGTGATTGAAATTTCGGCGGTGGAACGAGCGTCGGCCGACAGCACGACCAGCGCGACGCCACGCGCATCGGGAAGAAACGTCGGCGCCGCGATCGCTTTGGTCGAGCCCTTGGGCAGCGTCCAGGCTTGATAGAGCTTTCCGCGCGGCGGCTCGGGAAGCGATCGCAGCGCGAGATAGATTCGGCTTCCGCTGGTGATCACTTCACCGTCGCCGAGCTTGTAGTGATTTGCATGCGGATCCAAAATGTCGAAGAGCGCCGTCCGCTCGGCGACCAGGTTGCGCGCGAGCGAGGTCGACCGTTCGGAAAGCGTGGCGATCTCGCGCTGTTGCTGCTTGACTTGGCCGAGAAGCGAAATGTTCGCAATGGACGAGATCAATGCGATCGCGAAACAGGCTGCCGCTACCAGATACGCCGGCCAGACCGCTGAGTGCTTCACATCGATACTCTTCCCAGAGCCGCTTCGAGGCCCTTCGCCGGGAGGCGTCGTACCTCCGAGCCATGGAACCGTTGGAGCTGCTGCGCGCGAAAATCGCCGGGTTTCCCGGCTATGACGGCGAGCACGAGCGGCGGCTTTCCGACGAATACGTGCGGGCGTATCTCGGCGAAGCGCTGGCGGATCTCGAGGCGCGCCACGTGCTGCCGGACGATCTTCAACAGCGACTCGACGATTTGTTGTTGCGGATTGAGTTCGCCGATTCCGGAGCGTTTGCCGGGCATCATATCGAGGCGAGCAACGACGGCGCGAGCGACGGCGGGGCGGTGGCCGCGGCCGATGCTGCGACCGTCGAGCTGGCCGATCGCGCGGCCGCAGTCGATTCGCAATCCGCGCCGCGTTACTTCGACGACGTTACGGCAATTCTCAACCAGCGCGACGCGGCGATCCGCGCGGCCATGCTCAAGCTGAGCCGCTAATAACGCCGTTGCTCTTTGCGGTTGCGGCGGCATCGCTGCACCTCGTGCCGCGCCCGCTGCGCATCGAGAGCCTGACCTGCGCACCGTCGCGCGTGCCGCGAAGCGTTTTGACCGCTTTCGATCCGGCGGCCCGCGGCGAACTCAGCGAGCGCTGGACGGCGTTGGGCATCGGCTCGGTGCAAGTCGCCGCGTCGGATCCGGCGATTTCCGTGCGGCGCGACGGATCGCTCGCACCGCAGGCCTACCGCCTAACCGTGCGGGCCGGACACGCCTGGATCGAGAGCGCCGACGCGGCCGGCGCCTTTTACGGCGCGATGACGCTTGCGCAGCTGCCGGTCAGAGCCGACGGAGTTTGGACGGTGCCGTGCGTACGGATCGAAGATCGCCCCGCTTTGCCCTGGCGAATTCTCTCCGACGACGTGTCGCGCGGACCGCTGCCGACGATGAGCTATTTTCGAGAACGCATCCGCACGATCGCGGCCTTTAAGATGAATGGCTACTCGCCATACATGGAGCACGTCTTCGTTAGCCCGACCGATCCGCTGCCCGCGCCGCTCGACGGCATTACCCCCGCGCAGCTGCACGAGCTTACCGCCTACGCGGCGCGTTTTCACGTCGCACTCGTTCCGGAGCAGCAGACGTTCGCGCACATGCACAACACGCTGCGGGTCGAGCGCTACGCCGGCGCGGCGGAGGTTCCCCACGGCGTTTTGCTTTCGCCGAATGTAGCGCTTTCGCAAGAATATCTGTCGCGTATCGTTTCCCAGGAGCTGGCTGCCGTCGGGCACCCTCCCTTCTTTCACGTCGGCTCGGACGAAACGGCGACGCTGGGCCTCGGCCAAACCGCAGCGTACGTTGCACAGCGGGGCCGGTCACAGGCCTATGCCGATCACATCGTCGCGATGAACGACCTGATCGCGCCGTCGGGTGCGCGGCTGATGCTCTGGGACGATGGCATCGAAGCCGATCCCGGCATCATGAAGCTTATCCCAAAGACGTGCGTGGTCGTCAACTGGCACTACGGCGACGAGCCGACGTTCGAACCGTACATTCAAACCATCGCCCGCGGCGGATTCGATCAGACGATCGCGCCGGGCGCGCGCAACTGGAACGAGATCTTTCCGGACGTGACGGCGGCGCTCGACAACGAGCGGCGCTTCATTGCTCAAGGCAAGGCGGCCAACGTGCTCGGACTCTTCCAGACCGTCTGGCACGACGACGGCGAGACGCTGTATGAGGCGACGTGGTATCCGGTGGTCTATGCAGCGGCCGCAGGTTGGCAGCAAGGCGACGTCGCCCCCGAACTGTTCGCGCGTGACTTTCCCAGCGCGTTCTTTGGATCTGACGATGCGCGTTACAGTGCCGCGGTGTACGCTCTTGCGACCGCGTTGCGCCTGCTCGAGCCCGCGGGCTTCGCCTATGGGCAGACCGACGCGCTCTTTTGGGCCGACCCGTTCGATTCGGCGGCCGCGAGCCAGGCGGAGAAGGGCGATCCGCGCGCGGTGCGTTTAACCGCGGAAAGCGCCGAGGAGGCTCTGTACGGTGTTCGGCCGCCGCTGCATGCCAATGCCGCGTTCGTGATGTTTTTGGCGGCGCGCCGCTACGATGCGCTGGCCCGCAAGTTCCAGAGCGCCTCCGAAGTTCGCGCGATGTACGCCGACGCAGTCGCCCACGCGAGTTCGGATCGCGACCGGGCCGCGCGCGACCTGGTGTGGTGCCGCTATTGGATGTGGGAACTGCGCGACGCCTACGAAGAGCTGGCGCCGCTGTACGAGCGAGCCTGGCGCTACGAGAGCCGGGCCGGGCATCTAGCCAGCAACCTGGAGCGATATCATCTGGCGGCCCAAAAAGCGATCGAACGTGCCGACGCCTTCTACCGGGTCGCGCAATCGTACGCTCGCGGGGGCACCCTGCCGCCGTTTGATTCGGTGACCTCGCCCTGACTGCTGCCCTCGTTCTGCTGGTCTTCGCCGTTTTCGCCGTCTTGATGTACCGGCGATGGGTGCCGGCGCTAGTCGCCGTTCCGGCGATGGCCGTGCTCATGGCACTCGTCGCCGGCGTACCGGCATCGCGTCTCGGCGAGATCGTCACCGGCGGCGCGGTGCAGCTCGCACCAGTCTACGTCGCCGTGATCTTCGGCGCGCTCCTCGGCCGGGTGACTATTGAAACCGGAATTGCGCGGCGCATCGTCGACCTCGCCGCGGAGTTCGGAGGAGAGAAACCGCTTGCGTTGTCGCTGGGCTTTTGCGCGATCGTCGCGCTGCTCTTTACTTCGCTCTCGGGTTTAGGCGGAATCATCATGGTAGGGTCGATCGTTCTGCCGATCATGATGACCGCCGGCGTTCCGCGAACCATTGCCGCGACGCTCTTCCTGATGGGATTCGCGCTCGGCTACATTTTCAACATCGCCAACTGGACGTTCTATACGAAGTATTTCGGCGTCGTGCCGGGCCAACTCGAGCGATACGCGATCGTGTTGGCGATCGTCGACGCGATCGCGCTGATCGTTTACGGCGCGATCGCTTTTGCCCGCGAACGGGATTACGCGACCTGGTCGCAACCCGCACCGCGCGAGTACCTCCGCGTTCCCGCGGTTGCGCTGCTGACGCCCCTGTTGCCGCTGGCCCTCTACTACGCGCTGCACGTTGAAGCCGCGCCCGCCTTTCTGGTTGCCGCCCTCTTCGGCGTTGTGGTAACGCGTCCGCGAGAAGCGGTGCAATTGCTGGTGGCATCGGCTATTCGCGGCCTCGAAGACGTCGCGCCGGCAGTGCTGCTCTTCATGGGGATCGGGATGCTGCTGGTAGCGACGCAGCAGCCGCAATTCGCGGCAGCGTTGCAGCCGCTGGTGGGCGGCGGCTGGATTGCCAATCCACTTGCCTACGTGCTGCTCTTCGGCGTCGCGTCGCCGCTGGCGCTTTATCGCGGTCCGCTCAACCCGTTCGGCGTCGGAATCGCGATCTTCACCGCGCTGTTGAGCGTACACGCGTTGCCGCCGGTCGTGCTGGTTGCGGCGATCATGGCCGTGGTCCAAGTGCAGAACGTCTGCGATCCGACGAATACCGCCAACGTGTGGGTGGCTAACTTTACCGGCGTTCCGATCGACGTCATTACCAAACGCACGCTGCCCTATCAGACGGCGGTGGCGACTTTGGCGACGGTGGTCGTCGTTGCAGCCGCGCCGGCGCTCTTCGGGATGCATCCATTCGCGCCGATGTCCGGCGCGGCTCGAGCCGATGAAACGCTGCCGGGGTTCTACGCGCCCGAATCGGCTCGCAACCGTATCGCGATTGACGATGACGGAACGGCTCTCGGACGCGCTGCGGCCGATGCCGCCGCCGGCGCCTTGGGGAACGTAGAGTCGCAGGCGATTCGCGTGCACGAAGACCCCAATGCCGGCGACTGCGCCAATAAACGCTACGCAGCCTACCTCTACGTTTCGGCCTCCACTTTTGCGCTGATCGAAGGCGACGATCTCGACGTTGGACTGCGCCTCGAAGATTGCGGCGGCTGGATCGTCAGCGAATGGCACGACCATGAAATCGTAGCCCCGCCGCCGACTCGCGCGCAGGCACGGATGCTGGCGCTGCAAGGCGTAGCCCGGCTGCAAGCTTGGCGGATCGCCGATTCCGTTCGCAGCCGAAACCTGCTGACGCGAGGCGTTGCCTGGCAAAGCGGCGACAAGCCAACCTACTTCTACGCGTTGTTTCGAAGCTCCGACGGCAACTTGCGCGCTTACGTTCGCGCCGGCGGTCCGGCATACGCCGCCGGAATGCGGTCGGGCGACGTCATCGTGACGATCGACGGCAAAGCATGGTGGGAATACGGAACGTACGCCTCCGAACAGCGCGCGTACGACGGAAGACCGCACATATTCGACCTCCAGCGCGAGGGGCGTCCTTTGCACATCACGCTCGGCGCGCCGTTTGCGGCATGAAGCCGACCGCGCGCTTTAGCACGCGAGCCGGCGCCTACGCGGCGTTTCGCCCAACATACCCGCCCGAAGCAATTTCGGCGGCGCTCGAGGGGCTGGGCGACCCTGCCTCGTTAACGATCGCGGACGTTGGCGCCGGTACGGGAATCTCGTCGCGCTTGTTGGCCGAGCGCGGCGTTATGGTGATCGCGATCGAACCGAATGCTGCCATGCGTGAGGCGGCACTGCCGCATCCGCACGTGAGCTGGCACGACGGGACGGCCGAGCGTACCGGATTGGAAAACGCGAGCGTTGACGCCGTGGTTACGTGCCAAGCCTTTCACTGGTTCGCCAGCGCGCCGGCGTTTGCCGAATTCCGTCGCATCGCTCGGCGGCGCGCGGCGATGTTGCAATACGAGCGCGACGAACGCGACCGGTTTACCAAAGCCTACGGCGACGTCGTGCGCGCATTCGCCACCGACGACACCGAAGCACTGCGGGCTCGCGCGCTGGCCGCGTTTGCTGCATTTCCGGGCGTTCGGGTTAGCCGCAGCGCGTACGGCTCGCGACAGCGCCTCGACCGCGATGCCCTGTTGGGCCGCGCCGCCTCGGCGTCCTATCTCCCGACATCGGGCGCTCGAGCCGACGCGTTGCGCCGGGACTTAGCGGCGCTCTTCGACCGATACGCTCGCGCCGGCAGCGTGGAGCTGGTCATGGAAACGCACGTCCTGGTCGCCGACTGGCAGAATGACTGAGCAGCGCCGCATTCGAGTCGGCATCGACGTCGGCGGAACGTTCACCGACGTCGTTGCAATCGACGCGGCCACGCGAGAGCTTCTTGCGACGGTCAAGATTCCGACGACGCACGACGCTCCCGACGGCGTAGCGGCTGGAATCGTCGCCGCCATCGCCCGATTGCTGGCGCAATCGTCGGTGGATTCGCGGCAAATAGCGTTCATCGCACACTCGACTACGCAGGCGACCAACGCGCTGCTCGAAGGCGATTTGGCGCGTGTCGGCGTGCTTGGGCTGCTGGACGGCTTCGAATGGATTGCGCGGCGACAGGTGCGGTTCGCCGCGCTTCCGCTCGAATCCGGATCGGCTTTCGCACCGCGATTTGCTTTCGCGCGCGACGAAGCGGCGATGCGGGCGAGCGTTGACGAGCTGATCTCCGGAGGGATCGAGTCGATCGCAGCGAGTCAAAGCTTTGGCGTCGACCGCCCCGCGCGCGAATCGGAAACGGTCGCATACGCGCGCTCGCGCGGCGTTGACGCAACCAGCGGTCATGACGTGAGCGGCGCCTACGGCCTGCGAGCGCGAACGCGCACGGCTGCGCTCAACGCTGCAATACTTCCGAGAATGGTTCGCACGGCGCGGTTGACCGCCAAGGCGGTCGAGGGCGCGGCTATTCCGGCGCCGCTGATGGTCATGCGCAGCGACGGCGGCGTGATGGACGTGCGCGAGGTCGAGCGCCGGCCGATCCTGACGTTGCTTTCGGGGCCGGCCGCCGGCGTCGCCGGCGCGCTGCTTTACGAGCGCTTGAGCGACGGCATCTTCGTCGAATGCGGCGGGACGAGTTCGGATTGCTCGGTGATTCGCGCCGGGCGGCCTCAGATGCGGCCGGCGCGGATCGGCGGACATCGCACCATGCTTCGCACGCTCGACGTGCGGACGCTCGGAATCGGCGGCGGCAGCATGTTTCGCGTTGAAGGCGACGACATCGTCGAGGTTGGCCCACGCAGCGCGCACATCGCCGGGTGCGCGTATGCGTCGTTTACGGATCCTGAAGCGCTGATCGGTGCGCGCGTCGAGCGCATCGCGCCGACTCCCCGCGATCGCGCCGAATACGCCGTGCTGATCGCGCGCAACGGAAAGCGCGTTGCGCTCACCGTCACCTGTGCGGCAAACGCATTGGAGGTGGTGCCGGCCGGCGCTTTTGCGCGAGGCAACCGCGAGGCTGCGCGCGCCGCCTTCGAACTGCTCGGGCAGCACCTGCACGGTGACGGCCTCGCGCTGGCCCGCCGGGTGCTCGCGCTGGCCGCCGCTAAGCTGCGCGGCACGATCGATCGACTGATTGCCGACTACGAACTCGATCCGACGAGCATTGCAATCGTAGGCGCGGGCGGGGCGGCCGGAGCGCTCGTGCCGTCGCTGGCCGCGGCGACGGGCATTGCCTTCCGCATCGCCCGCGATGCGGAAGTGATCGCCCCGGTAGGCGTTGCGCTGGCGCTGGTTCGCGACACCGTCGAACGGACGATTGCCGCTCCAACGCCGCGAGAGATCGCGCGAGTTCGGCGCGAAGCCGCAGATCGCGTCGTCGCTGCCGGCGCCGCGCCCGAACGTGTCGAGGTCGAGGTCGAGATCGATTCGCGCCGCAACTACGTTCGCGCTACGGCCTCGGGCGCAACCGCCTTGGTCGAATCGGCCGCGCCGCCGCCGTGCAGCGAAAGCGAACGGCGTGAGGCCGCGGCGGCCTCGCTGCGGTGCGACCCGTCACAGCTCGAACCATGCGAGCTGACGAACTCGCTCACAGCCTACCGAATTGGCCATCGCGCGCGCGTGGTGGACGAACGTGGCGTGATACGGCTGGCCGTGCGCGATGCGACGCTCACCCAAACGACTGCCGGCAATATTGGGTGCGTGCGCGACGCGATCGAGCGCGCGACTAGCTTTGGCGACGTCGGCCGCGCGCTTCCGGCGCTCTACCTCTTGCGCGGTGGGCACATTGCGGCATTCGAGGGACTATCGAGCGCCGAGCAAGGCGCTGCGCTTGCCGCCGAGGAGATCGAAGGCTGTGGCGAGACCGAGCGGGTGGCGCTGCTCGTCGTCGCGCAGAACCCGTGAGTATGCTCAAGCGTATCTTCGCGTTCCCAATCACCCGGCTGGTCTCGATCGTGGTGCTCTTCGGCGCGCTGTTAACGCCGGCGGTGCTCCTCTCCCACCCGCATTCGTCCCGGCAAACGATTGCCTTCACCTGGTTTGCAGCGCTCTTGTTGACCGCGGTGACCCTCGTCGTCGAGCGTTTCGCTGCCGGAGAATCGGCCGCGCGCGTCGGTCTCGGCCTGCGTCTTGCCGCGCGAGATGCGGCGCTCGGCCTGCTGCTGGGCGCGGCACTCTTTTCGTGCGTCGTCTTCGAGCTCGCGATCGGCGGCTTCTACCGCATCGTGGCAGTACACGTAACGCCGGCGCTCGGAGTTGCGGCGCTGCTCTTTATCGGCGACGCACTGCTTGAAGAGCTGCTCTTTCGCGGCGTGATCTTTCGGCTGGTGGAAGAATGGACCGGAACGTGGATCGCGCTGATCGTCTCGGGCGCGCTCTTTGGTTTTGCGCACGCAGCCAATCCACATGCCACGCTCGTTTCATCGCTAGCAATTGCGCTCGAAGCCGGGGTTCTGCTGGGCGGCGCCTTCGTGCTGGTCAGAAACCTGTGGTTCCCGATCGGCATCCACTTTGCGTGGAACTTCTTCGAAGGCCCAGTCTTCGGCACCCAAGTGTCCGGGCACGCGCTCGGGAGCAGCGCCGTCTCGTCATACGTTACCGGGCCGCCGGCAATTACCGGAGGAGCCTTTGGTCCCGAAGCCGGTATTCCGGCGATGATCACGTGCCTCGTGGTCGCAGCAGTGCTGCTCGTCCTCGCCGTTCGCGCCGGACGAACGCGCGCGCCGTCGTGGCGGCTACGGATCGGGGCGGCCTAGTTCACCGGCGGTTGCTTCACCGCGACGCCTTCGACTTGCTCGAGCGCGACGGTGCTCTTGTGGCGACCGTACGAGAAATAGAAAACCAGACCGAGCACCAGCCAAATCAGGAAGCCCAGCCAGACCAACGGGAAGAAGCCCCAGACCAACGGGTTACCCTGGCGCAGAAAGTAGATCAAGAAGAGCGCTGAGATCGCGGAAAGCGTCGGAATGACGTAGGGTCCGAACGGAAGCTTAAATTTGCCCTCCATCTCGGGATGGCGCCTGCGCAGCACGGGCACGGCGATGGAGACCAGGACGAATGCGCTGAGCGTTCCCATGTTCGTGAGCGAACCCAGGATGCTAATCGGGAACAACGCGCCCGCCGCGGCAATCAGCACGCCGAATATGATCTGCGAGAGCCACGGCGTTCGCCAGGTCGGGTGAAGCCGAACGAAGAGCGATGGAATCAATCCATCGCGCGACATGGCGTAAAAAATCCGAGTCTGACCGTACATCATGACCAGCAGAACGGTCGTAAGGCCGGCAATCGCGCCGAAAGAAATAATCACGCCTGCCCAGGCGAGGCCGACGCTATCCACGGCGAAGGCAACCGGAAAGTTGACGTTGAGCGTGTAGAACGGCACTATCCCGTTGAGAATCGCCACGACGACGATGTAGAGGACCGTGCAGATCACCAAGCTTGCGATGATACCGATCGGCAGATCGCGAGCCGGATTCTTGGCCTCTTCTGCGGTTGTCGAAACGGCGTCGAATCCGATGTAGGCAAAAAAGATGAAGGCTGCGCCGCCGAACATTCCCGCCAACCCAAACGGAAAGTAACCGCCCGCAGCGGCTTGCGGGCCCGGCGGAAGATGGTAGTTGGCGGGATTGATGTGGCCCAGGCCGATGGCGATGAAGAACAGCACGACGACCAGTTTAATCGCCACGATGATCGCATTGACCGTACCCGATTCGCGCGTGCCCTTGACCAGCAGCGCGGTGATGACGAAGATAATTGCAGCCGCCGGCAGATTCGCGATGCCCGGAGTTGCGTCCCAGTGGCTGTGTTGCCAAGCCTGCGGAATGTTCCAGCTGAACAGCGTGTGCAAAATAAAAGTAAAATAACCCGACCAGCCGACGCTGACGGTTGACGCACCGAGCGCATATTCGAGAACCAATGCCCAGCCGACGATCCAGGCCAGAAACTCGCCGAGCGTCGCGTAGGTGTAAGTGTACGCGCTGCCCGAGATCGGAATCTTGCTCGAAACCTCGGCGTAACAGAGCGCCGCTAGCGCGCTGACGATGCCGGCAATGACGAAGGAGAGCGTCAGCGACGGCCCCGCACGAGTTGCCGACGCGACGCCCGTCAGCACGAAGATGCCGGTGCCGATGATCGCTCCGATACCCATCGCGGTTAGTGCCCACGGGCCTAACGACCGCTGGAGACCCTGATGGTCGCCGCCTTCGGCCAGGATCCGCGCGAGCGGCTTTACGCGTTGCAACATCGATACGTCCTTTCGGCCACTAACTCAGAAAGCGAATGGCAAACGGATACGTGTAGGTGCGCCCCTCGGAAGCGGCGATCGTTCCTTGAATGATGAAGACGACCGAAACTAAGACGATCAGCAGCGCCGCCACCGCGACCGACACCCAGAAAGCCACCACGCCGAGAGGCATCGCCGCCGGCAGCTGCTCTCCACGGCTGCGCAGCGCGACGCTGAAGATCAGCCAGAACCACGCCGCAACCGCCAGAATCACGCCGATCGTGCCGACGATGGATATTGTGATTTGGTAGTTGAGCGACGCCTTCGCATGCGAAGCGATGAATGCCGATTCGTGCGCTTTGATCAAGTAGACGACTAAGGGTCCGAGGACGTGCCCGAACGGGACGCCGGCCACGGCAACAAGCGCGCTCAAATGCGCGCCCATCGCCCAGTTACGTTCCTGTGCGGCGGGACCAACTTGCATTGGCGGGTTATTTTCGAAGGCGCGGAAATGGCCTGCATGCCCGATTTCGACGTGTTGGTTGTGGGCGGCGGTAACGCCGGCTGCGCCGCAGCTATCGCTGCCGCGCGTCACGGTGCGCGCACGCTGCTGGCCGAGCGTTACGGTTTCTTGGGCGGGACTGCAACGGCCGCAATGGTTGGGCCGTGGATGACGTTCCATTCCGGCGGCGAGCGCATTGTCGGCGGCATCGCTCAGGAGATGGTGGAGCGGCTGATGCGCAAGGGCGGCTCGCCCGGCCATCTGCGCGACTCGTCGGATTACGTCGCGACGATCACGCCGTTCGATCCCGAAATTCACAAAGCACTGCTCTTGGAAATGATGCGCGAGGCGGGCGTCGCGTTGCTGCTGCACGCCTATTTCCTTACGGCCCAGCTCGACGGCGAAACCGTAACCGGCGCGACGTTTGCCACGGTCGGCGGGATGCGGCGCCGCGATGCTACGGTCGTGATCGACGCGACGGCCGATGCGCTGGTCGCCGCCTCGGCGGGCGTGCCGACGCAACAAGGCGACGAACGCGGTCAGGTTCAGCCTGCGACGTTGATGTTTCGCCTAAGCCACGTTGACTTGGACAAGCTCGCGCAGTACCTGCGCGCAAATCCCAGCGAACTGCGCAGCTCGCTTCCAGTCGAGGAGCGCACACCGGCGGCGCTCACCGCGGTAGCCGGTCTCTACTCGCTATGGGAGCGCGCCGGCCAGGACGGTTTGGTCGACATTCCACGCGAGCTCGTCTCGTTTTTCATCTCGCCCTATCCGGATGAGGTTACCGTCAACATGACGCGCGTCATCAACATCGATCCGCTCGATCCCGAGGATTTGACTCGCGCCGAGGTCGAGTCGCGTCTTCAGGCGATGCAGTTGCTGGAGTTTTTTCGCCAGCGCGTTCCCGGATTCGAGCGCGCGCGCATCGCGGGCAGCGGCGCACAAGTCGGCATACGCGAGTCGCGGCGGATCGTTGGGCGCTACACGCTGACCCGCGAAGACGTTTTGCAAGCGCGAAAGTTCGACGACGCCGTCGCGCGCAGCGCCTATCCGATTGACGTGCACAATCCCGGCGGCAGTGGGACGCGGACGCAACGCTTAGCTCCGGGTGAGAGCTACGAGATTCCCTATCGCGCGCTCGTGCCGGAGAACCGGGAGCAGTTGCTGGTAGCCGGACGCTGCATATCGACCACGCACGAGGCGCTGGCTTCCACGCGGCTTACCCCGACGGTGATGACGCTCGGGCAGGCGGCCGGCACGGCCGCGGCGCTGGCCTGCGCGCAGAGCATTCGCGTTGGCGACGTCGGTGGGCGCGAGCTACGCGCGCAGCTCGTTGCCGATGGAGTGCTGGTGTGACCGCTGCACTAGCCCAGGCTCGCGCGTACGGCGTTGCGGTGCGATTTGAGGATCTCGGCGATTGGGGCGAGGCTGAGTTGCGTTCGGAATACGATCCGGCGGGTCCGGAGATTCGGTTGAACATTCGCTGCGCCGCCGGGCTCTCGATACGCGAGCTCGGCGAGTTCGTAGCGCTGGCGGTGGGACACGAGCTCTATCATCATCGCGAACGAATCGGCGAGATCGCGGTCCTGGCGGACCGCCGCGCGCGCGAATCGGCGGCCGGAGAGTTTGCGCGCGCGTTGTTGGAGCGCTCGACGTGAACCTCTTCGCCGGCATCGACGGTGGACAAAGCTCCACGGTCGCAATCGTCGGCGACGATCGCGGTCGCGTGCTGGCACGCGGCGTCGCGGGGCCGGCCGACGAGATCGGCGTCGGAAGAGACTCGACGCGCCTGCGCGACGCGTTGCGCGACGCGCTCGGTGATGCTTGCCGCTCTGCCGGGCTTTCGAGCGGAATCGAGTTCGCGGCAATCGTCGCCGGCATCAGCGGTTATGACGGCCACGTTTGCGGCCGCGCGCCCGAGCTGCCGACCGCGCGATTGTTGCTGCTGCACGATACGCCGATCGCTCACGCCGGCGCACTGGGCGGGCGAGGCGGCGTCGTGGTGATCGCCGGAACCGGTTCGGTCGTATACGCGCGCGACGGTGGTTCTTCGAGAACTCTGGGTGGATGGGGGTATCTCTTCGGCGATGACGGCAGCGCGTTCGCCATCGTTCGCGATGCGCTCGCATTGCTGATGCGGGCCTACGACGACGGCAACTATTCGCTAGCGGACGAAACGCGCGCGATCTGCGACTTCTTCGGAACGACCTCGCTACGCCGTCTGGCGCACGCTTTTTACAAAGGAGACGTGACGCGCGACCGGCTGGCGGCCTTCGCTCCGGTCGCGTTGCGCTTCGAATCGTTTCGCGCGTTGGCCAACCTCGGAGCGGATCGGCTGGCCGCGCTCGCTCGAGCCGAAATAACTGCCGGAGCGCCGGCTCGCGTGGCGCTGGTCGGCGGCGTCTTTGCCGACGCCGGCTTTCGCGCGCGGGTGCGCAACGGAATTCTCGAATATTTTGCCGGTGCCGAGGTGATCGAACCGCGTTACGACCCGGCATGCGGCGCGCTGCTGCTCGCCTATCGCGAGGTTGATGCCGGCGTCGCGGAGTTGCAGACGTGAGCCTGCTCGATGCCATGCGCGGCGGCTTGATCGTTTCGGTCCAGGCGTGGCCGGGTTCCGCGCTCGACGATCCGCAGGTGATTGCGGCGATGGCGCGTGCGGCTCAAGACGGCGGAGCGGTCGCGGTTCGCGTGGCCGGGACCGAGCATCTGCGCGCGGTGCGTGCTCGTGTGGCGCTGCCGATCGTCGGCTTGATCAAACGCGAATATCCCGGCTTTGAGCCGTACGTCACGCCGACGCTGGATGAAGTTCGCGCGGTGATCGCACAGGGCGCCGAGATCGTCGCGTTCGATGCTACGGCACGCCCGCATCCGAACGCTGCTCCGAGCGAACTTGTATCGGCGATTCACGCGGCGGGCTGTCTGGCGCTGGCCGACTGCGCGACCGCCGATGACGGAATCGCCGCCGCGGCGATTGGAGCCGACGTCATCTCGAGCACGCTCTGCGGCTACACGGCGGATACGCAAGGCCGGACTCTGCCAGCGCTCGACCTCGTCGCCGCGTACGCGAAACTGCGCCGCTTTACGCTTTGCGAAGGCGGCGTTCATTCTCCGGCCGAGGCGCGAGCCGCGCTGGACGCAGGGGCCGACGCCGTCTGCGTTGGCAGCGCGATCACCAACGTCGACTGGCTGGTGCGGGAGTTTGCAGGGGCTGTGGACAGAGTTTCTTAACAGGCCGTTCGAGGAGAGAACGGTTTTTGGTTGAGAATAGAGCGCAATCGGCCGAGCTAGGGCGCGGATTCTGGACCGTCACGGCGGTTCTGACCGCGCTTTCAGTCGCGGCGATCGTTTTCTGGTCCGTATTCCCGCTGGAAACGTATCTGCCCGCGGCGATCGTCACCGCTCGCCAGGTCGATTATCTCTTCCGCTTCATGGCTGCAACGGGAAGCGCGCTGTGGATCTTCATCGCAGGGTACTTACTCTATTTTGCGATCGCGTTTCGCGCGCGAGCGACCGATCCGCCGGACGCGATCGGACTGCAGGTGCACGACAATCGCAAGCTGGAGTTTTGGTGGACCGTCATCCCGGCGGCGTTCGTCGTACTGCTTTCGATCGTCAGCGTACGAATTTGGTACGAGGTCATGCTCGAGCCGGAAAACGGCTTGGTGGTCGAGGCGATCGGCCACCAGTTCTATTTCTCGTTCCGGTATCCGCAGATCAACGGCGAGGTGACCGACGAGATGCACCTGCCGGTGGGAGTTCCGGTGACGCTCAACCTCACATCCGCCGACGTGATTCACGGCTTTTGGGTGCCGGCGATGCGCCTCAAGAACGACACGGTTCCTGGACTCGTCACCACGATCCGGTTCACGCCGCGCCTGACCGGCCGGTATCCGATCATCTGCACCCAATTCTGCGGCGTGCTCCACAGCCAGATGGATAAACAGGTGCTGGTCATCGAACCCAAAGCGTCGTTCGACAAGTGGTACGCGTCGTGGGAGCAGAAGAACGCGCACGTCAGCAACGCTCTTCCTGCGGCCGGAGGAGGGGCGATCTCCCTAGTCGGCGGCAACGTGGCGGCCGGCAAGACCCTTTTCGAGCAGAAGTGCGTTGCCTGTCACAAGCTTGCTCCGTTCAATCAGACCCTCGTGGGCCCGGGTCTCGAGGGCGTGCTGCACGATCCCTCGCACCCCGATCTGGTCAACAATCAACCAGCTACGCCGCAGAACGTGGCGGCGATCCTGCAGAGCGGTTACACCGGCAGCATGGGGAGCATGCCGAACGCGAGCGCCAACGGGCTCTCGCAGCAGGACATTGCGAACTTGGTAGCATTTCTCGGTTCGTTGAAGTGAGAGAATCGGCAGTATGGCAGTAGCAGCGGTACATTCGGGCGGCATCGCCGGCCACATTCACCCGGAGCCTCAGGGCTTCGTCAGGCGTTACGTATTCTCGCTGGATCATAAGATCATCGGAATCCAGTACATCATCACCGGCTTCGTTTTCTTCATGCTCTCGGGATTGCTGGCCGAGGCGATTCGCACCCAGTTGCTCAATCCCAACGGCGGTTTCGTCGCTGCCGGTACGTACAACGAAATCTACAGCGTTCACGGCAGCGCGATGGTTTGGCTGGTCGTGATTCCCCTGCTGACCGGGGGCTTTGGAAACCTGGTATTTCCCGTGCAAATAGGCGCGCGCGACGTCGCTTTTCCGTGGCTGAACATGCTCAGCTTCTGGATCTTTCCGGTCTCCGGCTTGATGCTCTTTGCCTCGTTCTTGATGGGTGCGCCGACCGCCGGGTGGATGGAGTACCCTCCGGTTTCATTACAGGGCGAGGCCGGAACGTCAATGTGGTGCGCCGCGATCTTCTTGGTTGGAGTCAGCTCGACCATCACCGGCATCAACTTCGTCGTGACGATCTTGAAGATGCGCGCGCCCGGCATGACCTTCACCCGAATGCCGCTCTTCGTATGGGGGCAATTCGCGACGGCGCCGCTGCTCATGATTGCGACCACCGCGCTGGCAGCCGCGCTCGCCGCGCTCTTTATCGAGCGCCAGTTCGGCGTACCGTTTTACGATCCGACGAGGGGTGGCAGTCCGGTCATGTGGCAGCACATGTTCTGGTTCTACTCGCACCCCGCGGTTTACATCATGATCCTGCCGGCCTTCGGCATCATCTCCGAAGTGCTGCCGACCTTCGCTCGCAAGCCGATCTTCGGCTACAAGTTGATCGCATTCTCTTCCATGGCAATCGCGCTAGCCGGCTTTATGGTCTGGGCGCATCACATGTTCACGTCGGGCTTGGCGCCGTTCTTGCAGTTGCCTTTCATGATCATTACCTTTGTCATCGGCGTGCCGACGGGAATCAAGATATTCTCTTGGACGGCGACGCTCTTCGGCGGAAAGATCCATTTCACGACGGCCATGCTCTTTGCGATCGGATTCGTCGCGCTCTTCACTTTGGGCGGGATCACCGGGATCTTTCTGGCCGCAATTCCATTCGATCTCCACGTACACGGCACGTATTTCGTGGTCGCGCATCTGCATTACGTGCTGGTCGGCGGCAGTTTGATGGCGATCTTCGCCGGGATCTATTACTGGTTCCCCAAGATGTCGGGGCGGCTGATGAACGAGACGCTCGGCAAGTGGCATTTTTGGCTGTTCTTCATCGGGTTCAACGCGACGTTCATTCCCATGCACTGGCTCGGCGTGCTGGGCATGCCCCGCGAGGTCGCCACCTACGACCCGCAGTTCACTTTCTGGAACCGTTTCGAGTCGGTCTCGTCGTATTTGATGACGATCTCCATCTTGATATTCTTCGTCAACCTGCTATGGAGCATTCGCAACGGAAAGGTCGCCGGCGCAAATCCTTGGGGCGGCCGGACGCTCGAATGGCAGATTCCCTCGCCGCCGCACTACTACAACTTCAAGCATATTCCGACGGTCTACGGCCTCCCGTACGACTTCTCGCAGCCCTTGCCGTATAAAGGTCTCGAAGAAGAACTCACCGATTCGCCGCCCCCGGTGGCGGCGGGAGCTCACTGATGACCGCAGGATCGCTCGCGCACGGCGCGCCGGCGGAAGTGGACCAGCTCTACGTCGAGACGCGCGAGCTGCGCTTGCAGGGCTTTCTGCTCTTTCTGATCAGCGATTGCGTGCTTTTCTCGTCGTTCATCTTCGCGTATCTCTACATGCGCAACAGCGGGCAGGGTTGGCCGCCGCCGGGAATCCAGCGTCTCGACGTCGCCTTTGCCGCCTGGAACTCGGTGGTGCTCTTCGGATCGGGAGCAACGATGCACTACGCGCTGGAGAACTTCAAGCACGGCCACTGGATGCGCTACATGTGGTTTTTGCTGGCAACCATCGTGCTCGGCCTGGGCTTTCTCGGCGGCCAAGGATACGAGTACACGCACCTCATCTACGGCGAGCACGTGACCTGGGCGGGCAGCGGCATCTTCGGCGCTTCGTTTTTCACTCTGACCGGCATGCACGGTTTTCACGTCTTCATCGGCGTCTGCTATCTCACCACGCTGGTGCTGCAGTCGGCCGCCGGCGTCTACACCCGCGGCAAGTATTTCGGAATCACCGCCGGCACGCTCTATTGGCATTTCGTCGACGTGATCTGGGTCGTGCTCTTTTCAATCTTCTATCTGCTGTGAGGAGCGCAAGCACGTGAACGCGGAGATCATCGAACGGCTGGGCGCGGTGACCGCCGGCATCCTGGTTGCGGCGGTGGCGTTTTATGCGCTCTACGTTGATTGGAAGAGCACCGGCGTCGAGAACAATGTCTTCAAGCTGATGCTTTTTCTGCTGGGAGTCGGAGCGATACTCGCGCTCTTGGCCGGGCTCAACGTGATCGGCTTCACGCCTTCGAAGGGATAACGTTATGATCGCTAGCGATGAGGAGTATCTCGACTTTAGCAAGGTTCCCGAGAGCCGCGGCGTTCCGCCGTTTCTCTATCGGGTCGTCGCCGTCGGTGTGGTCATCATCTTTGCAATCGGCGCGTCGGTCTGCCTGATGTCGGGCTACGGCCACCACTGGCCAGCCGACAAAACGCTGCGCGTCCCGCTGAACAACTCCGCACCGTAAGACCCCGCGTTGAGAAGGCGCCCCGCGTTCGCTTACAAGTCGATTTGGCGGCCGTGGCGCGTCGCGATGCCGATTGCGAGCAGCGGGAGCTCGCCGTCGGGAAGCACGCCGGTTGGCTTGCCGTCGATTTTATGGATTCCCGCGTAGAGCGAGAACTCGACCAGCGCCGGTATCGTCGCGTTTGGTAAGCGGCGCTTGCCGAGCCACTCCCACTCTCCCGCTACCGAGCGATCCGTGAAGAGCGCGGCGGCGTAGCCGCACGCGTCGGCGCGCGAGCGTTCGTCGGGCGGGCGATAACGCACGTAACCGTCGAGAACGTAGATCGGGCCAAACGTCTGCAGATAGGCGGTAATCGGCGCCATCAGCACAGCAACGAGATAGCCGCCGAAGGCCACCGCGCCGATCGCGAAGATCCACGCGATCTTGATCAGGGTCGCGTCGGCAGGCACGTGCTGCGCGCGCCACACGATGCCCCACGTCAATAGCGCCATGAAGATGGCGCCAAGCAGCGGTTCGATCGCCAGTGCGAAGCGTCCGGTGAGACCGCGCCACACGATCGCCCGCTCTGCCGAAGTCCAGCGCCGCCTCGCAAGTGAATGCCGGGGTGGATCGGGTGAGCCGATTCTCATGCGATCGCCGCCTCGTCGAGCGGACGCGTTCGTTCCTGGCGCTGCGACTTCAGCGTCGCGCAGAGCGCCAACGCAACGAAGGCGACGCCGGCAAACGCGAGATACGCGTTGCGATAGCCGGAAAGTTCGTTCTGCGCCATGCCGAAGATGGCGCCGGCCAGCGAGCTTCCGACGATCTGTCCGACGATCAACGCCTGGCTGAGCAGCCCCACCGCCGTGCCGCGCGCCCGTTCCGGCGTCTCGTTGGTGACGATGTAGCGCGTCGGCGCACCGAGTAGCGCACCGAAACCGGCGCCGGTCACGATCATGGCGATCAGCACCAGCGGCAACGACTCGAAAGCGAGTGCAAAGATCGCCAAGCCGAGTTCGGTTGCGATTGCGCCGGCGAGCAGCACGTCGCGGCTCCCGATACGGTCGAGCGCGCGTCCCGAGTTGGGAATGACCGCAACGAAGACGAACGCGCCGAGTGCCGCGACGAAGCCGGCAGCGGCATACGACAGACCGTCGGCCGATACCAATACCGTAGGGATGAAGAAGAGCGAACCTTCCAACACGCCGATCAAAATCTCGAGCGCGTACGTTTTTGCCAGTTGCGGCGTGCGCAGCACCTCCGGCGGTACGATCGGCGAACTCGCCGCGCTCTCCCAGATCCAAAAACAGATCAAGATCACGATGCCGATGACGCCGATGACGACGCGTTGGGCGATCAATCCGTACGTGAGCGCGATCAAGCCGGTGCACAACAGCATCAGTCCGCCGGCGTCCAGGGCCGATCGCCGGCGCGGCGCGACGGCCGGCACGTCAACCAGCGCAAGCGCAAAGACCACGACCGCCAGCGGTAGATTCACGGCGAATATCCAACGCCACGAAACGAAGTGGGTGATCAGGCCGCCGGCGGTCGGCCCGATAACGGCTGCAAATCCCCAGGACGCTGCAACCAATCCCAGCGCCGCGCCGCGGCGAGCCGCAGGAACGACGTCGCCGATGGTAGCCGTTGCAACCGGAAAGATGCCGCCCGCGCCCAGCGCCTGTATCGCTCGCGCAACGAGAAAAATAAAGTAACTCGGCGCGGCGATCGCCACGATGCTGCCAATCGCAAAGAGGGCGATGCAGGCTAGATAGACCGGGCGCCGTCCGTAGCGATCGGCTAGCGTGCTCGCTAGCGCGATCGAGAGGACGGTGACCAGCAGATAGATCGTAAAGACCCACGCTAAGTCGGGCACCTGCACTTCGAATTCGCGCCCGATCGCCGGAAGTGCGGGCGAAAGCACGCTCAAGTCCAGCGCGCCGGCGAAGACGCCCAGCGAGAGCGTCAGCAGAAGGCGGTTCATGAAACGATCCGGTCGATCACCATAACCGCGCACATCAGCGCGAGATAGAGCAACGAGTAACGGAAGAGGTTGCGTGCCGCAAGCGTTCCGGCTTGCTCGCGCAACGTCCTCACCGCATCGAGCACGAAAAGTCCGCCGAGCACGGCTGCGGCGGCAAAGTAGAGCGCGCCCATGACGTGGAGCGGGTAGAGCGCGAGCGACGCGCCCACCAGCAGGATGCTGTAATACACGATCTCGCGTTTGGTCCGCTCTTTTCCGTAGACGTTGGGAAACATGGGAATGTTGGCTCGGCCGTAATCGGTTTCGGTCATGAGCGCGAGCGACCAGAAATGCGGCGGCGTCCACAGGAAGATCAGCGCAAAGAGCCCCAGTGCCGGCGCGCCGATCGTCTGCGTCACGGCTGCCCAGCCAACGAGCGGAGGCACCGCGCCGGCCGCCCCGCCGACGACGATGTTGAGCGGTGTGATGCGCTTGAGCCACATCGTGTAAATCACGACGTAGTACGCGTTTCCGGCCAGCGCTAGCCATGCGGCCAGCGGATTTACGAATAGGTAAAAAATCCCGAACGAAAGCGCGCCGGCTAAGCCTGCGTAGATTGCGGCGTTGCGCCGCGAGACGCGACCGGTTGGAATCGGACGTCCCTGCGTGCGTTTCATCAGCCGATCTAGATCGGCATCCCAAACGCAGTTAAACGCACCTGCCGATGCCGATGCGAGCGCGCCCGCCACCAGCGTCCAGCAGAGCAGTGCCGGCGGAGGGACGCCGCGCGCAGCCATCACCATCGCCGCGGCCGTCGTGATCAACAGCAGAACGATGATTCGCGGCTTGGACAGCTCGTAGTAGTCTCGAATGGTCGCGTTCAATGCCAGGCGCTTTCCTCGACGGAAGTAACGGCTTGCCGCGGTGCGAGCTCGAGCATCGCGAATGCCGTGCCGACAAAAAACGCGAGAAAGACCAATGCCGCGTTTATTGCGTGGGCTTCGCGCAAGTCGGTGGGCAGACGCAACGCGACGTTGAGCAAACCGAGCAGCACCTGAATCGCCACCAGTCCGGCGCCGATCAGCGTCATCGCGCGCACCCTCAGCGATGCGCCTTGCGCCCAAACGAGCGGCACGGCGCAAGCGGCAAAGAGCAGCGTTGCGGCGGCTGCCATGCGATGAAGCATTTGCACGTACTGACCCGCCGTATAGACCACAACGTTGCCGGCGCACCCCGGAATCGAGAGACAGGCAAGACCGGCTCCGCTCGAACTGACGTATGCGCCGATACACATCGTCGCGAATGCCCCCAGAGCCGTGGCGGCCAGCGCAATCGCCACCGCGTACGAGGAGCGCGCGGCGTCTTCCCGACGCTGCGCGCGGCCGCCCCAAGCGGCAGCAAACACCGCCGTAGCGGAAAGCGCCGCGATCAGCGCCATCGCAGTCGCCCAGTGGAGCACCACTGACAACGGCGTGTTCGCAAGCCGCACCGTTTCCGCGCCGAGCAGGACCTGCGCGCAGAAGATCGTTGCGATGGCGACGACGGCCGGCGTAATCGATGGGCAGCGGCGGCGCTCGCGCCAAGCGGCGGCGATCAACGCGACCACCAGCGCAGCGAGCGCGCACGCAAGCAGCCGGTGCGACCATTCCCACAACGTTCCGCCGGTCATCGAGGGAAGGACGCGCCCGCGGCAGAGCGGCCAGTCGGGACAGGTCAAGCCGGCGCCGTTGATGCGCGTCCAGCTGCCCAGCATCAGGGTCGCGAGGGCCAGCGCGTCGCAGGCCAGCGCCAAGCGCAAGACGAGTTTCATCGCAGCTTTAGCCTATTGGGGAGGCCGCGGGTGGGTGCGGGCGAAGCGCAGGGCCGTGAAGCGCTGGTCGGCCCCAGCAGGTCTAACCTTGGGGCTTCTCTTGCTGGTCGGGTGTCGCGAGGTACGCGTAAAGACGCTCGCAGCGGGCACAACCACCGTCTTGGGAGGCAACCAAATCCTAATAGTACGGGATGCCGACGACCTGGGCAAGGTTGGGATACACGCACCGATACATTATAAGAGCGAGTTCGGCGTGGTCCTGCTCATGGGGCCGCACGACCGCACGGGTTACAAGCAAATTGTGGAGTCTATCCGCTCCAGCGAGCAGCGCGTACGGGTTGTGGCATTCGAGCAAGAGCCCGCTAACGGTGGCGAACCCTCGGCTCCGTATCGCACGTATACGCTCTGGATCGTCCCCAACAGCGTTTACCGGCGCGGCGTCCGTGTCGAGGTCGTGACGCCCAGTGACGAACCGATCGCCTCGACCTATCTCCCATAGCGCACGATGATCTTACCGCGCGGGCCGACGCCCGCTCCAAAGAGCATCGAACGGCTCGACGTGCGCCTCGAGCGTTTGGGACAGCTGCTCGAACCCAACGGCGATCCGACCGAAGCTTGCGGCGTCTTAAACCCGGCCGCGGCCCGAACGCCGAACGGCGAGCTGGTGATCTATCCGCGCGACGTTGCGCAGGAAAATATCTCGCGCGTCGGCATCGTGCGCGTGCAAACGAACGGCCAACGCTTCGAGGTGAAACGGCTTGGATTCGCGCTCGAACCTCAAGCGCCGTACGAGCTGCGACCCCATCCGGGATATGGTTGTGAGGATCCACGCGTCACCTACGTGCCGGTGCTGGAATCGTACGTGATGAGCTACACGGCGTTCGGACCAAACGGTCCGCGCATCGCGCTGGCGCTTTCGCACGATGCGCGATCTTGGCAACGTCTGGGTTTAGTTCGCTTTGCCGGAACCGCTAACGTCGCCGGCGACGACAAAGACGCCGCCTTCTTCCCCGAGCCCGTGATTTCGCCCAGCGGACGGCACTGCCTGGCGTTCTACCACCGGCCGATGCTGCATCTTTCGAGCGTGGACGGGCGCGCTTCCATTCCGATGATCCAGCGTATCCCGTTTGAGGATCGCGAATCGATTCGCATCGCATACGTTCCGCTCGAACCGGCGCTGAAAGATCGCAGCAAACTTTGCAACGCGGCCGAAAGCCATCAGGTGCTTAGCCCCGATGCGGAGTGGGGCTCGATCAAAGTCGGCGCCGGCACGCCTCCCGTGCGCGTCACGCTGGACGGGGTGGACGTCTGGCTCTCGGTTTTTCACGGCGTCGACGTGATCGCCGGCCGCACTCCAAAGCTGCGTTACAGCGCCGGCATCGTGATCCACGATCTCGAACGGCCCGACGTCGTGCTCTATCGCTCGCCCTCGCCGATCATGACTCCGCAAACGCGGCAAGAACGCCGCGGCGTCGTCGACAACGTCGTGTTCCCCACCGGAATAGACCCGCGTCCCGATTTGGGCGAGCGGGTCTACGATCTCTACTACGGCATGGGCGACTATTCCATCGGAGCCGCGCGCTTGTGGATCGGTACGCCGTCTTCCTATAAATAACGTGGTAAGGTATCTACTGCTCTCGACGGCGATCGTCTTGGGAGTAACCGTCCTCGTGGCCGGATGGACGAATCGCGATCTCATCCGAATCAGGATCGCGTCGGCGTACGGCCGCGTAGCGGCAAAGCCGGGCGGAGCCGGCGACGAGCGCGCTACCGCCTCGCCGCTGAGCGGCGACGCGCCGTGGGCGCTGTCGGCGTTGCCGGAGTGCTTGACGCAGACGTCGGAGTCGCGCGGCCCACTTGCGTATCTGCGGGCGCATCTGCCGCCGGGCGCCGAGCCGGTTTTGCCGCCCGCGAGGCTCGTGTACGGTGATTGCAGCGTTACGATCACGGGGCACGAAGCGTACGTGCGGCGCGGAGCCGACCGGCTTCGCATCCCGCCCCGCGTGCAGTTTTACCGCGCGGATAGCCTGCTGGTGTTGCTTCGCCGCTCGCGAGACGGCGACGAGCTGCGGGTCTACGAACCGGTCAAGCAGTGATGGAGTATAGTCTGTAAGTGGCCATTCAAGAGCAGGTAGAGCGGCGCAGGATCTTTGCGATCATCTCGCATCCGGATGCCGGCAAGACGACCCTTACCGAAAAGCTTCTGCTATACGGCGGCGCGATTCACGTCGCGGGGCAGGTTTCAGCGCGCAAGCGCCAGCGACAGGCGACCAGCGATTGGATGGCCCTCGAGCGCGAACGCGGCATCTCGATCACGTCCACCGTCCTGCAATTCCCCTACCGAAACTACACCATCAATCTACTCGACACGCCGGGTCACCAAGACTTCGGCGAGGATACGTACCGGACGCTGCTGGCAGCCGACAGCGCGGTGATGTTGATCGACGCCGCCAAAGGCGTCGAGCCGCAAACCAAAAAGCTGTTTGCGATATGCCGCGAGCGCGGCATCCCGCTCTTCACGTTCATGAACAAGCTCGATCGGCCCAGCCGCGATCCGCTGGAGCTGCTCGACGAACTCGAAAGCGTCTTGGGCATCGGCGCCTTCCCGATGAACTGGCCGTTGGGCGACGGCGACGACTTCAAAGGCGTTTACGACCGCCGGACTCGCACCGTTCATCTCTTCGAGCGTGCCGCTCATGGAACGCGGCGAGCCGAGGTCTCGGTGACCGGCCCCGGCGACGGCGAAGTGCGCGCGCTGGTGAGCGAACCGGTCTACGAACGCTTCAGCGAAGGCATCGAACTGCTCGACGGGGCGGGCGAGCGGTTCGACCGCACCGCCATGTTGCTCGGTGCGACGACGCCGGTCTTCTTCGGCAGCGCCGTCACGAACTTTGGCGTGCAGCTATTTCTCGATGAGTTCGTCGAGATGGCGCCCTCTCCGTCGGTGCGCAGCGGTGTCGAACCGGCGAGCGAATCGTTTACCGGTTTCGTCTTCAAGATTCAAGCCAACATGGATCCGCGGCACCGCGATCGCGTGGCCTTCGTGCGCGTTTGCTCGGGCGAGTTTTCCCGGGACATGACCGTGCGCAACGCGCGCAGCGGAGCGCAGCTTCGGCTCTCGCGGGCCATGAGGTTGTTCGCAGACGACCGCGAGTCGCTGGAAACCGCGTACGCCGGTGACGTCGTCGGCCTCGCCAATCCGGGCGCCTTTGCAATCGGCGACACGCTCTACGAGGGTAAGCCGGTGCGATTTCCGCCGATCCCCGCGTTTGCGCCGGAACACTTTGCCGCCGTGCGCAGTATTGACGTAGCGGGTTATAAATCGTTCGGAAAGGGCATATCGCAACTGCGCGAGGAGGGTGCGGTGCAAGTTTTTTATCCCTGGGGAACGCCGCGAACGGAGCCGATCTTGGGTGCCGTTGGCGAGCTGCAATTCGAGGTCGCCAAGTATCGGCTCGAGTCGGAATATAACGTCGAAACGCGTTTTACCACGCTGCCGTACGACATCGTTCGCCACGTACGGGGCGAACGCGAGCAAATCGAGCGAGCGAATCTTCCGTCGAATGCGAAGCTGGTCGAGGATTGGAACGGCTTGCCGGTCGTACTCTTCGAAAGCGAGTGGAGCGTTCGTCTCGCGCAGGAATGGAATCCGCAGCTTACGTTCATGCCGTTTTCGGCCAGTCTTGGCGAGGAGGCGGTGGCGTAGGATGAGCGTGCTGCGACTGACGCTGGCGGCGGCTGCCGCTGCGATACTGGTGGGATGCAGTTTTCAAAACCGCAACGAGCGCGAGGCCGACAAGATCACGCGTGCGGTGATTGCCAACGATTTTCGGCCGGTCGAGGGTGACATTGCCAAAGGCATCACCCTCACTCGGGTGCAGATCGCGCAATGGTCGGACGAACTCAACGCCCAAGGCAAGTTGATCTCGGTGAAAGAGACGGCCGCGAATTGCTCTGCGGGCTGGCATTGCTTCGACGTGAAGTTCGAAAAGCACGAGTACGTCGAGCGGATGCGCTTCGACGAGAGCGGAAAGGTCATCAACTGGGATTTCCACATGGCGCCGGCATCGCAGTAATCACGATTGCCGACGTGCGCGCCGCGGCGGCGCGGCTGGCCGGCGTGGCTCACCGCACGCCGGTCGTTACGTCGCGAACTCTGGACGAGCGATGCGGGGCGAGCGTTTTCGTAAAGTGCGAGAATCTGCAACGCATGGGGGCGTTCAAGTTTCGCGGCGCCTATAATTTTCTGTCCACGCTTTCGCCCGAAGAACGCGAGCGCGGCGTCGTCGCGTTTTCGAGCGGCAATCACGCGC
>Ga0187783_10000154_pt1 | contig 51754 bp, 41 predicted proteins | sample 1015_SJ02_MP02_2_FD_132471 | JGI IMG/M metagenome (GOLD analysis project Ga0187783, IMG submission 132471) | Tropical peat soil microbial communities from peatlands in Department of Meta, Colombia - 1015_SJ02_MP02_20_MG | ecosystem: Environmental > Terrestrial > Soil > Wetlands > Peat | place... | reverse complement strand
ACTTTCCAACCCATGAGGTACTTTTCGGTACTTCGGTACCTTTTGGCTGTGCGAAACCATCGGAAACATTGAGGTTTTGGTAGGGGCGGTGGGGATCGAACCCACGACCTTCGGCTTAAAAGGCCGCTGCTCTACCACTGAGCTACGCCCCTAAATCACTTCGGCGGGAAACTGAAAGGTGCCGCTTCAGTTTAGCATCTCCTCGGCAATCTGCTAAATCGCGCTGGACGCGTCGAATCCCCAAAGATTCCGCTAATCGCCGCCCCGCCGCAGCTTCCAGCATTCTTTCGCGATTTGCCAATCTTCCTGCGCCCGGATCACCCACACGCGAACCGCAGACCCGCTCGCGGCAATATCAGCATCTGGCTTACACTGCGAATTCGCTCCGGCATCCAGCTTCACGCCCGCAAATCCCAGATTGGCGCACGCCCGCTCCCGCACATCTGCTGAGTTCTCCCCGACTCCTGCCGTGAACACGAGCGCATCGATTCCCCCAATCGCCGCGATCATCGCGCCGATTCCACTTCTCAGGCGATGCACGTAAATATCAAACGCCAGGTTTGCCCGCGCATTCCCGTTCTTGAGGGCACTCAGAATCTCGCGCATGTCTGCTGAAATCCCCGAGATCCCCAACAGCCCCGACTCCTTATTCAACATGTCGTCAATTCGACGCGCTTCCAGCCTGTCCCGGCGCATTAGATAGGTCAAAATCCCTGGATCCACTGACCCCGATCGCGTCCCCATCATCAATCCCTCGAGCGGTGTGAACCCCATCGTGGTGTCGACGCTCCGGCCCCCGTGAATCGCCGCCAGCGAGCAGCCATTCCCCAAATGACAGGTCACGATTCGCAACTCCGCCAATTCCCGACCCATCAGCCGCGCCGCTCGCTCCGCGCAATATTGATGATTGATTCCGTGAAATCCGTATCTATGGATTCCGCTCTCAAACCATCGATAAGGTCCCGGATACACGGCCGCAGCCTGCGGCATGTTTCGGTGAAAGCCCGTGTCAAACACCGCCACCTGCGGCACCGTGCCCATCAAGTCCGCCACAATATCGATGCCCTCGATTTCCGCATCGTTATGCAGCGGGGCAAACGCCGACACGTTCGCAATCGCGCTCTTCACATCTTCATCGACGAACACCGGCTCCTTGTATTTCGGTCCTCCAAGCACAACGCGGTGCCCCACAACATCAATCTCGCGAGCCGCGGCAATCGCGCGGGCATCGCCATCCCACAACCAACTCAGCAACAGCCGCACAGCTTCGCCGCGCGACACCTTCAATTCTTCGCGCCGCGCAACCCCGCGCACATTTTTTGCTTGCACTTCCGCCGCGCCATCCCATTCGATCTTCCCTTGCCAGAGAGGCGCAGCAGGATCAGCGGGTAAACGATCTTGAATTTCGTACAATGCGGTTTTCTGGCTGCTCGAACCCGAATTGAGAACAAGGATCTTCATTCTTCAAAGTCAGAGTCTCACCGCGGAACTTCAGCGGAAGGCGACGCAATGCCCTTCCCTGCTTTACGGAAGTGCAATTCTCTCGCTAGTATGGCCACACCCAATTTCTGACCTCGGGCAGATCTTCGCCATACGTCCGGATGTACATGTCGTGTTGTACCAGCTTGTCCCTCACAAACTGCTGAAAATGCGCGCCGATTGGATGCAACCGCGCAATCCGATCCACCGCATCGCCTGCGAGATGAAACCGGTCGAGGTCGTTCAGCACCGTCATATCAAACGGCGTGGTCGTGGTTCCCTCCTCCTTGTACCCGCGCACGTGAAAATTATCGTGACCGTGCCTGCGATAGCTCAGGCGGTGAATCAGCCACGGATATCCGTGATAAGCGAAGATCACCGGCTTGTCCGTCGTGAAAATCGAATCGAATTCGCGATCCGACAATCCGTGCGGATGCTCGCTCTGCGGCTGGAGCGTCATCAAATCCACCACGTTTACGACGCGAATCTTCAAGTCTGGAAAATGTTGCCGCAGCAAATCCACCGCCGCCAGCGTCTCCAGCGTAGGTACGTCGCCCGCACACGCCATCACAACATCGGGCTCCACTCCGTCGTCATTGCTGGCCCAAGTCCAAATCCCCACGCCGTTCGTGCAGTGAGCGATGGCCGCATCCATATCCAGCCACTGTAATTCCGGCTGCTTACCGGCCACGATCACGTTCACGTAATTCCGGCTCCGCAGACAGTGGTCGGTCACGGAAAGCAACGTATTCGCGTCAGGCGGCAAGTAGACGCGAATGACGTCTGCCTTCTTGTTCATCACGAAATCAATGAACCCCGGGTCCTGGTGTGTAAATCCGTTGTGGTCTTGCCTCCACACGTGCGAGGTCAGCAAATAGTTCAGCGAGGAAATGGGCCGCCGCCACGGGATTTCATTCGATTCCGTCAACCACTTCGCGTGTTGATTGAACATCGAATCCACGATGTGCACGAACGCTTCATAGCACGAGAAAAAACCGTGCCGCCCGGTCAACAAATAGCCTTCCAGCCAGCCCTGGCACATATGCTCGCTCAGGACCTCCATCACCCGGCCGTTGGGCGAAAGGTGCTCGTCCACGGGAAGTATCGGTTCCATCCAGACTTTGTCCGTAACTTCATACACGGCATCGAGCCGGTTCGATGCGGTCTCATCGGGACCCATCAATCGAAAATTCCCGGGGTTCAGTTTCATGACATCACGGAGGAAGCCGCCCAGGATCCGCGTCGATTGGCCGGTGCGTGTGCCGGGCTTCGTAACCGCAAAAGCGTAGTCGCGAAAGTCCGGCATCAGCAGGTCTTTCAGTAGGAGCCCACCGTTCGCGTTTGGATTGGCGCCCATGCGGAGATTGCCCTCAGGCGCCAGTTCAGCAAGTTCCGCGAGCAGTTTGCCATCCTGATCAAACAGTTCTTCCGGGTGGTAGCTCTTCATCCATTTTTCGAGAATCGCCAAGTGTTGTGGATTCGTTCTTACATTTTCCACTGGCACCTGATGCGCCCTCCACGTGCCTTCCACCTGCTTCCCGTCCACAATCTTCGGCCCCGTCCAACCTTTTGGCGTTCGCATCACGATCATCGGCCACCGCGGCAACGTGACAGATTTCTCGTTCCGTGCCTCGGACTGAATCGCGCGAATCTCGCGAATCACTTCGTCCAGCGTCGCAGCCATGAGCTGGTGCGTAGGTTCCGGGTCGTGCCCTTCGACAAAGTAAGGCTTGTAACCGAAGCCCACGAAAAGGTCCGTAAGCTGTTGGTCCGACATGCGCCCCGGAATCGTAGGATTGGCGATTTTGTACCCATTCAAATGCAGGATGGGCAGCACCGCCCCATCGCGCGCAGGATTCAAAAACTTGTTTGAGTGCCAGCTTCCCGCCAAGGGCCCAGTCTCGCTTTCCCCGTCGCCCACCACGCACAACGCGAGCAGATCTGGATTGTCGAAAACCGCGCCAAACGCGTGGTTCAATGAATACCCTAGTTCCCCGCCTTCATGAATCGACCCCGGCGTTTCCGGAGCGTCGTGGCTGGGAATTCCTCCCGGAAACGAGAACTGCTTGAAGAGCTTCCGCATGCCTTCTTCGTTCTGCTGAATGCTCGTGTAAAGCTCCGTGTACGTTCCCTCCAGGTAGGTGTTCGCCACCATGCCGGGACCGCCATGTCCGGGCCCGCAGACGTAAATCACATTCAGCCCATATTTCTTAATCAGTCGATTAACGTGCACGTAGATGAAGTTCAGCCCCGGCGTGGTGCCCCAGTGGCCAAGCAAACGCGGCTTGATGTCCTCCGCTTTCAGTGGCTCCCGCAGAAGCGGGTTGTTGTAAAGATAAATCTGCCCTACCGAAAGATAGTTCGCAGCCTGCCAGTAAGCATTCATCTTGTGCAACTCTTCGGCGCTGAGCGGCTGTCCAGTCAGTCCTGAAGACTGCTGCGCGGGAACGTCCGTGAGCGGTGTCATGAAATTTCTCTCCGGCGATTTTGTCGATTCATCAAGTTGGATGCTTACGTCGCGGCTTTAGGAGCAGCCGGCGCTAGGAGCACCCGCACCACCACTCACCTAGTCACCGCGTCAATGCGAGTCCCGGTAGACCTTTGCTCCGCTACTCCCGATGAGAAAATCCAAATCCGCGCCCAAGTTTGCCTGCTGCACGTGTTCTACATACAGCCTCGCCCAACCACGCTCCGGCAATGGCGGCGCAACCCACTTGGCCCGTCGCGCCGCTAGCGCCTTCTCATCCACTTCAAGTCGTAGCGCGCGTTTCGATACATCGAGCGTGACAATGTCCCCCGATTCCACAAGCGCCAGTGGCCCGCCCGCTGCCGCCTCGGGACACACGTGCAGCACCACGGTTCCATACGCCGTGCCGCTCATACGCGCATCGGAAATCCGCACCATGTCGGTGACGCCTTTACGCAACACTTTCGGCGGCAGCGGCATATTCCCCACTTCCGCCATCCCCGGATACCCCTGCGGACCGCAGTTCTTGAGCACCATGACGCAGTTTTCGTCAATGTCGAGTGACTCTTCGTTGATACGCGCGTGAAAATCCTCGATCGTCTCGAAAACCACAGCCCGTCCTCGATGCTCCATCAGGTGAGGACTCGCCGCCGAAAGTTTTATTACCGCGCCGTCCGGCGCCAAATTCCCACGCAGCACGGCAATTCCGCCGTCGCGCTTGAATGGATCGACAAACGTCCGAATCACGTCGCGATTCCAGCAAGGGGCATTACGCACGTTTTCCCATATCGGCTTGCCATTCGCGGTCGCCGCGTCGCGATTCAGCGCGCCTCCTTCGCCCAACTCCCGCAGCACGGCTGGCAAGCCGCCGGCGTAGAAGAAATCTTCCATCAAATACTTTCCCGAGGGCTGAATGTTCACCAGGCAAGGCAAGCCCGTGCCAATCTTGTCCCAATCATCCAATTCGAGCGCTACGCCTGTTCGCCGGGCGATCGCAATCAAATGGATCACTGCGTTCGTTGAACCGCCAATCGCCGCATTTGCGCGGATGGCGTTCTCGAAGGCGGCCCGCGTCAAAATCTGCGACATCCGAAAGTCATCGCGCACCATTTCCACGATTCGACGTCCCGTCAGTTGTGCTAGCGTGTTTCGCCGCGCGTCCACCGCCGGTATCGCCGCATTTCCCGGCAAACTCATTCCCAGCGACTCCACCATGCTCGCCATCGTCGACGCGGTTCCCATCGTCATGCAGTGGCCCTTCGACCGGTTCATGCAGCTTTCCGCCTCGAAAAACTCCTCGCGCCGCATTTCGCCTGCGCGAACCTTCTCGTGCATCTGCCAAACGCCTGTTCCCGAGCCCAAATCCTGCCCCTGAAATTTCCCCGATAGCATCGGGCCGCCGGAAAGCCCGATCGTCGGCAAATCGCACGATGCAGCGCCCATCAGCAACGAAGGCGTCGTCTTGTCGCAACCCATCAACAGGACCACGCCATCAATCGGATTCCCGCGAATGGACTCCTCCACGTCCATGCTGGCCAGATTCCGAAACAGCATCGCCGTCGGACGCAATTGCGTCTCGCCTAACGACATCACCGGAAACTCCAGCGGAAATCCTCCGGCTTCCCATACGCCGCGTTTCACCCATTCGGCGAGGTCGCGAAAGTGCGAATTGCACGGCGTCAGTTCCGACCAGGTGTTGCAGATGCCGATGATTGGACGCCCGTCAAACAGGTCGGCGGGATATCCTTCACTCTTCATCCAGCTTCGATAAACGAACCCGTCGCGATCCTGCCTCCCGTACCATTCCTGGCTCCGCAGCTTCCTCATCCGCCATCCTTTTTACGTCGTGCCGACATTACGATAAGCAAGCGCCCTCGGCAACGGCGCTCTGCTTTTTCCAAGTTGACTCTCTTCTTCTAGCGGACCATTATCCGGTGATAATTCTTGCCACTCGGAGAACTGCAATCATGCCGTCTTTTCAAACATGCCTTCGTATCAGCGCGACGCTGCTTTTCAGCTTCACGGTAATTGCTGCGATGGCTTTCTCAGACGGTGCGAAGTCGCTGCAAATCTACTTTGTCGACGTGGAAGGCGGCCAAGCCACGTTGTTCGTCACGCCGACTGGCCAATCCCTGCTGATCGACACCGGCTGGCCTGACAACAATGGCCGCGACGCCGACCGCATAGTGGCCGCCGCGAAAGACGCCGGCGTCCGCAAGATCGATTACGTCCTTATTACGCACTATCACACCGACCACGTTGGCGGCGCGCCGCAACTTGCTGCACGCATCCCAATCGGCACCTTCATCGACCACGGTGAGAATCGCCAAACCGACGATCCGGTCACAGTTCAAGGCTGGCAGGCATACCAGCAATTGCTCGCCACCGGAAAATACAAGCACATCGTCCCCAAACCAAGCGATACGCTCCCGCTCGAGGGCGTGCGAGCAACGGTTGTCACGGCGGACGCAGCGACAATCACCAATCCTCTTCCAGGCGGCGGCCAGCAAAACGACGCCTGCAAAGACTTGCCCAAATATCCGCAGGACCAAACCGAAAATCGCCGCTCTCTCGGCATCGTCATCGATTTAGGCAAACTTCGCATCGTCGACCTCGGCGATTTGACCCACGACCAAGAAGTCGAGTTGATGTGCCCTATGAACAAGCTCGGGCACGCGGACATTTTCATCGTGTCGCATCATGGCTGGGAGCAAAGCGATAGTCCCGCGCTCGTGTGGGGTCTTGCGCCGCGCGTGGCCATCATGGACAACGGCGCGAAAAAAGGCGGCTCGCCTTCCGTTTGGGATATCATCGAAAAATCGCCTGGCCTTGAAAATCTCTGGCAGCTGCATTTCTCCGACGAAGGCGGCGCGGCCCACAACGTGCCAGCGGAATTCATCGCCAATCTCGACGGCCCTGAAGCCGGCAATTATTTGAAGGTTTTGGCCTGGCCTGATGGGAGCTTCAATGTATTCAACTCCCGCACTCACCTCACGAACGAGTACGTCTCGAAAAATCTCCCAGGCAGCGAGTATCTTGCCGCGACGGTCGCCCACGATTATCACTCATCAGGATCAGGCGAGCCCACGATACCTGCACTCGCTCCAGGTGTCATGATTCTGACGCCGACGGAGGGCGTGAACTTCAGCTCATATCTCGAAACGTTGCTTGCGAACGTCAAGAAGAACTGGTACGCGGTGATACCCCAGGAAGCCCATAAAGGCAAAAAAGGTATCGTGATAGTCCGTTTAAAAATCCACGCGGACGGACAAACTGAACCTCCGAAAATCGAGAGGAGCGCAGAGGAAGCTCTCGATGCGGCGGCCGTCAAAGGAATCACGGAGTCCGCTCCATTTGAACCACTGCCGAAGGATTTTCGGGGACCCTTTATCGAACTCCGGTTTGCATTTTTCTATAACGTTCCAGCCAACGTCGGGCAAAATTAACTCGTCTCCGGAATCGGCTCAATCCTCCCCAGCCAAAAAACATAAAAGCCGATTCCGATCAGCAAAATCGCGGCCGCCGTCGCAAATGCGAGCGCGAAGGAATGCGTTCGTTCCGCGATGTAGCCGGTGACGATCGGTGCCGCAATCGCCGCGGCTTGATTGCATGTGTTCAGGATTCCGCCCAGAGTGCCCACGCCTCGTTCCGGCGCGATTAATGCTGGAATCGACCAGCCCACGGGCGATGCCGCCGAAAGGCCAGAAAGCGAAATCGTTATCCATATCAGCGTCGCGAGCGGGGTGTGAGCGCGAGCAGCTCCCAGGATCCCGAGCCCCAGACTCGTCCCCACAATCAACACCGTCTGTCTGACGCGGTTCGCATCCCAGCCGCGATGAATCAACGCATTCACCAGCCAACCGCCGATGATCAGTTCCACGATGGCGGCGCACGCCCACGGAACGCTTGTGTATAGAACGGATTGGCGCAGGTCGATGCCGAGGGATTTCGAGAGATAGCTCGGCAGCCATGTGAGGAGCAGGTAGAAGGTATAGCAGTACGAACCATAACCCAGGACGAAGCCAATTACCTTCTTCTGGCGCAGCATATGGAGAAACGGAATCTTCTGTCTGGTTTTCACTGGTCCTTCCAAATGCGCGCCGCCCTCGACGATGAATTCACGTTCGACGGCAGTCAGTCGCGGGTCTTCGCTCGGATTTCGGTAGAAGGCGAAGAAGGCCACGAAATAAAGGAAGCTGAAGATGCCCGTGGCGGCGAAACTCCACCGCCAGCCGTAATGCAGAAGAATCAAGCCCATAAGCGGAACGCCGATGGCAGCGCCAAGTTTTGCAGCCGCGTCGAAGGCGGCAGTGGCCAAACTGCGTTCGCTGCGCGGGAACCAGTACCCGACGGCCTTCGCACATGCGGGAAAGGTGGGAGCTTCGCCGACGCCCAGCAGAAAGCGTGAGCCGAAAAGCGTGGCGACGCCAAGCGCGCCTGCGGAGCAGAAACACGCCAGGCTCCAAATGAAAGTGCTGATGCGTCCGATTCGGCGCACGCCAAGTTTATCCAGGAGAAAGCCCGAGGGGACCTGCAAGAGCGCGTACGTCCAACTGTAAGCGCTCAGGAGATATCCGAACTGGACTGTGCTGAGACCGAATGATGCGTGAAGCGCGTCCTGCGAGACGGAAACATTTACGCGGTCGAAGTAGTTGACGAGGACGCCAACGCCAAGCAGCATGGCGATGAACCAGCGCCGGTGCGGCAGGCCCGCTTTTTTCTGAGGAACATCGCGCGATACTTGCTGCACAGAAGCATTGGCCATGCGCCCGCAATTGTAAACGACTGGAATGGCTGGAGCGAACTGTCAGCGGACAAAAAGTCAGCGCTTCTCGGGAAACTCTGGCAGACGTCACTCAATCCGCCGAAGGCACTTCGTAGGCCTTCAAAGCTCCGCTGCTGCGTTTGCGCTTCCACATGTAGTCCTTGCGCAGTTTCTGCTGATGCTTCTTGAGCTGAGCTTCAATCTCGGCGAAAGCGATTTTCGCGCAGCCTCGAGGATCGGGGGCCGCGCCGCTCGAATGCAGTGTGCCAGTAGGCAGCGTGAGATTGAGCGACAGCTCGAATTCGGATTTTCGAGGCGTCTTGTCAAGCACACCATGGAGCACAATCAGATCGGGAGAATACTTTTTCAGCAGGCGCTTGAGTTTCTCAACGTGATGCTGCGATTCTTTCTCGATTTCGCTGCGAACTTGCGGGGGCATATTGCTGTACGCAATTTTCATACGAGCACCTTGGAAAACTGACGTTGAATTCCTGGAGGGTTGACCACATACCGAGGCAATTCGAGGATAACTCCGCGTCGCGAGCCGTGCAACTGGTGACGTGGTACGCAAAATATGGCGAGCTCCGTGCCCGATTGACACTTCGGCACGCCGCGTCTTACGCTCAAATTGGAGCACCAAAGAATGGCGCCGAAGCAACTTACACCTGCCGATGTCGCAAACCCCGCCAGGACTCTCGTTGGTTTGGCAGGATGGTCATACAAAGACTGGAACGGAATCGTCTACCCGTCGCCGCGCCCGCGCGGCTTTCACGAGGCGCGTTATTTGGCGCAGTTTTTCGACGCAATCGAGATAAACACTTCGTTTTACGCACCGCTGAAGCCGGAAACGGCGGCTGCGTGGCTCGAACGCGTTTCGGAAAATCCTCGCTTTCTTTTCACGGCGAAGCTGTGGCAGAAGTTCACTCACGAAGGCACGACGGCGGGCGAAGACGAAAAAGAGGTGCGTCTTGGATTTGACGTCCTACGCGTCGGCGGCCGTCTCGGGGCTCTGCTGCTGCAGTTCCCGTTCTCGTTCAAACAGAGTCCGGAAAATCTGGCGCGGCTCGAGCGTTTGCTCGATTCATTCGGCGATTATCCGCTGGTGGTGGAAGTGCGCCACGCGTCGTGGGCGCAGCAGAAGTTCTACGATCTGCTGCAGGAAAAGGGCGTGGGAATATGCAACATCGATCAGCCTCTGATTGGCAAGTCGATTCGCCCCGATGGGCGCGTAACGTCAGCCATTGGATACTTCCGGCTGCACGGACGGCGCTATGATACGTGGTTCAGCGATGATCCGGAACTGCCTTCGCACGAGCGCTACAACTATTTGTACAAGGAAAAGGAGCTGCAGCCCTGGACTGACCGAATCAACGCGGTGGCACGGGATGCAAAAACAACGTTCGTCATCACCAACAACCACTTCCAGGGCAAAGCTGCCGTTAACGCTCTGCAGCTTGTAAGTTTGTTGACAAAGACCAAGGTGAAAGTGCCCGATGCATTGCGCGTTCATTATCCGCAGCTCGATGCCGTCGCGACTGAGCCCTCAAAAGAACCGGCACTTTTTCCTATGCCTCTGCCCGAAACGCACGGCTAATCACGGGAGACAAATCCGGATGGAGGTTTCCCTAAGGAGCCGCGGACGGCCGACTACTTCTTGAAGAGGTCTTCGAAGGCCTTGCGGGCGTCATTGGGCCGCGCGGGACTTGCGGCTGCGGGAGTGATGGCGGCGTAATTCACCGGAGAGGTGTCCTTCTCCACAGTCATGCGAAGCTCGAAGAACGAGCAGTCGTTCTTCGCGTCTTTCTTGGTGATTCGCTCTGGAATCGGCTGCGTGCATTCGAACTGCTTTCCGGTATCGAAGTGAACGCACTGCTTGCAACAGTGGATCTCGGCGTGACAGCGCGGACATTGACCTTTGGCATCCAAGCCCGGGGGCAACACCGCACCACAATTCGCGCACCGCGCCCGCATCACCGTGCCGACCATCCGCGGAGTGCGGGGGCCGAGCAGTTCCTGCTTGGGCCGAGGCGCATCCTGCCGATCGCTGCGCTCGCGCTTTTTCTCGCGCCCGTCGCGATCTTCATATCCTCGTTGTCTGTACTTCCGTTCCATGGAGACCTCCGGGGCCGTCTGGGCCCCGAACTTTAACGGGCAAGAATCCGGCAACGAGCCGGAACAATGCTGCCCAACCGATGCGAATCAAGCGCGTGGCGCTCAGACGTACGAACTGAATTTCCAAAGCCAATCAGCGGAGAGCAGCCGAACGTTGAGTAACCGCCATTTGGCGCGAGCCTATACACGGTCCGCATTCCGAGATAAACACCCACAACAGGGGAACTTCAGGAACGGAACGCGAGGAAAATCCGAACTTACCGGCGCTCCGCCCAGAATTTGCACAATCCTTCTAACGGCAAATCGGCGCGCACAAAGTTTCGGGGTTGACCAAAACTGGTGAGCAATGATTCCGCAGCGAGATATCCGCTACGCACTGCTCCTTCCATTGTGGCAGGCCAGCCCGTCCGTGTCCAGTCTCCCGCATAAAACAGATTTCCTATCACGCTCTGGTGTCCAGGACGCCAACGGTCCACGCCGGGTTCAGGGGAAAACGTGGCATTCACTTCCTTAACAACCGTTGCCTTCAAGAGCCGCGCTTCCCTCGCTGCCGGCAGCACTTCGGCTATTTCACGCATACAGAGGTCGGTGATTTCCTGTCGCGACTTCGGCAGAAGATCATAGGATGCGCTGATCACAAGTTGCAGGTACTGAGTGTTCCCCGAATGGAGAGCCTCAACAGGACCGTTGGTTAGACGTCCTGCGGCGTGGTTGGTTTCCGCTGCTTCCGACAACAGCGACTTGTTGAATATCCATTGCGTCGTGTGATCGAGGAGCGTGAGGAAAGGCTCTTGCATTACGACCCGATCAAACCAAAGATGGACGCCCGTGATCGGCGACGTGCGGATGCGGTCGAGGCCGCGTAGGGCAGGATCGTTTCGAGCCGCGTCAGGCAAAATATTGAAAAGCACATCGTGAGGAACAGCCACGATGCATGCGTCGGCGTAAATCTGCGAACCGCCATCCAGAGTAGCGAACGCGAAGCGTCCGGCTTCCGTCTGGACTCGCCGCACACTCGAGCGAACTCGGACCTCTCCGCCCTGTCGGACGATGGCGTCCCGGCATCCCTCATACAAATCAGCGAGAGGCACGGAAGGAATACCGACTCGATAGCCGGTTTTGTTGCTGAGGAAAGCCTTCCAGAAAACTTCGATGCCGTATTTGGCCTCGGTGCGATCCAACTCTTCATCTAGGGCGCTTACCAATACCACGCGCCAGAATCGCGCGATGGCAGACGGTGTCTGCTTCATCCGGCACAGCCAATCGAGCATAGAAATTCCCTCGATGCCTGGCGGCGCGCCCGCAGACCGAGCAATCGCGAACATGGCAGCGCCGATGGCGCGCTTATCGCGCAGAGTGAGTATGCTGAACAACAAGAATGACGGCGCCATGTGCAACGGGGGCGGCAGAGGGGAGGCCTCCATGGTCGAAATCCGGCCCTGCGCGTCGACGAAATCGAGCCTGTCGTAGAAGCGGATTTTATCTTCAGCGCCAACGCGGCGGTAAAAATCGGCAAGGTTGGTGCAGCAACCCAGGGTGACGTGCTGGCAATTGTCGATCTCTGTTCCGTCGGGCAACGAGTAGGAAGTGGCGCGACCGCCGAGGTGAGGACGCCTTTCGATGAGGGAAACGCGACAGCCGGCGTCAGCCAGCGCGATGGCGGATGAAAGGCCCGCCAGTCCGCCGCCGATCACCAGAACGCTTTGCGAGGGCATTTTTTCCTAACCGTCCACTCATTCCCGCAGCGAGTAGATATTGAAGTTTTTCGGCAGTAGAAAGCGAGATGCGCGAGCCGAAGACATCGCAGCCGCGCTCTTCGACGCGCGTGAGCAAGGCGCTGTAGGTTCGGACGAGCGCCCACAGCGTCGCACGACTATCGGAATCCACTTCGTTAATCAGAGACGCGCCCTCTTCGTAAAAACGCCAGGCGCGGTCCGCTTCGAATGCGAGCAAGTTGCCGAGCTTGTTGGTGAGAGGTCCACGCAGACCCTTCGAGGAACAGCCGAAGCGATCGAGATCCTCCTGCGGCAGGTAGACGCGGCCAATTTCGAAGTCGGCGCGAACGTCACGAATGATGTTGGTGAGTTGAAACGCCAGGCCGAGGCGTTCGGCGAGGTCCGGCGCTTTGGGATCGCGAAAGCCGAAGACGTGCAAGCACGTGAGGCCGACGGTGCCGGCGACACGATAGCAATACTCGGAAAGCTGATCGAAGGTCGCGTAAGAGGAGATGGTCAAGTCCATTTCGGCGCCGAGGATCAGGTCATGGAAATACCGAGTCGGAATCGAATAACGACAAATCGTGTCGGCGAGGGCGGGAAGGATCGCGTGGCCGGTTGTGTTCCCAGTGGCGATTTGATCGAGTCTTGCGCGCCAGCGCGCGAGGCCGCGGCGTTTTGATTCGAGATCACCAGGCTCGTCCGAGACGTTATCGACAAGGCGATTGAAGGCATAAAGGGCGCAGAGGGCGTTGCGTTTCTCGCGGGGCAGACCGAAAAAGGCGACGTAGAAGCTGCTGCGCGCGCTGCGGGCAATGCGGTTGCATTCGGCGTAGGAGGCGTGCAGGTCTATTTGATTTGGCGATCCAGCGGCTTCTTGCGTTGCCATGACTTTTTCTGGCGGCTCAAGTGAGTCTTCGAGCGAAATCGCCGAAGGCGACTCTTTCGGTCGGAACAATTTCGATCTTAATGCTCGGCCCAACAAGCCCGCTTTGGCGAGTTTCGTCAGCGCCGGCCGATAATTAAGGGTGTTGTAGCCAGAACTTTCGATTGCGTCAAGAATGGCGAGGCCGCCGCGACTAAAGAGCTCGATATCGATGCGCAAGGCGGCGTCCACTTTTTGCGCGAGCGGCAGGCCCGCGGCGAAGAGAGTGCGTGTTCGCGCGATGAGATCTTTCATCAGCGCGACATAGCGAGAGTCGAAGCGACGGCCTACGATGTCGGATTCGGTGAGGCCGTGGGCGGCGAGCGCTTCGAGGGGAATGTAGATGCGGCCTTTTTCGAGGTCGAGGGAAACGTCCTGCCAGAAATTTGCGAGCTGCAGCGCGGTGCAGGTGAAATCGGAGAGGCGCTGGCGTTCCTCATCGCGGTAACCGCAGACATAAAGCACGAGGCGGCCGACCGGGTTTGCCGAATAGACGCAGTAATCGAGAACTTCACTCCAAGTGGCGTAGCGCTGGATTCGCTGGTCCTGGCGGAAGGCAAGGAGCAAGTTACTGAAGGGCTCAATCGGAACTTCTTTGTCGCGAATTGTTTCGCGCAGCGCGATCAAAACAGGATGAGTGGACAATTTGTCGTGGAAATAGCAGAAGCGCAGCTCGCCTTCCCAGGCGTCAAGCAATTCGAGAGCGCGAACGCGATCCGGAACTTCGTCACCAAGATCGTCGGCCCAGCGGCAATAGGCATAAACATTGCAAAAATGTCGATGCAGATGGCGAGGCAGGAGCCACGAAGCGACATTGAAATTCTCGTAGTGGTGCGTCGCGAGCCAACGCGTGTACTGCTGCGCCTCAGCGGGCGAGCAACCAGCCGCGGGCAGATTTAGGGCGATTTCGAGTTCAGGCGTAGGCAGCATAAATGAGCCGCGTGCGGCAGCATGCAATCTGACGGTGTCTCAACAAAGGTCTCGATAGAGCGCTTCGCGCCCAGACGGAACTCAGCACGCGGTGCTGAGCCTCACGGTATGATGGCCGTCTTCAGCTCGCCGTTGCGATGTTTCATGTGCTCGAATACGTGGGGCAGCTCGGTGAGTGGCACCTCGCCAGTGATGAAGTCGCTTGCGCGAATTTCGCCGCGGACGATCGTTTCGAGAGCCTCACGAATGAAGCGCGGCGTGTGGTGGAACGTGGACTTAATGGTGATTTCGGAATAGTGCAGCGCCGCAGGATCGAAATTCACCTGTGTCCCGCGCGGGCACCCCCCGAAAAGATTCACCGTGCCGCCCTTGCGAACCATCTGAAGCGCCCATTGCCACGTGGTGGCGGAGCCGACCGCCTCGACGACGGCGTCGGCGCCGCGCGCGCCGTCAGTGAGCTGGCGCACAAGACTGACTGGATTATCGATCTCTGAGACGTCGAATGCAGCGGTGGCGCCAAGACGTTCCGCAGCGCGTATCTGGCTCTTGCGCTTCCCGAGCGCGATTACGCGAACCTGACGGCCCGAGAGAATCCGAATGAATTTCAGGCCAATAGGCCCGCACCCAACCACAACAGCCGTGTCACCGGGCTGAATACCGGTTTCGTGAATTCCGCGCAGTACGCACGCCAGCGGCTCCGCCATAGCTGCATCGACGAAGGGCACATCGTCTGGAATCTCGAGCATGTTCTGGCGGACGATGCGACCGGGGATACGAATGTACTCGGCGTATGCGCCGTTATTGAAAAGCAAGTCTTCGCAAAGATTCGGCTGGCCTTTGCGGCAATAGGCGCACATGTTGCAGGGCGCTGAATTCGATGGCACAACACGCATTCCCTCTCGCACCCCACCATTTACCGCTCCGCCTTTCAATTCAACCACACCGGCGAGTTCGTGGCCGAAGAGTGCGGGCGGATGAATCATGCGCGGATGCGAGCCCTGCTTCCATACCTTCAGATCGGTACCACAAGTAAGTGCAACCTCGACCTTCACCAACACTTCGTCGTCGCCGAGCGAAGGAATGTCTACGCGCTCGATTTTCATGTCCTCGCGGCCGTATAGAACGGCAGCGGTCATGTGTCCGTTAGTTTCCATTCTCATTCGTGAGTTATCACCACTTTCAGAGTATTATCCGCTGGACGGGCGGCCATTTCCAGCGCCTCCGCGATGCGTTCGAGCGGGAAGCGGTGCGATATGAGTTCCCGCACCGGCAAGCGGCGACTGAAAACGAGCGCCGCGGATTCTCGCTGTTCGTCAATCGAAGCGCTGTAACTGCCCAAAATTTCCTTTTCTTCCACCCCAACTGCTGCTGCCGGAAAGCCAACCTGCATAACGGGGTCGTTATGAGCAAACAGTAGCACGCGGCCACCGGGGCGCGTCAGAGCCAGAGCCTCGGGCACTAGTGACGGGTTGGGCACGGCGAGGAGGACGGCGTCGGCGCCGCGGCCTTCGGTGTGGCGCCGAATATCATCCTGGAAGTTGCCTTCAGCAGGGTCGTGCGATTTTGAGGCACCGAAACGCTCGCTTGCGGCGCGACGCCCAGGCATGGGATCACTGGTGAAAACCTCGGCGCCTTCGATCCTTGCCAGAAGCATCAGAAGCATCCCGATGGGGCCCTGACCGATGACCAGAACCTTTTCGCCGCGCGTGACGCGAGCCTTGCGAACCGCTTTCAGGCACGTATTGACCGGCTCGACGAAAGTCGCGTCTTCAAAGGTCGCGTCCGGCGGCAGGGCCATCATGCCGCGTTCTACAATCCAGGGCATGGCCCGAACATACTCGGCAAAACCGCCGCCATTGGGATCAAACCCGGCGGTAAGGCCGACTCTCTTATATCCGACACACTGCGAGAAAAGTTTGCGTTCGCAATAGAAGCAATCGCCGCAGGGAACATGATGGAAACTGACCACGCGATCGCCTGGTTTGAACCTGGTGACGCCTCGGCCGACTTCGACGACCGTTCCGGCAAGCTCATGACCCAAAATCTGAGGCGGGTTAACAAATCCATGATGAATTTTCTTAATGTCGGTGCCACAGATGCCGCAAGCCGCCACGCGGAATAGAACTTCGCCATCGCGAATTTCGGGAATGGGCACAGATTCGACCACGACTTGGCCCTTGCCGCGATAGACTCCGGCGCGCATGTGACCCGAGTGCTTGCGCTCGATCTCGCGTCCGTCCAGTGTGGCTACGTGGCTCATTGTCCCGCCGCCGCTGAGGTGCTGAGAGACGCCGCACGACTCGCGAGCACGCTGATGTATCGGTTAAGGAAAGCAGCAAGAGACTGCGAGGCTTGCTTGCTTTGCTCGGCGAGCCTTATCAAACCGGGAATCGCCGCAGGGTGAGCCGCGACTTGGCCGATAACGCGCGGAATGCTCACCTGGCCTTCATCGCTGAACACTCCATCCATATCAAGCGGCAAATCCTCGTTCGCGAGATCACTAATGCTGCGAATGGCGATCGATGGGATGCCGCGGAGGAATGCCTGAAACATCACTTCGAAGCTTTCCATTTCGACTGCGTCCGCAAGTTTGCCCAGATGCTTCTTCTCTTCCGCGGTTGAGATCGCGTGCTGGGCGCTGTAGAACTGATCGACGACCGTCGCGCTGCATTCGCCAGCGAATGAGACGAGGGCGTCGCTGCTCGACAATATTTTGCCGGCCAGCTCGGGATGAAACGCCTCGGAGAAGACGGACTTGGCAACCAGAACTTGCGCGATCCCGTAGCTATCTTTCAAAGCGCCCGCGAGGCCAGACGAAATGCAGACGTCGATGGAATCGGGGGCTCGGAGGATGGCGTCAGCAGTGCGCAAGCTAGCCTGCTTCGGACCCGCACCCGTCAGCAACACTCCAATTCGAGCCCCGGAGATTTCCGCGGCAAGGACCTCGACCGATCCCCAATTTTCAGCGGCGAAACTGTGCATCGCACGCCAAGGAGCGAATTCGGTTTCGAGCGCAAATGTAACCAGGATTCTCATGGAATCGTTCATGCGGCGGCCACACGCGCGACGGGCCGTCCGTCGATGCGTCCGCGCACATAGCCATTTTCTTCATACCAGCGAACGGCTCGTTCGAACGCCTGCTGAACCGATCCCGGCTGATAGCCGAGTTCCTTTTCGGCTTTGTCGCTGGCGACGAACATGCGATGGCGGGACATCTTTACGCCCTCGACGGGAATTTGCGGCTCGCGCCCCGCAATACGCGAGAACCACTCATCCACATATCCTGCTGCCAATGCGACTGCGTGGGGCATTTTTACTCGCGGCGCCGACCGGCCGGCGATTTTTGCGAGCGCCTCGAGAATCTCTTTTAACGTCATGTTGCGGGCGCCGAGAATATATCGCTCGCCAACGCGGCCGCGCTTGGCAGCCAGCAGGTGCCCAGCGGCAACGTCTTCCACCGCAACGACGTTCAGACCTGTGTCCACATAGGCCGGCATTTTGCCGTTCAGGAAGTCAACGATGACGCGACCCGTGGGCGTGGGTTTCCAATCGCCGGGCCCAACGGGCGCCGTGGGGTTGACGATGACCACGGGAACACCATCGGAGGCGGCCTTCATTGCTTCCTGCTCCGCCAAGAGCTTCGAGCGCTTGTAATGGCCGATCATCTGGTCGATGGTGGCACGGGTTTTCTCGTCCGGCAACGCGCCGTCGCGCGTTGGCACCGCAATTGTGGCAACGGTACTCGTATGGATGAACCGTTCGACGCCAGCGCGCCTCGCGCACTCAAGCAGCAAACGCGTGCCGTCGACGTTACTTTCGTACATTTCGTTGGGATTGCGGGCCCAGAGGCGATAATCCGCCGCAACGTGAAAAACGCTTCGAACGCCGCGCATCGCGCGTTCGAGTGAAGCAGTGTCGCGCAAATCACCTTCGAAACGCTCAAGGGCCAACCCTTCGAGCGACTGCTGATTGCTTTTGCGTCGAGTGAGGACTCGGACCCGATGTCCTGCGTTGACAAGTTGCCGGACGACGTGGCTACCCACGAAGCCCGTGGCACCCGTAACAAGGGTGGTCATAAGATGCGGAAAACCTCTTCCTGTTGAGGCGAAACGGAACCGCTCTGTCGGAATCCATTCTCGCGGCCGACAGCCTGCCCGTTCCCACGATGGCTATCGCCACCGTGGCGTCCTTTGCCATTTGAGTTCACCGGCGCACCCTTCAGAATTCCGCCCATTTTTCCCGAAAGCGTCCAGTGAAGCATTTTCCAAGTGTCCCCAAGCTTCCTGTTCCCGCCGAGGACGGCCGAAGCTTCGTAGCCCGCATGCACCATACAATCTTCACACCGCGGATCGCGGCCCCGGCCGTACTTTTCCCAGGGCACGTTGTTGATGAATTCCTTAAACGTGGGATAGTGCGCGTCCGTCATCAAGTAGCACGGGCCTTTCCAGCCTCGCGGATTGTAGGTGGGGTTGCCCCAAGCCGTGCACATCAACTCGCGCTCACCCCGCAAGTATTCCATGTAGATGGGCGAGGTGACGATGTTATAGCGCTCGAGCAATTGGCTGGCCTGACGGAATTTCTCGCGAATTTCTTCGCGAGACATGAAGATTTCTTTGGTCATCACGGCGGCGTAAGAATAGGCCGGGGAAAGCATGTGGCCATCGACGCCGAGAGTCTGCAGGTAAGCGAAAAGCTCGGCGATTTCCTCGATGTCGGTTTCTTTGTAGATCGTCGTGTTCGAAGAAACCAGGAAGCCGGCGGCTTTTGCGGCTTTGATGCCGTCAATCGCTTCGCGAAAAACGCCGTCGCGTTCCACGCAGATGTCGTGCGTCTTCTCGAGTCCGTCGAGATGGACGTTAAAGAAGAAACGGGATGTCGGCTTGAACTCGCGCAGGTGCTTGCGGATGAACATTCCGTTAGTACAAAGATAAATGTGCTTTTTCCGCGCGAGAATTTCGCCGGTGAGCCGACCGATTTCAGGATAAATCATGGGCTCGCCGCCGCAGATGGAGACGATCGGCGCGCCGCACTCATCGACGGCCTTCAGGCACTCTTCCACGGTGAGAATCTCATTGATCGTGGATTTGTACTCGCGAATTCGCCCGCATCCCGTGCAGGTCAAGTTGCAGGCGTGCAGCGGCTCCAGCATCATGACGAGCGGAAATCTTTTGTCGCCGCTCATGCTTTTGCGGGCGAGATAGCCGGTCATGCTGGCCGTCAGACTAAAAGGAACCCTCATCAATTACCCCCGTTTCGTTAGGGCTGAAACTCGTTTGCGTCTCTTCTAGTTGCTGTCTGTAATGTGATGCCGCAACTCGTCGGCACGCACCTGAATCCCGACAAATTTCTTGCGGCCGTTGCGCATGTTTTCATAGCGCGCCAGCGCGTACAGCGGAAACGAAATCCGATATAAGTGATATTTCAAATAGAAAACGCAGGGAAAACCCGTACCCGTAAACTCGCCTTCATCCCACGAGCCATCGGGATTTTGCTGTTCTACCAACCAGGCAACAGCGCGTTCGACCGCCGGATCGTTGGGTCCAACAACGGCCAGCAAGCCGATCAATCCCCACGCGGTTTGCGAGGCCGTGCTGGGACCTTTCGCTTTCAAGCAAGAATCGTAGTAAGACAAAATCGATTCGCCGAAACCGCCGTCCTCGTTTTGGACGGACCGCAACCAATCGGCCGCGCGCTGCGAATCCACTTTCTTCGAGAGTCCGATAGTTTCCAGCGAGCGCAGGACGCCGCTGGTGCCATAGACATAGTTGACGCCCCAGCGTCCAAACCAAGAGCCGTCCTTCGTCTGGTCATGGCGCAGAAACGCGCAGGCACGCTGCAAAACGGAATGCGAGGCTGACCAGCCCATCTGTCCCAGGCACTCGACGATTCGAGCCGTCACATCGGCCGTGGAAGGATCGAGCATGGCGTTGTGATCTGCGAACGGAATGTTGTTGAGGAAACTAAGACTGTTCTCGTGATCGAACGCGCCCCAGCCGCCGTCGCTATTCTGCATACTGATCAGCCACTCAAGGCCGCGGCGAATGGATGCGCGCAACCGTGTCTGGTCCGGATAAGCAACGCGGCCGAGGGCCATCAGGACAAAGGCGGTGTCGTCCACATCGGGATAGAATTCGTTTCGAAACTCGAAGGCCCAGCCCCCGGGTTCAGCCTTTTGATTCTTCACCTGCCAATCGCCGGGGCCGAGAATCTGGTTGTCCAGGAGCCAGCGCGTTGCCGTAACGAGCGCGTGGTGCGCCGGATCGACTCCCGCCTCTTCCAGGGAGACCATCGCGATCGCCGTGTCCCAAACCGGCGAAATACATGGCTGAACCCGAATGGTCCCGTGTTCCTCGATCTCGTATCCTTCCAGAAACCGTATCTCACGCGACGTGAGTGAATCGTTCACGTCGCTATTCATTGCAAGCAACGCGAGGATCGAATTCATCATGGCGGGGTAAATCGTTCCGAGCCCGTCGCTGCGCTCGAGCCGCTCAAGCATCCACTGGCGTGCGCGCGCGAGTGCACGCTTTCGAGTAGGCCTCCACGGAAGCTTGTCATAGGCTTTCAGGGCACGGTCCACAACCAGAAAGAAGTTCTTCCAGGAAATAACGTGCTTGTCCCAGGAAAGAGACGTGGGACGCGCGCCGGGAGTCTTGAAAAGCTCGTCGAAATTCATTCCTTCCGGCAGCTGCCACTTCGGCTTAAGGGCCGATACGATTGCCATCGGAATCACGATTCCGCGCGTCCACGACGACATCTCGTAGAGGTTGACTGGTAACCATTCTGGCAGAAGCATCAGCTCCGGTGGAATGGCAGGGACGTAGCTCCAGTCAAGCGCGCCTACCGTAGCCAAGTAGAAGCGGACGTAGGAATTCGTCGATTCTAGGCCGCCCAATTCTCGGATTTTCCGACGGGCAGACTCCATGTGGGGCGCAACCTGCGAATCGCCCGCGATCCGGAGCCCGACATACGCTTTCACCGTGGCGTTCAGCTCGGCCGGGCCGCCGTAGAAGATGTTCCAGCCACCATCAGGAAGCTGGCGCTCACGGATGTATTTGGCCAGCTTCGGAACCTTCTCCGAATGGCCTCGGCCAAGTATGTGAAGATACAGAATATAATCCGACTCGAGAGTGGTATCGGCTTCCAGCTCGGCCCACCAATAGCCTTCGCGTTGCTGCGTCCCGAGCAGATACCGGGTCGCACGATCAACAGCTTCCGCGGCTGGTGACGCAGGCTTCTCGACCGTCTCGCGCGCTGGAACAGCTGCAGCACCTTGGCTTGTGCCTAGATTCGTCGGTCGTACGAGCATTTTGAGTTCTGGTGCCATCTTCAGCCATCACCGAATACAACGATCCATCGCAACAAGCCCACATTCGCCCGGCCTCTGCCTTCGGCCAGGTACAACTTCACACCAACACAACCAGCCGTGGTCAAAAATTGCTTACTGCCATTTGTTGTTCTTGGTATCAAACGCCGGCCTGCGGAACCTCCCACCACCATTCCGCAGAGCGACCCCAGTCCCAGGTTTGGACCGCCCGGTCGATTCTGCTTCCCCAATCGCCGGAATCACAAACACTTACAGCCTCCATTCTATTATCTTTGGTAATCCCCTTCGGGTCAACAAGTAAAGCACTTAGATGCAGATTCCGGTTCACTGGACCGAATTTATCGAGGACTGCTGGAAGATTGGCGGGCCAGGTCTTGCAGGGCTGCTGGAAGCGGTTGTCCCAATAACTGCAGAAATCTGGGCCGGTAGCCCAGACTGGACCATCTTGAATTCGCATCACAGACTGGAAATGGCGAACGGAGCACGAAGGCGTCGGCAAGCCCGAACGCTCGCTCCGCGGACTCCTTGAAATCGGGGTTTGAAGGATCCAAGACCATGAGCATCAGGTTCGGCCGCCAAAACTCAAGAATTGCATTACTTTCCACTACGATGTGTTGACAAGTCCCAAGTTTCGCTGCAAGAGAGGGTAAGCACTCTTTCAATCTACCGCCCTTCGTCTGAACCCAAATTGCTCGGGCCGCTCCGGCCGTCAGGAAGCGTCCCGTGTCGGTTTCTGTGGTCGGATCGCGATCCTCACAGATGACAAATGCCTGTCTGCCGAATGGCCAAACCATTTCTACAGCCTTTACTGTAGAACCCGTCTCAAAATGAGGCGTGATTTTAACGGCCGTCCATGAGAACTGAGGGAGGTTCGATATCAATTCGCCGATCAACGCGGTCTTGCCAACTTTGCTGCACTGCCCTGCAACGACGAGCAGTCGACCAGAAAAACCTGGGGGACCCGGATTCCACTCGGTAGACATCCTGTTCAGTCTTCCGCCAGACGGCGTTTCTCAAGCTCGCGCAAGCGCTCGGCCAGTTCGGGCAAGCGTGCGAACCAGGCGTACTGCTCCTTGAATTTTTGCAAGGGTCGGGCAGGGGTGCCCCAAACTACTTGCCCGCGTCGAATCGTCTTTCCCGTGGGAATGCCCGCCTGCGCGCCTGCGATAGCGCCGTTCTGCAAAGTGCAATGGTCGGCGATTCCGACTTGACCGCCGACGATTACATCCTGGCCGAGCGTACTGCTCCCCGAAATTCCTGTTTGTGCCGCAATCACCGTTCGTTCACCGATTTTCACGTTATGAGCCACCTGGACCAGGTTGTCGATTTTTGCACCTTGACCGATTCGAGTCGTCTCGAGCGAGCCGCGATCGATCGCTGTGTTGCAGCCAATTTCGACATCGTCGGCAATTTCAACGCCGCCGATTTGCGGAAACTTCCAGTGGCGCCCCTCACCCAACACATAGCCGAACCCGTCCGCGCCGATCACCGCTCCTGAGTGAACCTCGACCCGATTGCCGAGCCGGACTCCCGCATACAGCGTGACTCGGGCGTGTAGCCAACAACTCTCTCCAATGAGAGCGCCGCGCCCGACAAAGCAGAATGGTTCAATGACGGAGCGCGCGCCGACTTCGGCGCCGTCCTCAATCACGACATACGCGCCGATCGAAACGTCCAAGCCGGCGTGCACGCTCGCGGGCACAATTGCGGTTGGGTGAATGCCGGGCGGTGGTGCGTGCTTCGGAAGCAACCATGCGGCAGCTTTTGCGAAGGCGAGCTTGGGATTCGCAACCTCAATGATTGTTTTTCCCCTAAGCGCCGTTTGCTCGTTTGCGAGCGCGCACTGGGCGTTTGATTTCACCGCGCGGTCGAGATTCCGAGGCGAATCGACGTAGATCAAATCTTCGACTCGAGCACGTTCCGGGCTGGAGACTCCCGCAATCGCAGTGCTCGTGTCCCCTGTTATCTTTCCGCCCAGGAATTCCGCTAATTCTCCGGCAGTTCGAGTCATGGATGCCTCTCAGTTAGATTGTCTGCAAATGAGCAGGCGCCTGCCATCGGCTAAAAAGGGTAAACGGGCTCCTCGCCCGGCGGCCGCGTCTTCCATCGCTTGTGAACCCACAACCATTGATCCGGGTAGGTTCGAACATACCTTTCGATGATGCTCGTGAACCGCTGCGTACTTTCGCGCACATCCAACTCTTCGTCGCCCATCCGGACGAGCTCAACTGCCGGCTGGAACTCGAGCCGATACTTGCGTAATTGTGGGTCCCAGCGAAGGAAACCGGGCACAACCGCGGCTTCCGTTCGCAGAGCAATTCGCGCCAAGCCCGAAGTTGTGCAAGCGGGAATCCCAAAGAAATTCACGAAAACGCCTTCGTCCAACGAGGTATTGTGATCGCTTAGAATGCCCACGGTCCCGCCATCGCCCAGCACCCTCAGTATTGCGCGCGCTGAACGGTTTTTTTCAATTGGCAGATTTCCGGAAAGACACCGATAGTGATTGATCAGAGCGTCCACTCTTCGATTGGCAATGGGCCGCACCAGAAAGTGCAATGGGTGACCATACAAAGCATGCGCAAACGGCGCCAGTTCCCAGGCGCTCATGTGCCCTGTGAGAAACAAGACGCCTCGGCCAAGCCGCCGGGCTGCTTCGAAATGCTCGGCCCCATCGATAGTGACAATCTGCTCGATCCTTTCGCGCGTGTACTTCGGAAATTGTGAAAATTCTCCAATCATCCAGCCGATCTGGCGATTCATGCCGCGGACGGTCTGCCTGCGACGCGAATCGCTCCAGTCAGGAAATGCCAGGCGCAGGTTGAAGTCAGCAGTCTCGCGCAGCGGCCTTTTGATCAGATATACGGCGGAAACGAAAACGGTTCCGATCAAGCGAGCGACCGGCCTCGGCGGAATTCCGAGCAGTCTTAATCCGAGCCGCGCCGCTAAGTACTCGAAACGTTCCCGCATCGTGAGCCATTATGCGTGAGGCCCTGAGCCCGAAGCCAGTGCGGGGGCATACGATGTGCCTTGGTGCCAAAATCGGAAGCGAGGGATGCTAGACTCGTTCGCGGATTGCGGAACGAACTCGAACCTCGAAAAAAAAATCTATTCGCAGCATACGGCGCTCTCGTGGCATGCGCTGTTTGTTTGTTTGGACATCTGGGGGCTATCGGCCTCGTCGGCCCTGACGAGACGCGCTACGCGTGGATCGCGCGAGCGATGGCGCAGAGCGGTGATTGGATCACGCCGCGACTCTACGGGACCACTTGGTTCGAGAAACCCGTCCTTTACTACTGGGCCGCAGGACTTGGTTTCAAGTTGCAGCTGCCTGCTGAATGGGCCGCACGCCTGCCCTCAGCCTTGGCGGCTTCTGCAGCTTCGCTGGCACTCGCATGGCTGGCGAGGAAGCATTACGGCGTCAACGGAAAGCCCTCATTGACCCTTGCTTTGCTCGCCCCGTTGCTTTTCGCAACGACTGTAGCAGCCATCGGGTTCTCGCGCGCTGCGACACCAGACATGCTTTTCTCCGCCTCCATCACGCTTGCGATGGTGTGTGCGGCAGCTGTTCTCAGGAATCATCGCGTATTGGGAACCACGGATGCTGATTCGGTGCCGAAGAAAGATGCCCCCGCTTTAGCCTTCTTCGGAATATTTCTCGCGACGGGCGCGCTCGCCAAAGGGCCAGCCGCAATCGTTCTGGCGGTCGGGGCAATAGGCACTTGGGCGCTGGCTGTCCGGCGATGGCGAGTTGCTCTGCGCATGGCGCACCCGATCGCCCTTTTGACCTTCGCCGTCGTTGCACTCCCCTGGTACATCGTTTGCGCAGAGCGGAATCCTGATTTCATTCACGTTTTTATCTTTCAGCATAATTTGGAGCGGTATGTGAGCCCGATCTTCCAACATCGGCAACCGTTCTGGTTTTTCGTTCCCATAACTTTGCTGGCAGCCGTGCCCTGGGTCGCATTCCTGCTCCCTGCCGCCCGTGAAGCGATGCCGGCATGGCGCGGAAGGGGGTGGCGCAACTCGCCAACCTTCTTCTTCTCATGCTGGGCGATGTTCCCCATATTGTTCTTTAGCTTTTCGCAATCGAAGCTGCCCAGCTACGTGTTGCCGGGGATACCGGCCCTCGCCTTAATCCTGGCGGTCGTCGTATCGCGACTTCTCGCAGCGAACTCGCCGGCTAATTTCTGGATTTTCACGCTCGTCGGACTTACTTGGCTCAGTTTGGGAGTGGGTGGGCTTCTTTGGCTGAGGCGGTTACCGCAGGACGTGGTCCTTAGGGCAGAGCGGGCAGTCGTAGCGTGCGCGATTCTGGCCATCGCGGTAGGCATCGCGATCATCATCCTTTCGCGAGTGCGCCAGCGCGCGATCATCTCACTTTCTGTGATTTCGGTCTGCGCGATATTGGAGATTGCTGGCTTTGTGATCCTTCCCAAATTGGATCCGGATTATTCGGCCCGGCCAGTAGGAACAATGTTGCGTAGCGACCTCAGGCCCGATCGTCTGTTCGAATACAACTTGCCCCGCTCGTGGCACTACGGCGTCGCGTTTTATCTCGGCCGGGAACTTCCTGAATGGACCAACACAGACGAAAAGGCCGCGCTCGTCCTCACGACACAAGAAGGGTGTGGTGCCTTGCGAATGCAAGAACTGACTGAGACGTGCGAGAGCTCCCGCGTCGGAATTGCGCTGGTTCCCGTCCGCGCGCGAACCCGCATCACCGCACCGACCACTCATTAGATCGCACAGTACGGCTCGGAAGATCTAGTGCTGGGCCGTCGCTGGCATATTTTGCAGAAAGAACGTCACGACTTGATTTTCATAGGTTCTGCGGTCGTCGTCAGACATGTCGCGGTAACTGAGGCGATTGTTCACCATCTGCTTGGGCTCCGGCGTCTTCGTGAAGATCCGCGCTGTGTCACTTGCGAGCGCTGGCTGATCGTCAGACTGAACAAAGAGTTTGGGTATTCCTCGCGTTGCAATTAGATGCGTGGAGACGGGCGGCTCTTTCCGGTACTGGTAATTCAGCATCTCGAAGGCAAAACCGCAAAAACGGCTCACGTATGGAATGACGGTCAGTCCCGAGCGCCTCACCTGAACTTCCAGCAAATCCGGGGGGTCGTCGTAGGCACTGTCAACAACGAACGCCGAGACTCGCGGGTCCGAACTGGCCACTTCGAGCGTGGCATACGCGCCCATGTCGACACCCCACATGCCGAAATGCTTAGGGTCGACATCGTCGCGCGTCGCCAAACCCTGCAGAGCCGAGCGCAGTTCGCCGGTCTCACGATACCCCAGAGTTGTAACCCCGGCTGTGGCGCCGTGGCCGAGGAAATCGAACACGAAGGCGTTATAGTCATGCTCCTGCAGCGCAGTAACAAGTGTGAGCACGTCGGCTCGCTGCGACGTGTACCCATGGGACAGGATCACGGTCGGGGCCCCTCGCAAACCGGGGAAAAACCAGCCTTCGCGTTGCGTACCGTCGGCGAGCGTGAACGTAAAGGTCGTCGGGTGACCCATCATCGTATTCAAATCAAGGCTGGCAGGGGTGCGCGGCGGCTTCAAAATCTGATACAGGAGGTACCCGGAAATGGCCGCCACCGAAACAATGGCGAAAAGGATTAGCGCCAAAAGGCCGGAAAGAACCTTGGCCAAACGCGTTGTGGGATAGCGTAATTCTGAAAGGACAGCCATCCGTCGGGCCGAGCGCTAAGTCGCAGCCCGGCTACCGGATGTTAGCACAATTGTTTTCCCGATTTGCCGCATGCCCGTAACGATTCGGACAATTCGCGGCAACTTGGGTTCTTCAATTCCCGGACGCTATAATGGCCGCGGGGCGGTTCTTACCTCGATGCAAATTCTTGACCTTCGGCAGGTCCATTCGCGCTCGCTTGAGTCCCTCTTTCAGGAGGAGACTCGACGATGGCGCGAGGAATTGCACTGGGACTATCGATCCTCGGTAGATCTCATTCGAAGGTTCATCGACTCACACGCACTCGGCGGCTACGTCGCGGTTGAAAATGGGCAACCGGCGGGCTACGGCTTTTACGTGCTCGAAGACCACAAGGGCCTCATCGGTGGACTCTTCGCATCTTCACAGAGTCCCCAGGCGCCGATTAGCGAAAAACTACTCGCTGAAATAATGACAGCCTTGCACGTCACTCCACGTTTGCAGCGGATTGAAGCGCAGCTCATGCCGTTCGGCACCGGCCTCGATCCCAAATTTCTTTCCCAGTTTTTCCGCCTGCACGCGCGCCAATTCATGCTGCAACGGCTAGAAAGCGCGCAGCTCACCAACAAGCCTCTTTCCGCAGGGCTGCGTATCGAGCCTTGGAGCGATCGCGCGTTCGAATCAGCGGCGCGGCTGATTCAGCTCGCGTATGCAAATCATGTCGACGGCGAAATCAACGATCAGTATCGGAGCGAGGCCGGCGGGATGAAGTTTCTGCGCAATATCGTTCTGCTCCCCGGATGCGGGCAATTCATGCCGGAAGCGTCTTTTCTGGTGCGACCCGCGACAGGCGATCGCTTAATTGGGATGGTGCTCACTTCGACGGTGGCGGAAGGCGTCGCTCACACAACGCAGATTTGCGTTTTGCCTGGCTATCAGGGACACAGCATCGGGCGCCATTTGATGGAACATTCGATTCAGGCGTTGAGGCGGCGGAAATTCGAATTTCTCTCGCTAACTGTCACTTCAATTAACAAGCCTGCCGTTCAGCTCTACGAGCATCTCGGGTTCGAGACAATTAAGACTTTTTCCGCCGGCGTCTGGCAGGCGTAGATTCTGCTACTTCTTTGCGCGGTCTTTGAGTAAACCCTTCAGTTCGTCCATGAATTCCTTTACGTCTTTAAAATCCAGGTAGACGGAGGCGAAACGCACGTAGGCGACTTTGTCCTGTTTCTTGAGCCGGTTCATCAGCAATTCGCCGATTTCGGAAGTGGTGCGCTCGCGGTCGGTGGCTTCGCTGACGAATGCTTCGGCCTCATCGACAATGGTCTCCAGCTTGGTGACCGGAACGGGACGCTTCTCGCACGCTTTCAATAGCCCTTGCAGGATTTTCTGGCGCTCGAATTTCTCGCGGCGGCCATCCTTCTTGATGACCATGTAGGGAATTTCGTCAATGCGCTCGTAAGTGGTAAAGCGGCGTGCGCACTTCAAGCATTCACGACGACGGCGAATCAAATCGCCGGTCCGCGCTTCGCGCGAGTCGATCACTTTATCGTCGAGGTGGGCGCAAAAAGGACATTTCACGGGCTGTGCTCTCCCGAATCCTTCTGCTGCTCGACCGAAGGCTTGCCGCCGCGCTCGGCTTCGTCCAGCAGGACGGCCTCACCCGCGCGCTCTTCCGCTTGCGCCATGCGTCGCAGTTCGCCCATGGACCATCCTTCGCGGAACAGCAGCGGCAGACCAACAAGACAACAGCTTGCGAATCCGACCAGCCAAACTACAATCGACATGGTGGCCGCCGGGCCTTTTTCTACTCCAAGAATGAGAGTGAGCACAAGGAACGTAGCGAGCTGCGCGCCGCCGCCAACACCCGGGAGCTGAACGGCCGAGCCGACCATCCCGAATGCCAATACGAGCACGGCGCCGGAAAATGTAAGTTGCGCCAAGTCGCCGCCGAACGCATGCGCGACCCAAAGATAGACTGAGGCCACCATCACCCAGTGGATTGCCGTGTAGCCGATGAGGACTCCGAGGTCGCCCCAGGTGCGAATGCCCTGTAAGCCGTCGCTGAAACCTTCGAGCAGGACCGCGATTTTCTCCCGCCACCCGCTGCGCCATGCCGGGTTCTCCAGCCGATGTGAGAGCCAAGCGCCGCCGCGATGACGAAAATAAACGAGAAATAAGACGGCTCCCACAAGAAACACGAGAAGCAAAATGCCGGCTGACCGCGCGGCGGCCATCATCGGATCGTTGGTGCCGAACTGGCGTCCGCTGCGCTCGAATAGAAGCAGAGCGGTGCCGGCCAAAACGGCCGTGGCGGCCATGTCTGAAATGCGCTCGAGAACGTACACGCCAAACATAGGCGCGACGGGAAGCGAATCCTTCTTCGCGATTAACACGGGACGAATAGGTTCGCCGGCGCGGCCCAGGAGAAATGTGCAGGAAAACCCCATTAAGGTTGCGCTGTACACGTGCCAGAAATCTGTCCTGCCGATCGCACGGCAAAAACGCATCCAGCGCAAGGAGCGAATGGCGAAGCAGGCGTAAATCGTTACGATGCCCAGTCCGAGAAGCGCCAGATTCGCATGGCGAAGCGATTCGCCCACTTGCGACCAATGGAAGCCCTGAAGGGTGATCGAGTTGCGGAACTTGTACAGGAAAAATGCGAGTGCCGCTGCGGCGACCAGCAGGATGAGGTATCGTCGGGTTGAACGTTGCATGGGGCTTGTATGAGCATCGCACCGTAGCAGTTTGGAATGGAGAACGTCAAGGGAGCCCGAAGAGGCGAAAACAAGGAGAAGTGGCAGTAGCACTCTTGTCGCGATCGGCTTTTTCTATCTCCTCCCAATGCTGTAGGTTGCAGCGATTTCCAACTCGGGGTTGTTGCGATTAGATTTTTCTTCGCCTGTTTCGATGGCACGCCGAGGTACTACTAGGCGTTAGGCCACGGTGGCGTAGAGGTCCCCGGCTCGCGATGTTCGTTTTCGGGATGCCGATCCTCCGGGGATGGGCACCTTTTCTTTGCCTGTTACCATTGCACACGGAAGCACTAATCGAAGCGGAGCAGCTACCTCGACCGATGGCGAAGCAGAACAATCAAGAGGAGGAGCGGATACGGGCCGGGCTCTGCGCCGAGTGCGCGCACGCGCGGAGAGTTAATTCAGACCGCGGGGCAACATTCTGGTTGTGCGAGCTGTCAGCGACCGATACGAGATTTCCTCGCTACCCGCGGCTTCCAGTAGTTAAATGCGTGGGATTCATGTCCACCAGCATGGGGAGCGGATAGCACAGAACCAAGAGGATCCCGCGTTCCGCATTATCAAACGAAGGCTTCACAGATTGAATCCGTGAGGTATCAGACTGACTTGCAGTGCTACTGAGCTTTGTCTCGCTGGCTTCGCACGTCCTTTTTCTCTTGTTTGTTCTCGTGTGCCAAATCGGTTTCCGAAGGTTCGATCCCGAGTCTCGGAGATTTGGCCGTAGCGTGCGAAGCAGCTGCGAGCAATTGCTCAAATTCTGCGTCAGAAGTAGCACCGGTGCTGGGTTCCATGGCGACTTCCCCTTAAACCACCCCGGCTGTACTATGACTGCTAGGAAAGAGCGCCGCGTCAACCTCGTGTGAATTGTTTGTGAAGCCGGTCGCTTTACCTGTGCGCATTCCGCGCCGCGCAACCCGCATTCAGCAGTATCTGCGTGGCTTGCGGAATCCACCAATGACGCCGTAGCCAGGGATTTCCGGAATCGCGCAGTTTCCAACCAAGTGCGCTAATACCTCCCGCGAGTGTCACGGCTGACGCCACATATGCGGGCGGCGGCAGATTTACGAACGGCCGCGCAACTGGGTCTGATTCATAGAAAGTGATTGGGTGCGAAGCGCGCAAGTCTAATGTGGTTCTCGCGTCAGAAAGAATCGCTGCCTGCCCCGCAAGACTCAAGGCGAGCCACGGGGCCAAACACCGATGCAATGGCGTGCCCTTTGCGGAACTTCCTTGCGTGATCGACAGCGCATGAATCGAAGTTGGCTGCGGACGCGCCGTTTCGCGATTGCTTCCCGAAACATCGGCAGGTGAACTGGCGGCCCTTCGCGGCTGCATTGCGTTGCTTATCGCCGCAGGGCGGCTTTGATCCGTCAGGGAGATGCTGGATTGAGCGCTGGTGTGCGCCGCACAAATCAACCAAGCTAGAACAATCGCAGCGTTCCGATGCCGAATCGCTCGAGTCATGCACGGTTCATCGGCCCGGCTGGAAAAGAGTTGAATCCGGCGGTGTATGCAGACGACGCGCGGAAATGGGGCAGTGCCGAAATGCGACGCGCGCCATCGCGAGTAGAATGAAGGTGGCGCTGTGCTACCGCTTCTCGCGCGCTTTCGATGCATCTAAAGCACGTAGCGACGATCCCGTAAGGACTCGAATGGAACGTGATCCGGTGTGCTCGATGTCGGTTGACCCTGCCGAGGCAAGGGGGTCGGTAGAGCATCGAGGCGAAACTTATTATTTTTGCTCACGGGGGTGCGCGGCGAGATTTCGCGCGACTCCCGAGAAATACTTGAACGGAGCCGCAGCATCGGGAGGCGCGCAGTCCCCGAAGACCAAGACTGCAAAGTCTTCAGCTGAAGGCATATATCTTTGCCCTATGTGCCCGGAAATCCGCGAAGGTCACGCTGGGCCATGCCCGAGGTGCGGGATGGCGCTGGAGCCTGAGATTCCGCCCGTGCGGGGGCATGTCGAATACACCTGCCCGATGCATCCGGAGATCTTGTGGCCCGGACCCGGCGCGTGCCCTATCTGCGGAATGGCCCTCGAGCCGCGCACTGCGGCAGCGGAGCAGGAGGAGAACCCAGAACTCGCATCGATGACGCAGCGGTTCTGGCTGAGCCTGGTTCTGACGATTCCTGTGCTCTTCCTGGAGATGTCAGACGTTCTTCCGGGCAATCCCCTTCAGCGATTGCTTTCAGCGCGAGCAATGGGTTGGATCGAGCTTCTGCTGTCGACTCCTGTTGTGCTATGGGCGGGTTGGCCATTTTTCGAACGCGGCTGGGCGTCGATTAAAAATCGCAGCGCGAACATGTTTACGTTGATCGCGATGGGCACTGGATCGGCGTACCTTTACAGCGTGGTGGCTGTTCTCTTCCCGGGGATTTTTCCGCCGTCTTTCCGAGGCACGAATGGGACCCTTCCGGTTTACTTCGAAGCTGCGGCTGCAATCACGACACTTGTACTGCTCGGCCAAGTGCTCGAGCTCCGGGCGCGCAGCCAGACTTCAAGCGCGATTCGCGGGCTCCTCGAACTCACGCCGCGCGCTGCTCGATTGATCCGTGGCGACGGCACGGAAATCGACATTCCTGTCGAGCATGTTGCGGTTGGGGACATGCTCCGGGTCCGGCCAGGTGAACGCATCCCAGTGGATGGAGAAGTGACTGACGGAACCAGCTCCGTAGACGAATCTTTCGTGACTGGTGAGCCCATTCCACGTGAAAAACTGCCCGGTAGCGACGTTGTGGGCGGGACCGTGAATGGCAACGGAACGTTCGTTATGCGCGCGGAGCGCGTGGGAAGCGAGACGCTGTTGGCACAGGTCGTGCGCATGGTCAGCGCAGCGCAGCGGAGCCGGGCGCCCGTTCAAAAGCTGGCCGACCGCGTATCGGGTTATTTTGTCCCGGCGGTGGTCTTGGTGGCGTTGCTGACGTTCGTCGCGTGGGCGGCTCTCGGTCCGGAACCCAAAATGGCGCACGCGCTGCTGAATGCGATAGCTGTACTGATCATCGCGTGCCCGTGTGCGCTGGGGCTGGCCACGCCGATGGCAATTATGGTGGGGACAGGGAGAGGCGCGCTGGCGGGCGTGTTGGTGAAGAACGCGGAAGCACTCGAGACGCTCGAGAGCGTGGATACGCTGGTGCTGGACAAGACCGGCACGCTGACAGAGGGGCGGCCGCGAGTCACGTCGATTATTGCATCAACTGGATTCGACGACTCGGGGATCTTGCACGTCGCCGCGAGTCTCGAACAGCCCAGCGAACATCCGCTTGCGTCGGCGATTCTCGCGGCCGCTGCTGAGCGGAATCTGGCATTTAGCGTCGTGACAGACTTTCATTATCGCCCCGGCCAAGGCATCAGGGCTGTTGTGGAAGGCAAACCTGCGGCGCTGGGCAACCGGGCGCTCTTTGCCGAGTTGAAAATTCCTCTCGACACAGTGGAAGCACGCGCACGAGAACTGGAAGCGGACGGGCAAACGGTAATGTTCATCGCGATCGGTGGAATCTTGGCCGGCTGCGTCAGCGTATCCGACCGGCTGAAACCCAAGACGCATGAGACGATTCGGGATCTTCAGCGCCAGGGCCTCCAAGTCGTGATGCTCACCGGCGACAGTCCCATTGCGGCCAACGCAGTGGCACACAAGCTTGGCATCGAGCGTGTTGAGTCACAGGTCCTGCCGGCGCAGAAAGGCAAAATCATCAAGAAGCTGCGGTCCGAAGCGCATATTGTCGCGATGGCAGGGGACGGCGTGAACGATGCTCCGGCGCTGGCGCAAGCAAACGTCGGCATCGCCATGGGAACAGGGGCCGATGTGGCCATCGAAAGCGCCGGAATCACGCTGCTGCGTGGCGATTTGCGTGGAATTGTACGCGCGCGCAATTTGAGCCGTGCAACGATGCGCAACATCCGCCAGAATCTCTTTTTCGCTTTTGTGTACAACGCTCTCGGAGTGCCCATTGCGGCGGGCGTGCTGTATCCATTTTTCGGTTGGCTGCTGAGCCCCGTGATTGCAGGCGCGGCAATGACTTTTAGTTCCGTGTCGGTGATTGCGAATGCGTTGAGACTGCGCCACGTGGATCTCGATCCCGGATCGCGTGATGCCGTGTCGACACAGGAGGATACGCCTAAACGCAAACTTCGCGCGTGATGCGACGCGAAGAAAACCGAACGCGAATTCTGCTGGTATAATTTCTGCTATGACATTCATGACAGCGACATACGAACTGCAACGCCCGCTGAAGCCGCAGCAATATCGTGCGCTCGGGCAATTCGCGAATACTTACGGGCTGCAGAGCTTTTCATTCGATGAGAAGACAAACTACCTTCATTTCGAATACGACGCTTCGCGGCTAAGGAACTCGGTGGTCGAACATGTGCTTCGGCAGGCGCGGATTCCGGTGCTGCGTCGAGTGATGCCGACGGAGGCGGAAACGCAAGAGCAAGGCGCCGCCTAAATGGCGATTCGATTTTATCCGAGAATTCTTCGCGATTGCCGTGTGTCGCGAAGTAAAGCTCTCACGGCCGCTTCGCGGGCTGGCAATCAAGATGCTGAGTTGCTCAGTTACGGCACGACTGGAGTCGTGCCGTGACACGAACCTCGTTTTGTAGAAGAGTCGGGACGCAAACGACGCGAAAATCGTGCCCTGACGGAAAGCTCTTCAATGCCTAAAAGAAAAGGGGCTCTTGCTTGGGATCAAGAGCCCCAAAAGGTCGCGTTTCGTGGTCCGGCCTAGGCGTGACCAGACCTGGGGTCATCCATCCTAGCTTCCCTCTCAGAGGCAGGTGGGAACGACCCGAATCTCGCATGAAGGGGCCCCTTCCTCCCCCATCACTAAAGAAACGAGTCGTGATGAAACGCGACCCACGAAGGCGTCCTTGCAAGGCGGGGCCCATTCAAGTGTTTGGAGCTGAGGTAATCATTTCAATCACTTGGAGGCGAGAGCCTCGGTCTTAGCTCGCCACCGAAATTTCAAATCGGGAATGTGAGTCCCGGCTTGGCGCGGCCGCACATGAGAGCCGCGCTGCACGCGGGCGCCCGGATTGATGTTACCTACTCACCAAGGTTCAACGCCTTTCTTGTACGCTTCGAGACTCTTCGTCATAATGACAACTCTAAGGACAGACATGAAGAAGTATTTCCTCGCAATCCTGGTGCTGGCCGCCATCGGTTTCGTGGGAGTGAGAATTGGAATTGCCGCTTCACATGCACTTCATTCGCCGGCGGTGGCGGCAAGGACGTCCGCGCCGATAAACGCTTCGAAGACGCTCGACCCGGCGGCAAACGAACAACCCGCAAAAGGCCAAGAGGACCGCGTCGTTCTATTTGCCAGCAACCCCATCCCTGCGCCGCCATTTCTCGTCGCCGATATCGACGGGCAAGCAGTGTCGACGGCAGATTGGCACGGCAAAGTTGTGATCTTGAATTTCTGGGCCACTTGGTGCCCGCCCTGCCGCGAAGAAATCCCGGAAATGATCGAGCTTGCTAATCGCTACAAGGACCGTTTGCAGGTGATCGGCATTTCGATGGACGATGGGCCGCCCGAAGAGGTGCGACAGTTTGCAAAGGGGGCCGGGATCAACTACCCAATCGTCATGTGGAGCCGCGAAATTGTTCGGGAATACGGCGGAGTGCCCGGCTTACCCACTTCGTTTGTCATCAATCCAGACGGGCGGGTCGTGCAAAAGCACGTGGGCCTATATTCGATGGATGTGTACGAGACGGAAGTGAGAGCGCTGCTCGGGCTCCCCGTGAACGCGACGATCCAGACATTTCAGGACACCGGTCAGATCTTCTTGAAGAACGCAGCGCTGGCGACGGAGCTGCCTGGAGTGGATTTCAAGGGGCTGGATGAAGACCAAAAGCGCCTTGCGTTGAAGCGGCTGAATTCGCAGACCTGTAATTGCGGATGCACGCTGACCCTCGCCGAATGCCGCATCAACGATTCCTCTTGTCCCGTAAGCCGTCAACTGGCTGCGAAAATCGTAAAAGGAATTCTTGCGGGCGAGGGCGAGGATTCGTCTGCGACGACCGACGAAAAGAAGTAACTTTCCCCAAAACGAAAGCAGTGTCCGGGATTGGAAATCGCACCGAAATCCAAGACGCCGCTTAAACGTGCCTGATCAAAATGTGCGCGGCAATTACCGGTCGTACTGCATGCAAATCTGCAACTGGCGAATCGATTCGTCGATCGATTTGATCGCGTCCACTCGATGCCCCCCGAAATCGTGAGCGGCGTGATCCAGGTGTTCTCTGGCGTGCCGCAACGAATCGATGGCTGCGCGAATTTCGGGATGGGGTTCGGGAGTTGCATTCGCATTCGCGTGGGGAGCAGCCGCGGCAGCAGCGGGCAGTGCGTTGTGTGCAGGCGGAGCGGCTGGAGCACCGAGCGGAAATGTTAACGCCAGAATCAAAAGGGACATCACGGCCAAGCTCAAGAGCCAATGCTTCATTTCTTCCCTCCTAATCCGGGAGTGACCCGGACATTCCAATTTATATTCCTGAGTTAAAGGGAGCCCACAATCACCGGCGCGCGACGGCTGGGCCAAGTGCGCGCCCCTTGCTACACAATGCTATCTTGCAGAGAAATCGGCTGCGCAGAGGGTTAGGAAAGGTGTTGCCAAACGATTAAGCAGGCTGAAGGAATTCGCGACCCGAGGATTTCGTTTCTGGAAGTTCGCTACGGCTTGATTTCGACGGGCGTGCCGAGCGGCACCATCGAGAATATTTCATCGATCTCTTCGTTAGTCACAGCGATGCAACCGTCTGTCCAATCAATTTGTCGATGCACGGCCCCAACCCAGCCCCACTTTGCGCCAAGGCCGTGAATCTCGACGTCGCCTCCCGGATTGACCCCGAGTTTTTGCGCGTGAGCGCGGTCAGCAGAATTGGGATAGGAGAGATGGAGGGCCTTGTGAAATTGACTATTTGGTTTCCTCAAGTCGACGATATATTCCCCTTCTGGCGTCCTGTGGTCCCCGAAACGTTCCTTCGGACCCACTGGTTGTGTTCCCAGTGCAACTTTGTAGGTTTTGAGAACCTTGCGGCCACGCAGAAGCATCATCTTCCGCTCCGACTTCAGAATGAGAACTTGGTCGGCGGTGACCGCCACCCTGGTGGAACGATCTTGACAGGGCAAAACGGAACTTGGGAGGGCGACTGACAGGATAACGGCGAGCTGAATCTGTAAGGTGCGCGCGGCAAAACCGGTCATGGTCCTCGGTGTACCCAACCAAAACCTTAAGGGTGCGTCATCTTCTCTGGCCGCACAATTTCGTCGAATTCGGCTCCTGTAAGATAACCAAGCTTAAGGGCGGCTTCGCGCAGGCTCAAATGTTCGTGGTGCGCTTTGTGCGCAATCTCCGCAGCTTTGTCATATCCGATCTTAGGGCTCAGCGCCGTGACCAGCATCAGAGAATTGTTTACGTTTTCGTCTATGCGATGAGAATTGAGCGCCAAGCCTTTCACACAATGATCCGCAAATGATCGGCATGTGTCCGCGAGCAACCGCACGGAATTGAGGAAATTGAAGATGATGACGGGCTTGAAGACGTTCAGCTCAAGATGTCCCTGCGAGCCCGCAAAACCAACCGCTGCATCGTTGCCCATCACCTGAACGGCGACCATAGTCATGGCTTCGGACTGCGTGGGGTTCACTTTTCCCGGCATGATCGAGGAGCCGGGCTCGTTTTCGGGCAGCATCAATTCGCCAAAACCGGCGCGCGGGCCGGACGCTAGCAAGCGAACATCGTTGGCAATTTTCATCAACGATGCCGCAAGCGTCTTCAGCGCGCCGCTGGCAAACACGATTTCGTCGTGCGATGAGAGCGCGGCAAATTTGTTCGGGTGCGATCGAAATGGCAGACCCGTCAATTCGGAGATTTTCCGAGCCGCTCGCGGGCCAAAATCCGGCGGCGCGTTCAAGCCCGTGCCTACCGCCGTACCGCCGATCGCGAGATCATACAGACCATCCAGCGATTCGTTCAGGCGCGTGACGTCGCGCTCCAGCATACTGGTCCACCCCGACATTTCCTGGCCGACGGTGAGCGGCGTCGCGTCCATCAGGTGCGTGCGGCCGATTTTCACGACGTTCGCAAATTCGCGCGCCTTTGCGTCGATGGCGTTACGGAGGCGTTCAAGAGACGGAATCAACTTTTCTGCTACCTGCGATGCTGCGGCGATGTGCATGGCCGTGGGAAAAGTGTCGTTGGAGGACTGGGACATGTTCACATCGTCATTGGGATGTATGGGTTTTTTGCTTCCCATCACGCCGCCGGCAAGCTCGATGGCGCGATTTGAGATCACCTCGTTGGCGTTCATGTTGGTTTGCGTACCGCTGCCGGTCTGCCAGATGTGCAATGGGAAATGATCGTTCAGTTTTCCCGCAATCACTTCGTCGGCGGCCTGGATAATAAGCCTGGCTTTCTCGGGCGGGAGCTTGCCCAAGTCTTTGTTGACCAGAGCCGCTGCCTTCTTCAGCACGCCAAATGCCCGAATCAGTTCGGGAGGCATCGTGTCGTCCCCGATATCGAAATGGATCAGCGAGCGCGCGGTCTGCGCACCGTAATAGCGGTCTGCAGGAACCTCGATTTTCCCCATGCTGTCCGATTCGATTCGCACCGCCGCGTTCGCTGCGGGTGTCCTCAACGGCTGAGCAGAAACTGACGCGGCCTTAGCACTCGATCGCGGTCCGCGCGGAGCTGTCCGTTTCTTTGTGCGGATTTTCATAGAACCATTCTATGACATCTTAGGACATGTTCCGCGAGAGGCGATATAGGACGTGCCGCCGAAAAGGATGGCCTTCCGGGACGCGCGGATGATCGAAGTCGTCCGCAGGATCATGCGTCATCCCAATCTTTTCCATTACGCGCCGGGATCTGACGTTCGGCGGCACGGTGAAGGAAACGAGCGACTTGAGTCCCAAATCATCAAAAGCGTGATGGACCACTTCGCGAGCGCCTTCGGTAGCCAGACCTCGTCCCCACTCGTTTGCAGATAAACGCCAGCCGATTTCGACGGCTGGTGTAAAGGCCGCCTTAAATGTGGGCACGGCCAGGCCAATGAAACCAACGAACTCGCCGTTTTCGCGAAGTTCGGTCGCCCAAAGCCCGAATCCATAGACCTCAAAATGACTCTCGATGTAATCAACCATCACTTCACTCTCTTCGGCAGACAGCGGCGCAGTGAAAAACTCCATCCCGCGAGGATCGGCATTTATTCCGCGAAACCGTTCGCGATCAGAGTCGCGCCATCGCCGCAAGATTAGCCGTGTGGTTTCGAGCATGACGGGATTTCGTACGCGAAAGTGTCAGGAGACCTTACGCAGCGGATGCGCTTCCGTGTTGAACACTTGCTTGGACAAGTCCACTGTGCCCGCCGGCGCATACAGCAGATACAGATACTTCAGCGTTTCGGCGAAAAAGAAACTCTCCATGTCGTCGGTCTTCTCCTTCGTGCGCACGTCTTTCAGCGCGGCATAGGCCACGTCTGTGCGGCAATACTTCACGAGGCTATCGAAAAACGTGCGACCCATTTCTAGATACCGCGGGTCGTTCGTAAAATGGTGCAGATAGTACGCAGACTCAATGATCTCGGGCCGTAAGGGATACCCTGCGGACACCACCTTCATGGCCGAATAGTCGAGGACCTCGGGCTCGATTCCGGCCACCGTCCACATCTTGTAGCAGGACTCTTCGAGCCGACGCGCTCGATCGAGATCTCCTGAGAGCGCCAGCTCACCGGGGAAAAATGCGTCGAGCGCGCCGAAATAAGTGCGCGTGCGCCTGCCAGTATTCATGTCAACGTGGCCGTACCAAAGGCCAGTTGGCGCGTCGTCGGCCACATACTGATTGAGTGCAGCAAAGCTTTCCTTCCACATGCGCTCGCAATCCTTATCCCCGAAAAGCAGCCACCCTTTCAGCAGGTATTCGTAATAGGAGTCGATCCCGCCGCTGACGCTGCTGTCCGTGCCCGTCCAGTTACCGGTTTTCACGTTGATGCCATTGCCGACGAGACCAATCTTCGAGCGGCGTTTGTAGAGCTCCAGCGTGGCACGCTTGGCGGCGTCGAAATAAAACGGTTTGCCGGTTAGCTTGCTGAGAGTGCCAAATTCCAGGAGCAACGTGCCTACCTCAGCAGGATTGGTCCCTTCGTCGCGGACCGCACCCGATCTTAAATTCACGTTAACGTAAGGCATACTCGTCGGTGAGCTGAATACCGGCATGAGGCGCCGACCCAAATCGTCTGCCAGGGCCAGCAATCGTTTGTCGCCCGTCAACTGGTAGCTGCTCAGCAGTCCGCCGAGCATACGGATCGTGATCTCGAAATTCTTGACGTAGATGTCATGGTCGAACGAGAGCTTCGTGGCGATCAGCTCGCGCGTCTCGTCGGCCTCATTTTTTAGCCCCATGAGAATCATTGTGTCGAGCGCGTCGACCGGTGTCATGTAGAGCGAGACGCCATACCAATCGTGCGGTTTCTTGCTCAGAGGCATCAGCTCATCGTGTCCCCAGGCGTACTGTTTGTACCCGCGCCAGGCGTGAAGAAACTCCCGCCGAATGCTGTCGTCCATTGCAGACTGCTCCGCTTGCGAGATGGATTTTCCCAACAGGCTCCGCGATGCCAGCAGTGGCGTAATGCCGAGAATCACTGTCAGTGCAGCCATAAATAGGATTCGAGCAAGGGAAGGCGTGGACGAGACCCCTTTTGAGGGTCCGGAACGGCAGTTGTCGATCTTCCGACGGGTTCTTGCCAAGGGATGGGTCAACGGATCGCCTTGTTGCCGATCGACCAAGTCAGTCGCGCTTTGAAGAAACTGGTCTGGGAATTCCGCTGTCACCAGAGACTGTGGACCCCGAACCAAACGCCCGAGGGCGAGGGAGACCCCTACAGGCGATTGGCAAACCGAGGCCGCTAATCGCCCGCAGCGGCGGATTGCGCGCGCACTTCGGGCTTTACGAAGGCCTTGCTAGCCAGCTCGACGACCTGCTTTAGATTCCACCACTCGCGCTCGGTCATCAGACGACCGTCTGCGCTGGAAAAATAAATCGAGGCGTAGCCGTCTTCGGATACGGGCACGCGAATCATCAAAACACTCTTCTGCTCGAACATTTGGTTGTCAGACATAGCTTTCCTCGCAGCAGGATCTCAGTTCAGCCCCCAATAACCCGCCAAAGAAATCGGGAACTGAAATGAGCCCCGCGATTTCGGGTTCACGGTATCACGCTAGTGATGGATTGTCATCCGTCTGTGTGGGAAGAAACGCAATTCGGAGAGAAATTGAAAGCGTTGATTTTATTTTCGATGTCAACGTCAGAAGGTTGAAAAGTCCAGGCGAGGTGTAGTCAAAAACAGTTCAGGCAGCCGTTAGAATTTGTAGACAACGCCAGCCGAGAATTTCGGACTGAACTGGTACGTGTTGAAATAGAGCGTGCCCACTACATCCGCACCGATTCGGTACGCAATTCGCGAATTGTGTGAGTTGATGTCAACGCCACCGCCCAGCTCATAGCCGAATGCGCCCTGGCTTCCATAGGAAGTCTGCGGCACGTAATGCGACCCGCCGACCAGGCCATGCGCCCACAACTCGATATTGCGCGGGGCCGCCCACCGCAACCGGACGCCACCCATGCCCAGTAAGAACCTGGCTCTTTCGTTGAATTGAGATCCGAAGGTGAGCACGAACTCGCCGTCAGCTCCAACCCAACCCTTGAAGTAGTCCGGGTAATAGATGATCGAATAGTTAAAACCGTTCGTATTGACCTGGGTTCCAGGCACCTGATAAAAACGGAGAAACGTGTATCCGAGGTATGCCTGGAAATCGTAATTGGGCTTGACGCCGTACACTATTTGGGGTGGCTCTGCAGGCGAAGCTGGAGCAAAAGGATTGCCGCCATTCGGTGTAAAGTCGGCGACGACGTGGGGTACGGCAGTGACAGAAAATGTCGTTGCAGCCGGAGTCGCCGAATCGGGAAGGGCTGCGCTCTCAGCAAACGGCGACGAGAATAGCGGCGAGTTCTGAGGGTCCTGAGCTCCTGCGTTTAAAGCGAATAGAAATACCCCCGCGAGCAAGAATCCAAGACGTTTCATCGCCTAGTCCCCCTCAGCTTGCCCAAGCTACAGTACGTATTAAACCATGCCCTCTAGTCTGCCCCTAATTTGAACAACTGACGCTCTTGCTGTCCACTCATTTCGTGACTGACGATACTAGGAGATTACTCTCCCTATCCGCTGGCGCGGCTTTTCGTCGAGGTAGCCGCTCTCTGTCTGATTCTTTTCTTGACTTCAAAATCGTCTCTGCTAAGCTTCGTGTGCTGCTTCACGGCAGCGCTTATCCAGAGTGGCTGAGGGGACAGGCCCTAAGACGCCACAGCAACCTGGTGCGAATGCCAAGGTGCTAATTCCTGCCCAGTGGGGAGAGATAAGATCCTCAACTGGCCCCGAGATCTCGGGGTCATTGATGATTCAACTCCCAAACTGAACCAACACGAAACGCGGCGAATTGTTTCGCCGGGTCCGTGTGGTTTTTATTGCTCTGCGCGGAGCCTCATGCATTCGCGCAGGCGCATCTGTTTTTGCACCGTACTGCTGGTGAGGTGCATCTGCATGTTGCGCCGCCTGGATGGGCTCACTTTGGAGGAAGCTGATGTCAGAGGTTTTTTCAGAGAATTTGTCCGCGAGCGAGCCTATTGCGGTCATCAAGATCGGCGGCTCCATTCTGACGAGCGACCAGGCGTACCGCCGGGCTGCTGAGTTCGTCTGTAGCCGCCATCTTAAAGCCCCCGAAGAACGCCTCGTGGTTGTCGTCTCTGCTCAAGAAGGCACTACCGATTCGCTGCAAGAACTGGCCACAAGAATCGTCGCTTCGCCTAAACCTGCCGCACTCGATTTGCTGTGGTCTACAGGAGAGCTACGCTCCGTCGCGCTGCTTACTCTGCACCTCCATGCCTTGGGAATGCGGGCGACAGGTTTGAACATTCATGAGGCGGGACTGATCGTTCCCGGAAACCGCGCCAACGCTCCGGCGGGCGGATTGCGGCTCGATGCCGCTCGCTTGAGTAGCGTTCTCGAAAATCATGCGGTGGCCGTTGTGCCGGGATTTTTCGCCACGAATGGCCTGCACTCCGTCGTGTCGCTCGGCCGAGGAGGTTCCGATCTTACCGCCGTGCTTCTGGCGGCCGGCCTCGGTGCCACATGCTGCGAACTTATCAAAGACGTCCCCGGCTACTTCACAAGCGACCCGCACAAGAATGCGGATGCCGTGCCGGTTCCCTTCCTCACGTTTGAACATGCGCTGGCGCTGGCAGACGAGGGCTGCGACCTGGTTCAACGCAAGGCGATTGAAGTGGCGGCTCGGCATAACCTGCCGCTTGTGGTGCGAAGTCTGGACGAAAAAAACCACGTCAGCCGAATCGTGGCTACCTTGGCGGGCGCGTCGTGGCCGGATTCGATTCCGACGGCAACTGCAGCGCCATAACAAGGGATTGAAACTCAGATTGTGAATTTCGGATTTGAGACTGGTCATCGGGTCCCGGGGAAAAACCCTGCACGAGAGCAGAATTGAGAGAGCGAAAGGAGCATGAAAATGAAGTTCGCGACGAAGACGATTCACGCAGGGCAGCCGTCTGAACCGGAAACTGGCGCGCTGATCGCACCGATATTTCAGACTTCCACTTACGAGCAGGATGCTCCGGGGCACGACAAAGGATTTTCCTATTCGCGCACCAATAATCCCACACGTCAGCGGCTTGAAGCCGTGATCGCCGAACTCGAGGGCGTCGACAACGCGGCCCTCTTCGCTTCGGGCTTGGCGGCGGAAAATGCGGTCCTCCAGGCTTACCTTCGCCCCGGCGACGAAATCGTTATTCCTCTCGACGTGTACGGAGGCACGTATCGCATCCTGAATAAGGTGTTTGCGCAGATTGGCGTGGTAATTCGGCAGCTCGATACAACCAATCTCGCCGCTGTTGCGGCTGCTCTTTCGAGTCGCACGCGCCTGGTGTGGCTCGAAAGTCCCACCAATCCGCGGCTCCTGATAAGTGATATCGCGGCGATTGCGGCTTTGGCACACGAACGGGGTGCGCTGATTGTGGTGGATAACACCTTCGCCACACCTTATTTCCAGCAGCCGTTTGAGCTCGGTGCCGACATCGTGGTGCACAGCGTGACGAAATACCTTGCCGGTCACTCGGACACGATTCAGGGCGCGGCACTTGCCAAGGATGCGGTTGTGTTCGAGCCTATCAAATTTCTCCAGAACGCGACCGGCGCCGTGCCCTCGCCCTTCGACTGCTGGCTCACGTTACGCGGGCTGAAAACGATGGAGCTGCGCATGCAGCGCCACGCAGAAAACGCGGCCGCAATCGCCAACGCGTTGAACGGTCATGCCCTCGTTCGCCGTGTTTACTTTCCCGGCCTGCCTGATCATCCCGGACACGAGATCGCGCGAAGGCAAATGAGCGGTTTCGGAGGAATGGTTTCCTTCGAACTGGATGGGACGCTGGACGAAGTCGTTTCGTTCGCTTCTTCCCGCCGATATTTCACGCTGGGCGAGAGCCTTGGAGGTGTTAAGGCGCTGCTGTGTCATCCAGCAACGATGACTCACGCATCCGTTCCCGCAGACGTTCGCGCGGAACTGGGCCTGTCTGACACGCTGCTGCGCCTATCGCCGGGATGCGAGAACTTGGAAGATTTGGTACAGGATTTGATCGAGGGACTTGAGCAGATCGAGAGCGCACGTTCGCTTCGCAAGGCGGTCACGGCGAGCGCGCGGTAGATCGAGGCAAGGAAGCGTGCAGGCTGGGAGACAGAATAAACGACGGACCTAGTCGGCCCAGTCCAAGGAGCGCGTGACCGCTTTCTTCCACAAGCTATACAGTTTCTCGCGCACACCTGCGTCCATTTGCGGCTGCCACTGCCGATCAATGGCCCTTTTCGCTTTCAAATCCTCGAGGTTTCCAAAGAATCCTACAGCCAATCCGGCCGCGTAAGCGGCGCCCAGCGCGGTCGTTTCCTTGACAGCCGAGCGAACCACCGGGCGGCTCAAGATGTCGGCCTGAAATTGCATCAGTAAATCGTTCTCGACCATTCCACCGTCCACACGCAGGCTGTCCAATCGGATTCGCGAATCGCGCTCCATCGCCTCTACAACCTCGCGCGTCTGAAAAGCCGTCGCTTCCAGCGCGGCTCGTGCCAGATGACCTTTGTTCGCGAATCGCGTCAGGCCGGCGATCACGCCGCGAGCATTCGCTTTCCAGTATGGCGCGTACAGGCCGGAGAATGCCGGAACGAAATACACTCCACCATTATCATCCACGGTGCGCGCGAGCGCTTCGATATCCGAACTTTTCTCGATAATTCCCAGATTGTCCCGCAACCACTGCACGAGCGCGCCGGATATCGCCACGCTGCCCTCAAGGGCGTATCGCGGCGGCTCGCCGGCGAATTTATATGCGACGGTCGTAAGGAGTCCGTGCTTTGAGTGAATGGGCGCACTCCCTGTGTTCAGCAGCAGAAAACAACCGGTCCCGTAGGTGTTTTTGGCTTCACCCGGCCCGAAGCAAGTCTGCCCCACCAGCGCGGCCTGCTGATCGCCCAGAATCCCAGCAATGGGAACGTCCCTGATTGCCTCCATCTGCGCCACGCCGTATCGCTCGCTGCTCGAACGAATAGTGGGCAAAATACGCAGAGGAATCTGGAAGCAATCGAGAATCTCCTCGTCCCACGCGAGCGTTTCGAGATCCATCAACTGAGTGCGGCTCGCATTTGTCACGTCGGTTACATGAACTCCGCCGTTCGGGCCGCCCGTCAGTTTCCAGGCGAGAAATGTGTCGATGGTTCCGAAGAGAATTTCGCCTGTGGCCGCTTGTGCGCGCACACCCGGTACATGATCGAGAATCCAGCGAATCTTCAATCCGCTGAAGTATGTCGCGAGCGGCAATCCGGTTTGGCGGCGGAAGCGGTCCTGCCCTCCGTGGCGAGAAAATTGCTCCACCGCATCCGCGACCCGAACGTCCTGCCACACGATCGCGTTGTGCACCGGGCGCGCGGTTTTGCGATCCCAGAGAACGGCTGTCTCTCTTTGGTTGGTAATCCCGATGGCCGCCAAATCTGCGGGACGAAGATTCGCTCGCCGCATTCCCTCCGCAATTACTTCCTGCGTGCGACTCCAGATTTCCTCAGGGTCGTGCTCCACCCAGCCCGGCTCGGGATAGATTTGTTGATGTTCGCGCTGGGCGATAGACACAATTGCACCCCGCGCATCGAACACGATAAAGCGAGTGCTCGTAGTTCCCTGATCAAGCGCTCCAACGTATTTCGCCACGTCGTTTGCTTCAGGATTGAGCCGGGGCTGTTAGGCCGGCCAACTGCATGAGGCGCTCGATTTTCCTTTTGTAATTCTCCACGGCTTCGCGCTCAGCTCCGGCTGACCATCCCAATTCTTTGCGCAGAATTGCAGCGACGGCGGACGCAGCTTGGATTGCTGCGCGCCAGCTGTACAACTGCACACCCGTTCTGCGGAACAGAACGTCCTCGATTGTCACCGCCATTTCATTGCGCGCGCAGTAGACAACCTCTGCGCGTAAAACCGGCAGGCCATCAACCAGCAAATTCGCGAGTTCGCGATCTTCCCGTGTCAGTTGCAGCACCTTTGGCGCGAGCGCCCCAAATTTTCCCGCGAGGCGGCGCGCAGACGCCTGAGAGATTCCATATTCGCGCACGAACGGTTTCCACCACTCCGGCATGTAATTCGACGGTACGAATCGGGCCAGGCCTTCCGAGCCGGCGAGCGGATAGTTCGCGGTGATGCTGCGCGTTCTCGGCGTCCCGAGTTGCCCTTGAACGGCGTCAATTGTGTCTTGAGCCATAGCGCGATACGTGGTCCATTTCCCTCCCATGATGCTCACCAGTCCGTTGGATGGATCGATTTCCACTTCGTGGTCGCGCGACAGATTCTTCGTTTCGCGAGATTTCCCTTTGCTGAGCAGGGGGCGCGCGCCCGCAAAGCCGCTCACCACATCTTTGGCGGAGGCGGGATGCTCCAGATATCGATTCAGGTGGAGCAGCAAAAACGCAACTTCGTCTTTGCTGAGGTAGAGCTCGTCATTGGCGCTCACCTCCTGCTCCGTGGTTCCAACCAACAACCGCCCGCTCCAGGGAACCGCGAAGATCACCCGGCCGTCGTCCGTCTTCGGAATCAGCAAAGCATCCGCACTCGGCATAACCTCCAACGGAAGAAGAATATGAACGCCTTTGCTGAGCCTGATTCTCGGCAGTGCGCTCGGATTCGCAAGCACGCGCACACCATCAGCGAACGGTCCCGTCGCGTTGACAAACACCGTGGCTTCGATCTCGAACCGTTTGGCGCCGAAGCGATCCTCCACTTCCGCCGCGGAAAGCCGACCATCGACGGCTTTCCTAAAACCAGTCACCCTCGCATAGTTCAACGGTTCGCCACCGTTTTTGGCGAACGTCTCAACAAGCGCGATGTTGTACCGCGAATCATCGAACTGCCCATCCGCATACGCAACGGCGCCCACCACCCCCTCGCGTTTCAGCGCGGGCATGCGACCCAGTGTTTCCTCGCTCGAAAGAAGGTGACTTGGGAGAATCCGGGCGCCGCCCGAGACCCAGTCATAGACTTTTAGCCCAACCCCGTAATAAGCCAGAGCCGTCCGGCTGAAGCACGGGATCAAAAATTCCAGCGTCCGGCATAGATGGGGAGCATTCCTGAACATTCGAATCCGCTCACGCAAAGCTCGGTCAACTACGCGGTACTGGGCTAGATCGAGATTCTTCACAGCTTCTTCGAGGTAACGTACCCCGCCGTGCGCGATCTTCGTCGATGCGCTGGAGGTCGCGCCACCGAAGTCACCTGCATCGACCAGCGCGGTTCGCAGTCCCCGCAGCTGGGAGTCGAGCGCGCAACCAGCGCCCGTGGCGCCGCCGCCGATCACGCACACATCGAACTTCTTGCCTGCGACATCAGCCAGCGCGCGTTCGCGTTTTTTCATCGGTGCTGAAGAAGCCGGTCTTCGGGAATAGAGTTGCGAAACCACAGATTGCGGGGAAGAGTCATCGGCTGGAGGGCCACCGCGAATGGAACTAGGCCCATCGCAAAGTGTTGAGCGAATTCGCTTGCAGCGGGATCTGGGCGGCTTGGTTTCCGAGGCGTATTTCGACGGTCCGCTCAGGCCCCGCATTCGTCAGGACCAGCACGCGCCCGCCGTCGGGATTTTCAAACGCCACATGCTGTATATCTTCAATCGGGCTTTGCGAATCGAATCTGCGCGCACCACGGCGAATGACACGCGAGTGGTGAGCAAAACCCCAATACTGTCCGCTACGAATGATGTCCTTCGTCTGTGAGTTGATCGTGATTACGCCGCCGCAGGAAAACGGCCCGATATTCGGACGGCCTCGTTCATCGAGAGCGATGTTCCACGACGTGATGGAGCGACACCAGTTCCGCAGGGCGCCGGCAAACGTGGCGCCCCATTTGCACCACTCTGTCAAGTAACCCGGATCGGTGTAATCAGGACCGCCCTCCGTCCAATACATTTCGATTTCGGGATGAGCCTCCTGCACCTTGGTCATCATCTCGGGCGAGCCCGCGTACCCGTGCCAGGCTACGGCATTGCAGTAGCGTCGCAGCCCTTCATCTTGCAAGGAACAGACGGCGCGACCCCATAAATTATAGTTGTGATCCAGAATCCAGATCTTTGCGGGCAGACCGCTCGACTCAAGAAGCGGGCCCAAGTGGTCGCGCACAAACTCGATTTCGTACTCCTGCCCCCAAAGGCAGGCCGGCATTTTGCCGTCTTGATCGGTGTCCACCTCGTTCTGCAACGTCACGGCCTGAACCGCAACACCCGCCTCAGCATATGCCTGCAGAAACTTCAAGTAATACCGCGCATAGGCAGGGAAATAGTACTTGCGCATCGATCCGCCGAGCATCGAGCCATTGAATTTCATCCAACCAGGCGGACTCCACGGCGACGAGAAGAGGAATAATTCAGAATTCACCTGTCGCGCTTGGCGCAGCATTGGGAGAATGTATTCCTTGTCGTGGTCAATCGAGAAGCGCTTCAGGTCGGGGTCGGCTTCACCTTCGTCAAAGCTGTAAACATTCCTGGAGTAGTCGCTGGAGCCCACGCAGATACGGCACACACTTAAATTCATCTGAGACGGATCAAACAGTTCGTGAAATAACTGCTGTCTGGCGCCAGCATCGAGCTGGCTCAACAAGTAACACGTTGCATCGGTGAGGGCGCCCCCAAACCCAAGAATCTCCTGGAACTTCACGCCCGGATTGAGCGTGATGTATTCGCGCGTAGGTGTCGTGCGGGCGGCGAACCACTCAACGGGAGAGGCCGACGCGAAACGTTGATTGCCGCTCGTGACCCACACGGAAATCTCGGAAGGATTGTTCGCAGTTGCGCCTTCATCGACGAGGGTCGGCTGCGCATTTTCCACGGGCGGAGCAACTGCAGCAGCTAGTCCTGCCGCTGAAATCACAAGGAAATCGCGCCGCGAAGTCCGCTTACTCTCCTTTACCGCTCCAGATTCCTCTTTCAATTGCACGTTTGCTTCGTCCATGTTGCGACGCATGTTACGGATTACAGGCGCGGTTCGCAAGCGAGTAACGCCGAAGTCTTGGGAGCGCAAAATGCACTTCGAGGTAAACAATCCGGGATTCTCCGTGGCATTTCATCTGCCAACAAGGCGAACGAAATCCGACACGCCCTACCAAAACCCGCTACATGCAAAGCGTTGCACATTAGAAGCAAACCGAGTGTAGCTCACGGGTTTGGGGCCTACATAAGCTTCCCCGAATCACTACAGGAAAAATGGTATTGAAATTGCTCCCTCCTAGGCGGGGGAGTGTCCGGGCGGTCTGCGTTCGAGCCTCACCTCATGTCGCTGTAGTTGACGTTTTGGACAGAGTCACAGATTGTCGTGGAGGTGGCGGCGTGAACCACCGAGTAGCTGCGATCGGTTCATCAATGGCGGTGCGGGCTCTACGCAGAGTGACGAAAATTGTCGTTGTCATGCTGCTAGCCACTACAGGCGCAGTAATCAGCAAGGCAGACACGGTCACGGTAGGCGCTCTTTCTTTCGATGAGCTAAATCCGAGCACCCCGGTCAGTCCGGGCACCGACGCGTTTACGGTCTATAACTTCACAGGCGTTGACAATCTGGGCTTCTTTCCGGTCCTTGATAACGTCGACTTCAACAGCATCAGCGTCACTTACACGGATTTGAGCGGGCCCACGCCGCTTTCACTGGGCGATTTGACTCCCGACGAGATCTCGACGCAGGCAGTCGTGCTCGCGTCGGACACCTACCTGCAAGCGGTCTTTCAGGCAACTCTGAGCAAGACCCTGTTCAACATCGGCGGTGGTCAATTCTTTCAGGCAGACTCGAACATCGTCACTTTCACCCTGTCTCCTTCTTCCCCGCCGGACCTCGCAGCTGGCGTAGACAACGGACTCATAAACGTATCAGGGAGCATTGTTACGGCTCCAACGCCAGAACCTCCGGCAGGCCTGATGCTTCTCTGTGGAGCCTGCTTGCTCATCTGTTGGAAACACGCCGAATCAGCGCCCATTTCTAAGCTCCCTTGGCTTCATAACTAGCAAGAGCACGACGTGAATGCGCGCGGTGGGCTGCGAGCATTCTGCGAAACCTAACTGATTTCTCGAAAATCCGAGGAGTATCCGGCATATGCGAAGACGCACTGGTATGTCTGTGGTCGAGTTCCTTCGGTTTGCGGTCATACTCCTCCTAAGCCTGGTCATCTCCGGTGGCGCAGAGATTATTCTGCGACCGCTCGTTGCGCGTGCGCAGAGTACTGCCTCCGTAACTCTCACAGCCTCGACTTCACCAAGTAGCGCCGAGCCTGGTGTAACAGTAGTGAGTGTGACCGGCAGCGGTTTCCCGTCGGGCACGATTGGTGCGAGTAATGTGGCGGTGACGTTGACGCCAGTCACCTCGGGGCCTGCGATGACCGCGGTCGTTCAGTCGGTGACGACAGTTGTGGGTCCCACTCGCAAGGTCACGTTTCAAGTCTCATCCGCAAACAAGGTGACGTCTCCGACGAATTATCTGTTATCACTGTCAGGATCGACGACCGCGGGCGCCGCTTTCGCGAGCACCAATACTTCTGCCATAACGATCAATCCTCCCGCTTCGATCGTTTCTCTTTCTCCCGCGTCTGGAAAAGACGGCCAGAGCGAATCCGTGACGATCACAGGGCAATATTCGAACTTCTTCCAGGGATCCACGGTTGCGAGTTTTGGCCCAGGCGTTTCCGTGGGCGGGGGAGTCGCGGGTAGCCCTGGCCCTGTGACAGTAAACAGCGCGACGAGCGCCACGGCTCAAATCGCCATCGGATCAGGCGTCAATCCGGCCTCGCAAACCGTGACGGTACAAACCGGATCCGAGGTCGCAACTCTGACCAATGGTTTCACAGTTGCCTCTGCCACCTCCTCGACGACCACCACGGCGGCGAACGCCACGGCGACGTTCAGCGAGAGCAGCCAGAGTGTGACGTTGAATGCCACGGTAACGAGCGGAGCGGGCACGGTGACTGCGGGGACGGTGACGTTCGT
>Ga0187783_10000153_pt1 | contig 51904 bp, 39 predicted proteins | sample 1015_SJ02_MP02_2_FD_132471 | JGI IMG/M metagenome (GOLD analysis project Ga0187783, IMG submission 132471) | Tropical peat soil microbial communities from peatlands in Department of Meta, Colombia - 1015_SJ02_MP02_20_MG | ecosystem: Environmental > Terrestrial > Soil > Wetlands > Peat | place... | reverse complement strand
GCATCCACTTTCGGCGAGCTGAGATTGCTGGTGGCTAAACTGGTGTCGGAGGAACCAAACAGCTTCTGTACCGAGGTCTTGTCGGCATTTTTGACATCGAGAGAGCGGGAGAGCGGGAAGCCCGTGGCCGTGCCTTTCAACTCGTTGACGATAGCGTGCGAGTCGTAGCTTCTCACCAACGCCACTTGAGGTCCCACCCCCAGAAGCTGTCCGATGGGATTCAGATCGAGAATCAGGTCTTTATTGACCGTGACCCCCCAGGTCTGAAGCAGATTGGTGAGGGCGTCATTGTCGGCGATCTCGGATCGGCCGAGCTTGAGCGGGGCGTCCAACATGAAGAGCGCCCGGCCGCCGTCTTCCACATATTTCTTAATGGCATCGACTTCCGGCTGCTGGTAATCTCGCGTCGGACCTCCCACGACGAGCACGGTGCAGTCGTTTGGCACTTCGGCTTTCCCCAGCAAATCAATAGATTTGGCCTGGTAGTTGTCTTTGCCGAGCAATTCCTTGAAACGGGAGAAGCCGTTGCGGTCGGAGTCATCGATCTGGTGTTCGCCGCTGCCTGCCACGAAACAGACGGTGCGGGTAGTATTCTTCAAGTCGCGGATGATGGCTCCCGTGATGCCTTCTTCCGTCATGCTCTTGGCTTCTTCTTTTTTCGCGCCGATTTCAACAATTGCGGTTCCATAGTTCTTGATGCCGGCCTCGCGTGCCTGCTGCGGATTCTTGTCGGGATCGACGAACTCAACATGAATCTTGGGCGAAAGCTGGGAGTATTGATCTAACAGGTCGCGGGCATGCTGGAAGCGTGTGCCCTGATCGTAATACGTGATGTAGGCGGGCTGCGTTAAGCCCTTGACGATCTTGGCTGTCTGCTCCGAGAGGCTGTAACGCTTATTGGCCGTGGCGTCGTACGACTTATCGTAGCGATTGGCCAGCACGTTGGCGATCACGACCGCGGTCAGCACCGCCAGGATATAGGCAGCGGCAAAAGCGGCATACCTGGTCTGCCGGGCCTTTAACAACCCTGTATTCACTTACGACCTCCAGCGCAGAGATTCCATGGAGCGGGAGGTAAAAAACAGCCCCACAAAGATCACTGTCAGATAGAAAATTGCGTCCTTGGTATTGAGAACACCCTTGGCAAATGACTCGAAATGAGTAATCACCGACATATACGAGAGTACCTTCGCCCAGGTTGCCGTTTCATAACCGCTCACCCACTCGAGAACCCACAGTAGCAGACATACTCCGAAGGTGGCCGCTCCGGCGATAATCTGGTTTTTGGTCAGGGTCGAAATGAAGGTTCCGATCGCCAGCAGCCCGCCGGCCTGGAGCAGCAAACCGAGATAGCCGATGGCCAGCGGCTTCCAGTCGGGATTGCCGTAACGAAACAGGAAGGCGAAATTCAGCGCTGTAAACAGCAGCAGGCAAGCATAGAGGATGAGCGCCGCCAGCCATTTGCCGACGATAATCTCGAGATCGCGGATGGGGGAAGTGGCCAGCAGTTCAATGGTGCCGGTGCGCTTCTCCTCGGCAAACAGCCGCATGGTAATCATGGGGATGAAAAACAACCCGATGACGCTGACATTCGACAGCAGGGGGCGTATGACTTCTTCGTTCAGATTCATGGGGAACGCCTGCCCGCGCATCTGGGACTCCATGCCCATCAGCACGAAATACCCCAAGGCATTCCAGAAGAAGAAGCCGAAGATGAGGGCGAACATGGTCAACAGCAAGTAAGCAATCGGCGACACGAAGTAGCTGCCGAGCTCCTTGCGACAAATGATCCAGACATTGCGCATTAATCTGCTCCCTTGCCCACCGGTTCCGGAGTCCCGGCCGGTTTTTCGCTTCCCGTGAGCTGCAAGAAGACCTCCTCCAGGCTCATCGCGGCCGATCGGAGTTCGTTGAGGTCCCAACCGGCCTCGACCACGGCCCGCGCCAGGTCGCCACGCACAAAACCTTTCCGGCTCTCGATCTCGAAGACGTTGCGGTTGGCATGGCTGGTCTTGTACTGCACCCGGCTGACACCGCGAACCTGCTCCAGCCGTTTCTGCACGACCGCCAAATCCAGATTGCCGTTTTGCCCGGCCACTTCTACCAGAACCGATTCGGCTCCCCGGGCTCGGGCTTGCAAGTTCTGCACCGAATCGGTGGCCACGAGCTTGCCCTTATTAATGATGATGACTTGTTCGCAGGTCTGCTCCACCTCGGGCAGGATGTGGGTGCTGAGAATGATGGTGTGATCACCGGCCAGGCCCTTGATCAAGTCCCGGGTTTCGTTGATTTGCTTGGGATCGAGCCCCGCCGTGGGCTCGTCGAGGATCAAGACGTCGGGATTGTGGATGATTGCTTGCGCCAGCCCCACCCGCTGCCGGTAGCCTTTCGAAAGCTTGCCCAGAATCCTTTTCTTCACATCGGCAATAGCGCAGCGCTCGCATGCAAAGTCGATCCGCTTATTCAACTCGGAGCCGGACAGTCCCTTGAGCTTGCCGACAAAAGCCAGGTATTCTGCCGTCTCCATTTCCGGGTAGAGCGGCGGAGTCTCCGGAAGATATCCGATGCGTCTCTTCACTTCGAGAGGCTGCTCGAGCACATCGAATCCCGCCACGTTTGCACTGCCCGAACTGGGCGGCAAAAAGCAGGTCAGCATGCGCATGGTAGTAGTCTTGCCCGCTCCGTTCGGGCCCAGGAAACCGACGATCTGGCCTTTCTGGACCTCGAAGGAGATTTGATCGACCGCAACGGTGCGGGCATACCTCTTGGTAAGATCCTTAACTGTAATCATAAGATTTTTGCTGCAGGAGTCGAGGCTATACAACCCACAAAAAACAATCCACCCTCTGAATTGGACTGATTGAAATTCTATGTTAAGAAGCTCTGCCTCAAGTTGTCAACGGCAAGTCAGTGGTTCAGAGGGCCTCGGCGAAGGAAAAGACGGCAACGAGCGCGGCCAAAGGATTCTTCCTGGTATAGTTAAGCCCAAAGTTCGAAGTCCGCGCATCCGCCCGCAAGTTCCAGGGAGAACCCATGAAGCGCCGCAAGCTTGGCCGTACTGGTCTTGAGGTCAGCGATATTGCCCACGGGTTATGGGGAATGGGGGACTGGACCGATTCCGACGATCGCCAGTCGCTCGAATCCCTGCAGCTTGCCGTCGATCTCGGCTGCAATTTCTTCGATTCAGCCTGGTCCTATGGAAATGGCAAGAGCGACAGCCTGCTCGGCGGAATCCTGTCGCACAATCCGAAACAGCGGTTGTACGCCGCCTCGAAAATTCCGCCTCTGAATGACAAGTGGCCGGCCACCTCCCAGGATCGTTACCGCGATGTCTTCCCGCAAAATCACGTTTTCGACTATGCCACGCGCATTCGCAAAGCACTGCGTGTCGAAACCATCGATCTGCTGCAATTCCACGTCTGGGACGACAGCTGGACCAACGAACCCGAATTCTACGAGACGGTGGAGAGGCTCAAGGCAGCCGGCATGATCAGGTTTTTTGGCCTGAGCCTGAACCGCTGGGAGCCGGACAACGGCATCAAGGCCATCCGCACCGGGTTGGTCGACGTGGTACAAGTAATCTACAACATCTTCGATCAATCCCCGGAAGACCATTTATTTCCGGTTTGCCGCGAGTTGAATATCGGCGTCATCGCCCGCGTGCCGCTCGATGAAGGCAGTCTTGCCGGGAAGCTGACGGCCGCGACAAGGTTCCCGGCCAATGACTGGCGGTCGCACTATTTTGGCCCGGAGAACCTGACCGATACCGTTACCCGCGCAGACAAGCTAAAACCCTTGGTTCCTGCGGGCATGAGTCTGCCGGAAATGGCGCTGCGTTTCATCCTCTCAAATCCTGTGGTCAGCACGACGATTGTGGGCATGAGAAAACCGGATCACGTGCGGGAAGATATTCGAGCCAGTGACCGCGGCGGCCTGGATTCCCAACTGCTCAGCCAGTTGCGGGCACATCGGTGGGACCGGATTCCAGGCCCGTGGTCAGACTAAAAAGAAGAATTGATGAAGGGGTGTTTATTGAATCTGAGATGGGGGCAGACCTTCTACGAGGTACTGGCAGCAGGCTTGCTCTGCTTTCTTCTCTCCGTCGTGGTAACGCTTAATTCTCCTTCGGTCGTGATGCGAGTGGCCTTCGAGATTCCTTCCGCCATCTTGATCCCAGCTTCCTGAGCAGGGACGGCTCCTTCAGCCGACATTGCCGAACTGGCAGCCAGGGTGAACAACAGAGCATCTTCCTGCTTGGCAAAGTAGAGCACGACCTGACTCGCTGCCATCTGTACCCACCTCCAGAGATGATCGCTGCTGAGATCATAGGCCGATTTCAAGGCAGCCAGAAGTTACCTTTCCTGGTGCCTCCGGACACGGAAGGTCAGGAGGCCCGGCGTCGATCAGTCTCGAATGAAAATCGGTTAGCCCGGAGCGAGCAGCCTGGCTCAATGCTGGCCAGGGCAATTGCCGGGTGCTGGCCGACCGGCAAATCTGGCCTGAATCCAGGCAATCTGATCCCTGACCGACTCGCCGATGACATTGCCGGGGTCGGGATTGGCATACTTTTCGAGTTGGACTCGGTCTCCTTGTTTGCACATCCGGGCAATCACTTGCGCCGTACCGCTCTCTGGGGTTCCGGAATTGGCTTCGCTGGCGATGACCAGCAATGGTCCACGGGCCGGCTTTTCTCCGATTGTGTTGCGGCTAAGATATTGCTCTACAAAGCGGTTGTTTTGCCAGTTTGGCTTTAGCATTGCGGAGGTCGATTTCTGTTCCAGGCTGGGGTCGGCGCAGCCTTGCTCGAGCTTGGGATAAAGCGCCAGGGCGCTTTCCGTTAAGATCTCCCCCACTTCGAACTCGGGAAAAACCGTCTTGACTCCGTAGGCGAGGAACAGAGGCGAGTTGTAGGGGTTCCCCTGGGCACTCGGATCTGGCGGGTTGAGACCCGCAAGACCTCGAATGACGATGCCGCCGAGGTAGTGGCTGTCGACGATCGAGCCCAACTCTCCGATGCGGGCCACGGTCAATCCGCCGTCGCCATATCCCATCGCAATCCATTCGGAGCCGAGCTCGGGAACGGCGCGGCGGGCGGCTGGAATTGAGTAAATAACATCCCGAGCGTTCGATTCGATGTCGAGAAAGGCATTGCGGAAGTCCGTGCCTAACCCGGCGTAGTCGGTAGCCACCACTGCATACCCGAGACTTACGTACATCGACAGAAACGGACCATGCTCGAGGTTTCTCGCCAGCGACGGCGCACACTGCCGTGCCACGCCGTTCAGGTCATGCGCCCAGGCGATCACGGGCCAACCACTAAGCGGCGGTTTTTGTTCAGGATAGAGAACCACGCCGGAGGTTGCTACATCCTGCTCCGTGGCCGAACGCGAATGATAGAGGAATCGAACCGCCAGCACTCCCGAAGGCAGGGCATATTCCGCGAATTCCTCGGCCCGAATCAACTCACCCGGGTTTCCCCTGGGGAACGGCTTGGGCGTGGAGTAGAACTCCGTGAGGGGGAAGGTCCACCGGATCTGCGGCTTATCGGCTTTCGCGGGTTGCGAGGAGCTGACCTGAACTGCCCCGCCGCCCGCCAAGAACAACGACAATACCGCAGCCAGGAGCAGCATGATGGTATTCGACCGGCTCGCCATTATATAGGTTGAGGCCTGGCCGAGGGCCTTGAACCGGGGCAGAACTCCTCGATCGTAGGACGAAGCAATCTGGTGCCTTCGTATTATTCCGTTCCACCGCGCTCTGCCCGAAGGCTCAGTGCAACATTTGCGGAATTGGACAGTCCGTTTTCAGCTGCGGACAGAGTGACTGCCAGATTTCCACAGAAAACCGCGGCTCTTGGTCGATGCGGCTTGGGGTTAGCTGACGACCAGGTCCGGCTGCAAAATTGCTTCGACCGTGGGTCGGGAGGATGTCTTGCCATGGACGGCTTTCTGAAAGATGTCGCTCTAGGGCTGCGTAGCTTGCGCAATTCCCCGACCTTCAGCGTGGTTGCAGTGGTCACCCTCGCAATCGGAATCGGGGCGAATACGGCAATCTTCAGCCTGGCCGATCTGATAATTCGCCGGCCCGTGGCCCTGCCCGACATCGACCGTCTGGTTGTCGTTGGTGAACAACCTATCGGCAGCGAAGACTCGGGCATTTCCCCGGCAAACTATCAGGACCTTGCCTCGGCCAGCAAGAGCTTCGACGACCTGGCAGCCTATGAATATTGGAGCGCAAGCGCGAGTAACCGCGAAGAAGTGGAAGAAGTCCATGGCGTCAGGGTCACTCCGAACTTCTTCGCGACCGTTGGATTGAAAGCGGCTCTGGGCCGCACCTTTTCTCGGCAGGACGAAGCCCCGGGAAAGAATGACGTAATCGTCATCAGCGATTCGCTATGGAAACAGCGCTTTGGCGCGAACGTCGCAGCCGTGGGTGCAAAGCTCGAATTGAACGGCAGGGCCTTCACGGTGATTGGTGTCCTGCCGGATCGAGCCACGTTCCCATTGGGCGCTCCCGCATTCTGGATACCGCTCGTGATGGACGGGAGCATCGAAGCTGAGCGTAGGCAGCTCGAGTTCAACGCCGTGGGTCGTCTCCGGGCGGGCGTGACCCTGCCACAGGCGCTGGAGGAAATCCATACCCTGTGGAAACAACTGCGTGACCTGTACCCCCAGGACAATGGGAATCGGATCGTGCAGGTTGTAAGTCTGCGTGATCATATCGTTCTGGACTACAACCGGCAGTTTGTGCTGTTGCTGCTGGGAGCGGTCGGTTTTGTTCTTCTCATTGCTTGCACCAATCTTGCCACGCTGCAACTCGCCCGTGGAGCCAGACGGCAGCAGGAGATTGTCATCCGAACCGCGCTGGGTGCAAGTCGTTTCCGTTTGTTCCGGCAACTCCTTTCAGAAAGTATGCTTCTGGCTTTCATTGGCGGAGGATTGGGCGGAGTACTGGCGATCTACGGCACGGCGATCCTCCGCCGAACGCTGCCGAACGATGTTCGGTGGTTCTGCGATCTGGAAAGTTTAGGGATGAATCTTGCTGGCCTTTTCTTCACTTCGGCGATCGCGGTCGGGGCAGGGATGCTCACAGGCTTGGTTCCCGCCTGGCAACATTCGAGAACCGAGGTCGGAAGTTCCTTGGTCGAAGGAGGCGAGCGCATCGTTGGCCGGCGCAGACACCTGTGCAGCGCCGTGTTCGTCGCAACCGAAATGGCTCTGGCGATGGTCCTGCTTATCGGTGCCACACTGATGGTCAAGGGCTTCGGGGTGCTGGCCGCCGGCCAAGCCGGCCTCGAACCATCCTCTCTCCTAACTTTCCATCTCACGCTCCCTGAACTGCGGTATTCCCAGCCGCAAAAAATGACTGCGTTTCTTGACCAACTGCTCGCGCAACTGTCGGCACTCCCGGGGGTCAAGAGCGCGGCCCTTGCAAGCGGCATTCCTTACAGCTTCTATGAGGACAACTCTGATCTGATCATTCAAGCAGCGCCGCTCTCTGCCTCAGGGCAGGGTCCAGTAGCGATGTCGGAGGCAATCAGCAGGGATTACTTCCGCACCATGCAGATTGGGTTGCACCAGGGCCGAGAGTTCAGCGGGGCCGACACCGCAGAGACCATGCCGGTATGCCTGGTTAGCCAAAGCATGGCGCAGCGCCTGTGGCCTGGAAAGGATGCTATTGGCCAGCATCTGAAGGTCGCCTCTGACCAACCCGACGTTGGCTGGGTTACGGTCGTGGGAGTTGTCGCCGACGTGCAGCACGAAATTTATGACCGCTCCTTCCGTTCCGTTCTGTATCGGCCCTTTCAGCAGGCGCCTCCGCGCTCCATGGATTTCACGCTTCGGGCCACCAGCAATCCAGGGCAGCTGGTTGCGGCGGTGCGCTCGGAGATTCGCCAGCTCGACCCAGACCTGGCAGTCGAAAATATCCAATCTATGTCCGACCTGATCTCGGCCCAGGCGAGTGCTTTGCGATATGTGGCATTGCTGATGGCGGGGTTTGGTGTCCTGGCGTTGATCCTCGCCACCGTTGGCGTCTATGCTGTCATGGCCAATTCGGTCACCGAGCGCTGGCGCGAAATTGCCATTCGTATGGCGCTCGGAGCACAGTCCGGAACACTGTTGCTCACGATTACCGGCCGGGCCATGCTTCACTCTGCAGCCGGAGTCATCTTAGGCCTAGCCCTAGCGTTGGGTCTGGCCAAGCTTGTATCCAGTTTGATCTATGGCGTCAGCGCCTGGGATACAGAAACCTTTCTTGGGGTGCCGCTTGCGCTCGTTGCCGTAGCGGTACTTGCCTGTTACTTGCCGGCACGACGGGCCACCCAAATGGATACGATGACAACCCTTCGATACCAGTGATCCTTGGCTGACTACGGCCCCGGCCGTTACCGACGGCCGAAGTCGCTAATTGGGGGTAGGCTGGAAGTTGGTAATTCCGGTGCTCGCTTTTTAGGGGCCTGGGACCGGATCGACAAACGCTGCGTCCCAAGACTGCCAGTATTTGGCCTTCGGTGGAAAGTCGCTAAATCCATACGGTAATTGCTGTATTTTTGTCCCAAGTATCTGTGCAGAAGCTGTTTAAACTGTGCGCTTCATCCTAGTATTCCCTTTGCCTGGTGCCGGCATTAGAGCTCCTCGATCTTCTTGCGGAGTTCGCTTGCAATCCAAGTGGGGCTCTTATCCGCGGAAAATTTGAGGGGCGGCCCGATTTTCACCCGGATCTGGCCTGGCCAAGCAAACTTTCTACCCGCCTGCTTTCGCTCAAACAATCCGTCGATGCGCATGGGAACAATCGGTATCCGTAGATTGAGTGCCAGCAAACCTATCCCCGCTCGGAATCGCCGAAGCTTGCCATCCTGGGTTTGCTGGCCTTCGGGAAAGACGAGCAGGTTGTAACCGCGGTCGACACACTCTCCCGCGTAGGCAAAGCTTTCACGGAAACCTGCCTCCCGCGGCAGGGGAAACAGATTGAGCAAAGATACCCCCAGGGTCCATTTGATGCGGTCATAAACACGACCCGGGAGACCGCGAGTGGCGAGTGGTGCTCTTAGGATTTCGAGGGCCTCCCCTCCGGTGGCGACGGCGAGCTTATGACGGAGACGAGCCGGCAGGGCAGTCAACACGAAGCCGGGATCCACATCTCCAATGTGATTGGAAATCACGAGCAGGGGACCTTCGACTCCCTTAAGATTTTGCCGTCCTTCGACGCGGGGCCAGCCGAGCAGAAACACTGCCGGGCGTAACAAGAGGTAATGCACCGAAATGCGAATCCAAGGGATCGGCCAGCCGAGTACCCAGCGGGGATAGTGGTAGTTGACACGTCGAGGCACTTCGCCCTGCAAAATGCGCTCGAGATCCCCAACTGTTGCGACCGTCGCGAAGCGCGTCTCGCTGAGGTCGACCTGATATCGATCCTCGAGCGCGCTCAACAATTCGATGCGGTCGAGCGAACTCAGGTTCAGATCGGAGTCCAAACGGGTGTTGGCATCGAGAACCGTAGGCGAGCGACCGGAGATGCGGGCGATTAAATCAGCCAGCGAGCTTGACCGACCGGCCGGGCTTGCCGCTTGATGAAACTTGCTTAGAACAGCTTCTTGAATCAGATTGCGCCTCGGTTTTTGGGTCGAAGTTCGGGGAAAATCGGTCTCCGGCCAGACGAACCAATGATTCAGACGCTGGTACTCCGCTAAGGACCGGTTGGCGCGTTGGACCACAGCTGCCGGATCGATTTCGGAATTCCGCAAAATGATCACCCCACAAGGTTCTGCGTTGCCGTCGCGCGGAAGAGCAATGACGAGGGCGTCTCTGACTTCAGGCTGGTGCCGCAGGGCTGCCTCGAGATCTTCCGGATACACGTTCATCCCGGCCGGCGTCACAATCACCTCCTTTTTTCTACCTTTGAAATAAAGGTTTCCCTCCGCGTCCCGTTCCCCCAGATCTCCGGTAAAGTACCAACCTTCCGCTCCCACAACCGTTTCGAGCTCGTTGCCGTGCCAATAGCCCGCGGCGATGCCTCCCCCTCGAACCAGAATCTCCCCGTCGGAAGCCAGCTTGACCTCCCGGCCGGCCAGCACTTTTCCGATCGATCCCCTGCCCAGGCGAAAAGGATGATTCACGCTAACCAGCGAAGTTGTCTCGGTCAACCCGTAACCTTGAATCACGGCATAGCCCAAGCGATGCCAGAACTCCTCGGTTTCGGGATCCAGTCGAGCGCCGCCCGAGATGAAAGCCCAGAACTTCCATCCGAACCGTCGCCGAATCTGCCGAAATGTCCACCATCGATGAAGAAAGTGCTTCCCGTCGGAGGCCTCGAAGTTCCGGTGAAACTGGTCGAGCCGCTCCTCCTCGCACAGATCACGCTCGAGCTTCTGTTTGAGCGAGTCGAGGACGCGGGGTACGGTGACCAGCACCGATACGACCTGGCGTTTCACGGTGGCAATTACTTCGGAAGGATTCAATCCCTCCTGGAAAACAACGGTCCCTGCCATCAAGGGGGGCAGGAAAATTCCCAGAAACTGGCCGAAAACGTGGCTCAAGGGCAGGAGATTCAGGAAGCGAATCGGGTGAACCAGCTTCTCGTACTTCAGGTATTTGCGAATCTCGGCTTCGAGTGGGGAAAGATTGGCTGCGACGTTGCCATGGGTGATAACCACCCCTTTGGGTTCGGCAGTGGTGCCGGAAGTAAAAACGATTTCGAGCGGATCGAGCGGACCAAGTGCGGGCGAAACATACGGGTCTGAGGAATGCCGAGCTAAGGCATTGGCCAAATCTTCGAAGATCATGGTTGGAAGGGATGGCTGAGCGTGTTCCCGGGAACAAACCAACAACCTGGCGCTGACCTGCTCGCATACGCGCAAGGCAAAGTCCACGGTTGCGATGTCGTCGAGCGGCACGACCACAACGCCACTGAGGAGGCATCCGAGAAACACCCCAACCCACTCGGCTGAATTGGGCGCCCAGATAACCACCCGCTCACCTTTCGAAATCCTTCGTAGCTCTAGCTCTCGCCGGAACCGAGACGCCATTTGCACAACCTCCCGGTAGGACCAGTGCAGGCTGCGATACCCTCTGCGCTCGATATAAGCGATTTCGTTTCCATGCGACAGGAAAACCGGGAGGTACTCGACGAGGGAATGGCGTTCCATCGAGAAAAGAGTAGCGCATTCGTGCCCACAAAGGCGCTAGAGGCGGTTCGGCGACGGCCGATCATCGCCCCCTCAGATGACTACTGCGCACTGAGGGATTGAGCGAGGCTTACGAGATTTTGGGGATGCACGCGAATGAGGCCTCGACGGGGGCTGTCGATGTCAGCAATCAGCAAAAACGAGACCGACACTACCAGGGGCAAGACCTGAAACAGAGCCGTGCCCCTGCGATGGGAGCCATAGCCGATTAACCAGTTACAGAACAGAGCAATGGCGATCATCAGGCCCCACGCCGCACCTGGCAGGCGGTACCACCACGCCGCCTGCGTGTATCCCTGCGAGTTCAGCACGTCGTTCATACCCGAAACCGCGAGGGCGACCACAACTGAATCCCGCGCCGTGGGCACCGCCCGGACAACGGACCACAACTCATTCTGGAGTTCGGCGGTGTCTCGGTTGACCTTGGCAAGCCCCTCGGAATCGCGAGTCGTATAGAACGATACGCGCTCATCGAGATACTTCTTCAATAGCTCGCGCACTTTCGCCGCGTCCGGCGCAGGCAGCAGGTCAGCCCGCACGTACTCCGTACCGATCGCGTTGGCTTCTGCTTCCTCGTAGTTCTTACGTTGATCGTAACGACCGGTGACCACGGAAAAACTGAAACCAATAATCAGCCCGAGCAGCGTCAGAGTACCCGGTATGACGATGTCAAAATCTTGCTGCTCACCTTCCTGCAAAGGGAACACCCTCTTTCGACAAAAGACGCCAAATTGTGTCGCAAGCCACATCGCGGCCAACGATAACATGCAAATCACAACCGGGAAATCAAATAGGTTGCTCCACATGACGAAGTCCTCGGACAGGGCGGAGTTTCTGGTGGTCGACCGGGTTCGGTCTGCCCCAAAATGCTTTGGCTCTAAGAATCAGTCATCGCCAGGGCACCTGTGGTGCGTGGATTATACGCCGGTCCACGCGAGGCACCGAAACTTCTCGCGGTAAGGCAATCGGCAGCGCGGGCGGCTGCAACACATGCCCTGAATAAGAAAACAACGGTCTTCTCCACCAGCTTCTCGATGCGTGGATCGGTTCTCAAACTGTCGGTCTTCCGCATGGATCTCGGGAACGGCTCTTCTCTTCCTAACCCTTGGGGTGGGCTGATCGCTGTCATACTCGTCCCACGCCCAGCGCATCGGCGACGCGGTTAATGTAGTTAAACCACGAAGCAATGAGCGTGATCTCGAGGATTGCCTGGTCGGAGAATCCGACGGACCGCAACTGCTCATGATCGTCTTTTGAGATGGTGGTCGCGTCTCGGGTAAGATTCACGACGTATTCCAACATCACCCGTTCTTGACGGGGTATGGGGACAGTGGTGTAGTCCCGCTCAAGCGCGTCGATCAGTGCCGGATCGAGAGTTATGCGACGCAGAAACTCTGCGTGAGATCGCTTCAATACACACAACGATTGGTGACCGACACCAGGGTAGCGATCATCTCGTGCTGCCGTCGGGAGAGCGGCAAATCCGGCGACAGGAGTACACCAAAAGTCGAGAAGGCGTGGTAGAGCGCATCCGGAATCAGGCTGTGTGACGCCACAATTTGCGAGCCTCCGCCTTCGGCCGGGTGCACAGGAGTAGCGTATTCCAGCGGATAAAAGCGCTTCTGTCCTTCGACTGCCTTCCGTAGCTTTTCATCGGCGCTTGCCAACGGGATGGTACGTATCCAAGTCATAAATGCCATTTTGCCTTTCGAGCGAGGTTTTTTGTACAATCAACCCGATAAAGCTAAAGCAAATTCAGATCACTTTGACTGCCGATGCCCGAATTGTCGTAGTTAGGTTCGGCCGAGGGATTGGTTCGTGGACGCCCCCACGCGGAGGAGCGAGTCGATGAGCATTGTGGTGTGGACGCTTCTGCGGAGGCTGCCGAAACCGGCGCTTCTCGTGTTGACCCTGTTTTTGCTGGCCGCAATGGCGCGTTCCTAGCTTCCCTCACTCGCCAGAGACCTTCTTGAACAAGGTATGTGGTGTCTTTTGCGGCGTACCTACGCCCTAGTGGGGCTAGGCTGTGATCACTTGGAACAACTGGATTGTACGGAACTGGTATTTTCGGACTCAAGGAAAGACGGCAGGGGCTACCCCTGCCGTATTCGAGATAAAATCCAGCCCTTATTTTGCGCGGTTGACTGCCTTTCTAAGCTCCGCTCCTGGGGTAAACTTCGCGACTCTACGGGCAGCGATCTTGATGGTCGCGCCCGTCTGTGGATTGCGTCCGTTGCGGGCTTTTCTCTGGGCGACCGAGAAGGTGCCGAAACCAATCAAGGCAACCCGATCCCCTTTCTTCAAGGCACCGGTGATGCTTTGCATCGCGGTGTCGATTGCGATAGCGGCCTGCGCTTTACTGATATCACTGCCGGCTGCAATACGATCAACTAGATCGGCTTTGTTCATCGTTTCTCCTGGTAGGTCTTTTAGTCCTCAAAGTGGCGAGGGGGCGTGATCCCCAAGTTAAAGACCCGGCGGCCCTATTTAGCGCCGGATAGAGACGAAAGTCAACTGTGGAAATCCACACACGGTGGCGAGTTTGGGTCATCGAACAAGGAGAATGCCCCACGAATGACCCTGGAACAGCGGACGAGAGTATCTCGGGCTCTGGTCGTGTTAAAAGCCTTTCAGGAATCTCCGCATATGGTTGGGCCGATTGCGCTATCTGGGGCTCGAAGACTCTTCTCTCGCAATCGCAAAACGCCGCCTGGGCCGTTCTTTCCTCCCGACAGTCTTCCCAGTGCTTGGTCAAAAACAAAGCCGCCCTCATCGCTAGTTAGCGAGAAGGGCGGCTTGTACGCGCACTACAAACGATGGGGAACGCTCAGTCCCCCGAAGGCAACAGCATCTCTTCCCCACCCGCCTCGATGGGGGGGATCACCGATGGGGTTGGGCACTCGCGTGGGATGAGCTGACTGGCGGCATTCCGGCGGGAACTCGTTCTGGCGGCGAATTCGTGGGCGGGTTCAGCGGAAGGCTGCGGCGGGTGTTCGGTGAACTGTTCGGCTTCGGTCGAACCGCCAAGTGCGGTGACCGAAGAGGTGCCACCCGCAATGACCTGGGTGACGGCGTCGAAGTAGCCGGTGCCTACGAAGCGCTGATGTTTCACTGCCTGGTACCCGGACTCGGCTTCCTCGTGAAATTCTTTCTCTTGCAGGCGCGAGTAAGCGGTCATGCCCATCAGCCTGTAGTCGCGCGCCAGCTGGAACATGGTCAGGTTCAAGGCATGGAACCCTGCCAGGGTGATGAATTGGAACTTGTAGCCCATCGCCCCCAGCTCGGTTTGGAACTTCGCGATGGTCGAATTATCCAGCTTACTCTTCCAGTTGAACGAGGGCGAGCAGTTGTAGGCCAGCATCTTGCCGGGGAATCGTTCGTGCACGCCTTCGGCAAACTCGCGCGCTTCCTTTAGATCGGGTTGGGAAGTCTCACACCACAGAAGATCCGCGTAGGGCGCGTAAGCGATCGCCCGGGCAATCGCCGCGGCAATTCCGCCCCGCGTCCGGAAGAAGCCTTCGACCGTGCGTTCACCGGTCAGGAATTTTTGGTCCTGCGGGTCAAGATCGCTGGTCAGCAGCTGAGCACTATCGGCATCGGTGCGCGCCATGATCAGAGTTGGTACTCCCATGATGTCAGCGGCAAGACGCGCGGCGATCAGTTTTTGAACGGCCTCGACGGTTGGGACTAACACCTTGCCCCCCAGGTGCCCGCATTTCTTGGCCGAGGAGAGCTGATCCTCGAAGTGGACACAGGCCGCTCCCGCTTCGATCATCGCCTTCATCAGTTCAAAGGCGTTCAGGTTGCCACCGAAACCTGCTTCGGCATCGGCGACCAGCGGAGCGAACCAATACGTACCATTCTGGCCCTCCGCGTGGTGGATCTGGTCGGCACGCATGAGAGCCTGATTGAGCCGGCGGCACAGATTGGGCACGCTGTCGGCAGGGTACAAACTCTGGTCAGGGTACATGTGACCAGCATCATTGGCATCGGCAGCCGCCTGCCAGCCGCTTACATAAATGGCTTTGAGCCCGGCTTTCACCTGCTGCACGGCCTGGTTTCCGGTCATCGCCCCCAGGGCGGCAACGTAGGACTCCTGCTGCAGCAGATGCCACAGCCTCTCGGCGCCCAGTCGCGCCAGCGTATGTTCCACCGTGATCGATCCCCGCAGCCGTTCGACTTCCTGCGCGGAATAAGGGCGGGTAATCCCCCGCCAGCGCGGGTTCGTCTCCCAATCCTTTGCCATCGATGCAGATTTGTTTTCGATCGTCATAAGTCTCGCGTCCTCAGCAGCTTCGCCGAAGGTCGTCTTAACCACTCCGGGAAGGCCCCCGAGCGGCGAAACATCTGGCGATTGTGGGGGAAGCGGCGGGTCGCGTCAAACGTAACGTTTCTATCGTTCTGATAAGTTTCGGTTATCAGCCTTGCATTTTATGATAAGAATATGTTGCAGACGGCGGCGGCCCGGAGAGACGGGAAAAGACTATGGAGATCGACCAGGTTGAGACCTTCTTAGCGGTAGCGACCTTTGGAGGTTTTCATCGCGCCGCCGAAGCTCTGCGAATCAGCCAGCCGGCGGTGAGTGCAAGAATTCGAGCCTTGGAAGAATCGCTCGGCGTCAAACTCTTCGCTCGCTCCCGCGGCGGGCTGGTGGTTTCAGAAGCAGGCAGGACATTCAAACCGCACGCCGAACAGCTGCTGCGCACCGCTGCCCTCGCTCGCCAGGCAGTCCACGAGAGTCAACCCGCCAGCGGAATGCCCCTCCAGATCGCCGCGGCCTTGTCTATTTCCGTCTATTTTCTGCCGGATGTGATCAAGCGATTTCAGCAAGCTCATCCGAACGTGATCGTCAGCATTCGTCCTGGTCACTCCAAGGAGGTTCTCAACATGGTGCTGGGGGAGGAGGCGGAGATCGGCTTGGCTCGTTCCCTGCAGCATCCCGAGGTGGAGACGATCAGCCTGCGGGAGGACCCGCTCCTGCTGGTGACGCATTCCCGGCGCGGTCCGGCCCAGGCCCATCGCGCCCATTTGGAGAAGGTGGCCAGCTGGCCGTTAATCTTCTACGAGCACGGCTCGAGCGATTGGACTCTAACCCACAGCCTGTTTCGCCGCGCCGGGCTGGTGCCGAACGTGGCTCTCGAGGTGGACTCGATCGAGACCGCCAAGCGCATGGTGGAACGCGGATTGGGATTATCGTTTCTTCCCCAATTGGCGGTTGGCCAGGAACTCCGCGCGCACAAATTGACCGCCATCAAAGTTCTGGATGCCGAGCCCTTAGAACGGAGTTTGGATGTCATTCATCCACGGCGCCGTCCTCTACGACCCGAGGCGCGCGTGTTCCTGCAAACCGTCCGTGAGGCCGCGATTCACGATCCGCAATCCTGCCGTCCACACCGCAACGCGCAGCGAAATTCGAAATAGCAGTTTAGGGGCCGAGTGAGATTCCTGATTTTCCTCTGGGCTCCACAACCGAGATAACATCTCCACAAAATCTACACAGCGCAGAGAAAGTTTCCTCTTGCACCCGCTGCCAGGCTGAGCGCATTCTCTTTTTCGCTCCCTCATACACCCATGGCTTCCGCAAGTGGACGTTCGCGACGGAATCAACGCTTGGAGTGGTTTCCATTTTATGTTCACGGCTTTGTAGGCGACATGCGCTACCGGTCTCTGACCGATTATCAGCAAGCCTGGTATCTGAACCTGTTGTTTGCCGCATGGATCTCCGAACGACCGGGATACTTGTTAGACGACGGGCAACTGTGGCGCCTTGCGAATGCGCGCACTCGGCAATTCTTCCAAAAGGAATCCGAACCGGTGCTGCGCTTGTTCGAGCGTGAGGGCCCGACGGTTGACGGCTGCGTCTGGATTTATCACCCCTGGCTGTTTGAGATCTACGAGGAGCAGGTACTAAAATTCCACAAAAAGAGAAAGAGATCCACTCGATCCACAGAAGATGCCACCACCTCTTATCTAGATTTTGAAGGTACACTAAGCAGGAAAGAAAATGGACGAGAAGAGTGTTCGCGCCATCCAGAGTCTGGCCTCACGCAGTGGGGAAGCTGCTGGGCCTGCTACGCCGAGAGGCACGCCAACCAGACCGCTTAAAGAATCGTCCAGCTGTCCTATCTGCGGCGGCAGCGGCTGGAAAGACGCCAGCCAGGGCCACGAGCGGCGGGTAAAGCGTTGCGAGTGTGTGCTCAAGAATCAGGAGGAGCACCTGAAGAGTGCCTCGGCCATCCCGGCACGCTACGCGGGGTGTGAGTTCGAAAACTACAGAACGGACTTCAACGCCGGCTTGGCGGCGGCGAAGATCACGCTCGAAAAGTGGGCCGAACAATATCCTCTGGACCGAACCGGTCTGCTGCTTGTCGGGCCGAGTGGCGTGGGAAAAACCCATTTGTCTGTAGCCGCCATGAGGCGACTGATTGAGAAGGGTATTCCTTGCTTGTTCTGCGATTACCGCGAGCTGTTGAAGCGGATTCAGAATTCCTATAATCCCTCGGTACAAGCCACCGAGTTGGAAGTCCTGAAGCCCATCTTTGAAACCGAGGTGGTCCTGCTCGATGACCTGGGTGCGGTGAAGCCTTCCGAGTGGGTATGGGACACGGTGAGCCTGATCTTGAACAGCCGCTACAACGATAACCGCACCACGATGATTACCAGCAACTATCTGGATGGCCCCAGCGCGGCGGCGGACGGCGTGGAGGGTGCGCGCCGGGCATCTCGAGAAGAGACGCTCGGAGACCGCATCGGCGAGCGAATGCGGTCGCGTCTGTTTGAAATGTGCCGTCTGGTGCAGCTGGATGGAAGAGACTACCGTCTGCGGTTCAGAACTGCGCTGGCCAGGTGATCAGATCAGAACTTGATCTCCACCGTCGTTTCCGATTCTTGGGTGGCGACGGCGTATTTCCAGTTTTTGACCGCCTTTAACGCCGATTCCGCAAGCAGGGGATGACCACCGATATACTCCACCCTGCGAACGGTGCCGTCGGGGGTAATCCAAAGCCTGAGTTTCACGGTTCCGTGGAGGCCCATCTTCTTGGCGACCTCAGGGTATTCCGGGTCCTCGCTGTGCACGACCGCACGCGGGTGCTCAGCGGCGTACACGGTGCCGCTCAGCAGTGCGATCCAAAAGACGATGTACCTGAGTCTCGTCAAGCTACGTTTGTCCTAAAAGATCAGCCGCAACGCAAGCTGCACCAGTCTTGGGTCTCGTTCCTCGCTTACCGTGCCGAAGGATGTGCCATCCGAAATATTTCCATCGGGGTTCAGGAATTGAGTCCGATTAAACACGTTAAAGAATTCCGTCCGGAACTCCAAGGTCTTGCCCTCGGTGATCGGGATGTCTTTGTGCAGCGCCAGATCGAGTTCTGCAATGCCAGGGCCACAACATATGTCACGCGGAGCGCTGCCAATCACCCCCAAAGGCCCGTTGGCAAAAGATGCCGGATTGAAGTAGTACCCGTTCGAGGCTTGTGGATAGAGCCGCTGAAATGGCGCAATCATGTTGGGTTCGCCGGGAGCTTCAAAGTCGAAGCTGCCCATCAGTTCCAGGTCGTCCGAAGAGGTAATGCGGATCGGAAAGCCGGATTGAAAGGTCCAGATCCCCGCCAGCGCCCACCCATTGGCCAAGTATCGAGTCCAGTTCGAGACCGGCAGGGCTGGGATCCGCCAGTATTCGCTCAGCACAAACCGCTGCGCGGCATTGAACAAGGACAAGGATCGCTCCTTGTTGGGGTCAAGAGGGTCGATGGAGTTTTCGAAGCTGGAGGCGTTATCAATCGACTTGCTCCAGGTATAGGCAGCCAGGAGCTCCAATCCGTGTGAGAAGCGGTGATTCACTTGAGCTTGGAACGAATTGTAGACAGAGTTCGCAAGCGGTGCCATGGCGAACAAACTGCTGAACACCGGTACACCGTCCGGCGGGCAGCCAACCCCTGTCGTCGGCTGGCAGAACGGGGAAGAATGCTTGCGCAGTCCCACGAGGGTGATGGGATTTGGGTTCGGCCCGGTCACCGAGGGCACGGAACCATAAGGTAGATGCAGAGTCACTCCCGCTGGAATTGCCCCCGCCGGGATGTAGTACGCTTGATCTTCCTCGAAGGGTCCACAGGACTGCCCTGGGATCTTGTTCAGGTCCAGGCAGGTCTGCGCGTTGCCAAAGTTATTGTCCATGCTGGCGATCAGGCGATGACCTTCACTGCCCACGTATCCGAACTGCAGCATCGTGTCCTTTGTCAGTTCGCGCTGAATGGTCAGGTGATACTGTTCCGCGTACTGGGGTCGAAGTGTCGGCGGGAAGTTGCCAAACAGCTCGATCGGTCGGAAGCGTGCGAAATCTACCGGCGACCCCGGGGCGGGAGTCTGGATTCCATTGAACGGATTCGGCGAGACGACCCCGTCTTGGTTTAGGAATGGGGTATTGAACAGGGGATTGCTGATGACCGTGCTCCCGCCGTAGGGCGGCTGAGCCGCAAACGAGGCAAACATCAGCTCTTCATCGGTGTCGTAAAAGATCCCCCATCCCAGACGGACACTCGATTTACCAGGACCACCCGACAGTTTGGACAGCCATCCCGTGGTGGCATTGGGCGACCAGGCGAAACCCAGCCTGGGGGCAAACGCGTGCAGATAAGTCGCGGTCAGGCCCTCCGGAACACCGGGGTCGCCGGGGAAGACCAATCCCAGGGGAAAGACGGCTCGCGCCGGGCCGGTCGGCGAGCAGTTGGTCGAACCGAAGGTGGCGGCGAGCGGGTCGGAAGGACTGAGCTGGCAGGGGAAAATTGTCGTTGCCTGCCCGGGGCGAAATTCCTGAACGCGCCTGCCAGCATCGGCTTGCGGGGTGTTCAATTCCCAGCGCAAGCCGTAATAGAAGGTCGCGTTGCGTTTGATCTTCCAGGCGTCCTGGGCGAATAGCCCAAGTTCAAAGGAGCGGACATCCAAGCCGTTGGCCGAGCCCTGGCTGTAGGTATCCGGCAGGCCGAGCAGGTAGTTGGGAACCAGATCCTGATACCCCACATCATTCGGACCGCCGCCTGTGTACTGGAAGTTCCCGTTGACGTTGTAGTAGTAGGTCTGGTGAAAGCGCTGGTCGCGAGCGTCGATGCCAAACTTCACCGTGTGCTTGCCGTAAACCTTGGCCACGCTATCGAACCCCTGGTAAACGTTCCCCGCCTGCGAGAAGAATCCATTGGCGTTGTTCCCGAGACTGAATCCACCGGCCAGCGCTACAAAGGGCACACCTTCAAATTGCGGCGAGTATCCCGGGGTGATTCCCAGCCGCGGGTCCGCCGGATCCGAAAAGCATTCCGACGCGGGTACGGTCGTGCAGGAATCTTGCACCAGCCCGGTCCGTGCCGGAGCAAGGAATCTCCCTTCCCCTTCGCGGTAGTAGACGAAACGGGCTTCGTTGGTCGTTCGCGCGCTGACCATCCAGTTATGCGAGACGTTCAGCTGCTGGAACCGGGCTTGCGTCGAATTGCCAAAATCCGGCAGATTGGCACCCACCGCCTGGAATGCAGAGAACGGTAGGTTATCGTAGCCGTCATTAAAGTAGTAATACAGATTCAGTTGCTGCGCGCTGGTCAGGTTGTGATCGACACGGATCGTCGCCTGATCTTGCCGTTCCGCCTCATCGGGAGCTTGCCGGAAGGTATCGGCCCCGATATTCGGTTGCGGTACAAAACTGTTCAGCAGATCGAGCGCGGTGGGATCGAAGCAGGGCTTCGGAATTTGATTATTAGGAAAGAGCTTGGAGTACGCGGTACCCGGGGCGATGGGCCCTCCGCCGTTGGCGGCAACTGCCCCGGCGCATCCTGCGCGCTGGTTGAGCTGGTTGGCCACGGTCGGAGTTGTCAGCATCCCCGCGAAAACCGGCCCGGCGGAGAAATCTCCGCTGCGCTCGGCGAGGGATGGCACCATGACCACTCCGGAAGAGATGCCGTCCCGCAGGCGCAGTCCTTCATAAGAGGTAAAAAAAAAGGTCTTGTCGCGGCGTATCGGCCCACCGAAGGTTCCCCCGAACTGATTCTGCTTGAAGTCGGGCTTTACCGGATTCAGGTAACCCTGGGCGTTCAGGAGATTGTTGCGCACAAATTCATACACCGACCCGTGGAAGGTGTCGCTGCCCGATTTCGTGACAACGTTGACCACCGAACCGGAATTGCGACCGAGGTCGGCATCGTAGTCATGCGAAATGACGCGGAATTCGCTGATCGCATCCGGAGAAGGTGTCAGCGAAGGTGCATTCACGAAGAGATCGTCTCCGCCGCCGCCGTTCACGTTGTAATTGTTCGAGCGGGCGCGGGCGCCGTTGACCGAGACCACTCCGGGTTCATTACTGCCAAAGAATAGGTTGGTTCCGAGTGTATCCTCGACTCCCGGCTGAAGCTGCAGCAGTTCGTAGGTATCGCGCGATTTCAGGGGAAGCTGCGACACTGCCAGGTTATCCATCACGACGCCGAGCTGCGTATTCGAGGTTTCAATGGTGGAGGGAGCGATATGAGTTTCGGAGTGAGTCCCCATGGCACTCAGTTGGATGTCGAGGGTAACCACCTGCCCGATGTTGGCCCGCAGTTCGTCCCGCCAGGTCCCGAACCCATCGGCCTTGACCTCGACCTTGTAGCGCCCTACGGGCAAAGCACTGAACTTGAACTCGCCGGCATCATTGGTCGTAGCAGCACGCATCAGGGCCGTGCTCTGGCTCGTAATGATCACGAATGCGCTGACCACGGAATGCCCGTGGGGATCTACGATTTTGCCCTGAACCTCCGCCGTGTTCTGAGCGTATGCAACCACAGAGGTCGCAAGCAAGAGAACCCCCAGCTTCAGCACGGCATTGGCGTGCGGTTTCATTGCAAATGACTCCTGTGCATTACTTGCGTTTGCTGGAGTAACAGTAGGCGGCGGCGCGGCGCGCTCGCAAGGTAACGATAGTAATGCGGCAATCCGAGGATGATTCCGTTATGCTGCTACTCGTCTGGGAAGTAAGGTGGGACGTTTGGGAACACACGCAGCGGCTCTGGACAGACGAATCTCCGCAAGTAACGGCAACTCATCCGCGCACCGGGTCACCCTGGCGGGCCTCGAGGTCAATTCCAAGTTGCTTTTGAAATTTGCCGAGTCCTTCAAGGCATTCAACTTTGTTGTCCGGCCGGTCGAGGTGAGATCCTCCAAAACCCGTCATGCAGGCGGTATTACCGCCTGTGTGCTGCCGCTGAAGCAAACCGCGGTCGCGTTGCTGCGCAAGTCGGGGTGGTTCTTGCCCCGTCGCACGTTGCTCTATGGGATCGGCGACTGGAGCGACGCCGCGCGCTTCAGTGATCTCGGCATCAATGCCTTGCTCGAAAGGACGACCGATCTTAGCTTTCGCGCAGCCGTGTCCAATACCCGCTCCGTGATCGCCCATGGGATCGGCGAGTATGCGCGCGTCCCCATTGTGACCACGGTTACGATGAAGGCCGAGGGCATCGTGGTAAAAGGGATTACCAGAAACGTCGGCCCCGGCGGCATGGCGGTAACGCTCTCGCGCAATATCAGCCTGCCCTCGGAAATCCTTCTGGACTTCACCTTGCCGGGGGCCCGCGACTTTTCCCTGCGCGCCTCCCCGCGCTGGTACTCAGGCCTTCTGGTCGGATTGCGGTTTCAACCCTCCAAGAGCGAGAAGATCCTCAGAAAGTGGATCAGCGAGTATTCAAGCTTGGGGAAACAGGGCTAATCCCAGGCCGTGTCTGACCCCCTTTGACTCTGCGCAGGACCCCCCATCCCAACCCTCGTTTCGCCCCGGGGTCGTTCCCCGCCCGTTCTTAGGTGACCTTCGTCCGATGCCAGGTTACTAGTCGGCCGGTTACGTTTCTTCTATGACGAAGGTGACTTTCTGCGCCGCTACGGCTCTCATAGAATGCCAGTGACACCATGGGAACGGGCTCAGTAACCTCGGAGAACGTCTGGCGAAAGACCGCCTCAGAGGCATCTCAATCCTTGGAAGTTAGAGAAATCGTTATCTCTGAACCACCGGCAACTCCGCCGGAGGCGGGTATCGATCTGCCATCCACGACTCCGCCGCTGGTCGAAGCGCAATTCGCAGGGCTGATTTTAGCGGTGCGGCAGTCACTCAAGACGAAATGGTTCTGGTACGCGATGGCTTCTTCGCTGTGTTGGACGGGTTGGGCCTTCACCGCCAAGATAGGTTCCAAGGAGATTCCCCCGGCGACCATGGAATTCATCTCCGCATTCGGCTTCGGACTCGTCAGCGTATGTGTCATGCGGCGAAAGTCAGCCATATCGGACAAGAGCCGGGCGGGTAAAATCTACGCCCTGATCAGTGGTGTGCTGCTGGCCCTCGGCGGTATCTCGCTTTATGGCGCATATCGCACCGGCTACAACGCTTCCATGGTCACCGCTGTCACTTCCCTATATCCTGTGGTTACGGTTCTTTGCGCCGTCGGATTCTTGCGGGAAAAACTGAACAAGATGCAAGTTGTGGGACTGCTGTTCGCGGTTGCTGCCATGTCCATACTCTCGCTCTGATTAGCCTTATGCACGGTTCCTTATGGCTGATGCTCGCGATCCTGGGCCTGATTTCCTGGGGAGCCGTCGGCGTGTTTCAAAAAATGTCGGTGGACCGCATCGCAGTGCGAACCGCCTTTGTCTGGGTTGCCGCCGGTTTCATGCTACTGCAAGTCGTGGTTATGCCCACGGTTTCCTGGATGAACTATTCGTCGAAGAGTTTGATCTGCGCCGTGCTGAACGGCATCTGCAACGGGCTGGGAATTTTGTTCCTGCTGGCCGCCATGCGCCATGGCGGCAAGGCTTCGATCGTCGAATCGTTGGCGGCACTCTACCCAGTGTTTGTCGTGATGCTTTCTCCGGCCCTTTTGCGCGAAAGGCTCAGTACATTCCATCTTGCGGGAATCGGCTGTGCCGTTGTAGCCGCGATTTTGCTTTCCGTCGACAGCCCAGCGTCGACGAAGGGCGCCTAGCCACCGGGCTTGACGGGGGTTGGCCCTCCAGTTTCCAAGCACGCATAGCCTCTGTCCCCGATCCCGCCTAGAATAGCTTGGGTGCTGAGTGAGCAGCTAGAGTTTGTCCCCGATCGGGACCGCCAGGTATTTGCCGCGGTGCCGAGTGCTCCGGCGGTGTTTGTTCTTCACGGCCGCGACCGGGAGGCCGAGCCCTACGTCAGCAAAACCGCGAACCTGCGGCGACGCCTCGAGCGGCTTCTGGGCTCTCCGCTCGAACAGGGCAGGAGACTCAATCTGCGGGACCGGGTACGCCAAATCGAATTTAGCGCGACTGGTTCGGAGTTTGAATCCGCCTTCCTGCTCTACAAGCTGCTTCGGTCGACCTTTCCCAAAACCTACGGCCAGCGTCTGCGGCTGCGCTTGGCTCCGCTGATCAAACTGCACTTCGAGAACCAGTATCCGCGAGTCTCCATCACCACCCGTTTAGGGCGGCGGAACGGGCGCAACGCGTATTACGGACCGTTTCCCTCGCGAGTCGCGGCCGAGAGATATGCCAACGACTCGCTCGATCTGTTCAAAATGCGTCGTTGCGTCGAGGATCTCCGGCCTGATCCGCAGTTTCCCGGATGCGTTTATTCGGAAATGAAAATGTGCCTGGCGCCTTGCTTTCAAGGCTGCACGGATGCCGAGTACCGGGCGGAAGTGACGCGGGTGGACGCCTACCTCGAGACCGGGGGCGAATCGCTGGTGCGGGAAATCTCAGCCCGCCGCGAAGCCGCCTCCGCCAGTCTGGAGTTCGAACGCGCCGCCGGGCTTCATGCCCAGCTTGAAAAGATCAGGTCGGTCGGCGGCCAACGACCGGAGATTGTGCGTCGCATCGATCAGATGATGGGTGTGATCGTCCAAACGAGTGCCTATCCCGGGGCAGTGAACCTTTTTCTGATCGCAGCCGGCTCGATTGCCGATCTGCTGACATTCCCGATCCGGACCCAGGAGCACAGCAAATCCCAATCCATGGAGGCTCGCCTCAGCGCAGCCCTGGCCGGGATCGAGCCTACGGGTGCGAGGAGCGCGCTCGAGACTATGGAGCATCTGGCTCTGGTCGGACGCTGGTACTATCGCAGCCATCGCGCGGGCCAGATTTTTCTGGCCGATTCCCGCGGCGTGTTGCCCTTGCGCCGCATCGTGAGGGGGATTGCGAGCGTCTATCGAGGGGAGAAATTCGAGCCGGGTACGGGGGAGAGAGAGGGCACCGCTCCCGTGCCCGACCAGTCCAGTTAGGAGGCACGATGGACGAAACCAGCCTGCGTCGACATTTGATTGACCTTCTCGAAGGGGGGAATGCGCATGCCACCTTCGATCAGGTGATCGCGGATTTTCCCGAGGCAGCGCGCGGCCGGAAACCGGCGAACCTGCCCCATTCGGCGTGGATGCTGGTTGAGCATCTGCGCATCGCCCAGTGGGACATCCTGGAATTCAGTCGCACGCCAAAGCACAAATCTCCCGCCTGGCCCGAGGGATACTGGCCGCGAACCGACGATCCGCCGAGTCCGGCGCAGTGGAATCGGAGCGTCCAGCAATGGTACACGGATCTGAAGGCGATGGTGGACCTGGTCGAAGATCCCAAGACCGACTTGTTTCAGAAGATCCCTTGGGGGGACGGCCAGACGATTCTGCGGGAGGCTCTGCTTGTGGCCGATCACAATGCGTATCATCTGGCCCAAATCGTCGATGTGCGGCGGCTGCTTGGCGCATGGAGGGCAAAGTGAGATTCGACGGCCAGATCGCCGGGCGGAATCCTGAACCTGAATGGCCCGCGGGAGCGCACGAGTCTGACGATGGCAGGGTTCGGAAATCGACAGCTTCCGAGCTCTTCCCGGCCTGAGGAGGGCGATGTGGGATAATAAAATTTCATCGAGGGTCGTTCAGGATCCGGGAGCATCCAATGAAGGTGACGAAACCAGCATTCTTCTTTGAGCGCTTCGGTATCACCGAAGGCGATCTCGAGCAATACCTTGCCGCCGCTCTTTCGGCAGGCGGAGCCTACGCCGACCTTTATTTCGAATATCTTTCTTCGACCTCCCTGATGGTAGACGAGTCCATGGTGAAATCGGCCTCGCAGGGAATCTCGGCCGGATGCGGCGTACGGGTCGTCAGCGGCGAGCGTACCGGATATGCATATACGGACGATCTTTCCCGGGAACGCATTCTGCACGCTGGGCGCACTGCGGCTTTGATCGCGAGCGGTCCGGCAAAGTCCCCGACCGTCGGTTTTCAGCAAGCGCCGGCACGCAATCTGTACCCGGTTGCCCTGCCATCGGTCGATGCCGAAATCACGGCGAAAGTGGAACTCGTCATGCGGGCCGACACAGCGGCGCGCGCCTTCGACCCTCGCATTCGAGAGGTTCGGGCCAGCTACGGCGACGAGCTGCGGCATATCCTGGTGGTGGGCTCGGATGGGACGTTTGCGCAAGACTCACAGCCGCTTGCCCGTTTGAATGTCTCCTGCATTGCCAAGACCGACGGCAATTCGGCTCGGGGAAGCGCCGGCGGGGGCGGCCGCGTCGCCCTGGATTTCTTCTTTGGCGATAAGAACCCTGAACATTTTGCCATCGAAGCTGCGCGTCAAGCGGTTTTGCAGCTGGGGGCGCGCGAGGCTCCGGCCGGCGAAATGGAAGTCGTGCTCGGTCCGGGATGGCCTGGCGTGCTTCTACACGAGGCCGTGGGTCACGGACTGGAGGCCGACTTCAATCGCAAACAGACTTCCGCTTTTGCCGGCTTGATCGGCAAGCGAGTGGCCAGCGAAAAGTGCACCGTGGTGGATAACGGAACCATGCCTTGGCGCCGCGGTTCCTTAAACGTCGATGACGAGGGTCAGCCGACCCAGAACACGGTGCTGATCGAGAAAGGTATTTTGAAGGGTTATTTGAGCGACAAACTCTCGGCCCGGCTCATGGGCATCGCCGATACCGGGAACGGACGGCGCGAGAGCTACGAGCATATTCCCATGCCACGCATGACGAATACCTATCTGCTGGCAGGCGAAGAGGATCCCCAGGATATCCTGCGCTCGGTCAAGCGCGGAATTTATGCCGTGAACTTCGGGGGAGGCCAGGTGGATATCACCAATGGCAAATTCGTTTTCTCCGCGTCGGAAGCGTATTTGATTGAAGATGGGCACGTTACGGCCCCGATCAAGGGTGCAACCCTGATCGGCAACGGTCCGGACGTGCTGACTCGCGTGTCGATGGTAGGAAACGATCTCAAGCTTGATGAGGGCATCGGAACCTGCGGCAAGGATGGGCAAGCCGTGCCGGTAGGGGTTGGTATTCCCACCATCAAAGTCGATCGTCTGACCGTGGGTGGAACCGCGAAGCGGGATACCGGCAACTTCATGCAGTGACCAAGCCACGATTTGCACGGATCCTCTGAGCCTTTCCGACCTCCGCCTACGGAGCAAGAACGTGCTAACCATATATATATAGAGCGCCCGGTCTAAAAATATGCCTTCTACCGAACTCGAAACTCGAAATCAGAAATCCGAAGCCGACATGAAAGAACTGGCACAGGACATCGTCCGGCGCGCCATGCGAGGGGGCGCCACCGCAGCCGAATGCGTGATCCGCGAAGGCGATGAGTTTTCTACGCTGGTCCGTCTCGGGCAGGTCGAAACCTTGAAAGAAGCCGGGTCCAAAGCCATCGGGGTTCGCGTGTTTCAGGGGCAGCGGGCGGCGAATACCTATTCGAGCGACTTTTCCCGCGAGGGTTTGGATCGCATGCTCGACTCCGCACTCGCGCTGGCCAAGGTTACTTCGGAGGATCCGTTTAGCGGCATTCCAGAACCATCCCAGCTGGGTTCCCTGTCCGGCAATCTTGATTTGTTTTCCGCCGATGTCTACTCGCTGCCCGGAGACGAGCGCATCAGCTACGCTCGTCGTACCGAGAAGGCTGCCATCGATTTCGATCCCCGCATCAAGAACTCCGACGGTGGCTCCTTCGATGCGGCTACCGGTCACAAGGTTCTGGCCAACTCGCACGGCTTTGTCGGCGAATATCAACGTTCCTACTGTTCGATTGCTGCCGTTCCTATTGCCCAGGCGGAGAACGGAGCCATGCAGCGCGATTACTGGTTCTCGGTGGCACGCAGTTTGAGCCGGTTGGAATCTCCCGAGCACGTGGGCAAGGTGGCCGCCGAACGTACGCTGCGTCGCCTTGGCGCTCGCAAGGTAAAGACCGCGCACGTGCCCGTGGTCTTCGACCCCCTGGTGGCCACTTCGATTCTCGATCACATTTTTGAGGGTGTGAACGGAGATTCGGTGTATCGCGGCGCTTCCTTTCTGGCCGGTAAGTTGGGCGAAAAGATTGCCAACGATCGGGTAACCGTGATTGACGATGGGACGATGCCGGGCGGCTTCGGCACCAGCCCCTTTGACGGCGAAGGGATTCCCACGCGGCGTACGGTCGTGATTGAAAATGGCGTACTGAAATCCTACCTTCTCAACACCTACACGGCCAAAAAGCTAGGCTTTCGAACAACCGGAAACGCCGCCCGCGGCTTGGCCGGAACGCCGGGAATTGGCCCGGGAAACTACTTTTTGCAGCCAGGAGCCAGAACTCCCCGGGAAATCATTTCCGAAATCAAAGAAGGCCTGTATGTGACCGAGTTTCTCGGGCAGGGAGTGAACCTCGTGACCGGCGACTATTCGCGCGGCGCGTCCGGACTTTGGATCTCAGGAGGCGAACTGGCCTATCCGGTGGAAGAAATTACCGTCGCCGGAAACTTGAAAGAAGTTTTCTTCAACATCGCGGAAATTGCCAACGATCTGGAATTTCGCGGCCCAATGGCCTGTCCAACCATCAGAATCGAAGGCCTGACGGTCGGCGGCGAGTAGAGGTTCGAACCTCGCCTCCCTGGGCCATTCCTAAGCGCTGGGATGCTGAAGATTGCTTCCCCTCTGCCCACGATGCGGGAGTTATGAGTCTTTCCCACCGCTACCAGTAAGCCACTTCGAGAGCAGGTAACGGTCGTGGTCTTCGAAGCCATGCCGTCGGTAGAGATGAATTGCAGGATTTCCCCGGTTTACTTCAAGATGCAACACCTTCGCGCCATGCTCACGGGCCGTTTGGGCGGCGAACTCCAGTGCCTTCGCACCAATACCTTGGCCGCGTAATTCGCGTCGGACAAATAACTCGTCAATCCAAGCGTTTGTGCCGCCGTATTCGAGGCTGAAGTCGAACGAGAGTACAAGATAGCCGATCGGGGAGTTGGCATCGCAAATTAAGAAGACGCGCCCGGCAAAAGGATTAAGAATCAGTTCGCGTAGGTTCTCGCGGACCTGTTCTTCGCGGAAGGGAACCGACCACGGATCATCCTGCTGCAAACCCCCCATCAGGTGCAACAGAGTGTCAAGATCGCTGGTCTGAGCCGCGTGATAATGAACTTCGGTTGCCATCGCGGGTCAGTATAGCTTCGTTCCCCAGAGTTTGGGGAGGCCGGGGCCTCGCTGTCTTTATATCGGCGATTTGCGCCTGCCAATTTTGTCCTATCACATGGAGAACTTTCTCGGCATGGTCCGTTTCGGCCGCGTGAGGATCATGCCGAGGTATGGGTGAACGGTTACTGGTGTCGCAATGCCACCATGGGATCGACTTCGGCCGCGCGGCTTGCAGGTACAAAAGCAGCAATGCTTCCCACCAGTGCGATGGAGCATACGGCGAGCACGAGGCTGACCGGGTCAAAGTCAGAGATCTGATACAACATCGAGGCGACGAACCGAGCACAGGCGAGTGCGAGCGGCAGTCCGACGAGAACGCCCACCGCACTGACCAGCAAACTTTCCCGCATGATCATCCAGATCACATGCCCGCGTTCGGCGCCAAGAGCGATTCGCATCCCGATCTCGGTCGTACGGCGATTTGTGCGATAGGACAGCGTGCCGTAGAGACCGGTCGCAACCAGGAGAGCCGCGAGGGCGCCGAAAAATCCAGCGAGGCGAGCGAACATCGCGGGCTGGGAATAGGACCTCTCAAATTCGGCTTGCTGGGTCACGGGTTCTTCCAAGGGAACGTTAGGATCGAGCTGGTGCACCGCTTTTGCGATTGTCGGCAGGAGCGCAAGCGGGCGCGGCTCGGATCTGACCTCGATGTGAAACGTCTCCCCACCCTGCAGTTTTTGCAAAGCCGGGTAGTACGCCATCGGCTTGGGCTCTTCCGATACGCGGGTGTATTTGCTGTCCTTGACGACTCCGACGATGGTTCGATCTGCGGAAAGCTTGTGGCCGAGCGGATTCGTGTTCGGCAGAAAACGCTTGGCGAAGGTATCATTCACGACAACCACCGGCGGAGATGCGGGCGTGTCCGCGTCGGAAACATCGCGTCCCTGGAGGATGGGCACGCCCAGGACATGAAAGTAGTTGGGACCCACGTCGTTGGTACGAATCGTTCCTTTTTCCCCAAACCGATCGTCGAGATTGGCGCCATCGAGATCTTCATCGTGGTTGCTGCTCCAACCCGAGCCGAGGCGGTTTTCCATCATGGTTACGCCTTCGACACCGGGCAGCGCACGAATGCGCTCGAGCAGGTCGTGGTAGAAGGCGAGTGTTTCCTGTGCCGTGCGCGCACGCTGAGGAGTCACTCCGAAGACCAGCAGGCCTTCGGTTTTCATCCCCAAGTCCTGAGTCTGGTACTTGCGGAGCGTGCGCAGCAGCAGGCCGCCGGCAACCAGCAGCAGAAGACAGATCGCCACTTGCGAGGACATGAGAATACGACCGACAATTCTGCTCTGATGCCCGGTCGTCAGGCCGGAGCTTGCAGCCCTCAGAACACCGGAAATCGGGGCGCGCAGCGCGATCCACAGAGGCGCCAGACCGAACACAAGGGCGATCAGCGCCGAGACCGCCAGCGTGAACCACAGAACGTTGCGGTCGGGGTCGAGACCGCTTTCGATCTGTGACCAGCGAGCCAAGGCACCGGTTGCGAAGACCGCAAACATCCAACCGAAGGCTGCTCCGGCGGCAACCAGGAGAGAGCTTTCCGTCAGAAGCTGACGGAAGACATGCAAGCCGTCAGCACCGATCGCCATCTTGAGACTGAATTCGCGCTGCCGGGCTTCATTGCGCGCCATCAGAAGCAAACTGACATTGGTGCACGCGATCAGCAAAACTAACAGAACGAGCGCCATCAGGATGTGTACTTGATCGCGGTACTGCTGGTTGTAGCCCTGCATGCCTTTCGCGGGATCGAAATCGAGCACCGGTTTCCACTTTTTCGGATCGATGGTACCGATACCGATCTTTGCGGCTTCGCCGAAGGTTGACTCCAGAGCCGCCTCTGCCTGAGCCGGGGTAACGTTTTCCCGCAGTCGCGCCATCAGGCGCAGGCACCACCACTTCGGAGTCCCGTAGACGCTGTCCAGGGCCGCCGACTCTCCCCACGCATTCAGTTCCGGGCGATTCTGCAAGGGAACCCAGAAATCGGTGGAGACGCCGGGCTCCACGCCGTGAAATCCCGGTGCGGAGATTCCAACGATGATGAAGGGAACGCTCTTGACGAAGATTGTGCTGCCGAGAACGGATAGGCTGCGTCCAAATCGGCGGTTCCAGTATGAGTCGCTGATCACCACGACCGGAGCATGTTGTCTCTCGTCTTCGAGCGTCAAGCTGCGTCCCTGAACAATCTGGGCGGTCAGTCCGGAGAAGAAATTGCCGCTGACTTCTTCGCCTTCGGCTTCCTCGGGCGAATCGCCGTAACGGACAGCGACCTTCGCGACGCTGAGCGGAGCGTAAGCCATCAGATCGGCGAATACATCCCCACGCTGACGCAGCGCCTCAAACACAGGCTCAGAGAACGATGTCTCCCCATCGCCGGTGTTGATGGCAGGGGGCGGCTGATTCTGGCCGTTCCCGATCTCGACATAGTAAAGACGTTCGGGATCGCGCACGGGCAAGGACCGCAACAGAATCGCATTCATCACGCTGAACACAGCCGTATTGGCCCCGATGCCAAGCGCGAGCGTGATGACCGCGACCGCGGTGAATCCTGGGCTTTTCCGCAATTGCCGCAGCGCGTAGCCCAGGTCTTGTGCCAGTACGCTCATCAGGTTTGTCCTCCTCGAGCAGGGTCGGGCCGCAGTGCGTGGGCTAACAGCGAGACGAAACGCATCATGCCCGCTGTCGGCTAGGCCCTACCCGAGCAATGCTCTTACCAATATAGTGCAAGGCTAAATTATTGATGACAAAGGACAAGAGAAGACTGCTCTCGAAGCAAAACGTTCGAAGATGTCCACCGTCGGCCCGCGGTGTCCGGAAGCGAACAGGCAGCCGTCGATCAGACTGAGGTCAGCGAATGTGAACTGAGCTGAGGATGTGGTCGAAGACGGGCGACATGACGTCGAGGTCGGCCTCGGGCGAAACCAAAACAAGGTAGATCACAATGCCGGATTTCGCCTGCACCGCCACGAGTTGGACGCGCTCCTGGAGGGCCTCTCCGGCTTCCCGGATCGCCGAGGCGCCCGTCCAATCGACTTTTCTGGCAGGCCGGTCATTCAGTGTGAAAGATTGCGCGCTGTTAAAGATTTCGAGCTCGGGGTTGCTCTGTCTTAAGTCGCTTTCCAGTTCTCGGAATGCCACGTCGAGGTCGTTGCCCTTGGCTTTGGGCTGAAACCCACTCACGATCACGCCATAGGCAATCACACCAGCGGCAGCTCCGCCCTGCGGCCAGAAAGAGACGCTGGATGTTGCATCGCCGTTCGCCTGCCATGTTGCCGGGTAGCTGATGGTGTATGCCACGTGCTCGAAAGTCTTCCAGTCGTTGCTCGGAATGCTTTTGGCATTGAGGCGTTCAAGGTTCGTGGGCGCAGTAGGGCCGCTGGCGGCCGAAGCTTGAGCTGAACCGAGATTTTCTAAGGATTGTTTCGCGGCCGTAAACTCCGGACTATCCCCAGTCTGGTACTGCTTGGCCGGAAAACGCGACAGGATCTTCTGTATGTCCTTGGCGCGATCGCCCGGATCGGGATGGGAAGCCAGGAACGAGGGGCCGTTACTCGAGCCGCTTTGCTGCTTCAGCTTCAGGAAGAAAGAGACAATCGCTTCCGGGTTGTAGCCGGCGTCATAAATGATTTGGGCGCCCACCATGTCAGCCTCTTTTTCGGCATCGCGGGAATATTTCATGAAAACCGAACCTGAGGTCAGCGTCATCCCCATCTGGGCCAAGGAGCCAGCCAGACCGCCGACACCGGCCCCGAGGACGGTTCCTAATATGGCGAGGGGAACCTGCGCCTTCATCTGCCGGCTGGCTTGCCGGGCGGAGTGGCGCATCACCACATGCGAAATCTCATGTCCCATGACGCCCGCGAGTTCGGCTTCATTGGCCGCGGAAATGAGACCGGTGTGGACGTAAATCGGTCCGCCGGGGAGAGCGAAAGCGTTGATGGATTTTTCGATGACCACCTTGAAGCTGTAGGGAAACTTATAACCAGGGGCTTTGGCGGCTAACTGGAGGCCCAGGTTGTTGATGTATTGGGAGAGAGGGTGGTCGGGTGGCAGGATCTTCAATTTACGTTCGATTTCGGTCTTCCCCTGGAGGCCTAGTTGAATTTCCTGCTCTATGCTGTAGCTGCCCGCGGAAGGGTTCTCGGTCACACGGCCCTTCTTGGGGTCCGTATTGGCGGTAGCTTGCTCGCCCGTCAATAAGAGCAATAACAATACACACCAGAATCTGCTGGCCGATCGGATCATCGAGAGTCCAGTGGACCGTCCATCCGGTCCGAAACCGCAGTATAGCGTGGGGCAGGTGGACAATCACCTGCGGTGCTCTTCGAATGAGAACCGCCAGACGCGAATCGTGGGGATTGCCGAGTGGTCGGCCGAAGCCCTCGGCCGAATGATGGAGGAAGGTATGAAGGTGATGAAAGCGGCACTCGGTCGGCTGGCTTAGCATCGAACTCGCGCGGAACCTACGAGAGTGTGAATTCGCGCTATTTTGGTCTTGCGCTAGAATTAACGCCTCATGGGATCGATTCAGGGGGCTACGGTGGACGGGTTAGCAGAGTTCAAGCAAGCACAGAGAGAAGGTTGGGCACATTTTGCACCGCTCGAAACGATTACTACCCCTGCCGCGGCCCGGCTCCTGAGGCACGCCGGGGTTGGGCAAGGAGCCCGAGTGCTCGACGTCGGCTGCGGAACCGGCGTGGTGGCCATCACGGCTGCCCGCTTGGGAGCGCGCGTGACGGGGGTCGATTTAACCCCGCAACTCCTGACCCGGGCTCGCGAGAATGCTGTCGTCGCGCTGGTCGAAGTCGAGTGGCGCGAGGCCGATGTCGAAGAACTGCCGTTCGGAGACGAGCACTTCGACGTTGTCCTCAGTCAGTTCGCGCACATGTTTGCGCCCAGGCCAGACGTGGCGGTGCGGGAAATGCTGCGCACCCTCAAACGCGGTGGAACGATAGCATTTTCTACATGGCCTCCCGAACTGCTCGTGGGCCGCACCATGGCCCTGGGAACGCGTTACACACCCCCGCCGCCAGGCCTTGCTTCACCCTTGCTTTGGGGTGAACCCAGTATCATCCGCGAGCGGCTCGGGAGCGCGGTGGAGGATATCGTTTTCGATCGAGGTTCCCTGCTGGTTCCGGCTCTCAGTCCGCAACATTACCGGGCAGCCGTGGAGCGTAGCGCGGGCCCGCTCATAAAAATGGTGGAATTGTTGCGAACCACAGATCCGGATCGATTGGGCGTTTTCCGGCAGGAATTCGATACCATCGTTGCGGAATACCTCGAGGACAACCTTGTACGACAGGATTATCTGCTGACCCGCAGCCGGAAGATCTGAATCTCCTTGTCGCAGCCCAGCAGGGTCTTCCAGTCGCCGAAAGCCCGACTTTTTTGGCGGTTGCTTGCTAACCGAGGGGAGGCGCGTTGAGTCTAACTCGGTAACCGAGAGGAGAGTTTCGTGAGTAAGCCCGCCGACCTGGTCCAGGGGACGCTCGACATGCTGATCCTTAAAATACTGGCGCTCGAGCCTCTGAACGGATGGTCCATCAGCCAGCGCCTGAAACAGATTTCGAGCGATGTTCTCGGGGTCAGCGACGGTTCCCTCTATCCCGCACTGCACAAGCTCGAGCATCGCGGATGGATTCGGGCCGAGTGGAAAGCGAGTGAAAACAACCGGCGCGCGAAGCTCTATTCTCTAACGCCGCTCGGCCGGAAGCAGCTCGAAAAAGAAACTGCCAACTGGAACCGCGTGTCGGCTGCCATCTCCGGCATCGTGCAGCTGAAAGAGGCCTGAACATGAAGGTCGAAAGGTGGTTCTATTCGCTGCCCCTGCGTTGGCGTTCGTTTTTCCATCCCCACCAGGTGGATCAAGAGATCAAAGAAGAGCTTGGCGAGCATCTTGAGCAGCAAATCAGGGAAAACATTGCGCGAGGCATGTCCCCGGAAGAGGCCCGCCGCTCTGCCATGCTCGCCATGGGCGGGATCGCGCAGATCGAGCAGCAGTGCCGCGATGCCCGAGGAGGAAGCGTCCTCGAGGATTTTGGTCAGGACTTGCGTTACGGCTTCCGGCAAGTGCGCCGCAGCCCAGGCTTTTCCGCGCTAGCGGTTCTGTGCCTCACCTTGGGGATCGGCGCGAATGCCGCCGTCTTCAGTTGGCTGGAAGGGATCCTATTCCGTCCTTACCCGGCGGTCGCACATCAGGAGCGGCTGTTCGCAGTTGCGGCAAAGGTACAGGGAGAGAGCCATCCGGACTTGCTTTCCTGGCCGGACTTCCTCGACCTGCGCCGGGACTGCACGCTCTGCGAGGACTCTTTCGTCAGTAAGATTACCGGCAGCACGTTGAATATTGGAGACCACGCCGAAGTCACCACCGGGAGCATCGTCTCAGCCAACTATTTCGACGCCATCGGTGTTCGTCCGATTCTCGGGCGCGGCTTCGAACCGGACGAGGACGTAGGCAACGGTTCCCATCCTGTCGTAGTTATCAGCTATCAGTTCTGGCGCAATCACTTCCATGGCGACCGGGAGATCATTGGCAAGACACAGCGCCTAAACAACGTCCCGCACACGATCATCGGAGTCGCGCCGGATGGATTCTATGGGACCTTCGTAGGCCGGGCAATCCAGTTCTGGGTGCCAGTATCGATCGAGGAAACCTTCGCCGGCGGAGGTTACCAGCTTGAGGACCGAGGTGCGCGATGGATCGAATCCTACGTGCACCTGAAACCCGGCGTCAGTCGGGCACAAGCACAACAGCAAATCTCCGCCATCGCGGCGCGATTGCAGAAGGACTATCCGGCCACCAACCGGGGACGAAGCATCGGGCTGTGGGCGCTGTGGCAAACCCCATTCAACCATGCCGGCGAACTGCTGCCGACCCTCGAGGTTATGGTGGCCGTAGTCGGGTTTGTCCTGCTCATCACCTGCGCCAACGTCGGCAATCTGCTGCTGGTCCGCTCGTTGGTTCGACGCCGTGAAATCAGCGTGCGGCTCGCAATTGGAGCCAGTCGCGGCCGTCTGTTGAAGCAGCTCCTCACCGAAGGCCTCATCCTCTCGGCGCTAGGAACCGCCGGCGGATTCTTGATGGCGTATTGGTGCCGGCACTTGCTGGTTATGTTGCTGCCGCTGCGCGACGGAGAAGCAATGTACTTGCCGGGAACGATCGACGGGCGTGTGATGGCGACGGGCGTCGGCATTTGCCTGGTGGTTACGCTCATCAGTGGCCTGGTTCCGGCATTCGAGACGCACCAGCGGGACCTGGTTGGCCCACTGAAAGCCGAGTCCGGAGGGGTGGTCGGGGCTCGCTCAAGAGGCTGGCTTCGATCGGGATTGGTCATTTTTCAAGTGTGTTTGAGTTTCATTTTGCTGGTCGGCGCGGCTCTGTTGCTCGAAAGCCTCGAGCGGATTCGAAATACGAGCCCGGGCTTTTCAACGACGAGCGTAGCGGTGACCGGAGTGTCGCTGGTGGCGGCCGGCTACGACGTTCCGCGAGCCAAAACATTTCAGAACGAACTCATCCACCGCCTGAGTGGAGTGCCCGGCATTGAGTCCGTCGCGTTTGCCGCCGTGACACCACTCGGATACGACGTCTTCTCGTCTTCGCCGATTGCCGTTGACGGCTATGAGCCTTCCCCCGAGGAACAGCCTGAGGTTGAGTACAACCAAGTCGGTCCAGGATATCTCGCGACTTTGGGAATCCCTCTTCTCTCCGGCCGTGAATTCACGCGCAGTGATGATGAGAACGCACCGCTCGCAGCGATCGTGAATCGAACCATGATGATCCGCTACTGGGGTGGTCAGGATCCGATCGGGCGCCGACTTCAGGTGAAGGGACGCTGGGCGCGAGTCGTAGGTGTGGCTGCTGATTCGAAATATGAAAGCATGGGCGAGACTCCGAAACCTTTCTTCTATGTGCCGCTGCGGCAGGATTTCGTCAGCCAGCCGGACCTGAATATCCGCACTACGCAATCGCTGGACAGCACATTGGCCGCAGTTCTCCGCGAAGTCCACGCGTTGGACCAAAATCTTGCCCTGTCCGAAATGATCACGCTTCAGCAGCAGGTGAACCGTGCCACCTCGCCGCAACTCGTTGCCGTCACCTTGGCCTCGACCTTGGGCGGGTTGGCGCTACTGCTGGCCGCTGTGGGACTGTACGGATTGATGTCTTACGCGGTCGCGCAAAGCACGCGCGAATTGGGCCTGCGCATGGCCCTTGGCGCCGACGCGGCCAACCTGCTCCGGCTCGTCATTTCGCGCGGCTTGCGATTAACCGCAGGAGGGGTTCTGTTGGGCACGGTGGCAGGCCTGGCTGTGACGAGATTACTCGGACAGCTTCTCTATAACGTGAGCCCGCACGATCTGGTAGCATTCAGCCTCGCCTTAGCGGTGATGACCACCACTGCCTTGTTCGCTTGTCTATTGCCGGCGTGGCGGGCCAGCCGGACCGATCCCGCGCGCGCCCTGCGGGATTGATTTTTTCAGACGCGCCGTGCAGTCGGCATTCCTTCCGGTTTGCCGGCCAACCGGGAACGGTTCGCTTGCGCGATTCAAGGCGTTCGTCAGGACTCATCTGGATCTCTGACTGAGTGCCTCGGCGAGGCTCCGCCGAATCGGAAACAGGCAGTCTCCCATCGCCAGCTTCGAGCGTTCTGGTGCTTTTCCCGAGCACCAAAGTGGGTTGTGAGCGTTACCGGGTTCTCCCAACCATCGTGACCCCTGGCTCGCCTTTGTCTGTTTCCCGGGCAAGAAACCCCCCTGTCAGTCTGGCCGTCGCGCACTGTATGTTCTGGCAGTTGTGGGGTGGAAAGGCGTGACCCTAGTCTGTCGATGAAGATACAAGAGCAGACGCCAAGAATCTAATCAAAGGAAACATTCTTCATGAAATCACCGGACAAGCTAGAGCGAAGTGTTCTCCCCATCCCGCACCAACCACGCATAGGATTGACAACTTACGATGCGAAAGATCCTGAGACCAAATTCCCGCCGATTCGGGATCTGCGCCCACCTGCCGGCGCGCCGAATGTTCTCATCATTCTGATTGATGATGCCGGGTTTGGCTCGTCCAGCGCCTTTGGCGGTCCCTGCCAGACTCCCAACGCGGAGAAGCTGGCTGCGGGTGGCCTGAAGTTCAACCGGTTCCACACGACAGCTTTGTGTTCGCCGTCACGGCAGGCACTTTTGACCGGGCGCAACCACCATTCTGCCCACATGGGCGGCATCACCGAGATTGCTACCTCCGAGCCGGGCTACGACTCGGTTCTGCCTAATACGATGTCGCCCTTGGCACGAACTCTGAAGCTCAACGGTTACTCCACAGCACAGTTCGGCAAGTGTCATGAGGTGCCGGTGTGGCAGTCCAGCCCCGTGGGACCTTTTGACGCATGGCCTACGGGCGGTGGTGGCTTTGAGTACTTCTATGGCTTTATCGGTGGGGAGGCGAGCCAATGGTATCCATCTCTCTACGAAGGGACCACTCCGGTTGAACCGAAGCAGACGCCTGAAGAAGGCTACCACCTGCTCGAAGACATGACCGACAAGGCCGGTGCCTGGATCTCGCAGCAGAAGGCGCTCGCACCCGACAAACCCTTCTTCGTCTACTTCGCACCCGGCGGCACACATGCTCCCCACCACGTTCCCAAGGAGTGGGCCGACAAGTATAAGGGCAAGTTCGACCAGGGTTGGGACAAGCTGCGCGAGGAAACCTTTGCGCGTCAGAAAAAGCTCGGTGTCATTCCTGCGGACTCGAAGCTCACCGCACGCCACAGGGAGATCCCGGCGTGGGATGAGATGCCTGAGGCGCTCAAGCCGGTGCTGCGACGGCAGGCTGAGGTGTACGCGGGTTACATGGAGTATACCGACTATCACGTCGGCCGTTTGTTGGACGGACTCAAGAAACTTGAAATCTTCGATGACACGCTGATCTTCTACATCATCGGCGACAACGGCGCTTCCGCCGAGGGGACGTTGAATGGCACATACAACGAGATGCTTAATTTCAACGGCATGTCCAAGATCGAGTCGCCGGAATTCCTCATGGCCCATCTCGACAACTGGGGCGGGCCCCCATCGTATCCGCACTATGCGGTCGGCTGGGCACACGCCATGGACACGCCGTACCAGTGGACCAAACAAGTCGCCTCGCACTGGGGCGGAACCCGCAATGGAACGATCATCCACTGGCCGAAGGGGATTCAGGCCAAGGGCGAAATGCGCTGGCAGTTCTGCCACCTAATCGACGTGGCGCCGACCGTGCTTGAGGCAGCCGGACTCCCCGAGCCAACCTACGTGAATGGCGTGCAGCAACACCCGATCGAGGGTGTGAGTATGCTGTACTCGTTCAACGATGACGAAGCAGCCGAGCGTCACGAGACCCAGTACTTTGAGATGTTCGGCAACCGCGGTATCTACCACAAGGGTTGGACAGCGGTCACGCGGCACAAAACTCCCTGGCTCCTCATCGGCGAGAAGACACCGGCCTTCGACGACGACGTTTGGGAGCTCTATGACACGGAAAAAGACTGGAGCCAGGCGAACGACCTCTCCAAGCAATTGCCCGAGAAACTTCATGAACTCCAGCGCATGTTTCTGATCGAGGCGACAAAGTACAACGTATTACCACTCGACGATGACCTAGCCAAGAAAATGAACCCCGATCTTGCCGGCCGACCCGTGTTGATCAAAGGGAATACGCAGATTCTGTTCGGCGGCATGGGCCGGCTAGGGGAGAACTGCGTCCTTAACATCAAGAACAAGTCGCATTCGGTGACGGCGGAAATTGTGGTGCCGAAGTCTGGCGCCGAGGGTGTGATCGTGGCACAGGGGGGAAACATCGGCGGATGGAGCCTGTATGCCAAAGGAGGCAAGCTCAGGTACTGCTACAACCTGGGCGGTGTGCAGTATTTCTTCGCCGAGTCTGCCAGTTCGTTGCCCGCGGGAGAGCACCAGGTACGCATGGAGTTTGCTTACGCCGGTGGTGGCCTGGCCAAGGGCGGTAAAGTGACTCTCTACGTCGACGGAAACAAGGTCGGCGAGGGGAGTGTCCCCATGACTCTGCCAATGGTTTATTCCGCCGACGATGGCTGCGATGTCGGAGTGGACACCGGCTCGCCGGTCTCTACCGACTACGGTTCGCGGGGTAATGAGTTCAACGGTCGGGTCAAGGGTGTGCAGCTTGCCATCGCGGACGCGGCAGAGAGCGTCGATCACCTGATTCAACCGGAGGATGCCATTCGCATTGCCATGGCACGGCAGTAAGGGCTGGATTCGGGATTGCCGGGTGCCCGTGATTGCGGTCGCCCGGCTGCATTTCCCAGGGTGCTTCTCAGGGAGTGCCAGCGGTCAACCTTCGAATCTGCTAAAACCCAGTCGGGTCACCTTCGTTACATTGCGGAACGATTTCCGGTTTCGTTACCTTTGTCCTGACGGTGCCCCAAGTCATCATCAACACGGGTCTCAAGGGTCCAGACGGTCGGGAAGAAGAACTGATGGAGTACATCTGCGACACACCCGGTTGCCCTAATGTCGCCACCCATGTGCTGGGATGCGTTGCAGAGCTTGGGCTTGTGTTCGCAGTTTGCCAGGAGCACCTACCCCCGCCACAAAGGTAGCGCCGGTCTGCCTCGTTGGCGGTCTCTGCCTTGATGCTACTGATATCCCGATCTGGCTAGCGCGGGTGTTCGTTTCCTGGTCGCTGCCTTCCGTTCGCGAGCCGCCTACAGATCGTTCTCATCCAGTCGATCGATGCGAACGACGCCGGTAAACCAGTCGGACGGCCCCTTCGCAGAAGGTTGCGAACCAACTCGTTTGATTTCCATTGGTCTGTACTCCTTCAGTGGAGCTCGATCTGACTATGTCCTTTGGCCGGAGGCGAGATCCGCTCGGAAATCAATCTCGCACTGAGATTGGCGCCAACAGGTACAAGCTGAGGAAAGTAAATTGACGACTGGCGGGGATGGTAGTAGCGTTTCGGTCGAACTCAGATTCTCCTCCCCAAGACATCGCGTCTGGAGGTCTCATGCGCTATGGTACTGCGTTCCTGGCTCTGTTGCTGGCACCAGCTTTGTTCGGTGCGCATTCGTTGACTGCCGAACCATCTCCGTTGCCGGTTGTGGTGGCCAACGAGAACCGCACACTCGGCGGGACTCTGGTGGATGGCGTGCTGGATGTGCGGCTGGAGCTTCGCCTGGCACGCTGGTACCCCGAAGCAGTCGATGGTGTGTACGAAGACATCTATGCGTTCGCGGAGCAGGGACGTCCGCCGCAATGTCCTGGTCCTCTACTGCGAGTGCCTCAGGGCACGCGCATTCACCTGAGCCTGCGCAATCTGCTGCCCCTGGCCGCAACCATTCGTGGGTTGCACTCCTATCCCGGAGATCCGAACGAGGTAGTAAATCTAGCTCCGAGCCAGACGCACGAAATGCAATTTGTGGCCGGGGAACCCGGCACCTACATGTATTGGGCGAGCACGTCGGGTGCTCGGCTTGAAGATCGGGAAAGTGTCGACTCTCTGCTTTCGGGGGCTTTTGTTGTGGATTCGCCGGGAGCGAAAGCGCAGGACCGCATCTTTGTGCTTACGCAATGGAGCCCTCAACTCGTTGCTATCAACGGTAAATCCTGGCCCGAGACGGAACGTCTGACCTATACAACCGGTGAAGTGATTCATTGGCGGATTGTTAATCCTTCCGGAGAGATTCACGCCATGCATTTGCATGGTTTTTTCTTCACGATTGACGGGGTGGGAGATCCCGCTCACTTCGTTCAGTATCCCGAAGCGCAACGCCCCAAGGCCGTGACCGAGGGCATTGAACCGGGGCATACCTTTGAGATGACTTGGACCCCGGAGCGGGCAGGAAGATGGCTGTTTCACTGCCACATGATGGCGCACATGTCACCTTCAAGAGTACTCCACCCACCGGACGGTAAACTCACTGCCGCCGAGACAGTTCACGATCACAGCGTGGGAATGGGCGGATTGGTTCTGGGAATCACTGTCACTCCCAGTGCAGCAGAGGAAGCACGTTCGGTAGACGCTAAGAATGCACGCAAACTGCAACTGGTCATCTCGGAGAATCCCGAGAAAATTCCGCTCTATCGACTGGAGCTGAACGACCCGGCACTGCCACGCCAACAGGGCGAACAGAAGCAGCCTGTTCTGCTGGGACCGCCTATTGTTCTCACCCGTGGGCAGCCGGTGGAGATTGAAGTGAAAAACCAGTCGAGCAGCCCCACGGCCATCCATTGGCACGGCATTGAACTCGAGAGCTACTACGACGGAGTTCCGGGGTGGACGGGGTCAGGCCAGCAGGTCACGCCGCCCATCGCGCCGGGGACTTCTTTCGTCGCGCGCTTGACCCCGCCGCGCGCGGGCACCTTCATCTATCATACGCACTGGCACGACCAAAACCAGATCCGCAACGGACTGTACGGGCCGCTGATTGTTCTCGATCCGGGCGGGAAGCTCAACACCGACGAGGATCGCATTTTTCTCTTCAGTACTGGCCTTTATCCCCCGCTCGGATACATGATGCTCATCAACGGGGCTCCTGGGCCGGACCCGGTTGAGCTGAAAACGGGAAAGCGGTATCGACTTCGGCTGATCAATATCACCGATGATGGATCGGATCTGCGTGTCCGTTTTCTGGCCAATGGTGAGCCTTTGGCCTGGAAAGTGGTCGCCAAAGATGGCGCAGCCTTGCCACCTGCGCAAATTTTCCAATCTCCAGCCGAACTGTCTCTCACTGTCGGAGCCACATGCGACGTGGAAGTGACTTTTGAAAAGCCAGGCCAAACGTGGCTCGAGGTATCATCGGAACTCGACCTCGAAATAACGACGCAACCCTTCTTGGTTTCCGCCAGATAACTTCCGCGCCGGTTCCGTCAGGTCGGGCGAAGACAACCGCATTGAGCACCTTGCCTACTCCGCGGCAGGCCCACGAAGCTAGTCCTTCAGTTCGTTGAGAATTCTCCTCACCTCATTCAACTCTGCCACCTTGCGTCGCCGGAGCCAGGCCACCCAGAACCAAATTACCGGCTGCATCAGAACACAGATCACGAGCAGCTCCAACCAGGACCTCGGACACGCCTTAACATCAGCTCCGATGGTTCCCCAATTGACAGCCGTCAGCACCGCACAAAAGGCAAGCCAGCCCAGAGAGGGATACACTGCCGTGCGGAGCACGATGGCTTGGCCTGGGGGGTCAGGGAATCGTGCTTTAGGAAACAAAGAAAATTAGTCACTGCCTGAATGCGAAGTTCGAGAGTCCTGGTCGTGGGCAGAGGACCCTGGCGGCTCCAAGGGCCTAGGAGATTCATGTTAGATTGGTGGGCGCCTGACTTGGGTGGGGTGCCAGGTTGGACGTCTGGTTGGCGGTTTCTTTCGGAAGATTCTCCATCCTCAGTTGCGTTGTTCTTCAGGAGGATTCTTGAAAAGACTGAGTTCGCGGGGACTATTGCCTGAAACAGCGATAAGACGGGTGGCGGCCGGATGTGCTTGGGCAATGTTGTGCGCCGGGCTGCTGGCCACGCCAGCGAGAACACAGAGTCCTGGGCCACCTCCGGACACGCCAATGAAGCCCGTCGTGGATGAGTATCATGGCGTTAAAGTCTCGGACGACTATCGCTGGCTCGAGAATTGGAACGATCCTGCCGTGCGTGCATGGAGTGACGCACAGAACAAGCGGACGCGCACCTATCTAGATGCTCTGGCGGTACGTGAGCCGATCCGAAAATGGCTGGGCGAAGTGGCCAATGCCACCTCGGTCAGCTACTACGCGATTCTCCGGCCGCGCGATGCTTTCTTCGCCATGAAGATTGAACCGCCCAAAAATCAACCCTTTCTGGTCAGGTTTGAATCTCTCGACGATCTCGGTTCCGAACACGTGGTTCTCGATCCCAATCACCTAAACCTCCAGGGCACGACAGCCATTGATTTCTACGTGCCCTCGCCCGACGGACGCTTGGTGGCAGTGTCGCTCTCGGAAGGAGGCAGCGAGGAAGGGACGGTGCACGTGTACGAGGTCGCCACGGGCAAAGAAACCCGCGAGGTGGTTCCACGGGTTAACAAGGGCACGGGTGGAGGAAGTGTGGCTTGGAACGCGGACGCTTCAGGTTTCTGGTACACGCGCTATCCGGCTGACGGCGAACGGCCTGAGCAAGATCTGGATTTCTATCAGCAGGTTTATTTTCATAAGCTGGGTACTCCCATCGGTTCAGACACCTATTCGATCGGGAAAGAGTTTCCGCGGATCGCAGAAATCGTGCTCCACACTTCGGTGGATGGGCGTTACGTGCTGGCACAAGTGGCCAATGGCGACGGTGGAGAGTTCGCCTACTATTGGTTGGATCTGAGTTTGGGGCGCACCGACGGGTGGAAGCAGCTGACCCAGTTCTCCGACAAGATCACGCAAGCGGTATTCGGGAAAGACCAGGCCCTTTATCTCGTTTCGAAGAAGGATGCGCCGCGCGGTAAAGTGCTGCGCCTCCCCCTCGTGACTCTTTCGCTCGCGAAGGCTGAGACCGTCGTTCCGGAAAGCGACGCTGCCATCCAAGCGATCGCCCCCTCGGCAACTATGCTTTACGTGGTTGACTCGGCGGGAGGACCTTCGCGCATCCGCGTCTTTGATCAAAAGGGCAACTTTCACGGAGAGGTTGGAGTTCTGCCCACCTCGGCTGTATATGGCGCGAGTTCGCTGCACGGGGACGAGCTACTCTACGAGAACGAATCCTACCTGGTCCCCGGTGCCTGGTACCGCTACGAACCATCAACCAAGAAAGCCGTGCGCACGGCTATGTTCCAAGCTTCACCGGTGGACTTCAGCGATATAGAAGTCGTTCGCGAGTGGGCAGTGTCAAAGGATGGCACAAGCATTCCTATGAGCGTAATTCGGCCGAAAGGAATCAAGCTCGATGGAAACGCACCAACCCTGTTAACCGGCTACGGTGGTTTTAACATCAGCCTGGCGCCCTATTTTGATCCCACCCTGCGGCTTTGGCTGGATCGCGGGGGTGTGTCCGTGATCGCGAATCTCCGGGGTGGTGGGGAATACGGCGAGGAATGGCATTCCGCGGGCAATCTCATGAACAAGCAAAATGTCTTTGATGATTTCGCCGCCTGCGCGAAGCATCTGATCGATGCTGGATACGCGAAGGAATCAAATCTCGCCATCATCGGTGGCAGCAACGGCGGATTGCTGATGGGTGCGGCGCTGGTACAGCATCCGGAGATGTATCGTGCGGTTGTATCGTTCGTCGGAATCTACGACATGTTGCGATCGGAGGTCACTACCCCTAATGCGATTTTCAACATCACAGAATTCGGCAGCGTCAAGGATGCCACCCAGTTCAAAACCCTGTACGCTTATTCACCCTATCAGCATGTCACGGACGGGACGGCCTATCCCGCAGTGCTGTTTCTCACCGGTGCCAACGATCCGCGTGTGAATCCGGCCAATTCCCGAAAGATGACCGCCCGGCTGCAAGCCGCCACGAGCTCCAAAGCTCCCATCCTCCTGCGTACCAGCTCAAACACGGGGCACGGGATTGACTCTAGCCTGGAGGAACGAATTGAAGAGGGTGCGGATGTATGGGCCTTCTTGTTCGACCAACTCGGTTTGCGCATGGAAGCCAAACCAAAATAACCTGCTGCGTAGGCCAAGAGTCATTCGCATCTCCGTGGAGTTCAGAGCCTGGTGAAACCGTCGGTGCTCCACTCTTCTGAGCCGACGCCGTTGTGCACAAAGAACAATCCGGTGGCGTCATACTTCTTTTTCACCAGTGCCAGACGCGCATGATTGCTTCCCCAATACGAATGCTGCCAGTCCTGTTCGAAGAAATTGCTCTCCGAAACGTAGGATCCACCGCTTGGCGCCAGTCGACGCAGCTCGTTCACACAGCGATGAACCTGCTCGCGCGATTTTCGCGCTGCTTCGACGTCCGGCTCATGCCCGCGTACCCCCGGGTATCCGCCTTCGCCGTCTCCGACAATCGCCAGCGCAAACGCATGCAACACCGCAGGGTTCGTTGCCGTATCTCTGGCCGTTTCGAGAGCCTCACGCGGCGCTCCCGCGAGCCCCTTGTTGAAATGCAGCTCGATCAGTTGGTAGCGGGACCCGGCGAACAGTGCATTCGCTAGCCGCTCCTGGGAAGCATCGTCGAGTAAGGATGCCGGCAGCCAGAGCGATTCGAAGGCATAAATGGTCCAGGCCACTTGGCCTCGATCTCCCGTCCACCACACGTTATTCGGGCTCGCCCCAGGCCGTTCGTCGGAAGCGAAAACCTGGTGGTGTTGCTCTTTCCTCCACTCGACATCCCACCAATGCTCTGCCGGCATGCTGCCCAAAACCATACCCGGCTCAATCGTGTAGGCTGCGGAGGAACGGGCAATCCACTCGAGGAAGGGTTGCCACACTTTCCTTGCTTCTTCCGTGCTCAATCCTAGAGAAACCATGCTGACGCCAAGCACGTTATCCGAACCGATGTGCGCCTGTTCACCCCAATGATCGTTAAAGAGATGGTCTCGATAAAAGCCGACGAAGTAGCGCAGGAGCCGGCGAAATGCGTCATCCGAAGATGCCCTGACCCGGAAGCTCGCACCACCCGCGTATTCAGGAAGTGGGTGCACCCGCAACGTCACCTTGGTCACCACACCGAAAGAGCCGCCTCCGCCGCCTTTGAGTGCCCAGAACAAGTCTGGATTTGTGCAGGCGTTGGCAATGCGAATTTCTCCGTTGGCGGTCACAACTTCGGCCTCGAGTAAGCTCGCGGCGCAGGTCCCATAATGCTTCGAAAAACTGCCAAAGCCACCACTCTGCATCAGCCCCGCGACGCCCACGGTCGTGCATCCGCCGCCTTGCACGTAGGCGCCGGCTTTCGTGGTGACGGCGTCATAGGCCTGCATCCAGATGGCGCCGGAACCACATGTCACAGCGCGCTGAGCGGCTTGTTTCCGTTCGCAGCCCTGGGGAACGAATGCTTCGTGCATCGTGACGTCGTGCATCTGCCGAGTCCAAACCAGCAGCGAATCCGCCGCGTTCGAAGTTCCTTGGTAGCTGTGCCCGCCGCCCTTGACCACGAGACGCAGATCATTCTCGCGGGCGAAGTTGATCGCTGCCGCAACGTGATTCGCATCCTTGGCTACAACCGCGTACACGCTCGGTTTCGTGAACCACGCATCCACCCATCCGAGGGTTTGCGTGAGGCCAGGCTGTTCGCCGATGTAATAGGGATTCTTGATATTCGCGATTAGGCTCTTGCAGCCAGCATCCTCGAATTGCTTGATGCATGCCTCGATCGGAAATTCCACAGGAATTAAATTCCCGTCGACTTCGTCGTGGAGCCGTTTCCATGCCGTTGCAGAAGGCCAGTCTCGATCGGATGGGCGCCGCCGGCGAAAGGTCTTGTCCGCAAACAGGGTACGCCGCGAGGGCGGCAGCAACGCAGTGAGACTGCATCCCTTTAAGAATGTTCTTCGGTCCATGTAGTCGATTCTCCCTCATGAATGTCGGACGAAACGGGAACCACGGACGTCGAGTACACTGAACGCCCGATCGTACGGAAGCGGCCGCGCCCGGTTTCAAAACCATCTCTATGAGTTGTGCCAGTTATAGATGAGAGTGGCCGGTACATACAAACGACTCACGGCGACAGTGCGGTCGAGGCGGGCATGGCGGGCCTTGTACGCCTCGCCCATCCGCCTGCTCCTGAGGGAGACTGAGTGTGATACGCGCCGAGTTTCGTGCCCAGGGTAGGGGCCATTGGCGCGAGCCATTCTAGCCCGCGCAAACGCCGTAGAGACGACGCGACGATTCCGGCCCGCTTGCCGGCGATCGAGAAGGAAACTGAGGTCCAGCCTAGCGCGAGCGGGACTACCAGTGGCGCTCGAAATTTGGGCAAGGCTGGCAGGTGAGGCTGGCGACTAGCTGATCTCGATCTGGCCTCTGGCCGTTTGAACTGCCAGCACGATGCGTGGCGAATTGGATTGGAGGATGTCGGCTTCGACAGCCGCGGCGTGCAAGACCCGGCGCAACTCGTCGGGTTGTGGCGTCTCGAAGCGCAGCCACTTTGCCGTGCCGAGCGGAGGCGCGTCCGACGACGGATGCGGCGAGCCCGCTTCCCATTGAATGAAAAACGGAACCAGCGGCGTGGTCTGCTCGATGCCAAGCACCTGCCACCGGAGCAGCGTGCCGTCCGGACGCTGCCGGGAGCCAGGTTGCGGCCCAATGGTTGTAACGCCGGCAGCCTCGGCGGCGCGCTTGGTCGCGGCGATGTCCTCAGTGTGGATCGCCCACTGAATGATGCGGGGGGACGAAAGTTCTCGTAACCCGCGCTCGTCGGGCAGGTTGGCCTGGGCCGGGTCGGGCGCGATAATCTCGAAGTAGTGGCGCGAGCCGAGCGAGAGCAGGGCATTGCGCGTGCCGCGCCCGGGATGATTGCCACCGAATTTCGCGCGCACCCCCGTGCGTTCCTCGACCCAGCGGATTCCGACCTCGAGATCAGGCGCGCCGAACAGGATGTGATCGAAGGCCTCCGTCGCATCTCGTAGTGGGGCATCGAACGTCATACTCAAGGAAGATGCGGCAACGCGATGGCGTAGCAGCGCGGCAAGGCATCCGGCAGACGTTGTGATCCATTGGCGGCGATTCATAACCGGCAGAGTAGAGGAGTACCGCGGCGACGTCAAACACGCGGTTACAACGGGTACAAATTGGACGAAAAGACAGCGCAAACTTGTCTGATAAGGCGATTCTTGACCAACAATTCCGGTCGATCCATGTCCTTGACAGCGTGTCGATTGCCGGTGTAGGTTGGCTGCCGGACTCACATTGTCTTCCCGGCGATTCCGCCAAGGGGTTATTCCGATCTTCTGATTGAGTCACAGGCCCGAAGCAAGCGCTACCTTCTCTGCATGAAAACAGTCTTATACGGGCGGATCGTCTTCGGCGCGTCGGCAGTGTTGTTTGGCGTCATCGCACTGATGTGGCACGACGCTGACACCTGGCAAACCCTGAGTCAGATCTGGAGCCTGCCTTTTGGCACCATCATCGGCGGGTGTCTCATGACCGTTCAAATTGCCGGTGGGATTGCGATCGAGTACCCAGGGAGCGCGCGCTTAGGGTCGATCGCGCTGGGCGTCGTCTATTTGCTTTTCTCGCTGGCCTGCATCCCTGGCATCCTCGCTGCACCGGCCGTCTATGTGCATTACGGGAGCTTCTTCGAACAGTTTTCCTTACTCTGCGGCGCGATTGCCTTGTACGCTCGAACGGAAGCCAATGAAGCACGGGCTTTAGCCTTCGGCCGAGCGGCGCGCCTTGGACTCGGAGTCTGCGCCATCTCATTTACGCTGAGCCAGATACTCTACCTTTCTGAGACAGCTGAGTTGGTACCAAGGTGGATTCCGCCAAATCAGATGTTTTGGGCCGTACTCACGACGATCGCGTTTGCACTCGCGGCAATTGCCATTCTCATCCACCGCCAGGCGCGGCTTGCGTTACGCCTGATGACCCTGATGCTCGCACTCTTTGGGATCCTGGTTTGGATTCCACGCCTGATCGCTCACCCAGAAGCACATCTGAACTGGTCTGAATTCAGCCTGACTTGCCTTATTACCGGGGCTGCTTGGATGGTGGCTGACTTGAGGTCTTTCTGATCTAAGCCATCTTTGCGTGTCGAAAAATCCGGCAACCGCCAGCGTTGTTTCCGGATCACTTCGTGTATGGTCAGCCACTGGGGAAACTATTCGGATGGACATCATACGAGTCGGCATAGCGGCTGGAGTCCGCAGGGCGCCTCCAACGAACAAGCCTCTACCGAGGGCGTTTGTCAGGACCAAACTGCCAGAGCAGATTTGGAGATTTTGAAGGTAATCGTGATTGAGCGTAAACCACCCGAACGGGAGAATTTTGACCGAAGTCGTTTGGGTGCATCCGCCCTATAATTGCGCATGGAAAAACGGAATCTGGTTCAGCTCTGGGAAGAGCACACCAAGCATGAGTTTTCTACTCGTGACACCGAAGCCACACTCGCGACCATGGTCAATGATGCCTACGTAAACCACATTCCCGTGATGACAGGTGGCTATGGCAAAGACGCTCTCCGACGCTTTTATTCCCGCGATTTTATTCCCGCAATGCCTGCGGATACAACGCTGACTCGAGTCTCACGGACGGTAGGCGAGGATCAAATTGTCGATGAGATGATTTTCAGCTTCACGCATACGCGGGAAATGCCATGGATGCTGCCCGGCATTGCTCCAACGAATCGACGCGTTGAGGTGCCACTCGTTGCCATCGCGCATTTTCGCGACGGCAAGCTTGCCCATGAGCATATTTATTGGGATCAGGCTTCCGTCCTCAAACAAATAGGGTTACTCGAAGACTCGAAACTACCGGTCTTCGGATCCGAGACCGCGCACAAAGTATCAAACCCCAAAGTTCAGTCGTGATCAGGTGCAAAATCCGTTGTCCGAGGCAATGAACGAGACCGCGATCACCCACGTTCCCTTTTCGCGGTCGGCGCACGGAGGAGTATGGTCTGGCCAACCGCCACTCGACCAATGCGCGTGACCGCGCCGTAAATTCCCGCCTTGTTCTGGTTGGCACGAACGACCGCTTTCAGCACTTCTGGCGCCGGACTTGCTGAGTCGGGATCAAGATTCAGCATCGAGCAGCGGACATCGTGCATGGTGACGGTGATGGCGGGAGCGTCGCTACCCTCGCCGAACGAGAGCACACCGCCCAGCCACTGGTCCTCCTGGAAGGGAATCGATCGCAGTAAACGAACCACAACATTTGGGCGAAATCGTCGCACGTCCAGGCTCCGCCCTGCGAGTCGTCCGATCTCGCGCACCGTATCGGAGGCGATGACGGAGATGCACGCTTCATCGAACATGCCATGATTCAACTGCATCATCTCGACGGGAGCCCCATATCGACGTCCGACCTCCGCGGCTAACCCCTCCCCGAAAACCGGCATCTCGTTGCCATCCGGTGTGCGAATACGCGTAGGAAGATCTCCCTCAGCACCGTTATCACGGCGGCCCGGAGCAAACCGTAGCAGGTCGGGGAGCTTGCTTGCGGTTAGCCACGGGAATCCGCTGCGGTCATCGATCCGTCGGAACGCCAGTCGTCTGTCACCATCGAGGCCGTGCCAGCCCAGGTTGGCGACCTCGAGTCGTTCGCCACCCATGGACTTCACGGGATAGCGGAAGATTGCCTCCACCTGTCCGATTTCTATGAGCATGCTCGATCCGACTCCGGCCAACAGATAGGTAGCTAGCT